>Ga0209577_10007365_pt1 | contig 10125 bp, 8 predicted proteins | sample GraSoiAngelo_109_FD_185874 | JGI IMG/M metagenome (GOLD analysis project Ga0209577, IMG submission 185874) | Grasslands soil microbial communities from the Angelo Coastal Reserve, California, USA - 14_0903_12_20cm (SPAdes) (version 2) | ecosystem: Environmental > Terrestrial > Soil > Grasslands ...
GCGCCCCGGCAAGCTCAACGCCGACGTGCTCAGCCAGTGCCAGACCCAGTGCATCATGCGCATCGTCAACGAAATCGACCAGAAAAGCGTCGCCGCCGCCATCGAAGGCGTCGGCCGCGACCTGCTAAACAACCTGCCCGCCCTCTCCAAAGGCCAGGTCATCGTCGCAGGAGCCGCGCTCAACACCCCCGTCATCTGCCGCGTCCGCTCCCGCTTCACCCGCCACGGCGGCGAAAGCAAAGACGCCCCCGACATGTGGCAGCAATACTTCAGCCCCGAAGCCCAGGATAGCCGCCGCCGCAGCGAAGCCCCCCTCAACAACAACAACAAACCCTTCAATTTATTGAGGTAACACATTGGGGATCAATATAGAATTGCCCGACCCTTGCGGTCGCTCTGATGGAGAAATAAATGCTAAAACTAACCAATCGACATGCGCTCTACTTGTTGATCGTGCTCGCCCCCATCTTCTGGGGCGCCCTCCTCCTCTACACCCGCTTCATCCCCCCCAACACCCTCCTCGCCTACTTCACCCTCTTCATACTCTTAGGCCTTGCCATCACCAGCACCTTCACCCCCATCGCCTACTTCATCGGCCTGCGCTTCCTCTCCTCCCGCCTCGCCAGGACCACCGTCCGTCACGCCCTCCGCCAGGGCATCCTTCTCTCCCTCTGCATCGTCCTCAACCTCATCCTCCTCGCACTCCATAGCTGGAACATCTTCGCCGCCGTCATCATCTTCGCCGCCGCCATCGTTATCGAAATAGTTTCCCTCGCAAAAAAATAATAAAACACTGTGATGGTCGTCCTCTCGTTTCTCTCTCCCTCTCTCTCCTGCTCACCTCCTCAACTAGAAACCCTTATCCCAAAAACACAACCATCCAGCGTTCAACCAGTGGAAAATATGGTATTATTCTCAACAGAATTACCTTATCCATCCTGGAGCACCAGCGGGAGCAACCAATGAGCACAACACAAGCGCGCGTGCGCGCAACACACGTATTCATATCCTACTCGCGCGCCAACATCTCATTCGCCCAACGCCTCGTCGCTGATCTGCAAAGAAGCGGGTTCATTGTCTGGGTCGACCAGTCCGGCCTCACACCAGGTACCCCCGACTGGGAAACCGCCCTGCGCGACGCCATCGGCAAAGCACACGCCGTTATCCTTATCGCCTCCGAAGAAGCCCGCAAATCTCCCTACGTCAAAGATGAACTTCGCCTGGCACATGACGTACATCACCTGCCCATTTACCCACTCTGGGTCGCGGGCAGCCAATGGATCAATTGCATCCCCCTCGGCTGGGGTGGCACCCAATATATCGATGCGCGCGGCGGTGAAGCACAGTACCAGGCCGCTCTCCATCAACTGATAGCCGCCCTCAGTGGAGCCAATCCCGTCGCCTCGCTATCCCCCACCAGCACTCTTAGCCATCCTCCTCCCTACACCAATCAATTTCTAAATAACACACCCGCCCCTGTAGGCGCCTCTTACCCTATCCAGTCTCAACCAACCCGTACAGGTTCAAGGCGTACCACCACCACCTGTCTTATCGCTACCCTCGTCACCCTCCTCCTCGCCGGTGTACTCATCTTCTTCGCTGCCGTCCCCCTCATCACCTCCATCTCCCACCTCATCAACTCATTAGTTTCCACCAGCGGCCAACTAGCTATCACTCCCACAAATATCAACACCACACGCAATGAAGGAACCTCAAACGGTTGTTATTACTTCAGTGGGAAAGGCTGGACCTGTACTGTCACCCTTAAAAACGTCTCCAATTCAGGAACTCTCACCTGGACAACCGACACCTCGCCCTCCAGCGTCACCGTCTCCCCCTCTACCTTTCCTTTGTCAGCCCAACAAAATATGGAAGTAACTATCAACATACCCGACAATACCTGTGGTCGGAGCGACATTACCTTCAAAGGCCCAGAGAACACCATACACGTAACAATTAATTGCTCCGGCTAAATCTCCTCATCATAACTCGCCAGCAGCGCCTCATGCTTATTCTTCACCTATGATGCCGCCAACCGGCCGCTGACCAAAACGCTGCCAGCGAGCGTGACACTGAGAATGACCTATGACAGCATGGGCAACCTGACCAGCTTCACGGACCAGGGAGGCAAGGTGAGCTACAGCTACAACGCGGTCAACCTGCTGACCACGCTCACCGAGCCAGGAGGAGCCAGCACCACCTTCAGCTACGATGCCAACAACCGGCGCACCACGACAGCCTATCACAACGGCGTCACGCTGAGCCTGACGTACGACAATGCCGGCAACGAGACGGCCATCACGGGCAAGAACACGGGCGGGAGCACCCTCTCGGGCTACAGCTATAGCTACGGAGGCACACACCTGCGGCAGAGCATGACCGACCAGGTGCTCGGGCAACTCAACAGCTATCAGTACGACAGCATGAACCGGCTGAAAGAGGATTCAGTCACCCAGGGCTCCAGCCAGGTCAACGACTTCAAGTATAGCTACGACAAGGCTGGCAACCGCAGTTTGCAAACCATCAACGGGACCACCACGAGCTACAACTACAACGCGGCTAACGAGCTGACCTCGACCTCGGCGGGGGTGAGCTACAGCTATGATGCCAATGGCAACCTGACCAGCATCTCGGTGGGCAATGAGGCCTTCACCTACAACGCGAAAAACCAGACCACTTCGATCAACGGCATCTCCATGACCTACAGTGGTGTGGACCAGAGCCAGCGCGTGCAGGCCGACGGCACATCTTACGTGAACGCGCCCTTCGGCATCAGCAGCCAGACGAATAGTAGTGGGGCCACCTACTACACGCGCGACAACCAGGGCAACCTGGCCGATGAGCGCGCGCCCTCTGGCACCTTCTCCTACCTCTTCGACGGGCTGGGCTCCATCGTGGGGCTCACCGACAGTAGTGGGAACCTGGTGGGCACCGAGCGCTATCAGTACGACCCCTTCGGCAACCTGCTGACCAACCCGGTTTCCCCGACGCTGCAGAGCAACATCTGGCGCTACACCAGCGGCCAGTTCGACAGCGGCACCAAGCTGACCAAGTTTGGCGTGCGCTACGACGACCCCAGCGTGGGCCGGTGGACACAGCAGGACCCGATTGGGGGAAGTCTGTTCGATCCGCGGTCAAGCAACCGGTATGTGTACGCCAGGTGCGACCCTATCAATGTGGTGGATCCGAGCGGGAGAGATGCACTTGGTTGTCTTCTGGCCGGCGCGTATACTATTGGTACAGTATTACTCGCAGTAGGAGGTTTGATAGGTGTACTAGCAGCTTTCTCTCTTTTACCACCACCATGGGACCTCGCTGGAGGCTTTGGAGCTCTGTTTGTTTATGTTGGATCTCTAACATTTGCTGTCGGGGCAACTATTCGAGAATACCAAAACTGTTTTGGTTAGTAGAGGAGGCAAAAGATATAGTAACTCTAAGTCATAAGGAGTGAACTTCGTTTACTCCCTGTCTATGAGAGAAAGCTGCGGGGCAGTTCTCTCTCATAGACAGGGAGTGAAGAAAGGATTGTGGAAAATGAGCTGGTATTACATGAGCACTATTTTCGCCCTTCTTGGCGTTGTTGTATTTTTCTTCATTGGTTTTCGCATAATTTTATCTGCTCGTCAGAGCAGATCTCCTGGAGCAGATGCTACGATAACCCCTGATGAAAGATACAGAATAATAACTGGTGTGGGTGTGATATTATTGGCGCTATTTCTAGCGAGTTTTGTTGTTTCAGCTTTACTCACGAATTTTTTTGCACGATACATCGTACTAGGACTTGGGATTGTAATATTAGGTGTGCCTGCTATCAGTTGTATGGCATTAGGCTTGATCAGAATATTTCTCTACAGAAAACGAGAAATTTCCCAATAACAACAGAATTGATTCTGGTGGGAGTAGATTCTCTAGAGAAGTTGTGATCACTAGTACGGTCCCTCCTCGAGCGTCTGGGTTCAGTGGTAGGATTGGTACATAAGACTGCAATCAGGCCAACAGTTATCTCCACGACCCTTTCCTGCAACTGCAGACTAATATCGAGACTATGACCAAATCTTTGGAGTACATCAGCCACGACTACAATAGCGACACTTTGCTCAACAAATTTGTCACTCGCTCTTACAATCTCTTCTAGGGCAGATTGACCCAACATGATCCGGTCGGCGGTAGCCGGGCAATCCTGATTCGCTCAACCGGTACTTGTATGCAGGCGATGATCCGGTCAATGTGGTGGATCCCAGCGGAACGTTCTCGACCCTTGGCTTATTGGAAGCGTGCCTCGGACCTGCGGTTGGAGCCGCTGTCGTCACTGTCCTTGGCCTGGCATTTGGAATCGTCACTGCTCCAGCGTCAATACCAGTAGGGATCTTCGTATTCCTTACTGCAGTTATTGCTTGCATAGGAGGAGAGGTTACCTATGACATTGTTCAGGCTATTGGAGGCTGACCAGAGATAATTCTTGGAGGACAGTAGTAGGGATCTACGGTATCTCTATTACTGTCCTATAATAGACTGGCCAGCATGTATACTGATCTAGATGCTCATTTTCCCTTGAAAGGAGGCTTACGCGTATGAGATGGAAAACAGCATGGAACCGACCGACGTCTTACCTGTTCGTTCTTGTCGGTATTGCTGTGGCGGTTTTTGGTTTTCTAGCTAGTCAACAACGATCTCTTCTGATCGTTTTTCTCATTGTAGGTGTTGTCTATATGGTAGCATGTTGTCTATTTCTATTTCTTGCTTGGAAAGGCGAGTAAAGACACTTTCCACAGATTGTCCTGTGTGTTCGGTCAAGGAATGATGGTTACGACACTCGAAAAGTAGTCATGCTAGAGCAACCAGTCCGTAATAATGTAGGGACAAGGCTGGTCGCGTGGTGCGGGGCGGGCCCTTGCGATCGCCTTGCAGGTCCTCGCAATCACACTGATCATCCTCGAACACCCATTCTACTTCTCAAAAGGAGATTTTGCTCCCAAAAAAAACTTCTCATGAGAATGGACTTTTCCCACTTCCCCCGGTATCCTTTAAGAGGAACTCCTGGAACGCCATCACTTTTCGGACAACCGGGTGCAGCTCAAACGCTGGAGGACGTTTTCCTCCACTTGTTCGAACCGCGCTCCTCCTGGAACCACGGTGGCGCCCGGGCACACATCCTGGAGCCGCTGGTGGCTCGCGGCGTGCCGACCCAACGGCGCAACGCAGTTGGCAAACTCCGCTCGTCGTTCGTGCAGCCGTACAACTGCGACACCGTGCTCATCCAGGGCGTGACCCTACGTCATGCCCTCTTCTGGCAGTTGCATCCGACGCTGTGCAGGCACGTAACCGTTGACGGCGTGACAACCCACCACTGGGGGTGTGAACAGCGACGGCTGCGACCCCGAATGCTGCGACCACGTGGTGATCAAGAACAGCACGCTGCTGGCCGGCGACGACACCATCGCCATCAAGTCAGGCCGGGACGCGGATGGCCGCCGGGTCAACGTCCCCACCCAGAACGTCGTCATCTGGAACAACCAGTTCGAAGGCCCCGTGGGCGCGATCTGTCTCGGCAGCGAGATGACCGGCGGCATTCGGAACGTCTACGCCTACAACAACTCGACGGTCGGCAGCGGTACCAGGCACGCCCTCTTCGTGAAAATGAAGATTTTGTAGAGCGTCTGGCGCAGCACGCCGATTGTCTGACTGAGGTGGCTGACCACTCCATAGGTGTCGCGGTGTGCCACAAGCTCGCTCACCCACTCAGCTCGTTGGCTTGCTGTGCTACGAGCAAGTGGCGAACTCTTAGATGACATCAATTGAGACGATTTTCCAACTGTTGCTGTCCTGCTTGAACTGGAGATGGGAATGGTAGCCTTGCAGAATCGTCCGACTGATCGTCAAAATGATCATTGACGGGTCGCTCCCATCAGCCTCTGAGTCAAAGCCGGTGATGGAACCATATTCCTGGTCCCTGCTCCTGGCAAGCTGGATAAACATTTCTCTGGTCAGCTTCTGGCCATCAACTGTGGTTGCATTGGGGGCCAGGTAGGCGGAGGCTGCCGTATAGTTGTGGGCCTCCAGGGCCTGGTAGTACCTATCTGCAGTCGCTAACGCGGTGCCAGCAGACAATGTAGCTGTAGGTGATGGCGTGCCCCCTGCCGTTGCTGATGATAATGGTGTCACTGTGAGTGATGGAGTCGATTGAGTTGCTGCTGACGACGTCGAGGTGCAAGCGCTCAAAGCGGTCATCGTCAGGAGCACGAACAGTACCAGTCGATAGCGAAACATTATTCTCTTCCTTCCTGCTCTCTCACTTTACTTCTTGGTCTACTATCAAAGACGTGCGATGTAGGGGTAGAGGAACAGGCGCAGAACAGGAAAATCTCCGCAAATAGACCTTCCCGTCCTGCATCGATAGCCTCCTCCTTCGTATTTACTTGGTGCCGATGGCAAAGATGTGTATTTGCCCCGGACTTTCGGTAGCAGGTAACTGCACACTTTGGATCGTCTGGCCAGACGGGACCGTGAGCGTCACCTGGATGTAGAACACATAGGGTTTATGTGTCTGTTTTCCGGTGGGCGTATTGCGATAGGACATCGTTACCACGATCTGGTTGCCGGGGGATGGGGACATTGTCCCTCCGCCGAGCGTCCAGTCACTGACAGTAAGGTTGAAGGTCTGGGTGCCACCTCCGCTGTAGTGGACCGTGAAAGTCCCGGTCGAGGCGCCATTGGCCGAGGCACCCAGGAAAGCCAGCGTACCCCCTCCACTTACCGGGATCACCTGTCCATTGGCTTGCCAATTATTGGGCTGACCCGAGGCGGGAGTTGGCCAGGTGAAGGTCACGCCGTTAAAGGGAACCTTCGAGCCGGGAGTGATGCCGACTCCTTGCAAGGCCTGGGCGGAGTAGCTATTGCCGTGACCATCGAAGCTGGCCGCTGTTGGGTTGCTATCGTCGCTCGTGCCCGTGTTATTGTAGGCAGGCGTGGACAGGGTCGTGACATTAAATGTCTGGCTGTTGCTGGTCTGTCCGCCCACCGTGACCGTGACATTGATCGGCCCCGTAGGGAGTCCACTGGGCACCGTGGCTACGATGGAGGTATCCGACCAGCTCGTCACGTTAGCAGTAACGTTACCAAAGTTAACGGTCGAGCTGCCCTGCGTCGCGCCGAAGGCACTGCCCGACAAGGTCACGCTTGTGCCCACGGGTCCCGCATTCGGGCTCACACTGCTCAACGTAAGCGTCGGAGGCGTCGTTTTGAACAGGCCAAAGATATCCAGGGTGCTATGGGTGCCAACAAAGACCTCGCCATTGGCGACGGTCGGCACGCTATACTTACTGTAGCTTCCGCTTGGTAAGCCATCGCGACTGGAGTTCTGACTCGTGTTGTAGAGTTCTCGTCCCAGGTTGGTGGCATCATAGGCGTAGAGCACACCGTTCGAGCCAATATTCCAGGCGATGCCTGTGCCTGGCGTGCTGCCGTTGCTGGAGATCACCACATCTCCCCCGGGGTACCCCCAGCTTTCTGGTGACTGCGAAGTTGCTGTATGGGGAAGCAACCCGTTGCTCAACTTGAATGCCTTGGCGTGGTCTCCCGAGCCCACAAAGTAGACGAACTGGCCCGCAGAACTATTCCAGTAGGAAGGGGAACCCCAGACGCCACCGACGGTTTTGTTGGGCAGTTCTTGCAGGATGTGATCGACGTTGGTGCGAGCCCCTTCGGTACCGCAGTTTGATGAGTTCAGGTTCGGATCCGCGGTGTAGCCGCCCATGCTATCTTTGTTGACGACATAGATGCGCCCCTGCTTGCCAGCTCCCACCAGCTCTTGCGGCGAGGTGGGAATCAAGACAGGTCCACCTGAACCCAGGTCGACATCGCCACTATCCAGGCAGGACTGGTTGAAGGGGGTGAAGTAGTCTAGCACCTTGAGGCTGTTCTGCGAGCTCAGCTTGACGAAACTGTCGCCCAGGTCGACCGCAGGACTGACTCTTGTGTCGAATTTGCCATTGCCCGTCATGAAGTAAATGGCGCCATTACTATCGGCCACCAGGCCCTGGCCGCCTTCCCAGATGGCGCCCGCGTACCCATTGCGAGTGGTGTTATAAACAACGACCTGTTGATAGGTCGAGGCGCTGTAGCCCATAACCCAGCCGTGATAGGTGCTGAGATGATTGTCGCAGTGAGAGCCCCAACCAATATAGACAACGCCGTTGAGCAACAGCAGACCGGGGCGATTCATCTGCAAGGTGGCATTAAAGGTGATGGTGCCATTGACACTACCTCCCCCACTTCCATGCACGGAGGCGGAGATCACCTTCGGACTACCAGGCTTATCGTTGCCGGTGGTCAGGTCGATGGCATGCAGGCGGTAGATGTTACTCGTGCCACTGTTTTCCAGGGTATTGACGACGACGAAGAGCGTGTTGGTCGAGGGATCGATCACCGGGGTGCCGGTAATGCCGTATTCTGGGCTGATGTTGTTGCAAGAGACGCTAGAGCTGGAAACGGTGGAGACTATCGGTGTATGGACGAAGGTGCGGTGCCACAAGGGGGCGACCGCCGAGGTAGCGTCAGCGTTGAAGGCATAGAGTTGATCGTGCTCGGTAGCGACGAAGACTACGTTGTGGGTCGCTCCCCCGATTGTCACGTTAGGCATATACAGAGGCTGCGCGTAGACCTGTCCATCGACGTGATACTCGACACGTTTGCCGAACTGGTTCATATTGACGTTGCTGGTATTGAGGATCGTCTCGTTGAGCTGATGACCGGTGCGACTAAGATCATTCTTATACGTTGTCACTGCCGTGTTAGCCGGGGCCAGAGGCGCCTGCTTTGGCCCTGCAGCGTGCACTGCGGCGAGCGGGATCAGCAAGGCGAGGACGATGAGTACCAGAAGGATGAAACGGAAAGTGACTCTTGTACGAGCGTGAGAGGATAAGGAAGAACCGGATCCCCTACCAGTTGCGAATTGCACATACATGTGCGTACTCCTCCTTGAATGAATAAATTGTAGAGTTAAAAAATGAAAGTGTACGAGCCAGTTCACGTTTGGCCATCAAACAGGTCGCGAATTTCTGAAAGCCGCTTTTGCAATTGTATGGGGATATAGTGGAACGAATTCACTACGCATTGTTTGGCCCCTCTTCACCTCCTTCAACTGGCCGGAACATGCATTAGCCACATACGAAACGACACTCAAACACAGTGCATTTATGTATGCAAGTTCAATATTCGTTCAAATAAATCGCTATTTATCAACATAGCTTATCTTGATAGAGGAGGAGTAGCAGAAGCAGTTGAGATTTGGTTGAGATTAATGAGCAAACCAGGAGAATTGGTTAAGTATTAATTGAGCTTGGTTGATCCGATTGATTTAGGCGATAAAATAGTGTAGTGGTGCGTGCCATCTTGGTGCAAGCTGCCCAAGGGTTTGCCCATAGCAAAGAAACGTATTTGCGTGCGCTCTATTTTGTTACTACCCAAGAGTCCTCTAGGACTTGCAATTATCTACCTCTATTGCTACTATGAGCCGTAAAGTTTGCGTTATTTCATCGTACGTAAGAGTTTGTACAGTACATGAGCAAGACAACAATACCATCAACGAGAGAGTTATCAGAAGGTCCCTCTCTTCCTATAGCAATCCCCATACAATGGCGGTGGCTGAAGGTTCTTCGTTCACCCTTATGGGCCTGTTTACTGCTAGCAGTGCTTACGCGCGTCTGGTTGATTGCCCATACACATGGAGTCCTTGCCGGAGATGAAGCTATCGTTGGCATACAGGCTGAGCATATTCTGCGTGGTGAACATCCCATCTACTACTATAGCCAGTCCTACATGGGGAGCCTGCAGGCATATTTCATCGCACTTATTTTTCTGATGACTGGCCCGACAGTCTGGGCACTCCGCATTGAACCTCTTCTCATCTCTCTCCTCATTGTCTTCCTTACATGGCGGTTCTCCGCAGCCCTGGCAGAGGCTGCGCATGTGTCACGCCGCGCCACAAACCTGTTTGTGGGTATTGCCACGCTTGTAGCTGCATTTCCCCCACTCTACGATATCATCGAGGAAATGCGTACCACAGGCGGCTACGTTGAGGCATTTGCCATGATGTTGTGGCTCTTGTATTGCGCATTCCGCCTGACA
>Ga0209577_10007368_pt1 | contig 10123 bp, 6 predicted proteins | sample GraSoiAngelo_109_FD_185874 | JGI IMG/M metagenome (GOLD analysis project Ga0209577, IMG submission 185874) | Grasslands soil microbial communities from the Angelo Coastal Reserve, California, USA - 14_0903_12_20cm (SPAdes) (version 2) | ecosystem: Environmental > Terrestrial > Soil > Grasslands ...
AGCCGAGGCGGTGGTGGTGGTGGTCGCGGCGGCGGCGGCGGTGGTCGCGGCGGCGGCGGTGGTAGAGGTGGTGGCGGCGGTGGCAGGAGATAGGAGGAACAAGATTATGATCTCAAAACTGAATATGATGAACCCGGCCAAGACTGTTCAAATCGCATTTGCGATCGTGATTGCGAGTTTCGTGACCGCAGCCTTCGCGACCGCAGCTGAACCAAAGCCGGATGCGTCTGCGACCGCGCAATCAGGCCAAAAGCAATTCGCCAGTCCGAAAGAAGCGGCCGACGCGCTGGTGCAGGCGGCTACATCATTCGATCAGGCCGCGCTGAAGGAGATCCTCGGACCCGAAAGCGATGACATTGTCGCTTCGGAAGATCCCGTGCAGGACAAGAACCGCGCGGTTGCGTTTGCGGAGAAGGCAAAGGAAAAGACGGACATCGAAAAGAAGGGCGACCACGCCATTATGGAAGTCGGGAAGGATGACTTCCCGCTGCCGATTCCGATTGTAAAACGTAAGGGTAAGTGGGTATTCGATACAAAGGTTGGCAAGGAAGAAATTCTAAACCGCCGTATTGGCTCGAATGAGCTCGACGCGATCGCGATCTGCCGCGGGTTCGATGACGCGCAGAAGGAATATGCGCAGGAGAAGCATGATGATTCCAAAGTAAATCAGTATGCGCAGAAGATCATCAGCACGCCTGGAAAACACGACGGTCTAGCGTGGAAAAACCCTGATGGAACCTGGGGCGGCCCGGTTGGCGAAGAGGTGGCCAATGCTCTCGCGCAGGGCTATACCGAAAAGGGTAAGCCGTATCACGGTTACTACTTCAAAGTGCTGACGAAGCAGGGTTCGGCCGCGCCCGGTGGTGAAATAGATTTCGTCGTCGGAGGCGCGATGATCGGCGGTTTCGGCCTTGCGGCCGCGCCGGCAGAATATCGCGTGACCGGAGTGAAAACATTCGTGGTCGGCCCTGATGGAGTCGTGTATGAGAAGGATCTTGGACCGGATACCCTGAAGACCTTTCAGGCGATGGATACCTATAACCCCGACAAGACGTGGAAAGTGACTGAAGACGAGTGGCCGGAAGAGGAAGAAGGCGCGGAGGCTGAGCCGACGGCTTCGCCCTGAGTAATTAGGGTCGACTCGGCTGCTTCAAACCGCGAAACCGAATCGATCGTTCTATGTGAGCACCACATCTCTGGGCCCTAATGTTGGCCGACTAGCCCGGTCCGCCCCAGGTTCCGGTTTCGTGAAGGGATTACAATCTTTCCGCCCGGGTTGATCATTGGGCCGATCGATTAAAGCAGAGAGTTTGGAATCCGATGAGCAAGGCCCTGGCCCTGTGTCGTCGCAGTTCGGATCGAGTTCAAATCCGCAAAGAGTGTCCGGTAGATAAATCTGCTCGCATACTCTCGCGTGTCTCACATGCTTGGGCGACGATTGGCTGATCTCCTTCTCTTCTGCGTCACAGCGACGGAGTTGGTGATTCTGTTTCTACTGACACCCACGTTCACGATCGCCGACTGGATCTACGTCATGCAACATCTGCTGGTTCTCGGGGTCGCCCTGACGCGCCCCAAACCGACGGTACGGGATTATTCAATAGCGTCCAGCACGGCAGTTATCATCGCTTACGCTTATCCCTACGCCCAAGTCATCTGTCTTCGCGGGTCGCCCGGCTATGTGGCATGGCCCGGAGGCGGCCTCGCGTTAGTAATCTTTGGGGCTGGTTTGAGTCTTGTTACGCTTCTTACTTTGGGGAGAATGTTTGGGGTCCGTCCGGCTGTAAGAGGTCTGGCGACCAGTGGACCTTACAGATTCGTCCGCCACCCGATGTATCTCTCGTACATTCTGGCAGACATGGGCTACAACCTGGAGGAATGGAATCTTGTCACGCTATTGTTGATTTTGGTCGGTTGGGCGGCTCTCGTCTACCGCATTCATGCTGAGGAGCGATTACTCTCTCAGCATAGCGGATGGCCAGGTTACGCCGCCTCGGTCCGCTCTCGTCTTTTCCCCGGTCTTTGGTGAAGGCGTTGCTCGCACTACTCCCGGTCCATCGTGTTCTCGAAATCTCGAGGATTCACGGAAATCACAGCACCAGGAGCGGCCGACAGTTGGTTCGGCAGAGGCTACGCGCCACTGAAAGAAGAGAACAGCTTAGCACCAAGGCGCTGCTGGTTAGCTCGGTCGCGTTGCTTATGCAAATTCAAAAACCAGCCGCAACCATGAAAAGAACCTGACGACACACGTAAATCTCGAATTCATAAATTAAAACTTCGTCGGAAGCGGAGTTCTGCTACTACTATGCACTGCATCTTGAAAGCGAGAGAACTCATAGCCAAACTTCCAATTTAATCCGGCGGGCATTTTTCAAAGGCAACAGAAGGCGGGACTATTATGAAATCTGAGCGTTTTAAGAATTCGGCCCTTCTCCTTCTTGCCGCCGCCATCCTGGCCGCCGTTGTTTCGGAGAACCCCCCCGCTCGATTCCAGGCCACCTCCGGGACGGACCAGGCCATCGTAAAAACGATCGATCGCGCCCAGGGATTACAGCGGACACAACCATTGATCGCGCTCGAAGCCTATGCCAACGCGGCGCACGATTCATTACGCCAACTTGAGCGCAGCTCGACAAATACAGAAGCAAGACGCTGCTACAATTTCGCAGTTGCCGGGATCTTTTCGGTAGTCCGTCAGGCTAAGCTCGATCCCTGGACTAAACCCGTGCAGGTCGGTGCGAACAACGAATTAACTCTTACGGGCAAACGGGATCCAGCCAAGCCGGAGCAGAACCCGGCCTTGTATGATTTGATCCCTACCGATGAGCTGAGGTATCACGGCGCTTATGTGAAGGATGATGTCAAAAAGGACGGTATCGGAGCACCGCTCGTGGCCGTCCGTCGCCTTACCGCAGAGCAAGCGACCGCGTTGTTTGCGCCACCCGCAATTTATTACGGCGTCACGGGCGTGGCGGAATTCGAAGGGTCGCGTTGTGTCCTCTCCATCCGCGATCCATTGGCCGCGGAAACCGTACGGGTGGAAGATCACACCTATCCGTTGGCGGCGAATTTCACTGCCTCCCTGGCGATGACGCTAGCCAGGGAAAAACCCCAAAAACTTGGGCTTGTCCGACTGCTGCGTCCGCAGGAATACGCCGCCACCTCCCGGGTCGCCCGGATGGAACCTTACAATCCAAACAAAACTGTCGTGCTGGTCATACACGGATTGATGGACACGCCTGCCACCTGGGTGCCGCTGCTAAACGATTTGCGCAGCGACAAAGACATCCGGCACAATTATCAGTTTTGGTTTTACAGTTACCCGAGCGGCTATCCCTATCCCTATAGCGCGCTCATCCTGCGGCAGGAACTCGATGCCATCGAAAAGAAATTTCCGCTCCACAAGAAGATGGTGGTGGTGGGTCACAGCATGGGCGGATGTATCACCAGAACTCTGATTACCGACACCGGCAACAAACTCTGGATCGAGGCTTTTGGCCATCCTCCCGCAGAAACAGAGATGCCAGCCGAGAGCAAACACCTTCTCGAAGAAGCGATCATCCTTAAGCATCGACCGGAAATCGGGCGCGTCATTTTCATGTCCACACCGCATCGCGGCAGCGATTTGGCCAGTAACTGGATCGGCCGTATCGGATCGATGCTGGTGAAAGCGCCAAGTCACCTGCTCTCAGTTGGTCAGACTATCCGCGCGGACCTTAAGCCTGATCCCGCGGCCCTTCAGCTGAAACGCTTTCCGAACAGCGTTGACACGCTGGCTCCGAACAACCGTTTCGTCGTCGCGATCAACAAGGTCCCGATCACCCCCGGCATTCCCTATTACTCGATCGTGGGCGATCGGGGGCGTGGTGATACTCCCAACAGTAGCGATGGAGTCGTCCCGTACTGGAGTAGCCATCTCGACGGTGCCAGGAGCGAATTTATCGCGCCGTGCAATCACAGCTCGCCCCTAAACCCGCAAGCGATCGCCGAAGTCCATCGCATTCTTCTTTTGCACCTCAAAACCGGTGTCGCGGGCGCAACCTCGCGATCTAAATCAATTACTTATTCGGCGCCATCGCCTCCTCACTCTCATGATCAAGCATCCCGCTGAACCGGGAATGCGAGCGGAGAGTAAAGGACTCATCGTCATCCTCATTGCACGTTACGCTATTGCCACTCGTAACAGCTTGCCCTGATGCCACCACGAACACTCCTATCGGTCATTTTCATGCCGCCGGCCGCCAAGATTGGCAATGCACCTCACGTGACCTCGGTGGAGCGTCTCGTTCGCGCGCTCTGCGTGGTCGGTATGGGAACCGTTGCGATCATCTGCGGTGTCTGGGCATTCGGTGCGGTCTGGTTTGACGCACCATTTGGGAGCGGCAACAAGATTGTAGCCGCCCTAATCGCGATCGCGTTTGTTGTCGTGCTTGTATTCGTTAGGCGATTCTGGCGAAAGCTGGGCATCTTCGTCGTGCTCTTTGGTGGCGTGCTTATCTGGTGGCTGACGCTTTCTCCGACCAACGATAGTGACTGGCAGCCGGATGTGGCCCAGAAAGTGTGGGCCGATGTTCAAGGCGACGAAGTAACATTTTACAACGTCCGCAACTGCGAATACCGAACAGAGAGCGACTACACCCCGCATTGGGAGGCGCGCACTGCGCATATCTCGCAGATCACCGGCATCGACCTCGCGATCGATTACTGGGGTTCGCCCTGGATCGCGCATCCCATCGTCAGCTTCCAATTCGCTGACACGCCGCCGCTCTGCTTTTCCATCGAGACGCGCAAGAAGCTTGGCCAAACCTACTCGACTATCGGCGGGCTCTACCGGCAGTTCGAACTTATCTACATCGTGGCCGATGAGCGCGATGTGATCCGCCTGCGCACAAACTACCGCAAGGAGGATATCTATCTTTACCGTACGACCATTTCGCCAGCGCACGCACGCGAACGTTTCCTTGAATACATCCATTCGCTCAACGCTTTGCGGAAGAAACCGCGCTGGTATAACGCCATCACCACCAACTGCACTACGAGCATACGCACCCAGCATCCGCCCCACGAGCGCTTGCCGTGGGATTGGCGCATCCTGCTAAACGGCAAAGGCGACGAACTGTTGTATGAGCGCCATCTCATCGTCACCGGCGGGCTTCCCTTTGCCGAGCTAAAAACCCGAAGCCTGATCGACACCCGCGCCCGCGCCGCCAACGACTCGCCCGATTTCTCAAAGCTGATCCGCGAAGGTTTGCCGGGACTGCTCCCGGTCGATGCATCAGTCAGATCACCGCCAGCGCGGTGACTCAATGAAAACATCGAAGTCCCAACGGAAGAGCGTCAACCGCGATGAAGTAACAGCGGCCCAAACCGGGCAAGCGTTTCTCTAAAAATCCGTCCTGCCCCGTATAATACTAAAGTGTTATAGACAAAACTGGTGGCGCCTGAGAAATTCGGTCTTGGGAAACGGTCGTGCGGGTGACGTGGCACCCATCGACCGTGAGGTGGCGGAGGAAGGATAAGGGATCCGCCCAGGCAGAGGTGCTAATCATCCTGGGGGTGGAGGGATTAGCACCCTGCCGGCACTCCGCGACTCTCTTAATTAAACAGGCGAGCGTCTCAATCCGGGCCCTCTAAACTAGCTCACCCCTAACGCCTTTGTAGCGCTGGCTCCGAATTTCACACCGTCCCGCGTTTGCGGGGTCGTCTGATTCCGCGGATTGTTATTTGTGAAAGCGCAGATCGATGCGTTCACGGCGCAGATTTGTGAGGTTATTGTCGGCAAAGTCGAGGCGGTCAAACTCGCCGTCGCGTGCCTGCTCGCGCGCGGTCATTTGCTGATCGAAGATATCCCGGGAGTTGGTAAGACGACGCTGTCACAGGCACTGGCCCGGTCGGTCGGCGCTGCTTTTCAGCGGATCCAATTCACCAGCGACCTGCTGCCGGCCGATATCCTGGGCAACTCGATCTTCGATCGCGAGCAGCAACGCTTCGTCTTTCATCAAGGGCCGCTTTTTTCGCAGGTGGTGTTGATCGACGAAGTCAATCGCGCGACCGCGAAGACGCAGAGCGCGTTGCTCGAAGCGATGGAAGAACATCATGTCTCGGCTGACGGCGTGACTTATGAGCTACCCGAGCCATTCTTCGTCGTCGCCACTCAGAACCCGCAGCATCAAGTTGGCACCTTCCCGCTGCCGGAATCGCAACTTGATCGTTTTCTCATGCGCATCGAATTGGGTGTGCCCGATCGCGCGAGCGAGCGCGCGATGCTTTTGGGTATCGACCGGCGTGAGATGCTCAAGGAACTGAAGCCTGTGTTCAAACGCGAGACGTTGCTCGAGATCCAAACAGCTGTGCGCAAGGTGCACACGTCGGCTGCGTTACTCGATTACCTTCAAGATTTGCTGGACGCGTCCCGGCAACGTCATAGCACAGGCATTTCGCCGCGTGGTGGTCTCGCTCTGCGGCACGCCGCGCAAGCATGGGCGTTGATGAACGGGCGGGAAATGGTTTTGCCCGAAGACATTCAAGCCGTCGGCGTGCCAGTGATGGGACATCGACTGGGCCACGACATTGAGCAGCCCGGCCAAAGCGGTCGTACCCTGGCCGAGGCGTTGGTGCGAACGGTTCCGGTGCCATGAATCTCGCAAGGTTACCGCGCCTGCGACCGACCGCAGCACTGGGCGGACTGGTGTTCGTGCTATTCGCGACGTGGTATGCCGCGTCGAGTCAGAATAACGCCGCAGCTTATCTTCTTTTCTTCACCCTCAGCAGCCTGTTTATCGTTTCGATCCCGCATGCGTTGCTCAATGTCGCGAGCTTGAAAGCGACCACCGAATCGGTAAAGCCGACGTTCGCGGGCGATGAAGTTTCGTTGCCGGTCGAGGTCACCAACCAGTCAGGAAAACGGCGTTACGGCGTTCGCGTGCAAGTGCCGGACTCGGGCGGTAACGAACAGACAGTGGATGAGATCGCAGCAGGCAGAGCCGCGCGCGTGCTGGTTCGGTTCCCGGCACGAGCCCGCGGTGAATACGAAGTGAAACGGTTATGTTTGGCAAGCGCTTTTCCCCTCGGCATTTTGCGGGCAATAAAACCAATAAATTGTCACCAACGATTTCTCGTTTATCCGAAACCAGAGGGTGACCCGAGGTTGCCGCCCGATCGTGCGCGTTCGGCGCGCAACAGGCCGCGAACTGAGCTGGGCGAAGGCGACGACTTCGCGGGCGTGCGCGCGTATGAACCAGGCCAATCGCAACGTCAGATCGACTGGAAAGCGGTCGCGCGCGGTCACCCGTTGATGACCAAGCAGTACACCACAGAAGCGACCGGTGCGCTCTATCTTGACTTTGCCGCCGTTTCCGGGGACGACACGGAAGCGCGGCTCGCGCAACTCGCGTTGTGGATCATCGAAGCGGAACGGGCCCGGCGTTCTTACGGATTGCGTCTGCGCGGAACCGAGATCACGCCCTCCTTAGGGCAGGTACATTTCCACCGCTGCCTTCGCGCCCTGGCGCTATTCAAATGATCACGAAACGCGATACCCGTATTCCGCGGCGGCCGATGCTCTGGCTCGCAGCCGCGCTGTTTTTTGTCTTGCCGCCGATGTTCGATGGCCTCGCCCCCTGGGTGCCGACGCTGTTGCTGGTGGCAATCACGACTAAATTTTGGATGGAGCCACGCGGTTACCGGTTACGCTTCCTGCCGCTGAAGATTGCGCTCGTCGTCGGCGCGCTAGTTGCGATTTTCATTAGCTACGGCGCGATCAAGGGCATCGAACCCGGCGTATCGCTCATCATCGTGTTGATGTCGCTGAAGATCTTCGAGGCACACACTGCCCGCGAGTTTCACTTTATGGTTATGCTGGGTTGGGTGCTTTGTCTTTGCGGATTTTTCCTCGCGCAGGACCTCGCCATTGCGGTCTGCATCATGATTGCGTTTACCCTGCTCACTACTGCTCTCATTCAATTCTATCGGGGATTAGCGGGGGGCAGGATTTGGCAGCCGTTGCGAGCCGCGCTCACTCTGCTTGCGCAAGCAGTGCCGCTAATCGTGCTGTTTTTTCTCCTCTTTCCGCGTGTGACGACAGCGTTTCGCCTGCTCCTAACCCCGAACGCGGTGTCCGCGTCTGGTTTTTCTGATCGGCTTTCACCTGGCAGTGTCGAAGCAATGGCCAATTCGACAGCGGTGGCATTTCGGGCCGAGTTTCCAGACGACGATGTTCCGCGATCGATCCCACTTTATTGGCGCGGCCTCGTCCTGACACAGGGCGACGGGATGGAATGGCGCTTCCGAGAAATGTTACGCTCATCGCCACAGTTTCATGGTGGAGGCACCATTCGCCAATTGATCACAATCGAGCCACACGGCGAACATTGGATGTTTGCTCTCGATCGACCGGTGACGGAACCCCCCGGAGCGTCCCTCAGGCCCGGCAATTACTTGCGAAGCTGGCAGGCAATCGTGAAACCGCGACGTTACGAAGTGAAATCATCGCTGGAGCTAGCCCGTCAGGATCTGCAGCCTCTCGAACGAAAACAACTGCTCGAAGTGCCAGCGTCGATCAGTCCGAGAATCCGCGAGCTCGCACAATCGTGGAGTCAGGCTGATCCGGATCCGCATGCCATCATTAGGCGCGCACTCGATTTTTTCCAAACCCAGCGCTTCCGCTATTCCTTGTCACCGGGCGAATACAGAAAGAACGACCTCGATGAATTTTTGTTTCGCCGGCGGATCGGCTTCTGCGAACACTACGCCGCCAGTTTTGCGACCCTGATGCGGCTGGCGGGAATACCGGCGCGAGTCGTTATTGGATATCTCGGCGGCGAGTTCAACGAAATGGGCCATTTCTATCTCGTGCGGCAATCCGATACGCATGCGTGGTGTGAAGTTTGGCTGCCCGATATCGGCTGGAGGCGTGTCGATCCGACCAATGTGGTCGCCCCTGAGCGCGTAAATTCGGGTTTTGAATCTTTCCTGGAACGGAATGCTGCTGCTGGTGAGATTACTCCAAGGTTCAGTCGGACTTTTGCGCGCCAGCCGTTCTTTGCCAAGATCCGCCTTACCTGGCAAACGTTGAACTATGTTTGGGATAGCCGCGTTTTGGGTTTCGATGCGGAGGCGCAGCAAGCATTGACGCACGAGATTGGTTTGCCGGACGTAAGACCGGTGTCGTTACTTTTTTTAAGCGCCATCATTGCTGCTGGATTTGTGGTCATTCTTGCGACCTGGATGCAATTTCGGGCCCGCGTTCAACCTGATCCGGTCCAGGGACTCTACACCAAGTTCTGCGTGAAAGCAGCGCGAATGGGTGCACGGCGCGATCCCACCGAAGGTCCAGTCGATTTCGCAAGCCGCGTCTCCCGCGTTCTACCGCAGGAATCAAAACGAATCGCGACGATTTCAAACTGTTACATCGGATTGCGCTATGCGCGGGATTCGGATGCTTCAAGCTTGCATGCCCTCGCGCGCGAAGTGCAACTCTTCGGTTCCGGGAAGCGAAAAAATCGGAAATCTTACGCCGGCCGCTGAAGCCGCGCTTCCGCTAGATCAATATCACGCTGGATGCGCCGCAAAGCTTGGTCGTTGATTGCCTCTTGATTGCGCAAAGTGCAACTCTTCGGTTCCTGGAAGCGAAAAAATCGGAAATCTTACGCCGGCCGCTGAAGCCGCGCTTCCGCTAGATCAATATCACGCTGGATGCGCCGCAAAGCTTGGTCGTTGATTGCCTCTTGATTGCGCAAAGTGATTAGGGTTTCACGTTCGACCTGTAGCAGTTCGCAAGCGAGGTCTTCAAAATCCTCCGAAAACAATCGGCTGACACGTTCCTGACGTGGGCCTTCAACGTTCAATTGCTGGATTCGGTCGACGTATTCCGCTCGTAATCTTCCAATCGTCTCAGGCTTCGCTTCGTGAAACGATTCGATCGCTTCCAGACGCCCGAGCGCCGCTTCGTTCGCTTTCAGCCGCGCTAACCGCTCTTCGCGTTCGGTAGCGTGATCATCGACCACTCCGAGCCAGCGAACAACTGGCGTCAGAGTCAAACCTTGCACGACGAGCGTTCCGAAAATGACGCAAAACGTAAGCAGCAGAATGATGTCGCGGCCCGGAAAGGGTTCACCACTCGGCA
>Ga0209577_10007370_pt1 | contig 10120 bp, 14 predicted proteins | sample GraSoiAngelo_109_FD_185874 | JGI IMG/M metagenome (GOLD analysis project Ga0209577, IMG submission 185874) | Grasslands soil microbial communities from the Angelo Coastal Reserve, California, USA - 14_0903_12_20cm (SPAdes) (version 2) | ecosystem: Environmental > Terrestrial > Soil > Grasslands...
GACCGGAGGGGATGCTAGTGCGGCGGCAAAGAGTTTGATAAAGGTCCTCTTTTTCATAAGGCGAAGCTCCAGAATTTCGGGTGGGGTTCTCGGTCACTCACCGCGCGGAAAGATCGGCGATTTTCCCGGGGTGCATCCTGCTGTGACCGCACAACAGCGAATGATAACGTCTTTTTATCATTCATGATCCGGATGGGCCTGAGTACCGCCTTGCGAATGCCTGAACCTGAGATCCGGCACACAACTGGCGCACAGCCAACTCGAATGATTAGGTTCCACGTGCGGACGAGAGAGAGTCCGGCTGATGGGCCGTCAGCCGCCTTTCTCAAGAATTCTTCCGTTGATAAAGTTCGAGATTCAATAGTGGAGTTCAATTCGCGATTTCGACAATCTCTTAAGCGCCGTTCCGGTAAGAAGATCCGCACGGCTCAAAAGGGCTGTGAGGCTTCGAAAGTGGAATCCGCGTCCGATCCCCGATCACCAGGACTCGCTGCTTGTCCCGCGAGAATCTGTAGTCCGGTTCCTCGGGGATAATGGGTTGAAAGTATCCGAACTACGTTAAGCGTCTCTGCCGTTAGAACTGAACGTGTGCGCGTAAAGGGGCCAGTTTGTACAAATCATCCTGATGGTTGGAATAGATCTGGTTCTCTGATGCCGATACAGCGAATTCCCAGTCTTCTGGTTTACCAGTCCCTAAATCGAAAATGCAGGATCGCCTTCTATCACCTTCTGCTCGAGATTCGGATGTTCCTGCTTGCGCCACAGTCTTGCAGTGTGTCGAACGCGATAGAGCATAGGTCCGCCATCCGGCTGCTCCTGGCGAACGATGGGACGCGGCAAGCAGATGAATTCCGTTTCCAGCCGGTCCGCTGCTGCGTGCACGACCGCATAGCCATGGCCGCCCATGTCAACAAACGACACGTGCGGTGACAAATCGCGATTGGAAAGCTGGCGTGCTTTCTGAACGTCACCGGTCTTCGCATATTCCAGGCAAGAGCGAACACCGTGTCGCACCAGCATGTTTAGGGTGGGCTGCGGGCTGCTATCGCCAGGACCTTGCCCGAGGAATAGAGCCCGGAGAGGAGCGTCTTTGTGCAGGTGATGTTCCATAGACTCCACCATTCCGGGCGCGGAGATTGAGCCAACCACGAATGCCACACCGACCGGGTCAAAGGGTTTCGGCGGAAGAGACTTCGCCGATAAACCGGCCCAGAAGCTATGCCTGTCGCCTGCCACCGTAGCAAATCCCATGATCGCGTGCTTTTTAATGAAATCGTAGATTTCGCCGCGCTCGTGATATGCAGTGCTGACGTCGCCGCCGCCAAAGCTGGCATACCCACCACCCGGCCACGCGCTTGCAACCATCCCTGGAGGAAGGTTCTGCGGGTCGGCGCGCATATCCAGCGTCGAAGTTGTGCTGCCCCAGATTTTCCAGGTAGCTTTCGAATTCCGCAGTTGTTCCAGAAACCACGCTTTTTGCTCGGCACCGAGGAGGGTCTGCGCGGGATCCGCCTTGCGGATGTTGGGAACCTGCTGGTCCCCAAAACGGATGGTGTTGGGCGGATTGCCTCCGTTGTAGTCCCGGCCGCCATCGAGTATTTCAAGGACCTCTTCAGGCACGAACTGAGAATAGTCTTCATTAAAGAAAGCTGTGGGGTCCAATTTGCTTCCGGGGTCCTCGGATCGGTAGCTTCGCTCGTCGGTGATAATGAGTTCTACGTTCCGGCCCCAGCGCAGCGACCGGTATCCCTTCAGACTATTGATCGCCGCAAGATTGTTGGTCTCCTGCCCGAGCCCATGCTCATCGAAAACTTTGATCGGGGCGTCCATAACCTGCGGTGGGCTGAAAACTTCGAGCGAGGAACCACCGCTCTTCACCATTCGCGCTGGCTGATACTCAAAAAACGCCTGGTTGGCTGCGACCTTGCGCGTCTGCGCCGGACGCGTTTTGTCATTGAATACTTGCAGGGATTGCCATCCTTGCCAGCTGAACTCATGGTTGTCCCACATAGGAACAAAGGGCCAGCGAGCGCGCGCGTCCTGCAGGTCTGGATCATGCAGGTAACTGCGATACACAGCGCGATAGTCATCCACTGTGACCGGGATATGGAAGTCCTGGATTTTCTCTCCCTGAGGATAGCGAACGAGTTCCCTGACCTTGCGGTCGTAGTAACTGGCGCGGTCCTCCGGATACCAGACCAACTCGTATATGAAGTCGCCCAAGTGCAGGACGAAGCTGAGGCGGTCCTGCTCAGGAGCGCGCTCATCCTCGAAGATCATTCTTCGGTACGCGTTCTGCGCTCCGAGGTTCGCGTTCTGACAACTGACAAACGCGAAGTGTACGGCTCGCGGATCGCCATCGGCAGGCGCGGTGACGGTTCGCCCGAGGCGGCTGCCGAAACCTTCCGGATCGGTAAAGCGATACCAATAGATCTGGGCTGGCTTCAGTCCACCGACCAGCACCCGACAGGTCCAATCAGCGTCTGGAGAAATTGAAACCCTCTGTGTGGCAATCACACGCTGGAACGTCTGGTCGAGCGCCACTTCGGCGATCAGTTCCCTGGCCGGCTTAGGTTGCGGCGTACGCCGGGTCCATAGCAAGACGCTGTTGCTCTCGGGATCGCCGGATGCTACCCCTTCGGGAAAAAGGTCGCGACGCTCGCGCCAGGAAGTCTTCGAGGGGGCCGAGAACGAGCGAGCCCAAGCGGCTTCCACACCGAAAACCGCGGCCATAGCCAGAAAATCGCGACGGCTAATATTTCCCATGCTGTAGCTCCTTTTTACGATGCAAGGCCACGTAGGGGTCGAGATGAAGTGTCTTGTCGAGAAACAGTTGGAGCGAACATGCCGGCCCTCTATTTTGGACGATCGTCACGTGCCAACGTGATCACAGAATGTTGTCTACGAGTTTGCCCGGCGCCGATGTTCGCCTAAGCATCGGTCGAAAACATTAAGAAGAGGATGACGAGTCTAGGCGAGCCCTTGAAGTGTGTTCTCATCCTGAGTACAATTGTTCTCGGAATGAGTACACACAACGGCCTGGCCGACCTTTTATTCGGGCGCACCCGGGGTGCCATCTTGGCCCTGCTCTATGGGCACGCGGGTCAGTCATTCTACACGCGCCAAATCGCACGCCAAGCAGATGCCAGCGTTGGCGCGGTTCAACGTGAGCTTGAAAACCTCTCGAAAGTCGGACTTATCGTTCGTAGCTCAGTGGGTAGTCAGGTTTTTTATCAGGCGAACCGAGAAGCTCCCATATTTCGAGAGATGCAGGCCTTGGTAAACAAGACAATCGGCATCTTCAGCGCTTTGCAGTCAGCGCTGCACCCGTTAGCGAAGCGAGTCCTTGTGGCATTTGTGTATGGGTCGGTGGCACGGGAACAAGAAACGGCGCAGAGCGACGTCGATCTAATGGTTGTTGGGAAGGCGACGCTTGACGAGGTACTTTCGCGGCTCACTACCGTCGAGAAGAGTATCGGCCGCCCTATCAACCCGACCGTGTATTCCGTCGAGGAATTCAAGTCGAAACTTGCGAGCGGGAATCATTTTTTGACCGCCGTGCTCAAAGGCCAAAAGGAATTTTTGCTGGGAGACGAGGATGAGCTTAGAAAAGTGGGTGGAGTACGGCTGGCTAAGGCGGGAGCCGACCAGCCCGCGTGAGATCAAGGATCTTCTGGGAATTGTGGATCATAGCCTCGCGGATTCAAAGGTCGATGCCGTATCGACCGATCTTCGATTTATCGCAGCTTTCAACGCGGCCCTTAGCGTCGCAACTACTGCGCTCCGCGCCTCAGGTCATCGCACCGCGACGCAAGCAGGCCACCACGTCAAAACAATCGAATCTCTGGAACTCACCATAGAAGCCAATCCCAAGCTCATTCAGAGATTCAAGACATTCAACAACAAAAGGAACAAATCGGTTTATGACGTGGCCGGTGCCGTATCAGACCAAGAACTGGAAGCAATCGTAAAGTTGGCGATTGAACTCAGAGAGAGTAGCCTTGCCTGGCTGCGAAAAACCCATCCCGAGCTTTTGAAAACCTGACCGAAAACCTGCCGCGCAATCGGACAAGCTGCAATGGCAGCGATGTTGGAGCGTATTGAAAAACCAGGCATGACGGCCCATGTCGCGTTCCCGCAACAACTTGGTCAGGTATTCCTGGGCTCGTCTAGCCGGGCCGTGGATGGTGCGGTTGTGGTAGCGCCGTTTGCGGGTTTGGCGGTCGCCGCCGAGGAAGACGCGCACGAGCCACCGGTGCCGCCCGCCCCACAATTTGTCCCGTCTTGCGAACCAACGCAGTTCCTCTCGAAAATCTGGCACACGGCTGGCACACTGGTGGCGACCACGGACCTTAGCGATCAGCTACAGTTGCGAAGGTTGACTGATCGCCCCTCACCCATCTCGAGCATCCAGAGCCACTCAAAAGATACATGTGGTCCCTGGGAATCGATTAGGAGAGGCGGTTACCAAAGATGTGGTCGCAGCCTAATCAATTCTGCCAGCGGTTGGGTATCCTGAGTTTAGAAGCATTCGAGGGATTTCACGGTCTCGCTCAACATACGATCGACCACCACAACAATGAGTCACGGGAGGTCTCTCGAAATGCCAGTTGTCGCCGCCGTCGCCTTTCCGGTATTCATATTTCTGCTCCCTCTGCTCATGTTCCTTCTCCTTGTGCCAGGTTATCTGTCGGCGGATGAAGTCCGGCTACTCCGGGTGTTGTTTCCATTCTTGATGCCATTTTCCAGCGTGTTGTGGTTCATCGTGGCGCATCGCTTGGTCCCTCATCGGCGTTCGAGCTATCTCCACCAACTTTTCGTGTTCCTCGCAACGGCTATTTTCATGTTCCTGATGATCAGACTGGGGATCTACAGAATCGGATGAACAGACAGACATCAACAGTTCGAAATCATCGCATTCTCATCGTCGACGATGACGACGTTTTGCGACGTTGGCTACGGAACCAGCTCGAACCGAGAGGATTTGAGGTCTGGGAAGAATCCCAGGGCGACGAGGCTTTGTCAGCATATGAGCGCAACGGGCCGTGGTATTTCGTGCTGTCCGATCTCTATTTCTACCGCGGTGAGAAGATCAAGAATGGGTTGGGCTTGGTCCATGCAATTACAGTCATCACGCCTGCCCAGCCTATGGCAATCCACACTGGCGAGAGAGATTTTCAGGCACCAGTTCCGGTGCTGATAAAGCCTTATCCAATCGGCCGATTGCTTCGGCTCTTGCGTGAACCTTTGCAAAGCCTGGCGCTACCATTCGGGTGATGTCCATGCCCTTAGTAGGCGCTCACTCTGATTGAGTCCTTAAGGAGAAAGGCCTTTTATGGCTGAGGTCCAACAGAATAGACCCAGTGCACGCACCCCAGACGACCAGATAGGAAAGCCATTCTTGGTTATTGCTGGGAAGATTCGCAAATGCCTCGTGTGCGAGGAACTGTTCACACGACAAGAAGCCCCTAAACACGCAAACGTGGTTTGCCAGCCGAGAAGTGAATACCCAGAGCATGAGTAGGGGCTCATGACAGAGTTCAACGTTATCGAAAATGCGCACGAGAAATCCTCACATCGACACTGGTGTGCCGTGGAGGCGCATTACTACCACTGTGCGGAGGATTGCGTTTGCATCTGCGGTCTCCCGATGAACGGTAACGACCACAGCGAATGCCCTGTCGAACTTCGGGAATGCCAGGAGCACGAGTTCCAGCAGGAACAGCAGATGCCGGAAGAGGCGTTACCCGAAGGTGTGGTCGAGATCAAGTTTCCTGCTGACTGGAGGCACACGGCGCAGCCAAGTTGCGGGTGTGGCTGCGCCAAACTCGATACCGCTGAAGTAGTCGGCTGGTGTTTGCACTGCGCCCACGTGTATGCCGACTATAGCCCTGAGATTCAGGATCGGCACTTTGCCCGCTGTTGTCCGGGCGTACCCGCAGGGGTCAAGCAAGAGGCGCTGGAGAGCTTGGCACGGGGTGCGAGAAAATGGGGCCAGTGATGCAAATCGTGAACCAATTCGCGCCACATGTGGAGCTTCGCTTGATTACGAATCCTAAGGGAGCTACGGCGGTTCGTTGTGGGATTGGAGCAAACCACTGCAAAACAAAAACTAGGTTGTTGAAAGCTCCATGTACTCGTTCGCACCCACGATCCTCAACACGACCCGCACCAGGACGGGGAATCGCCGCCCCGTAGAATCGCGCACGACCTTTGGTGCGGAAAGCTGATATGTCTTCCCGCGAGTTTTTAGTTCGCATCCGCCTGCCGCAAGCATGTTCTTCACCCACTCCGATTGGCTGCTGTACGTGAGCGCGATGATGAAGCCGTTCGACGCTCGAAAGACGTTTATGGGTGTGCGGTAGACCTTGCCGGACTTTCGTCCGGCGTGCGTGAGAATGCCGAATCCCGGAAGCCAGCCCGCGAAGAGGCTGGTGATTCGGTTCGTAAAGGCAATGTTGATCTTCGCCAGCCATCGCTTGCGGAACCTCATCAGGAGCACGCCCATGGCGGCGATTGCGACGATTATGAGGGCTCCGGTGCTCAAAGGTTCTCCTTACAGCCTCGCCTCTCATTTTCGAACGCAGGCGTGCGGTCGTCATGATAATACGACGCGTACGCGGAAAGAAGCCGCTTCAGATGGCGCGCGTTCAGAGCGATGATGTGGTCGAGCAGATCGCGGCGGCAGCTCCCCACCCAACGCTCGGCCACTCCATTTTGCCACGGACTCCGAATCGAGGTTTGCACTCCCGTGATTTGCAGGGAGCCAAGCGCAGCGGGTACTTCCAGGCCATATTTCTGGTCGTGATCGAAAAGCAGGAATTTTGGCGCCGATTCGTAAGGGAAGGCTTCTCTTAGCTGTTGGACGATCCAACTGGTGGTGGGATGCTGAGTGACGTTGAAATGAACAATCTGTCGCCGGTCATGACTAATAACAAAGAAGCAGTACAGCAGGTTGAAGGTGACCGTCGGGACAGTGAAAAAATCCATGGCGGTGATCACTTGCGATGATTGCGAAGAAAGGCCTGCGAGCGCCGGGCAAGTCCTGGATCCTGGGGGCTCGCTTCATCCAGCGGGAGATGCTTCGCTCGGATACATCGAAGCCTAGCATGAGGAGCTCGCCGTGAATCCGGGGAGCTCCCCAGGTCGAATTGTCTGTCACCATTTGGAAGATGAGATCCCGGATCTCCTGGGATAGCTTCTTCCTTCCGACTCGCTCTTTCGCCCTGTAGATCAGACTCCAATATCTACGGAAGCCGGCACGGTGCCAGCGGACTACGGTCGTATAGGATCCGGTTTGTGCCCCACTGGCAGTATCTCAATGCTGCCAAGACGTATCAGCTCCACATCCCGACCGGGATGGCTAGCAAGATGTTCACCCACCTGCCCAGCCGGAGTATTTTTGTCGATGAGGATCTCTACCTCGGTGAGGAGTGGCTGGGCCATTGGATGGCTCATGAACTTGGGCATCTGGCGACTAACAGCGCCAGAGAAGATGATGCGGAAAGAGTAGCCCGCGAATACCAGAGGCGCTTGGCAAAGGCTGGAAGGTGAAGCCCGTCCTCAGGTGTTGTGAGCCAAGGGTCCAGCGCGGTACTTGGCTCTCGTTGAAGTGGTGACAAAGAATCGATTTGAGAGTTGCGCCAGAATTACCGAGTTTGAGAAATTCGGGTCACAGGCTCGGCTGCGACCTTAACCTCGAGGCTAGATTCTTCCAGCTTCTTCACAGATTTTGAAGACTATTAGGGCCGATGGTTTAAGTCCGTCCGTCGAAGTGGGGTTTATCCGACGCTTGATCCCAAGTGCCGACTAAACTTGAGCCGCACGGACTTGGGCTGACGGCGAAAAACCTCTGGACACTAATTCGAGAGAAGTCTATCGCTCAGACCTTCCGCCGCCAGCAGTACAATCGTGTAGCCGCTGCGGCTCTGTTGAGAATGGCTCTGCGGTGGTACAGCATTTGCACGGCGGTGCCATTTACCGCTTCCAGAGAAGCACCTATTCTGTCGATGAGCAGTACTCGGGGGAGGGCTACTCAACAGAGCGTCCCAAGACTCTAACCGGAGTTTGGGGCGTTTTGCTTTTGCAGCAAAATCGCCTACGCGAATTGAGGAGAGTTCTCCTATTCGGGCACGGTCGATTGCGCGAGGAGGCCCGAAAGGCTATGAAGCCTGTTTGACCAGATGCAGCCGAGAGGGGTCCCTTTCTTTCATCTATTTGGATGTTGACGTATATTCGACTCCGCGGCACCCAAAGACACCTCGCCCTCCCCGTTTTGCCCAAAAGCAACTTTGCCGCCTTGCGTTGCGGCGAGGTATGGTGCATTGAGGATTTGGCGGATTTTCTCCCCGGTGCGATCTCCGAAGGAATCGCTCGATCCCGAGCGAACGTATAAATCATTCACGTAGAGATCGCATTGGGACAATCAGGAGTCGTCCCGGACCGACCGAGATTTGCTCAAACTATTTGCATCTTGCACGGGAGTGCTCGGTCCAACGTAACCCCGAAAGCACTAATGTGCGCCGTGATCAGCTGGCAACCTTCCTACAATTAACCTCAGACTTCGGCTATCGGCAATTAAGGAGAGATCATGCTGAGCAGACTTGGGCAGACAATAGTTTTTCTACTCGCACTTGGAATGTCGGTTTTGGCGCAAACCGTGCCCGCCGGAACTCGCATCACTATTCGTACCGACTCGCAAATCAGTTCAGCCAGTGTCCATGCAGGGCAATCATTTCATGCCAATTTGGTGAATGACCTGGTAGTCAATGGCAAGACGATCGCCAAGGCTGGCGCTCCAGCAAAAGGCAAGGTCACTTATGCCAAGTCAAGTGGACGGCTGCACGCGCCCGGAGAGGTCACCATTCGGCTCACCTCGATTCAACTGAGAGATGGCAAAACCCTGGCGGTCTCAACTAGCGGCTTTCACGCTAAGGGCAAGAGCCACACCAAAAGCAATATAACCAAGATAGGTGGCGGCGCAGCAGCCGGCGCGCTTATTGGTGGATTGGCGGGTGGTGGCAAGGGAGCTTTAATCGGGACGGCCGTGGGTGCCGGAGCGGGTACCGGAGTGGCAGCTGCCACGGGCAAAGAAGAGGCTCTGATCCATGCCGAGACAGCAATCGCCTTCACCACCACAGCAAACGCTACAGCGAAATAAAAAATGATTGCTGGATAGTGGCGTGTTGGAGGCCGCTTAGGCCTCATAGTCGGGAGAGCTTAGAAACGCGGCGCCTGAGCTCATCCGAGTGCACGAAACCAGTTGTCATCAGTGATTGTCGATCTTCGGCTTTACGAGATAGCTGATCGCGACAGAGTCGAACTGGCGCATGAGTTCTTGTCCGGTAAACATGTTGAAATTTCGCCGATTCTTGTAAGGGCAGGTGACAGTCTCAGATGCCCGTGTAAAGAGTTTCCGCTTCAGTTATGTACTCTCTGATCGCAAACGAGACTGGAGCGTGTGTTTTCGACAGTATTGCACCGATTTCAGAGGGAAGGTCGCTCATCCGAAGCGGCTTGCCCGGCTTTGCCACCAGGTAGTACTTGGCATCTGGCCCACGCTGCATTTCAGTGTTATAAGAGAACATTCCTCTGCGCGCTGCCTGGATGAAAGAACGCAAGTAGCGATCGCGAGCGACCACGTCTGTCCAGCCCCCTGCATCTTGCAGCCATGACCGGGAGCTGTGCCGTAGTGAATGTATACCAAGGTGACCAATGCCCGCCGCTTGGAAGGCCCGTAGCACAGAATCAGAGCACCAAGGCAGCCGCCCGATTTTTGCCGGAGATGCGAAGATCCAATCAGTGTCAGCGGTAAACTGACTCTGACTTTTCCATCGCTTCAATTCTTCGAGCACGCCGGGATCAATGTGCAGGACCTTTTCAGACCTACCGTCTTGCAGTCGGCTACGCGGTTGCGAACTATGCCGCGCTGGACTTCAAGACGTGACCCGAGCCAATCCACATCCCCCCATTTCAGGCCCACGCACTCGGATATGCGGTGGCCGAAGCATCCGCCAATCAACCAAGCAAAGCGTTGCAGTAGTTCCCAAGCCCATCTCAACAGAGGTAGTTCCCGCCCACCGTTGCCAAAGGTAACTTCCCCCAGCTTACCATTGTCATC
>Ga0209577_10007371_pt1 | contig 10120 bp, 11 predicted proteins | sample GraSoiAngelo_109_FD_185874 | JGI IMG/M metagenome (GOLD analysis project Ga0209577, IMG submission 185874) | Grasslands soil microbial communities from the Angelo Coastal Reserve, California, USA - 14_0903_12_20cm (SPAdes) (version 2) | ecosystem: Environmental > Terrestrial > Soil > Grasslands...
CATCGTAGGCGAAAAGCCAGCCGTGAAACGGGTCTGTGTCGGTGTAAGAATCGAAAGCAATATAAACTTTGCCCCCGGCGAGCGGGAGCGCCGCGCGCTGATTTTTTTTCAGCGCATCGAACGAGATCTGGCCTGAAAGTGAGCCGTCTCCGGCGCCGTTTACCATAGCTTGAATGGCCGGACCGGATTCGAGGGAGCCGGGCATCGACGCAGAAATATGCGGCCGGCGTTAGTCCCGAGCACCTTAGAGATGTACTGCCGCACTCTGCTCCGAGGCGGGCGGCCTGTGGTGACGAAAGATTCCGAAGAGCCTTGCGAAAAGGCGAAGCCTTGACTTGCGGGATCGCGGAATCGGGCGCGAAATCTCTGCAGGCGGCGCGGGTAAGAGCGTTACGGCGCCTCGAAAGAAGATCGGCGGGTCCGCCACCGATTTGCGAATCACCCGCATCGGGTCTGAACTCAAGGCTGACCCGAGGCCCACAGAGGAGGCGTTAAAAGTCAACGGCATTTCGATCCGATAAGTCGCCGAATCGGTTGATTGCGGCGCGCGCGGAGTGATCGGTCCACTTGGAGACGGATGCGCTGCTGGTGCTCTTTTCTCATTGCTTTAGGGTCTTATTCTCGGAAACGAGAAGTTCGCAGGAGCATTTTCACGAACCGCTGCACAGAGCACGGAGTTCGCCTCCCTCGATCTCGATATTCCCGCCCTGCGGAACGATCAAGCTCTCTCCCGTGAATTGCTCCTCGATGCGCATTGCGCCGGAAAGCGCCATGACGCAGAGTTCTCCCTTCTGATCTAACCACTGTGCCCCAGCGCCAAATTGTAAATGTATTTGGCCATAGTCGAGTGCAATTGGTGATTGCCGGGCCCGACTTCAAAAACGAGAGATAAGCTGGCCCGCAAAGGATGATATCGCCGCCTTCGGGTAGATCGATTTTTGCCTGACTGGATCGAAGCGTAAGGTCGCTACCGCTGGCGAGCAAGGCGTTGGTGCGGCCGTTTTCATTCTCAAAGCTTATCGCTCCTGTCACGGAAACGTCATCTCCGGAGAGACGTCCGACCACCTCTTGCCGTCCGGGCGGCCCCGGTGAGGTGGCTTGCGCTGCCCGCAGTTGCGCCTGAGAGATCATAAGGATATGAACGCCAGCAGAGGGCGGCTGATCACACGGTAGCGGTTGGTGTACGGCGTTCCGTGAATGAATTTGTATCTCCTCATATCAGTGTTTCGGGTCGCCTATACTATAGCGCATGACTGAATTGGCCAAGTCGTTGTCAGAACGCGAAGAACAGCTCGCCGACGCCTACGATTCGCGTCCCAAACCGCTCTCCCCTTTCCGGCGCGCTCAGATTCCCATCATTTCCGGCGCGGCTTACGCGTTCGCTCGAATCGTTGGCCCGACTCTGCGATACGAAGTCCTCGGCTGGCAGCACATCGACCGCGTGCACCTTCAGAATCGCCGCTGCGTCTATTCTTTTTGGCACCAAACAATTTTCTTAGCCATGTGGTGGTGGCGTCACCGTGGCGTGGTGGCTATGACCAGCGGCAATTTTGACGGACAGATCCTCGGCAGCGCACTCCAACGATTAGGTTTTGACACCACATTCGGGAGTTCGTCCCGCGGCGGCCTGCGAGGCCTCTCCGTGCTGGCGAAGCGGCTCCAACAAGGCCGTGACGTGGCCTTTGCGGCCGACGGTCCGCGGGGACCGCGTTACCTTGCAAAACCAGGGCCCATAATTCTGGCTCGCCGCAGCGGTTGCCCGATCGTTGGGTTTCACGTTTTCGCCGAACACGGGCGTATCTTCGACAAAGCCTGGGATCTTTTTCAGCTTCCCCGGCCCTTCTCCCGTGTTGTGCTTGTGATCGGTACGCCGATTGAAGTGCCGGTCGAAACCGGTCGCGATGCGATCGAGCGTAAGCAAGCTGATCTGCAACACTTGCTCGAGCACGTTCGAAATACAGCGCAGTCCTGGTTTAGCCTGTCGCCCGCTGAACAGAAGGGACAACGTGCGATTTGGAACGCTTGAACACACCCAATGCGACCAAATGTACACGAGTTCCACAAGAAAATAATGCCGCCGACTCAAGTTTTCGTGGAGCTCACCCACGAGCGCGCCGCTTCGCGACCAGCGATGCGGCCAAAGACCAGACACTTTGCCAGACCGTGCTGGTTGAATCCACCCGCCGACTCGCCTCCGCAGTAAAGTCCCGGGATCACTTGGCCATGCAGGTCAATGACCTGGGCTTTCGCGTTAATCCTCAGCCCTGATACGCAATCATGAATGCAGGGCGTTGACCAGGCGGCATAGAACGGGGTCGTCTGGATTTTGTACTTGGGAGTCGGTTTTCCAAAATCCGCATCCTTGCCCGCATCCACAAACGAATTGTATCGGGCCACGGTTTGCTCCAAAGCCACGGGCGGCATAGGCTGCTTCTGATATCTGCTAACGATCTTGCGCGCGAGCTCGGCAAGCGTGTTCTCACTGAAAAACCAGCCGTCCGGATCCACGTATGGCGGCGCACACGTCCAACCCTCGCGTCTAACTGCGTCTGCATCGAAGACCGCCCAAATGGGGCCTCCTCCTTCGCCTGTTCCACCATTCGACTCCAGGCAAGGATTCCACCAATCGAATCCGGTGGCTGCTTCGTTTACGAACCTCAGACCCACCTGATTCACGTGGATTACGTCCTGGTAGTCCTTTACGAGAAGGCCTATGGCACGAGCGAGGCCGGCAATAGGACTATTCTTCAGATTCTCGTTGCGAGTCCCACCACCCTGCGGATAACCATACTGATTACCAATCACGTACGGTTTTTCAAAAATATGTGATCGCGCCATCGTCTCGAGGGTTTGGTTCGCTACGCCCCAAAGTGCTGCCCCGACGCCTATAGCCGCGATCTCGCCGTCACCAGTTTGGCGTGAATACGGCTCGCCAACCACTTGGTACTCTTCGGTTAGCCTGGGGTCAAACATGCGACGGAAATTCACGTTACTCGTATGACCTCCCGTGCCGATAATCACGCCTTTCCTGGCCTGAATGTTGAGGGTCTTGCCCTGGCTCGTAGCCGTAATGCCGAGAACCCTTCCCGAAAGCTGGCCTTCTCTAATGATTCCGGTCATGCTGTGCCGCAGCAGGATTTGCACGCCAAGTTTTCTTGCGCTCGCTTCCAGCGGCCGCACGAGGGCAGTTCCATTTCCTCCATTGGGAGCCACGGAACTAGGTCCCTCGTTCCACACAACCGTCTGCGCTCTCTTGATGTTTTGGGGACCACCATCGGCACCGACCGGAGACCGGTCGGGAAATTCCACTCCGTGTTCTTTCAGCCATTCGAAGGTCTGGGCGCTCCAGTCGCAAAAGGCGCGCACAATTTCCCGGTCGCTGAACCGATAGTCGTGCCAGTGCACCAAGTCTGAGAACATTTGGTCTGGTGAGTCTTCAATGCCGTATTTTCTTTGTAGGCTGGTTCCGCCTCCCAAGGCGATATTGCCGCCGCTCTCTATGGCGTGGCCGCCGATGTCATAATTCTGCTCGACAATGATGACGGATGCTCCATTTTCGGCGGCCTCAATCGAAGCGGGCAGACCTGCAGCTCCCGCCCCGACGATTACGACATCCGCGACGCTGTCCCAATGCCGCGGAGCATTCGCCGCACCAACTGCCTTTGCGCTGCAGCCCAAGGCACTCGCTCCGACGCCCGCGAGTGTGGTCTTGACAAAATCTCTCCTCGACCAGGTCTCGCCCATTTTCCGGTACTTTGTCACATCGTCCTCCTACCCAGCTGCCGCTCAGCTAGAGCACAGCACGATACTCCGTCTACCTTGACCATGATTGTGCAGATTATATGCCCGCCCAAGTAACGTGCAAATCTCAAGGCATTTTCGGTTGGGGCCTTCCCGCTTTTGAGCCTTCGCATATGACGATAGAATGAAGCACGTCCTCCTCGACGGCTACCTTCCGGGATCGGTCGCCCATTTAGTTGCTCACCGATGCCAACTGGAGTAAAAGTGACGGACGCCGTAACGTCTCCTAGACGATGCGTTTGCCAAGAGCACATCGAGGAGAAGGAAGAGAACGGCCTTAGCCTCGGTTTCGGGAGTCCGGTGTACTCCACCGGTGTCCAGAAGCCGAACCGCTGAAGTCTCAAAACGGAGTTTTCGCTCAGGCTCGATGTGATAGGGTTCAACATTCTGGACCGAACGAAATAAGGAGGTCGTCATGCGGAAACAAGTATTGCAAATCCTGGTCATGCTGCTTGCAGTTTGCTCGGCAGCGCTGGCTCAAGCACCCAAAGATAGCGTGTACATCAGCGATGAGAATATCAAGGCCGTCTTGAAGCACTCGGCCGATACGCATCGCACAATTCCGGATAATACGCTTAGAGTGATCGATATGGGTCAGTATCAGCTCGGCGTTGCTGTCGTTGCCCGCGGAGCCATGAAAGGCGGTGGCACCACCGCAAATGCGGGCGGGGGAAGCGCCGCGCCTGCGGCAGCGAGCGCCTCGCAGTCTTGCGGCGAGCAGCGCCCCGGTGCGACGGGTCCCACGGGAATCTTCCACGACGATACCGCCGAGAGTTACGTCGTCATATCGGGTAGCGGAACTCTGATCACCGGGGGCAGCATCGTCAACGGGAAACGTTCTGGTCCGAATGACGAAGTGACGACGGTCCTCAATGGCCCTTCCTGCGGCGGCACTATGGTGGGATATACGAGCCGCGAGATAAAAACGGGGGACGTGATCATAATTCCGGAGCATGTGCCGCACGGATTTTCAGCGATTCCGGATCACATCACGTATTTGAGCATTCGGCCGGACTTGAAAAAGGTTCTCCAGCACGGGTACGTCAATTCTGCGCTGAAGTAAAGAGATCGGGCAGCAACTCTTGGGAAGCTGGCGGGCGCGTGCGACCGGTGAGTCGGTTACAACACTTTCGATTGTCCCAGTCCACGCGAGTGCCCGCCTCCAGCGCCGTTCACTGAAAGTTCGGAGGCGTAGACCGCGCTCGGCGGAGCCCCTTTCCCCGGCGCGGGAACAAAAAGACGAGATAACTGCGTCACCAGAAGGCCGGTCTTTCCCGCCCGGACCGGAGGGAACTTGTCCCAGCGACTGATAGTGATCCGGATCGATTTCCTTGTACACATTTACCACGCCGGCACCGCCAGAGGTCGCGTGAATGCGCTTACTCGCAGGATCGAACACCAGGTCGTCCGCTCTCCTTCCGATCGCAAGCGCCTGAAGTTCTTTCCCCGCTTGCGTATTGAAGACCACCATCTGCCCGCTGCGGCATCCGACGAAAAGGCGATATGCTGATTCATCGAACGCCATCGTGGAGTTGTCCTTGCCCAGTTTGACCGGCCAACTCGTGGTCAATTTATTTGTCTTGCGATCGATCACTTCGACTTCGTTCTTTGCCGGGTTGTTCAAAAAGAGCCTGCTTCCCGACGTCTCCAGCGCCATGGCTTCCAGCGTATCGCCGTCAATTTTGACGTCCGCAAGCTTCGTGCCGGCGGTCGTGTCGACAACGCTGAGCATGGTGAAAGCTTCGTGGGCATTGTCGCCGCCGCTGTCCACGTAAAGATAGTGCTTCGCCGGATGGTAGCCGATGGAGTCTGTATCGACCTTTAGTTAGGGGAACAGCTTTTTATTTGTCTCTCCCTGTTAATTTCTTCTCAGTGCTTCAACCCCAGCCGGGTCTGAGGTGCTACCCTATTGTTGGATTCTGACCTTCTTTTCGTACTCGAGGAAGTTGAGAGAATTGTCTTCGCAGACGAACTCCATGATGTTCCAATCGGGCTTCAAAATGTATTTCTTTTGTGTGTGCAAGGGCATCGAGTACGCCTTGGGGTCATCGAGCGTGATGTCGATCATCAACGAATCGTGGTCTATACGATGAATGCGCTCGATGAGGTGAAGAGCGTCGGAATGCGGCTGGCCGCCGTAACCAAGCCAGGTCTTATCGTTAAAACCCGTGGTGTCGGTGACGAGCGTGTCTCCCTCCCAGTGGCCAATGGAGTCGCCCATCCAGGTGGGCCCCGCGTCCTGCATGTGCCCGCGCCCGTCCGTAAAAATCTGCCGAATGACGTGGCCGTACTCGAAAAGCATGAGCACGCGCCCAGGCGTGTGGATAATCTCCAGTGGGTAGAGGAAGAGATAGATCCTCGGCAAGCCGGATGGGAAGCATTGGAAATCGGGATCGTTCGAGTCGATCGCCGTGGTATTAGGTCCTATGGGCCGATTGGCGTTGAGTCTCTCCAGCCCCCACGCAGTCAGAGGTAGAGGACCCTTCAGGGGTTTGCCCTCGGGATGGAGCCAGACAAACTGCTGGCCAGGATTGTCGGGCGTGGCCGCTCCCAAAGTGCTTCCCGTTGACGGATACCAGACGCCCGTGAAGTCAGCCGGAGTCTGGCTTGTGGGTTGGCCTCCGGCCTTTCCCGGCTGCGAAGCTTGCGTATGCAGCACAGACGGGACTAAGAGGAGGCCAGCGAAAAACAAAAAGCTCCTGCAAAGCAAAAAGCTCGTGCAAAACTGAAAAATGATCGGGCTTCTCATTTGGAAGAATCGGCAGGCAATCCCATGTAGGGGGTCTCTCGCCCGTCGATAAATACGACCTTCTGACCGGACATGGCCTTCGCGCCATTCTTCACCGGATGACCCGTGACGATGATTTGGTCTTCCGGCTTCAGCGTGCTTCTGCTCCAGCCCCTTCTCGACAGAAGATTCGGGCTCTGAAGCTCGGCGGTCCAATTTGCGGCTTGTCCTTTATCGTCCTTGACGGTAAAGAGGATCAACGCATGTGGATTGAGGTATTGCAAGGCCGTGACGGTTCCTTGCAGAGAGATCGTCTTCGTATTGTCGTATTCTGCTGTACCGTGATGGGCGCATACGGGAAGCGACCCAACGCACAACCCCGCCGCCACAACGAAACACGCACGCAGCTTGAATTTCATACTCCTACCTCGCCAGCGCTCTCGAAGCGTCCCCATCTGCCTAGTAGGCCGAAGGTGCGAGCCGAATCAGCCGCAGTCAGGCGAACAAAAAGATGTGCGCACAAAGAGTCCGGCTCCGATGTGTATACCCGCTATCGTGCCCGTGTCAAGGCGCCACAGGCTACTGTCGCAGCAAAATGAGAGTGTCCGGTTTGCGCAAAATAGAAATGTCCGGTTTCATCCAGCGGAAGGAGGGATGGGACCGGAGCGAATCGAGTTGAGCGCGAAAGAATGGGAGCGGTTGAAGGTCTTGCAGCAAGTCGAGGGAGGTCATCTAAAACAAATCGGAGCAGCCCGGCGGCTGCGATTAACCCACCGCTTGTTATTCCGGCGGGGAATCCTTCGCGTTTCATACACGTATGAGCAACCACGAAGCCGGCGGCGGTCTCGTTGCCGAAATTTTGGGCGAAGGCACTGACGCCGAACTCAGCGTTACTGGCGTTGACACGTTTCACTGGGCGATGGGAGAATTCGCGCGGGGAACGGGCCGCGAAGGAGGGTATGACATGAGACTGGGACGCAGCGTTAGTCGCTCTATGATCGTGGTTGCCGCGGGGGTGGCGGCGTTGTGCTTTTTGCCGTGGTGTGCGGCTCAGGATGCGGCGCCAGGGAAGACGTCGGCGGCTTCCAAACCAACACCCTCGAAACTAGCACCCGGTTCGAAACCAACGCCGCGGACGCCGGATGGTCACCCGGATCTGAGCGGCTTCTACAATCTCGGAGACATTTTTGCCGGGGACCCCGTACAGGAAAAGCCGGGCCAGCACGTTGTGGTCAGGTCCGCTGACGGGTCGGTGTTCTTTGATTACGGAGGAGCCAATGCGGCGGGAAGCGAACAAGTGGGCACGAAGGTCCTGCAGACTCAGAACGGCAAAGTGAATCTTCTCGATCGCACTTGCGTATCCTGCGAGGAGCCGCCGTATAAGCAGGAATACATGGCCAAGGTCAAGGCCATCGGCGACGCGATGCACGGCGATGCCTCACCGGCGGATCCGCAGTATGACTGTATCCCGTACGGCGTGCCGCGCGGATCGCTTCGCGGCGGTGGTGGTTACGCGATGCAGATCGTGCAGAACTCGCAAGTCGTGGCCTTCCTCTATGAAGACAGACCGGGTCCCTATTTCAGGATTGTTTACCTCGACGGGCGTCCGCACCCCAAGGATCTGGACTCTTCCTATTATGGCGATTCGATCGGGCATTGGGAGGGCGATACCCTTGTCGTTGACGTGGTCGGGCTCAACGACGAGACCTGGCTCGGCTCTGGAACCGTCGGGCCGAAATTGGCGATGATGCATAGCGACCAGCTGCATGTCATCGAACGCTGGACTCGTGCAGGCGACGTACTGACCTACGAGGCCACGGTGGAAGATCCCGTCATGTTTACCAAGCCCTGGATGATGACTCCGCGGCAGACGCAAATTGCCGCCCCAGGCGATTATATCCGCCCGACCATGTGCCTGCCTTTGGATAAGAGCCATTTGGTCAAAGAAGACGAGACCCCTTATGTCACCTCGAAGGACGCCGCCGAGCCGACGACCGTTGCGGCCACGACTCAGACTATCCCCAATATTGCGGGAAGCTGGAACGTTCAGATTTACAGCACAATCGAAGGCCTGATGAACCAGCAGTGGGTGATGAAGCAGGATGGCAGCAAGGTTACCGGCACCGTCACGAGCAAGAGCGGCGAAATGCCGCTGGAAGGGACGTTAGAGGGCGCGTTTCTTCACGCCACAGTATCGGACGGACAGAAGAAATACGATGTCCGCGCCACGGTCGTGGCCAAAGACATCGACGGGTCTATCAAGATCAACAGGAACGAGTTTCGGTTGGCCGCCAAGCAGGCCAAGTAGGGACACGCGAAGACGAGTTACAAAGGTACACCTCCATGAACAAAAACAAAGTTTGCGGGATGCTGCTCTCTGCCACCGCCCTTCTGGTAGTCTGTGCTCCTCTTTTGGCGCATCATTCGGTTACTGCCGAATTTGACGCCAATCAGGAATGGACCGTCACGGGTGTCCTAAAAAAGGTCGACTGGATTAACCCGCACACAGCCACTTGGGTGGAAGTCAAGGACGAGAGCACGGGCGCGTCTGAAACGTGGGGTTGCGAGGGGAATCCGCCGAGCACCTACAGCCGTGCGGGAGTGCACCGTCAAGACTGGCGGGTCGGGGAAGTTGTTACCCTCACCTGCATTGCCGCGAAGGACCACTCGAAGCACTGGGGATTCCTGAAACAAATCAAATACCATTCCGATGGCCATGTGCTCGTGTTTAGGCTAGGCGGAGAATAAACAGCCTGCGCGAAAGAAAAATAGAGGAGAGATTCTTCGTCGCTACCACCCAGCATGTGCAAAACCGCCACGCGCTTGGTACCCCGGGTTTTCGCTCCTCAGAATGACAGCTCTATGGGTCGCGGCTAAAAGGCGCCTATGCGGGCAACCACGTATTTCTGACTTAGGCTAAGTAGGGGATCGAAACCGCAGCCGTCGCGACCGACAGCCACAGCAGAAGCTCGGCCAGCCCCGCAAGTTTCGCCACCGCAGGCATGGCCGGCATTTGCCCCCATCCCCGCACTGTTTTCTGCACTGCTACGTGCAAAATAACAGCGAGTGGAATGAGCAGGCCGAGTTTAGTGAGGAAGGCGGCATTAACCAGGTAGGTCGCGGCCGAGACGGAGAAGAGTAGGAAGCCGCCGGCTATGGCGATCGCAAAGCCGATCCAGTTCCACAAGAACAACGCATCCGAGAGCCTGGAAGGCGGCTGCCGCCTATTACCAACGCCCAGCAGGCTCAAATCGACCGCAACGCTCGTCCCAATCCATAGCGATAATCCGGTAAAGTGGGTCGCTTGCACGAAGGGATAGGCCCAGTCAGATGTGGCGATCGCCAAGGCCCACGAAGTGTTTTGCAGCCAATTACCAAAATTGACTACTTCGCCCACCATTTCAATGGCTCCCAATTAGTAATCTCACACCCTAGCCAATGCCGGAAAGGGCCGGGACCTCCACTCCGGCGAGAATTGCCCCGATCCAGAGAAGCACTGAGATGATCGCCACGATCTTTGCAGTTGCAGGCATCGAGGGCGATCGATCCCATTTCGGTACGCCGCGCTGAACAGCGAGGGTGAATATAATG
>Ga0209577_10007372_pt1 | contig 10118 bp, 12 predicted proteins | sample GraSoiAngelo_109_FD_185874 | JGI IMG/M metagenome (GOLD analysis project Ga0209577, IMG submission 185874) | Grasslands soil microbial communities from the Angelo Coastal Reserve, California, USA - 14_0903_12_20cm (SPAdes) (version 2) | ecosystem: Environmental > Terrestrial > Soil > Grasslands...
CCCTCGATGACGGAGATGCGGCGACGCTCGGCCCGGAGGCCCTCGAGCGGGCGCCACATGTGCCCGCGCTGCGCCAGACGCAGCGCGGCTGGGTCTGGGCGGGGAGAGAAGCGCCGGCCGCACGCGTTCCGCTTCGCTCGACCTCGGCGGACACGTTCCTCGTCGTCGACGCCTCGACCGGAGACGTGCTCGGCCTCGCCGAGCAGGAGCGCGCCTACTCGACGGTCCACGAAGGGGCCGTCTATCTCCACCTCGGCCGCCAGTACGTCGTCCGCGAGCTCGATCTCGTTACGCGCCGCGCCGTCGTCGAGCCGTTCGCCGGCGACTGGTACACGCAGGCGAAGAAGGAGACGGAGACCTCGATCGAGGAGCGGCTGCGGGTCGAGCGCCGGCTCGGGCTCGAGCTTTCGTTCGGCCGGGTGTCCGTGACGGAGCAAGTGGTCGCGTACCAGAAGAAGGCGGTCGCCGACGGCTCGACGCTCGCAACAATCCCGCTCGAGCTCCCTCCCACGACCTTCGACACGGAGGCAGTCTGGTTCGTGCCTCGCCCACACCAGCTCGAAGGGCTCGAGGCAATGCCGCTCCTTCTCTCGTCGCTTCACGCAGCCGAGCACTCGCTGATTTCGCTCCTCCCTCTCTGGGCGATGTGCGACCGCTGGGACATCGGCGGGCTCTCGACGAACCTCCATCTCGACACCGGCGCGCCGACCGTCTTCGTCTACGACGGCCACGCCGGGGGCGTCGGGATCGCGGCTCGCGGCTTCGACCAGTTCGAGGGCTGGGTCGCCGACACGGCCGAGCTCCTTACGGGTTGCCCATGCGAGCGAGGCTGTCCGTCATGCGTCCAGAGCCCGAAGTGCGGCAACCTGAACGAGTTCCTCGACAAGGCCGGAGCGCTTACGCTGCTGCGTCGTATGCTCGCGACGTGACCAGGATCCTCGTCCGGCCGCCGGCGCTGGAAGACATGCGGTCGTGGCAAGCGCTCGGCTGGCGTGCCGAGCCGGACCCGATCGGTCTTGCGGATGAGCATGCGCGGTTCCGCGCCGCACTCGCAAACGCCGGTGCCGAGGTGATCGAGGCGCGCGGCGAGCCCGGAAACCTCGACTCGATCTACGTCTACGACCCGGTGCTCGTGACGCCGAAGGGAGCGATCCTCCTGCAGCCCGGCAAGATCGGCCGGCGCGGCGAGCCCGAAGCGCTCGCGGGCGACCTCCCGCTCCCCGTGCTCGGCCGGCTCGAAGACGACGAGCTCGCGGAGGGCGGCGACACGGTCTGGCTCGACGAGCGGACGCTCCTCGTCGGGCACACATACCGCACGAACGCGGCGGGGATCGAGGCACTCCGCCGCCTGCTCCCCGGAGTGGACGTGCTCGCCTTCCACCTGCCGCACTTCCATGGCCGGAGCGAGGTGCTCCACCTGCGCTCGCTGCTCAACCCGGTCGCGCCGAAGCTCGTCGTCGCGTACCTGGCGCTCATGCCCATTCCCCTCGTCGAGCTGCTCGAGGAACGAGGCATCCGGATCGTCGAGGTACCGGACGAAGAGTTCGAGACGATGGGACCGAACGTCCTCGGCCTACCGGGCGGGCGAGCTCTCGCGCTCGCCGGAAACCGCGTCACCAGGCAGCGGCTCGAGGACGCCGGAGTGGAGGTCGTCGAGTACGCCGGCGACGAGATCTCGCGCAAGGGGGACGGCGGCCCGACCTGTCTGACCCTGCCTGTCGATTTCGGCGCCTCCTCTTCGTCGTAGAGACGTCAACCCACTCCTGAAGGAGGAGACCATGCAGTACATGCTCCTGATCTACAACGAGCCGAGCGGGTGGGAGTCGATGCCGGCCGAGCAGCAGCAGCAGGTCTACGAGGCCTACGGCACCTTCACCGAGGAGCTGAGCTCGAGCGGGAAGCTCGTGAGCGGCGACGCTCTCCAGCCGATCACGACGGCGACCTCCATCCGCGTGCGCGACGGCGAGACGTTGACGACCGACGGACCGTTCGCGGAGACGAAGGAAGTGCTCGGCGGCTACTACCTCGTCGACGTCGAGACGATCGACGAAGCGCTCGAGTGGGCGGCGAAGATCCCCGGCGCTCAGTACGGCACGATCGAGGTGCGCCCCGTCGTCACCGACTACGAGACGGTCGCATAGACGAGCTCACCCGCGCCTACCGCGCCGAGCGCGCCCGCTCGATCGCGATCCTCGGCCGCGTCCTCGGTGACCTCGACCTCGCCGAGGACGCGGTGCAGGACGCGTTCGTCAAGGCAGCGGAGCGCTGGCCCCGCGACGGAGTCCCCGCCAACCCGGGCGCCTGGATCGTGGCCACGGCCCGCAACCGGGCGATCGACCGGATCCGCCGCGAGCAGACCCTCGCACGCAAGACCGAGCTCCTTGCCCGCGCCGAGGAGCTCCCGGAGGACGAGGAGGCAGTCATTCCCGACGAACGGCTCGAGCTGATCTTTGCCTGCTGCCACCCCGCCCTCGCGCCCGAGGCACAGGTCGCGCTGACGCTGAGTCTCGTCGGCGGCCTCGCGACACCCGAGATCGCGCGCGCCTTCCTTCTGCCGGAGGCGACCCTCGCGCAGCGGCTCGTCCGAGCAAAACGGAAGATCCGCGATGCGGGCATCCCCTTGCGCGTCCCTCCGGAGCACCTCTTGCCCGACCGGTTGCGCACGGCGTTGGCCACGATCTACCTCGTCTTCAATGCGGGTTACGGCCCGCCCGTGCGGGTCGCGCTCTGCGGTGAGGCAATTCGCCTCGCGGCCGTCCTCGCAACACTGATGCCCGACGAGGCCGAGGCGCACGGGCTGCACGCGCTCCTCCTCCTGCAGGACGCTCGCCGCGAGGCGCGCGTCTCGCCCGGGGGCGAGCTCGTGCTGCTCGACGAACAGGATCGCAACCTCTGGGACGAAGACGAGATCGGCCAGGGCCGACGCGCGCTCGAGCGGGCGATGGCGTTGCGCGCACCCGGCCCGTATCAGCTTCAGGCGGCGATCGCCTCGCTCCACTTCGAGGAAGCCACCGACTGGTGCCAGATCGCGCTCCTCTACAGCCGGCTCGCGGAGATCAATCCGTCACCCGTCGTGGAGCTGAACCGCGCGGTCGCGGTCGCGATGGCCGAAGGGCCTGAGCGGGGACTCGAGCTCGTCGACGCGCTGAGCGGCCTCGAGCGGTACCACCTCTGGCACTCGACCCGCGCCGAGCTCTTGCGCCGGCTCGGCCGGGACGAGGAGGCGGCCGTCGCCTACTCCCGTGCGCTCGAGCTCGCTCCGAGCGAGACCGAGCGCACGTTCCTCCAGGCGCGCCTCACCGCCTCCGCGCCTTAGTACGCCGTCGCGAGCACCTGCTTACGCCGGAGCTCGAGCAGGGAGACGATCTGCGACGTCGGCTTGAATGGGTCGTAGACCGTCGCGCCGTTCTCTACCGATACTGCGGCGACCGGCACACCGTCCAGCTCGGCGACGAGCCAGTCGCCGTCATGCAGCGGACGCTCGCTCAGCGCAGCCAGGCGCTCGAGCTCGTCGCGGCATGCGCTCAGCCTCAGCGAGATCGCCATCCGGACCGGCTGTGGCGCATGGAACGACGCCTCACGCGCCCTGCGATAGCGCACGGCATCGCGCCGGAGGTCGGCCATCCGGGCCATTGCGACCTGACGAAGCAACTCGGGATGCATCACAACTCCTCCTCTCCGTGCTACCCTAACCACTGTTCAGAGATTACCAGTTACGTAACTATCAACGCAAGGACAGTGGTTACGACTTTACATTCGCAACTCGACCTCGTACGCGACTACGTGAACACGCTCGACTTCGAGACGGGGATCGACGCGATCTCGTCTCCGGACGAGCTGGCGATGTGGTTTTCCGAGCAGGGTCTCGTCGACGATCTCGTCGAGCCGACCGAGAAAGAGCACGCTGACGCCCTCGCCGTGCGCGAGGCCATCCGCGACCTTCTCCTGGCGAACAACGGAGTCGCCGCCGACACCGAGGCGGGATCGCAGACCCTGGAAGCGGCGGCGCGCGCCGCCGACCTGGGCGTTCGTTTCGAGAAGGGGCGCCCACTGCTCGCCCCCGCCAGCGACGGCGCGCGGGCAGCGATCGGCCGCATCGTCGCGGCCGTCGCGGAGCTCGCACCTACCGACGATTGGAAGCGGCTGAAGGGCTGCCGCGACGAGGACTGCCGTGTGGCCTTCTACGACAAGTCGCGCAACCGCTCGCGCGCCTGGTGCTCGATGGAGGTGTGCGGCAACCGCGAGAAGGCGCGCAGTTTCCGCGCGCGCCACACGGCCAAGGCGAGCTAGGAGCTCCAGGGCAGACGAGCCCGTTTCGGCGGCCGCTCTCGCCGGAACGACTCGACCGTCGCGTAGGCCTTCCGCCAGTCCGAGGTTTCCTCCGTCACGCTCGCGCCGTGGCGCGCCGCGAGCTCCGACGCCGGGTAGCGCACTTCCGGGCTCGAGCGAGAACCGACCATCAGGATCGCGCATGGCTCCTCGCCCACGCCCGCGAAGCCATGCTCGGTCCACGGGGGACAATGGAAGAAGTCCCAGGCCCGGAGGCGCCGTTCTTCGCCTTCGACGATGAGCACGCACTCGCCCGACAGGACGAGAAACGCCTCCTGGTTCGACTCGGCGTGGTAGAGGACCGACTGCCTTTGCTCCAGGACGGTGACGTTGATTCCGAGCTGGGCGAACTCGACCGGGGGGTCGCCGTACTCGTTTTCGAACGCGCACCTCGCGCCTCTCGTCTCCGCGAACCACCACTCGGCGTCGCGTACGTTGACGACGAACCAGCCCTCGCTGACAGGCGTGAGCCCCGACCCGGAGTCCTCGAGCTGGGCTTCGCGCACCGACCTAGGCCGAGCTGGCCAGGTCGTCCGGCCCGGCAACCGGCAGCGGCGAGGGACTCTTCAGGAATCGATAGACGAAGACCGCAAAGGCGGTCGCGCCGCACGTTGCCGGGATGAAGAAGACGAGGTTGAGTAGCAACACGTGCGTCATGTCACTCGCGCATTCCGCGCGGCGGCCAGAGCAAACTCGACCGCCTCGGCCGGTGTTTGCGCCCGTTGGGTGCCTTCCACCTCCCAACCCGGCTCGAGCACGACGACAGGACGACCCAGCGTGAGCGCGAAGCCGATCTCGGCGAGTGTGCCGTAGCGTCCTCCCACCGCGATCACCGCGTCACCCGAGGCGACGACGGCGAGGTTGCGGCCGTGTCCGATGCCCGTCACGACGACGTGGTCGAGCCACCGGTTCCCGTCGGCCCGCGACTCGCCGGGAAGGATCCCGATCGTCGTCCCGCCGGCGCTCTTGGCTCCGCGCGCCGCTGCCGCCATCACCTCGCCGAGCCCGCCCGTCACGACCGTCGCCCCGCCCTCGGCGAGCAGCCGGCCGACCGTCTCGGCGCGTTCCTCGTGCTCTGAACCACTGCCGATCACGGAGACTTGCACCATGCACGAGAGCCTAGAAGAGCGCGACGTGCTCATCATCGGCGGCGGCTTCGCAGGCGGATACGTCGCGCGACTCCTTCGCGGCCGCCGCGCGACGATCGTCAGCCCCGAGAACTTCATGCTCTACACGCCACTCCTGCCCGAGGCCGCGTCGGGGACGCTCGAGCCGAGGCATACCGTCGTACCGCTCCGCGCGATGTGCCCGCACGCGGATCTCCTGCTCGCCAGGGCGGAGAGCCTCGATCTCGAGGCTCGTACAGCGACGGCCGGCGGCCGGACGATGCGCTGGCGGGACCTCGTCATCGCGCTCGGCGCCGTGCCGCGGACGCTCCCCGTTCCCGGCCTCTCCGAGCACGGGCTCGCCTTCAAGTCTCTCGCCGACGCGATCTACCTGCGCAACCACGTCCTCCAGCAGCTCGAGGCAGCCGACGGAGCGCTCGACGAGGCGACGCGGTCGCGGCTCATGACCTTCGTCTTCGTCGGGGCGGGTTACGCAGGCGTGGAGGCTCTCGCAGAGCTCTCCGATCTGGTCGAGGACGCGATGCGGTATTACCCGCGCCTGCGCTCGACGCGCCGACGCTGGGTCCTCGTCGACGCGGCGCCGCGGATCCTGCCCGAGATCCCACCGCCCCTCGGCGACTACGCAGCCGCCGAGCTACGAAAGCGCGGGATCGAGATTCACGTCGACACGACGCTCGCCTCGGTCTCGGCCGACGAGGTGGTGCTCGGAGATGGGGCGAAGATCCCGACGAATACGCTCGTCTGGACGGCGGGCGTCGCGCCGAACCCACTGCTACGCGAGTGGGAGCTCCCACTCGACGAGAAGGGCCGCGTCGAGGTCGATCACCTGCTCCGCGTACGGGGGCACGAGCACGTATGGGCGCTCGGCGACTGCGCACGTGTCCCGAACACCCGCAGCGACACTCCCGACCCTCCGACCTGCCAGCACGCGCTTCGCCAGGCCCGCCGCCTCGCGAAGAACCTGACCGGGCCGCCCAAGCCGTACGGCTATCGGATGCTCGGCCAGGTCGCGACGCTCGGCCGTCACAAGGGGATCGCCGAGGTGTTCGGCCTTCGCCTCCGCGGTTTCCTCGGCTGGTGGGTGACCCGGTCGTACCACCTGTACCAGCTCCCGCTCGCACAACGGAAGCTCCGGGTCGTCGCCGACTGGACGGTGGCCCTCTTCTTCCGCCGCGACATCGCGGAGCTCGGCCAGCTCGGACACCCGGAGAGGCTCGGCTGATCGACATCTCGCCGCTCTTCGACGTGCGGCTGCGAACGCCGCGCCTCGAGCTGCGACTACCTACGCGAGCGGAGCTCGAGGCGCTGCGCGAGATCGCGCTCGGCGGAATCCATCCACCCGAGTTCATGCCGTTCACGGTGCCGTGGACGGATGACCCCGAGCTGACCGAATTCCTCGATTACCACGAGATGCGACGGCGGGAGTGGCGCGCCGACGCCTGGCACTTCGAGCCCGGGGTCTGGTTCGAAGGCGAACTCGTCGGCGTGCAGGCTCTCGAGAGCACGCGCTTCGCGGAAACGCGGACCGTGGGAACCGGCTCGTGGCTCGGCCGGCGCTTCCAGGGAAGGGGCGTGGGCACCGAGATGCGGACGGCAGTGCTCGAGCTCGCGTTCCGTGGGCTCGGCGCAGACCGCGCGTGCTCCGGTGCGGTCGACGGCAACGCCGGTTCGCTCGGCGTCTCCGAGAAGCTGGGCTACCGCGTCGTCGGCCGCGACACGGTGGCGCCGCGTGGCCTCGCGATCGGCCACGCGAAGGTCGAGCTACGGCGCGAGGACTGGCGGCCGCCGGCACCTGTCGAGATCGAAGGGCTCGAGCCGTGCCTGCCGCTCTTCGGCGGCGCGATGGCGCAGGAGTAGGCGTCAAGCCGCGCCGGAGCAAATCGCGGCGGCTTCCGCCTCTGGGACCGGCTCAGGACTTCGCGAACACGAGGCCGAACGGCCGGAAGCGCCACCTCGGCCGTGACGGCGACACAGCGCCGCCCGCCGCCTCCGCGTCACGCAGACGAGTGCGGAGTTCCTGTTCCCTCAGCGCGGCCGAGACACGCTCGGCATAGTCGTACGCTCAGACGCGTGACGTGACGGGTGACGCAAGCATTGCCGGAAGCGTACTCCCGAGACTCGCCTGCGCCGCGTCAAGTTCAGGGTTAGTTCACGAGTTCAAGCCGCGGGTTCTCACGCAGCCGCCGCCCGAACTTGCCCGACGACCGCCCGTCAGTCATGACGACGTCTGCCGTGAAGTCGTTCGCGCCGCGGATGAGCGAGGAGCCGACGCCGTAAGCATCCACCGGCACGCCGCTCTCCTCGAACAGACGGATCTTGTCCACGGTGAAGCCTCCGGAGGCGACGATCCGCACCTGACCGAAGCCGTTGGCGTCGAGCGCCTCACGCACCTTCCCGACGAGCCGCTCGTTCACCCCGGTCGGCTTGAAGTCGCTCATCTCTTCCCACAGGGAGCGGTCGACGAGCGTCTCGGACGTGTCGAGACGAACGCCCCAGAGCCGCTCGCCGAGGGCCTCCGCCACGGCGAGCGCCGTCCTCACGGAGTCGTTCTCGAAGTCGACGAGAACGGTCACGGACATCTCGGGCGGCGCCCATTCCGCGAACTTGCGCGCGGCGAGAACGGTGTCCCCGCCGTAGGCCGCAATGAGGGAGTGCGGCACGGTGCCGATGCCGCGTCCTCCCCACCAGGACGCTTGCTCGTCGCTCGTGACGCCGATCTCGAAGCCGGTGATCTGCCCTGCGACGTACGCGGCGTAGCCGTCGCCGGCCTGCACGCGGTGATGGTCGAAGCGCGCAGGCATGAAGATGATCGGCTTGCCGTTCGCCGCCTCGAGCACGTGCACGACGTTCGTCGTGATCAGCGTCCGCCGCGCGAGGGTGCCGAGGTACACCGTCTCCAGGTGCGCGAACGTCGTGTAGTCGCCCTCGATCGTCAACACGGTCTCCCACGGCTCGACGGCATCGCCGTCGTACAGCGCGCTGATCGTCAGCTCGTCCGGGTCGTGCGCGCAAAGACGAAGGATCGCGATCGCCTCGTCCATCCCGCCGAGCCACGCGTGGTGCTTCTGGAAGACCTGGACGACGACCCGCGGGTGCCGTCCGTCGGCGAGAAGCGTTGCGCGGGCGTGGTCGAAGTACGCGTCGGTGTACCAGCCGGCGCGCATCTTCTCCACGGGAAGGTCGAAGACCTCCGGGGCGAGGCGCGGTCTACGCGGAGGCGGCGGCATGCTCGAGCTCGAGACACGCCGCCAGGGCGGCCTCGGCCACCTCGAGCTGGTCGGCGGTCGGCTCCGCCGTGGAGAAGCGATGCTGGAGCTCGTGTCCGGGCTTGGAGAGCGCCCGGGCAAGCGGGTGCGACGGGTGCCTCGTCATCCAGCCGAAGAGCTCGGTGGCGGCGGCGATCGCACCGAGCTGGGCCGCAGCCTGCGCCTGGCGCCGCAACCGCTCGGGTGCGAGCGTGGCGAGAGCGTTCCCGACCGCGGACGTGGCGACGAGTGGACCGACCAGGTGGCCGCCACAACGCTCGTGCTCGCGCGTCGCGCGCTTTCCGTGCTCGTAGCTGCCGATCGAGATGTGCTCCGCGCCGTGATACGCGGCGAGCTCACCGGAGCGCAGGGTGAGCACCGCCGGCATGACCGACGCGACCGCAGACAGGAGCTCTCGTGCAACCGGGCGCAGCGACGACTCACGTAGGTTTTTGATGAACACCGCCGCCCCCAGGATCGCCGCGAGCGCGTGAGGGCTCTCCATCGGGAGCCGCGCCGCCGGAAGCTTGGCCTTCACCTGCGGCAGCAGCGCGAGCGCCTCGGCGAGCCGGGCCGGACCGCGGAGGAGCGGGTTCTCCACCCGGGACGCCCGGAAGCGCTTCCGCGCCGAGGCGACCTCGATCCGCCCGTCCTCATGGCGAATCGCGCACGCCCAGGAGCTCGGCCCATGCACGAGCACGCCGTTCGGCATCGCCATGCCGCCGAGCCGGATCTTCTCCTTCTTGGCCATCGCGGCGAAGGGTAGTCGCGCTAACCGAGGATGGCGTGCGCTGCGTAGCGCAGCCAATCCACGCCTAGCTCGAGGTCGGAGACCGGCACGCGCTCGTCGGCCGAGTGGATGAGCAGCGCTGCCTCCTCCGAAGGCATGTCGCCCGTAATCGGGAAGAAGCCGTACGCGACAGTGCCGAAGGCCTCGCGCAGCCAGTGGCTGTCCGTGAAGCCGGCACCGCACAGCGGAGCCGCCCTCGCGCCCGGCTCCACTTCGGCAACCCACTCCTCGAGCGCTCTCCAGAGAGGTGTGTCGAGCGGCGAGCGAGTGCCGCCCTCCGCCTCGAGCCACTCGAGCTCGTAGTCGACGTCTCCCCCGAGCACCGCGCGGATCATCGGGTCGACGTGCTCCGGGTGCTGACCCGGCAGGAGCCGGCAGTCGACCTCGATCGTGCAGAGCGCGGGGATCACGTTGCGCTTGCTCGAGGCCGAGATGATCGTCGGAGAGAACGTCGCCCCGAGCAGCGCCTCGACGAAGTCGGCACCGGGCTCCGAGAGCGCGCGTGTCCGCTCGACCGCCTCGACCGCCGGCGGCACCTCGCCGAGCACGGCGCGGAGGAATCCTTCGACCTCTGGACCGAGTTGCGGCTCCGGCTGGAACGCGGCGAGCCGCTCGATCAGCGCGGCC
>Ga0209577_10007373_pt1 | contig 10118 bp, 9 predicted proteins | sample GraSoiAngelo_109_FD_185874 | JGI IMG/M metagenome (GOLD analysis project Ga0209577, IMG submission 185874) | Grasslands soil microbial communities from the Angelo Coastal Reserve, California, USA - 14_0903_12_20cm (SPAdes) (version 2) | ecosystem: Environmental > Terrestrial > Soil > Grasslands ...
AAGGTTTCCGACGCGGTCTCCTGGGCTGAGCGCGCCCGCGCGGCCGGCCTCGAGTCAGTCTGGTTCCACGACAGCTACTTCGAGCGCGACGCTGTGACCTACGCGAGCGCGGTCGCCTCGCAGGTCGAGGAGATCGGGATCGGCCTTGGCGCGCTCAACCCGTTCACGCGGCACCCGGTGCTCATCGCGATGACCGTGAGCTCTCTCGACGAGATGGCCCCGTCGCGCATCCGGCTCGGCCTCGGCTCGGCGCTACCGCTCCGACTCGGGCAGATGGGCATCCCCTACTCGCCGGACGAGGCCGCCACGCGCACGACCGCGACGATCGACACGCTCCACCAGCTCTGGGCCGGCGAGCGGCTACCCCCGGGAAAGCCGGGCCTGCCGCCCCTCCAGCCGATGTTCCCGCCGGTGCACCGCGTACCTATATATATCGCCGGCTACCGCTCGCCGATGATGGTCGTCGCGGGGCAGAAGGGCGACGGCTACATCGCGCGGCCAGCGGAGTCGATCCCCGGCCTGCGCAAGCTCCTACGCGTCATGGATCGCGCCGCGCGCGAAGCCGGTCGCGATCCCGACGCGATCGACGTCGCCGGTTATCTCCTCACCTTCATCGACGAGACGCGGCGTGATGCTCTGAACCGTGCGAAGCGCGATCCGTTCGTCATCTACATGATGTCGATCCTTTCGGATGTGACCCTAAAGCGCGCCGGGTTCGAGCCTGAGAACCGCGACCGCATCGCGGCCAAGTGGCGCGCCGAGGACTACACCGGCGCGGGCGCGCTCATCGCCGACGAGCTGCTCGACGCGTACATCCTCTGCGGCACGCGGCGCGAGGTCGCCGAGCGCGCGCACGCCTATCACGAAGCGGGGATGGACCTCCCGCTCCTCCAGCCGGTCGTGCAGGAGGAGGCTCAGGTGCAGGCATTGCTCGAAGCGGCGCTGCTGTACGGATCCGCCGAGGTCGGCTCGGCGGCGCGCGTCGCGCTCGCGGAACAGCGGAAGACTCTCGCTCAGCGGACGCGCGATCAGATCGGCGCGCTTTGGGAGATCGCCCGACCGTTCTCATTCACGGCGTCGACCGTCCCGGTCGCCGCGGGAGGCGCCCTCGCGGCGGTCGCGGGCGCGTTCGATCCGGGACTCTTCGTCGCGTCGCTCGTCGGCGCGGTGGCGCTGCACATCGGGACGAACGTGACCAATGAGATCTACGACGTGCGCAAGGGCGTCGACACGATCGTCTCGCCGCGCGCGAGCCACGCCATCGTGAAGGGCCGGATCAGCGAGCGCGCGGCATACCGTTTCGCGATCGTGGCGTTCGGCGTGGCTGTCCTGATGGGCCTCGTGCTGACCGCGGCCCGCGGGTGGCCCATCGTCGCCCTCGGGATCATCGGCCTGATCGGCGGCTACACCTACACCGCGCCGCCGTTCCAGTACAAGTTCGGCCCCGTCGGGATCCCGCTCGTGTTCCTGCTGATGGGGCCGCTCATGGTGATCGGCTCCTTCTACGCGGTGAGCGGGCTCTTCGATCTTCGCGCCGTGGCCGCGAGCATCCCTGTCGGTCTGCTCGTTGCCGCGATCCTCCACGGCAACGAGTGGCGCGACATCAGCGAGGACGCGCGCGCGGGCGCGAAGACCTTCTCCGTCCAGGCCGGACGCGCGGCCGCGCACTGGCTTTATGTGGCGCTGGTGGTGGGTGCATACCTCGCCCTATCGGCGGCCGTCGTCGTCGGCCTGCTTCCGACGTGGACGCTGCTCGCGATGCTGTCGCTGCCGCTCCTCGTGCGGCAGATCCGGTCGTCGGAGCTCGGCGCGACGGGTCAGCAGCGCGCGATCGCGATGATCGACCTCGAGACCGCGCAGCTCCACGCCGTATTCGGGTACCTACTGGTCGTGGGCCTCGTCATCGCCGCACTCGCAAGTTCTCATTGAAAGACTGGGGCGTCGGGAATTGGGCCGTGCCCTTGTCAGAGGACTACAAACTCGTAGGTACAGCGGATTCGGTCGAATTCACCGACGGTAGCCGCGTTCTTCACGTAGACACAATGGACATCCAGGGGCGTGATCGTCCATCGCCCACAGCAGCCGAACTGCACAAATCCATGGGAAAGCCAACGTCACACAAGGGCGAGCTAAGAAAGTTCGAGATGAGCGGCCCAGAAAAGTTCGGACGAGCCGAACTAATTCAGGAACCAAGCGGACTGTTTCACCTCGGGACATCCCGAGAGGCGGTGGCTCTGTTCTAACCTGCACTTTCAGTTTCCCGGCTGAATCCGATCTTGAGTGGGCGCTCTCGGTGTGGCGCGCAATTCGCCATACCTAAGGTGTCTTCGCGGCTCCTCGCCCTCGGCATCGGCGCGGCGTTCGCGGCGTTCGGGCTCACGTTCCGCGGGCCTCGCGAGCGCTTCTGGGATCGCATGACGGCGACCGGGCTCGTCCTTGGCGGTTTCGCGCTCGCGGCGGACCGCGACGCCCGCCGCATGCGCATCGGGCCGGGCGAGGTCGCGCTCGGACTGGCGACCGCGGCGGGCTTGTACGGCATCTTTCGCGTCGGCGACACCGTCGCGCGCGAGGTCATGCCTCGTGGGGGCGAGGAGATCGGCGACATCTACGCGCTTCGTTCGCTCCGGTCGAAGGAGGAGCTCGCCGCGCGCCTCGGCCTCGTGATCGGGCCGGCGGAAGAGCTCTTCTGGCGCGGTTTTGTGCAGGGCCGCGCAGGCTACCTGACCGCGACGGCGCTCTACGGCGGCGCGCACATCGTGACCGAGAACGTGACGCTCATCGGAGCGGCGACGATCGCCGGCGCGTACTGGGGACTGTTGCGCGCCGTCGGCGTGCCGCTCGGCGCTCTCGTGGTGAGCCACGTGGTGTGGGACATCTGGATCTTTCTGGTGGCCCCGACGGAAGCGTCGGCCGACGCGGTCAGCCCACGTCAGGCAGAAGAGTGAAGGGCGACGGGAACGGCAACATCGCGACGACGAGCGCGACGCCGAAAAGCAGGCTGCCGACGACCAACGACCGGCGCTCGAACGCACCGTTCATGCGATCGCGCGAATCCGCCAACGCCAGTGCCGGAGCGCGTCGCGCGTAGGCGGCGACATGGACGGTCATCGCCAAGAACCAGAGCACGAACGACGCCTTGTGCCAGATCAGCCACTCGTTGCCGAACGCGAATCCGAAAAGCCAAAGCTCGATGCCCGTCGCAAACAACGTCACGGTGAGAAGGACGAGCACGGGGCCGAGAAGACGCATGGCGAGGTCCGGCGGCCCACCGGCGCGGTAGCGCGGGTCGCGCGAGTAGTAGCGGGCGAATCGATAGCCGACGCTTCCGAGCTTGAGGAGCACGGGCGGCACGAGGAAAAATCCGACGAGCGCATGGGCCAGAAGCCCTGGGCGGGCTCCCGTGATGACCTCCGCGGCGAGTGGGAGAAGGAGAACCACCGCGGCGTAGCCGGTCAGACGTGCGTTGGCCTCGACCCCCGGGTCGCCGATAGACCGGCTCGTCGAGCGGCGACTGGCCCAATACCGATCGCGGCGACCAGGACGACTACGGGGATCAGAAAAATCATCGAGTACAGGCTAGGCTCGGCGCCCGTGGCGCGCATTCACACGCTCGATTGCGACGTCGTTCATTACGCCTGGGACAACGCGATCCCGCCGAAGCTGACGATCGATGCTGGCGACACGGTCGTGATGAAGTGCCGCGACTCATCCGACGGGCACTTTCGCCGGGGCATGACGTCCGCCGACATGAAGCCGCGGGCCGTGAAAGGCCACCCGCTCACCGGGCCGATCGCGGTTCGCCGCGCGCGACCGGGCGATGTGCTGCAGATCGACATTCTCGAGCTCGTTCCCGGCGACCTCGGCTATACCGCCTTCAATCCCGGCCGCGGCCTGCTTCCCGAGGACTTTCCCGAGGCGTATCTCAAGATGTGGGAGCTCGACGGCGTCTCGGCGGAGCTCCGACCGGGTGTGCGCATAAGCCTCGAGCCATTCCTCGGGGTGATGGGCGTCGCGCTCGCCGAACCTGGCGAGCACAGCACGATCCCGCCGCGAAAAAGTGGCGGGAACATGGACATCAAGCAGCTCACCGCGGGAACGACCCTGTACCTGCCCGTCTCGGTCGAAGGCGCACTCTTCTCCGCGGGGGATGGTCACGCCGCGCAGGGCGACGGCGAGGTCTGCATCACCGCGATCGAGACCACGATGACAGCGACGCTGCGCTTCTCGCTTCGCCATGACCGCGCGCTTGCCGGCCCGGAGTTCGAGACGACGCGGCCCCTATCACCACGGACGAATGCTGGGCATCACTACGCGACGACGGGGATCGCGCCGGACCTCATGGAGGCCTCGAAGGAAGCGGTGCGCGCGATGATCCGACACCTCGTCGACGTGCGCGGCCTGAGCCGGGAGGAGGCCTATGTGCTCTCGAGTGTCGCCGTCGATCTGAAGATCAGTGAGGTGGTCGACGCCCCAAACTGGGTGGTGTCGGCGTTCCTGCCTCTGGCGGTGTTTAGCTAGGCCTTCCGATCGTGCGGCTGGCGGGCGCGTTCGCGCTCCGGGCAGCATTTGCAGTGCGGATCGGGCCAGGTCAGCCAGACGACAAGCGCGAGCCATCCGGCGAGCAGCCCGACGCTGAAGGCGAGGTCACTAGACATGCCTGGGCTAGTGGCATCGGGCGTGCCAGCATGGTCGCGTGGAGCGTGACGTCCGGATCAACGGCGTCCGTCTCCACTGCGTGGTGGAAGGGGAGGGCCCGCTCGTCCTCCTGCTCCACGGGTTTCCCGAGACGTCGCACGCCTGGCGGAAGCAGATCCCGGCGCTCGCGAATCGCTTTCGGGTGGTCGCACCCGATCTACGCGGGTACGGCCGGAGCGAGAAGCCACGGGGGATCGACGCGTACCGCACACCGGTCCTCGCCGACGACATCGCCGGGCTCATCCATGAGTTCGGCACCGGACGCGCTCACGTCGTGGGCCATGACTGGGGCGGCGGCGTGGCGTGGAGCCTCGCCATCCTGCGCCCGGAGGTCGTCAATCGGCTTGCGGTGCTGAACTGCCCGCACCCGGCGATCATGCAAAGGGCGCTCCGCTCGAACTGGACCCAGATCCGCAAGAGCTGGTACATCTTCGCCTTCCAGCTGCCGTGGCTGCCCGAGTGGGCGCTCTCCCGGAGCGGCGCGAGGGCCCTCAAAGACTCGCTTCGGCGATCGGGGAAGCCCGGCACCTTCAGCGACGCCGACCTCGACGAGTACGCGCGCGCGTTCGCCGCACCTGGAGCCGCGACCGCCGCGCTGAACTATTACCGCGCCGCGCTGCGGTCACGTTTGCCGGCGACGAAGATCAAGGCGCCCACGCTTCTCATCTGGGCCGAGGATGACTTCGCGCTCGGAACGGAGCTCACGCGCGGGATGGACCACCTCTTCGAGACCAAACCGCGCGTCGAGTACGTCCCGGACACGAGCCACTGGGTGATGGAGGAGCGCCCCGAGGTCGTGAACCGCCTGCTGCTGGAGTTCCTGGTCTAGCGCGCCGTGCCGTCGCGCGCGACGCGAAGCGCGTCCTTCAACGTGAACCGGCCGAGATAAAGCGCGCGGCCGACGATCACGCCGCGCAACCCGCGATGACGGAGCTTCGCGAGCGCGGCGATGTCCTCGAGAGAGCCCACGCCACCGGAATAGATGATGTCGCCGCCGAACGCGCGCGCGACCGCCTCCGTCGACGCGAGGTCAAGGCCCTGGAGTGTTCCGTCGATGGAGACATTCGTGTAGATGACCGTGGGAACCCCGGTCAGAGCGAGGCGCTGCATGAGGTCGACCGCGCGGACCTTCGTCGTCTCGGTCCAGCCATCCGTCGTGACCATGCCGCTGCGCGCATCAACCGAGACGGCGAGGCCGTCGGCGTGCCGGTCCACAAGGCGGCCGATCAGCTCGGGATCATCGATCGCCGCGGTCCCGACCACGATGCGCGACGCACCGGCCTCGGCGAAGGCTTCGGCAGTATCGAAGTCGCGGATGCCGCCGCCCGCCTGGATCTTCACGGTGAAGCGATTGGCGATCGCGCGAATGTGATCGAGATTCTCGGGCTTTCCTGTGCGCGATCCGTCGAGATCGATGACGTGGAGCCATTCCGCTCCTTCGGCGACGAGCTTGCGCGCGGCTTCGAGCGGAGACGCGGCGACCTGCTCGACCGTGGCGAAGTCGCCGCGCGTCATCCGGACGGCGCGGCCCTCGTAGATGTCGATGGCGGGATAAACGATCACGTTGGGGCTGAATGGTAGGAGGCCGCCGGCGAGTATCGCCGGCGGCCCCCGATGTATGCCTTGCGCGTTAGCGTGCGGCCAGGCCCGAAGCTCCCGCCGGGATCGTGACACCGGGGAGGCGAACGAGACTGCCGTCCGCGCCGACACGGAACGCACTGATCGTGTGTGTGCCGCCGTCATTGGCGTAGAGGTACCTGCTGTTCCCAGTGAGCGCGAGGTCCGTCGTGTGGGCCGCGGTCGAGTGCGCGGCTTGCGCGAAGACGAGCGCGAGCATCCCGTCCTCGTCGATCGAGAAGGTCGAGATCGAGTCGCTTCCCGCATTTGCGGTGAAGGCGTAGCGGCCGTCCTTGGTCACCGCGACCCAGCACGCGGCCGCCTGGGTGGTCGGTACGGACCGACTGATCGCGGTCAGCGCGCCGTCCTTCGAGAGCCCGTACGACGATGCCGCCGAGAGCGGCGCGGCGCCGGCCGCCTCGGAGACCACGAGGTCGCCGCGGTGACCGAATGCGAAGCCGAAGGGTGTCGCACCGGATGAGGCGTAGCGTGTCGCGGCGCCGGCCACGCCGTCCTTATCGACGACGAACACGTCGAGCGAGCTGGTGCTCTTCTCGGTCACGATCAGCGCGCTGCCCGAGGGCGCGAACTGGATCTGCGCGGCCCCCGTGCCGGTGAAGGATTGGGCCGAGCCGGCGATAGTGCTCAGTTTTCCGTCCTCCGAACGGAAGCCTGCGATGTTGCTGCTCGTCGCGTTCACCACATAGACGAGGTCGTGGCTGGTGGTGACGCTGACGGGCTGGATGCCGCCGGATGCGACGCGGTCGCTCCAAGTGAGGCCGCTCTTGGTGATCCGGAAGACAGCGATGTCGCTGCTGCCGGCATCGACGGCGTAAAGCCAGCGGCCGTCTTCGCTGATCGTGACCGCGCCCTGCGAGCCGAGGCTTCCACCGCTGCCGCCCGTCGGGAACGTTCCCGACCAGGTGAGCTCGCCGGATGCGGCACGGTCGTAGACGATGACGGCGTTGGCCGCGGTGTTCGTGAGCGTGTAGACGGCGCCCGTGCCGCCTTCCGCCGCGGCGGCCACCGAGGCCGGACCGAGCAGAAGCGCGACGAACGCAACGAGCGTGAGGATGACGCGTGACATGGATTCCTCCCAGGTTCGAGTTCCTGCGGTGCAGGTCCGGACGATCGTCGCGACGGCTCGTGACATCTCGATGACACAACGTGTCATGGAGTTGTCACCGAAGCCTGTCAGCGTGCGAACATGCGAGACGTGCCGACCCCAGCCGACGGCGCGCCGATCCTGGTGGTGGACGACGATCCGAAGATCCTTCAGCTCGTCCGGATGTATCTCGAACGAGAGGGCTTTTCGGTGATCACGGCGGCGGATGGAATGGCGGCGGTCGCAGCGATACGCGAGCGCGCGCCTCGCCTCATGGTGCTCGATCTCATGCTCCCGATGCTCGACGGCTTCGCGGTGCTTCGCGCGGCGCGCGCCGATTCTGATCTGCCCGTCCTGATGCTCTCGGCGCGCGGGAGCACCGCGGACCGCGTGTCGGGCATCGCAAGCGGCGCCGACGACTACCTACCCAAACCGTTCTCACCCGCAGAGCTCGTCGTCCGGGTCAAGGCGCTCCTGCGGCGAAGCGTGACGAGGGATACCGCGAGCGCGGCTCTGCTCGAGCTTGGCGATATCGTGATCGATCGCGATCGTCACGAGGTGCGTCGAGGCCCCGACCGCGTCGATCTGAGCGAGTCAGAGCTGAACCTGCTCGTCGCCCTGGTGAAAGCCTCCGGCCGGATCGTCACGCGCGAGGCGCTTCTCGACTCGTTGTACGGCAAGGGCGAGTCAGAGGTGCTCGACCGGACCATCGACGTCTACATCCGCAGGCTCCGCGACAAGCTCGGCGACGATCCGGAGAGTCCCCGCTACATCGCGACCGTGCGTGGGGCCGGCTACCGCGCTCTTCTCGGCCGATGAAGGGCCTCGCCGGGCAGATCGCCCTCGCGGCGATCGCGGTCGCCGTTGTGGTCGCCCTCGTTCTCGCGATCGGCACCCTCGCGTTCTCGAGCGCGTCGTTCGCGCAGCTCATGGTCGATCACGGCGAGACCCTCGCCGCGGCCCAGGCCATGTTCGAGGAGAGCGTCGCGCGCTTCTTCGTCGCCGCACTCGGCGTCGCCGCGCTGGCCGGCGTCGCGCTCGCGATCTTCGTCGGGCGACGCGTCGCGTCTCCGCTACGGGAGGTCAGCGACGCCGCGAAGCTGATCGCGCAGGGCGACCATGCCGTGCGCGTGCGAGCGCGCGGACCCGAGGAGATCCGCTCCCTCGCCTCTTCGTTCAACCGCATGGCCGGCGAGATCGAGGAACAGGAGCGGATGCGGCGCGAGTTCGTCTCCAATGCCGCGCACGAGCTGCGCACTCCGCTCACCAACCTGCAGGGCTACCTGGAGGCGCTTCGCGACGGGGTCATGACGGCGGACCGTGGAACTTTCGAGTCGTTGCACGAGGAGGTCGACCGCATGGTGCGTCTCTCGCGGTCGCTCGACGCCCTCGCTGAAGGAGATGTCGCCGGCCGGGCGGCGGGCGAGCTCCGCGAGATCGATCTTCGCGCCGCGATCGTCGCAGCCGTAGAGCTCTATGCCGCGGCACTCGAGCGGCGACGACTTCGGATCGAGCTCGACCTTCCCACGGTCGTTGCCGCGCGCGCCGACCCCGATCACCTCGCGCAGGTGCTCGCCAATCTGCTCCAGAACGCGGTGCGCTACACGCCCGATGGCGGACGGATCGGCGTGAGCGCGCGGCGGCGCGACGCGGATGTCCTCGTGACCGTCTTCAACTCCGGGCCGGGCATCCCCGCCGAGGATCTACCGCACGTGTTCGAGCGCTTCTATCGCGTCGAAAAGTCGCGCGACCGTGCGAGCGGCGGTGCCGGGATCGGTCTGGCGATCGTGAAGACGCTCGTCGAGCTCGGCGGAGGACGTGTCGGCGCGGAGTCGGCGCCCGACGCGACTCGCTTCTGGTTCAGCCTTCCTGCGGCGGCGTGAGCGCGGAGGCACTCGCGAGATTGCGCTGCCCGAGCGAGGCGAGCCAGCCTCCGCTGTATCCGGCGAGCGGGGACACGAGGACACCCAGCGCGAAGAGCCAGAGCGGGTACGTCAACAGCGTCGGGAGCGAGATGACATCCATGCCCAGGCACGCGGCCGACGAAAGAGTGCCGTGGAGGAGCGGCGCTCGTCCCGCCATTCGTGCGGCGACGTAGCCCGCGAGGACCGAAAAGAACGTGCCTCCGGCGAGCGACGTGCCAAACATGGCCGGGTCGTTCAGGACGATCTTCGTGAAGTCAGGGCTACCGAGCTGCGCGAGGGTCAGCCGGCCCATCGCGACGAGGGTGCCGAAGTACACGATCGAGAACAGGTTCGAGCCGCCGATGTCCACGACCCACGAAACGACGAGCGCGACCCACCTGATCTGACGAAGGGCGTTCACGACATCACTCCCCGCGCACTAAAAGGCGCGGTCGTGAGCCTATGCGGCGAGCGCCTCCATGAGGCGCTTCGTGGCGGCCTTGAGACCGTATCGCTCGGCAAGCGCGTCGACTTTCTGCGGGTGTGAGGGCATCCGCGGCACGGTCCCGTCGCCGCCGGTTACAGGAGCGTCTCGGGCCATCCACACGACCTTTCGCGCGGCGACGAGATAGTCGGCGTCGGCGCGCAGCTTCGCGCGGATCGTCGCCGAGATGTCGGGCGCGGCGAGGATCGCGTCGAGCGACCCGTACTTCGTGACGAGGTGGCTCGCGGTCTTCTCGCCGATACCGTGCACGCCCGGCAGACCATCCGATGGATCGCCACGCAAGACGGCGTAG
>Ga0209577_10007375_pt1 | contig 10117 bp, 10 predicted proteins | sample GraSoiAngelo_109_FD_185874 | JGI IMG/M metagenome (GOLD analysis project Ga0209577, IMG submission 185874) | Grasslands soil microbial communities from the Angelo Coastal Reserve, California, USA - 14_0903_12_20cm (SPAdes) (version 2) | ecosystem: Environmental > Terrestrial > Soil > Grasslands...
GAGGCGAATCCAAATGGTTCAATCGAAAACATCGCGGGCATCTGTAATCGCGATGGAAATGTGTTCGGATTAATGCCCCACCCTGACCGAGCTTGTGATGCGCGACTCGGCAGCGCCGATGGCGCAAAGATTTTTCAATCGATGATGCAAACGATTGAGGCAGCGCACGTCCGCGCGGCATAAGATCCCCATCGTGAGCTTTTTCGTCACGGGCACCGACACAGGTGTCGGAAAAACCCACACCGTCGTGCAGTTGTTGCGAATATTGCGCTCAAGTGGAAAATCGTGCGCCGGGTTCAAGCCGATTTGCTGCGGCGATCGGCAAGATGCTGAGCGCCTGTTAGGCGCGAGCGCGGACGGTCTGACGATTGATGAGATTAATCCGCTGTGGCTAAAAACACCTGCCGCGCCGTTGACCGCCGGACAAATTGAAGATGTGAAGATCAACATCGAGCCCTTGCTCGGCGCGTTTCAAGCGCTGCGAGCTCGGGTTGACGATGTTTTCGTCGAAGGGGTTGGAGGTTGGATGGTTCCGATCCGCTCGGATTATTTTGTCAGAGATCTGGCAATGGAAATGCGACTGCCAGTGCTCGTCGTAGCTAAAAACCGCCTCGGTTGCCTGAATCATGCGCTCCTCACCGTCCGTAGCGTTCAGGCCACAGGCTTACGCTGTGCCGGCGTGGTTTTAAACGGGCCCACGGGTGGCGACGACGTCGCGTCCGCCACAAACGCGGATGTTTTGGCGAGCATTCTCGATCTTCCGTTGCTGCCTGAATTGGGGCCGGAAACGGCAGAATTGGCTCCGGAATGGAGGCAGATTCTGGGGGATTCGAGATAAGTGTGTCTGTCAATCAATCGGACACAAGCGTAAACAAACTTTACACAAAGTTGTGCTCTTCGCCGGGCTTCCCCAGCGTAAATTGGGTGGCACCTCCGTTGCTAAACCATCTGGCAACAATCCTACTAATATGCTCCTCGAAAAAATGTTTCATATGAGCCAGCCGCTGGCTGAGTCCAAGGCACGGCTGACCAGCATTCAATCCTATAAACGCCAGTTCCTGATGGTGACCAAGGCGATGGTGACCTCGTCAAAAACCGTGGACTTCAGTTTTCGCGGTCCGCTCGGTTTTGAAGCACGCACTACCCTGTTGGCGGTGAATTGCGATTCGGAGGACCAATTCGCCTTTGAATCAGCGAGTGGAAACATTGAGGTTATGGGCCTCGTTGATTTCACCGAGATCCGGCCGAACTGCACCGAGATCACACTTGCGATCCATTACGACATTAAGAACCGCCTGTTCGCGTGGCTCGATCGCCACTTGCACTTCGTCGACACATTTGTGAATGCGGAACTTCGCAGCATTAGGGCGCACTTTGAAGGGATCGCTACATCCTACGTTGAGCGCATGCCGATTATTCCACGGTTTGAGACTGCGGCGGCGGCATAATCTTTCAAGATAAGTCCAATCAAAAGTACGGGGTTTCGGCTCCGTGCTTTTCTTTTTTATTTGACTCGAACCGCGTGTGTCTTGTCCAAGCGAAGGATCTGCCCGGACCGCAACGATATTTTCGCTTTCGGATCGACAATTTTCTTTCCGTCGACTTGGAAGCTGCCCTGTTTGATCAATCGACTCACATCCGCGCGTGACTTCTTGGTAGCAAAACCCTGTGAATAAGCGGCGACTGCGATAGCTACCGCTTCATCGGCAGTCGGCGCGAACCCTGGAAGTTCGGCGTCGTCCAAACGTTTCTCGCTAAAACGCGCGTTCCAATCGGCGAGTGTTTTTTGGGCAGCTGCAGTCGAGTGATACGTTTGGACAATCTCGAACGCGAGCTGCTTCTTTTGTTCAACGGGGCTTGCTCGCTTCGGCAGGTCCTGCCCGAGTAAGAGCTCATAATAACGAGCCATCAAATTATCCGAAATGCTCATCAGCTTGCCGAACATGTCTGCGGCCGGCTCGCTTACACCGACGAAGTTTCCCAGGCTCTTGCTCATTTTCTTGACGCCGTCCAGCCCTTCAAGAAGCGGCATCGTCAGCACAACCTGCTGTGGCTGGTTTTCTTCTTTTTGGAAATCGCGCCCGACCAAAATATTAAAAAGCTGATCAGTGCCGCCGAGCTCAACGTCCGCGCGCACCATCACCGAATCCCAGCCTTGCATGATAGGATATTGAATTTCGTGGGCGTGGATCGGCTGTTGATTGTCGATCCGCGCGCGGAAATCCTCTCGCTGCAGCATCTGTTGAAGCGTGACGCGACTGTTCAGCCGAAGCACATCTTCGTAGGACATCGTGCGAAACCAATCCCCGTTGCAAACGGTTTCGGTGCGAGCCGGATCTAGAATCTTGAACGCTTGCTCGCGATAGGTTTGCGCGTTGTGCAGCACTTCCTTGTGCGTCAAATGCGGCCGGGTCGCCGATCGACCGCTCGGGTCGCCAATCATTCCGGTAAAATCGCCGATTATGAGAACGGCCTGATGCCCGAGGTCCTGAAATTGGCGCAGTTTTCGCAAGACAACCGTGTGGCCGAGATGAATATCGGCCGTTGTCGGATCGACGCCGAGCTTAACACGCAATGGCCGTCCAAGCGCCAGCTTCTCGCGCAGCTCAGCTTCACTGATGATTTGCGCGGCGCCCTTCCTCAGAAGAGCAAGGGCTTCATTTGGTTGCATGGTTCCTAAGGGATAGTGCAACTGGCAAGCGCGCTATTTATTTTTATTCAGCAGCTCGCGCACTTGCTCAATGGTCAGGGGCGGATTCCGCCGATCCAACGATTTTTGACTTTTCCCTTTCTCCTGAAATGGACGCTGATCGGCGAAGCCGCGGCTGTTGATCGCGCTGTGGGCATCATACGTGTCGTGAATGCCTCGCACCGACGCAGTCGATATACTCGCAGGCGCGTTTACACTCCGGTCTTGAAGGGAAGCGGCCGCGGCGGCTTCATGAAACGGCCGCGATGGGTATTTCGCCGTGGTGAGCACGCGTATGTCTACAAATGATTTCTCGTTCCGGTTTGGCTTTAGAGAAAATGTGCCAACCGTGCCTCGCCTCTCGATCACCGCAGAATTAGCGCTGAATTTTTTGCCCTGAGCGTTGTTTTGCAATTCCATATTCGGCCGAAGCAAGCGATCAACCAAGCTGGGCTCTTGATGCTGCGCCCAACTCGTCGGCATCCAAAGAAACACAAAACAAAGTGTCGTGAGCCAGCGCACCCGCCCAAACTGCCGAGGCGTCGACTTGCTTGTAAAGCAAATTATCAGAGCGGGCGAATTGACGCCTTGTCGGATCAATCGCCCGCGTCGTCGTCGATCTTTTCAGCGGCCAAGAGCGGCCCGCAAATTGGCTGCCCCCGCTGGAGCGGCGACACGTCCATGCAGAATGTCGTAAGCAGTCACCGGTCGCCTATAATAACGCTCATTCGCGTCTTTGCGGGTTCCGATAACAGCGCCTTCCAGTGAAGCACCCAGAAAAAGGCCTTTTGTCTTACTGTAAGTGTAAATTGCCGCCCTCGCAGTAACGTCGGCTTCCGCAGCGCGTCCCACGGGTCCGGCCGCAACGCTCGCGTCCGCCCCCAGCGTCACGTTTCCTCCCTTGGAAAATGCGCGAACGGCGCGTTCGTTGTTGAGCACGATCACAAAATCGGTCACTTGCGCGCCAATTTGCGGTCCCCAACCGGCACCGCCCGTGCCAATGAATGACGGCCCCGACCAGCCACGCCCCGTTCGCGCCACCACCACGCCTTCGCCAGCTTTCCCGCTAACAATGAAGCCGGCTTTTACCACGCTGATGATGGCAAGTCCCCGTGCATTTCGGAGAATTCTCGATGGAATGCCTTTTTCGGGCATGTGCCGGAATTCCCTGATCGTGTTGGCAGACCGGTTCACTGTCTCCTGTTCGGTCGCATTCGCCCCAGTTAGTGATAAAGAAAAGATCGTTAGGATGAAGAATAGCTTTTTCATTGCAGTACCCTTACTTCGCTGCCTTAAGGCTCCGTGGACGTGTCTTTTCGACGAAGATGTCGATCTTCCGAGATCGTTAGGCAAACGGTGTTGACGATGGAATTGGACGAAACCTTCATGCACGAGGCGTTACGCTTGGCGGCGAAAGCGCGCGCCGCTGACGAAGCTCCAGTCGGCGCGGTTGTTGTTCGGGAAGAGAAAATTATCTCGCGCGCGTACAATCAAGTCGAGCTGCTCAAAGATGCGACCGCCCACGCCGAAATGCTGGCGTTGACCGCGGCTGAGGCAGCGTTAGGCGATTGGCGCCTGACTGACTGCGATCTTTACGTGACAAAGGAACCTTGTCCGATGTGCGCGGGCGCGATCGTTCACACCCGGATACGACGGGTGATTTTTGGGTGTTCCGATATCCGCGCCGGGGCCGCCGGCACGGTAATGAATTTGCTCCAACACAAGGCGCTCAATCATCGTTGCCAGGTTACGAGCGGTGTCTTACAGGCAGACTGTGCAGCGCTGCTGCAGGATTTTTTTCAAAAAAAACGCGGCGATCGGAATCAGATCGATAACTCTTGACACCACTGCCATCGATAAGGTCGAAAGTGGCTGCCTCGCTAGGACTCGAACCTAGACAAAGAGATCCAGAATCTCTGGTGCTACCATTACACCACGAGGCAAACGCGCTGGGGACAAGATCTAAAGCTGAATTTGCGCGTTTCGCAAGCGGATGGAAATCCGACGCACTGCAGTCAATCCAGGGTGATCTCGGCGCCTTCGCGTGCGCCTTCGATTTCCAGATAATTTTCGCTCTTGGCCGCTAATTTTCGCGCGGTCTGAACCATCTTGTCGATCATATCGTCATCGTGCGTCGGGTCATGGTGAAAAAGAATGAGTTTTCGAACAGAAGCATCGCGCGCGAGCGAGATCGCGGTGCTGAGCGAGCCGTGGCCCCAGCCTACGTGCGCCTGATATTCCTCGTCGGTGTATTGGGTATCGAGGATCAGAATATCGGAACCTTGGAGAAATTTCACGAGCTCGGCTCGATCCTCGCGAGCTCGTTTTTGCGTCTGCTCCAGGCTCAACAAATGTGACTTTGCCGAGTGCAGTTTAAAGGCGTCGTATGGTTCGTGATCAGGCATAAAAGCGATCGAGCCTTTGCTGGTAAAAAGGCGATAACCAACGCAAACGCCTGGATGATTCATGAATCTTGCACGGACATGCACTTTGCCGATCTTGAAATCCATCGTCTCAAGCTTTTCGATTTTGATCTTTCCCGGTAGATCGTAAAGCGCAACCGGAAAGTAGGGGGTTGCCATCTGACCCTTGAGAATCTCGCGCAAGCCGCTGCCCGTTCCATCGTAACCGAAAATCTGGATTTGGTTTTTGTCGTTGTAGGAAGGCACAAAAAAAGGAAAGCCCTGAATGTGATCCCAATGAACGTGGGTAATAAGCAGGCTGAGATTAATCGGGCGCGAACCGAATTCGTTCTCGAGAGCGAGACCGAGCTCTCGAATTCCCGATCCGGCGTCGAGAACAATAATCTCGCCGTCAGCGCGTACTTCCGCGCAGGTGGTGTTGCCGCCGTAACGCACCGTGGCTGGTCCTGGAACTGGAATTGATCCGCGGACTCCCCACAGCTTCAGGCGTGTAGAGGATGCCGATGGCGCCGACATAGATAATCGGCATCGAATGTGTCACGCAACCGCCCTGAAACCAAGAGTTTTTGCGGAATTCCGTCGCAATCGTTAGACGGCGATTATCGCGACGATGCCGCGTGACCGCTAAATCCACGGAACGTGAGTTGATCGAGTCGCCGCAAGAACCGAAGTAGCGCGGGTGGTTACAGCAAACTTACACCAAAAGGCGCAGGTCCTTTTTTCCAGCGCAATTCAGGATGCAAATTAATTTCCTCCACAGGAATGTCGAAGCCGACCGACCGCAGTAGATAGGAAACGCCTTCCCGGCTCTCCATTGTTTCTTTTAAACTGCGCGCGAAGAGCTCCACATATTCCTTGTAGGAATCGAGCGCGAGCTTGCCTTGAGCAAAATGCTCGGCCAAAGCTTCATCGTGATAATCGATCAAATCGACCAGCGCCCGTCGCAGGTCGAGCCGCAGTTTCGGATCGATTACGACCTTGAATGGCGTCGCGGCCGGATCAGCCTTCGCCAAACTTCGTGTTCTGGGTCCGCCTGGCTCCGGCCGAACAATTTGAAAATCGTGACTCTCTTCCATGTCGATCTTTTAATGCCAGTCCGGCTCGGACATGTCGATCTTGTAACAGATCGGCGGGACTTTGGCGCGCTAAATTTTTTCTGCCAAGCGCGCGCTCAGAAGAAAATCGGAATGATCAGGATCGCGACGATATTGACGACTTTGATCATCGGATTGATGGCAGGTCCCGCGGTATCTTTGTAGGGATCGCCGACGGTATCACCGGTGATCGATGCCGCGTGCGCGAACGACCCTTTGCCGCCGAGATTTCCTTCTTCGATGAATTTCTTGGCATTATCCCACGCACCGCCGCCCGATGTCATGGCGATGGCGACGAACAATCCAGTGACGATCGTTCCGACGAGCAGACCGCCCAAGACCACCGGTCCAAGTGGTTTGATGGTTGCGACTGCGACGACAAAGATCAGGGGCAAAAGCGCCGGCACAATCATTTCGCGCAAGGCAGCTTTGGTCACGATGTCGACGCACGTGGCGTAATCGGGCGTGTCTTGCCCAGTCAAAATTCCCGGTTTGGCTTTCAATTGACGGCGGACTTCGCGCACGACCGCGCCTGCGGCTTTGCCTACGGCGTCCATGCTAAATGCCGTGAAAATGAATGGCAGCAAACCGCCGAGAAAGAGACCGATAATCACTTTCGGTTCTGTGAGCGAAAAATGAAATTCAGCGTAAGCAACATTATGCGCCCACAATTCCTCGACGTACGATCCGAACAAAACGAGCGCGGCCAAGCCCGCCGACGCGATCGCGTATCCTTTGGTCACGGCTTTCATCGTGTTGCCGACTGCGTCCAACTCATCGGTGACCGCGCGAACTTCTTTCGGCAAATTGCTCATTACCGCCACGCCACCGGCGTTATCGGTGATCGGGCCAAACGAATCGAGCGAGATGATGATTCCCGCCATCGACAACATCGACATCACCGCGATCGCGATTCCATAAAGTCCGGCGAAATGAAAACTGAGCAGGATGGCGATGCCAATGAATCCAACCGGCAACGCCGTCGCATGTTGGCCGACGGCCAATCCCGCAATGATGTTAGTGGCGTGGCCTGTCTCGGATGCGCGCGCGATTTTTTGGACAGGGGCGTAGCGCATCGACGTGTAGTAATTTGTGATCGCAACCACGACTGCGGTCATGACCAGCCCGATGACAGAAGCGAAATAGAGTTGCGTGGGCGTGCGCGTTGCGCCGGCGATCGTCAAGCCGGTTGGAAACAGATAATGCGTCGCCGGCCAAAACAAAATCGCGGAGATAATGGCGCTGGTTAGAACGCCGCCCATCAGCACAGCTGCGGGTTTGCCGTTGGCGATGTTTACAAATAACACCCCGCAAATTGCGCCGAGGACCGAGATGCCGCCGAGCACGAACGGATAGATGATCGCCGCCGAATTTCCGACGAGCGTAAGCGCGCCCACCAGGATCGCGCCGATCAAACTGACCGCGTAAGTTTCAAAAACGTCCGCTGCCATGCCGGCACAATCGCCGACGTTATCACCAACGTTATCTGCAATCGTCGCGGGGTTGCGCGGATCGTCTTCTTCGAAACCTTGCTCGATTTTGCCGACCAGATCGGCGCCGACATCGGCCGCTTTGGTATAAATGCCGCCGCCCAATCGCGCGAAAACACTGATTAAGCTCGCGCCGAGAGCAAGACCGACCAGACTGCGGATGGCCATGTCATGGCCGACCATTTTGTTGGCTGCGGTGTAAAAGATCGACACCGCCAGTAGCGCGAGACCAACCACCAGCAAACCGGTCACTGCGCCGCCATTGAAAGCCATTCGCAAAGCGCTCGTTCGACCGGCCGTCGCCGCCGCCTGTGTCGTGCGCACATTTGCAATGACGGCAACGCGCATCCCGATAAATCCGGCCGAAAGTGAGCAGAACGCACCGACCAAGAATCCAATCGCGGTCGGATGATCCTTAAAGATAAAAAGGAGAACAAAAACAATGATCGCGATCGCGCTGATCGTGATCACCTGACGATTCAAATACGCTTTCGCGCCTTCCTGAACAGCCGCTGCAATCTGCCGCATCCGCTCGTTCCCAGCCGGCGCGCGTGCCACGATTGCAATAAGCACGAAGGCGAAAATCAGCCCGATCGCGGCGCATAACATCGACAATTGCACTCCGGAATCGAGCAGGTTTAGAGCAAGGAAAGTCATGGCTTTAGCGCGCGATAAAGCGCACGACTCTATAAAGATTTCCGATGCTGGCAAAGGCTATTTGCCGTGCGTTTAAGGTTCAAGTCATCGCCAACTTCGAGCCGGAGTTGCCGGAGAAATAAGTGAGGAGCCAATCGCATGCAGGTGACCGTGTTCAACCCCGATTCGAGCGCGACGGCAGCATTGCCAGAGCGAGCTTATTTTGCTAACAGCAGTCAACTCATGAGCCTCCAAGAACACGAGGCTTGGTTGGAAGGCGAGGGCAAACAGCATCGTCTCGAAGGCAATTGTTCGATCGGTCGCGCGGCTCTAAACACACTTGTAGTCAATTCACCTAAAGTATCCCGACTGCACTCGATTATCCATTTGGAAGAAAACGGCGCGTTTTGGCTGATCGATTTGGGCAGCAGTAATGGCACGTTTCACAATCGACGACGAATCCATGAACCGGTCAGGCTACGTGATCGGGATGAGATCAATATTGGCGGCACAACATTCGTATTCCATCAGCCGCGCGGCAAACCGTCGGCCCAAATCAAAGGTGCACCGTTAGCAACGCTTCAAGAAGTCGAGAACGTCGATTGCTGGCTGCTCGTTGCCGACATCAAGAATTTCACGCCGCTCAGTCGTTCGATGGTTAGCGGCGAACTCGCCAATTTGGTGAGTTCGTGGTTAGGCACGTCCAAGGAGATCATCGAGCGCGGCCGGGGAACCGTGAACAAATATCTTGGGGACGGCATCCTCGCCTATTGGCGCGATGAATCCAGCGCTGCGGAAAACGTTGTTGCAACTGTTAATGCTTTGAAAGCTGCGCAATCGCGCGAGGAACCGCCATTTCGCTTCGTGCTTCATTTCGGTACGGTGGCGATCGGAGGCGTCCCGTCGACCAGAGAAGAAACACTGATGGGCAGCGAAGTTAATCTTATCTTCCGGTTGGAGAAGCTCCTCGGCTCGCTTGACGAGGCGTGCGGCATGAGCGACCAAGCCCGGACAAAACTTGGTGAAACGATTCCGTGCCGCTTACTTGGTGAATACGAATTGAAAGGTTTCGATACGAAACGCTCGTTGTTCGCGATGTAGAGAGCCGCTGGCGTCAAACTTTTTCACAAACTTCGCCCCGTGGTTGCCGGAGAACATTTGTGAAGGGCTTTGCCAGGCACGGCCTAATAAGCCCTCTAAATTGGCGGAAGGTTTAAAGCTTGCCTAACAAATACGTAAATAACATAATCGGTGCCCGTGACCCCCGAAGTCGCCATCACCGGCGGGCACTTACCTGCGCGCTTCACAACGACACGCTGGAGCGTCGTCCTTTCGTGCGCCGATGGCCGGGCCACGACTCAAACTGCGCGCGACGCGCTGAGTCAACTTTGCCAGACTTACTGGCGACCCATTTTCGCCTTCATCTGCCGTCACGGCTATTCCGTCCCGGATGCACAGGACTTGACCCAGGATTTTTTTGTTATGGTTCTTGAAGGTCACCTGCTCGAACGCGCTGACCCAAACCGGGGACGCTTCCGCTCGCTGTTACTCAAAGCGCTCAAAGATTTTTTGAATGACGCGAGAGACAAACGGCGAGCGCGAAAGCGCGGCGGCGATGTGCAATTTATCGCGTGGGATGAATGGATGGCGGAGTTGCCGTCGCAATTCTCGGTCTCTACACGGGAATCTGAATCATGGCCACCGGAGAAGATTTTCGATGTGCGCTGGGCGGCGGCGGTGGCCGAGCGCGCCCTGAGCCGTCTCGGCGAAGAATGCGAGCGTCGT
>Ga0209577_10007377_pt1 | contig 10115 bp, 7 predicted proteins | sample GraSoiAngelo_109_FD_185874 | JGI IMG/M metagenome (GOLD analysis project Ga0209577, IMG submission 185874) | Grasslands soil microbial communities from the Angelo Coastal Reserve, California, USA - 14_0903_12_20cm (SPAdes) (version 2) | ecosystem: Environmental > Terrestrial > Soil > Grasslands ...
TCCTACAAACCACGTCAACACTCGAATACCGAACGGTTGCTTCATTTGATGTGTCCAACTTGGAGTCCGGAACGTTAGCGCGCCGTTGAATGTAGAGGTGCTCGCCGCAGCGAGCACGTAATCGTAAGGCCTTTGACAGCAGCGGATCCATAGTCAACCCGTTAGTCTTTACGCCGAATCGAACCGGCACCGGTGACATGTTTTTCAACGGTCGGCGGATTACCGGAGTAGGCCACTTTCCCCGCACCGGTGATTATCACCTTTAGCGTGTCCGTGACCGCGACCTCCGCGTCACCGGCGCCGGTGGTGGAGATTTCGGCGGTTTTGGTTTGCAATCTATCCGCTGCCAACTGGCTTGCGCCGGTCATATCAGCCAAAAGTCGGTCGACCTTTCCTTCAAGAGAAACCTCGGACGCGCCTTTTGACTCCAAGGCAAACGAGGGACCACTCAATTGCTTCGCAGTCAGCTTCACGGCGCCCCTGAGCCTGGCGCCTGTCCTGGTTGGGCTGGAGATAACGATCTTAATTCCGTGCGTAGGCCAAACGCGCTCACGCATGCGAAGATGAAGCGTATCGTCAGAAATATTATTCTCGATGTACGGCAGCAGATTTTCGTCGGTCGTGACCCGGAGAGTCGGCGAGCCATTTTCCCATTCGATCTCAAATGCGCCACCGGCGTCGATGTTCGCGAAACCGCCGCCTTGTCGGTCCTCCGTTTTGATGTGGCCATTGCCGCGGATCCCAGGCAAATGGCAGCCCACAACTAAACCGACACACCCAGCGAGTACAACGATCGCGATGCGTTTTATACAGAATCTCATTTCTATTATTACGATGCGCCGACAGATCCGTTTGGATTCAACAAAAATTCAGGGGGAACTCCAGGGCGCGCAGCGGGACTAGTCGCTTCGCGGGGCTATTGCAACGGAGGGAGACGGCCGCTCCTTGCGGTCATTGCACGATTTTCATCTTCAGCGTGTCAACGAGAACGTTATCGACATAAAATTCCACGCGGTAATCGCCAGGCATCCAGCCATCTTGGGGTCGGGCCAGGGTGAACGCACCGCGTGCAGTCGGGGCCTCAGCGACAACGGAAGCCTCGTCCACTTTGTAATCTTGAGGAAGATCCTCGCTAATGTTTTGTGCGATCCACACAGCCTTGACGCTGGCACCTTGTCGCAAGCGCTGTCCCTGCCAGCGCGCATAGATTTCCGGTGTATTCGACGAAAATGTCGTCGTCGGCTTGCCGAAGCGGTCTTTAGCAAGACTCACCGCAAGCTGCTTCGGTGTGGCGTCCGATTTCACTTCGGGTCGCTCAACAATTTTCGGATTTTCTACCAGCTCAAGCGAAATGCGCTGGAGCAAATCGCCTTTTGCGTCCTGCATCGCCGTCACATCTTTGACGATTCCGACACCCGGCGCGAACCAGCGATCAATTGTCATTCGGTTCGGCGCTGTTTGCTCGCCATGAATTCGGAACGCTTGAAATTTCCCCGCGGGCACGCCGATGTTTTCTTCGCCGACCACATCATAATGCTGTTGCACTTTCAGATCGCCGGCCTGTCCGTTGAAGTCCCAGGCTGCGCCTTTTTTGAGTGGAGCGGCGATCATCGTCTGCGGCGGATTAAACTTGATCAGCTCGCCGTCGAGATTGATTCGCGCCCAGCAAAAAATTCCGTGGTCGTCCACGCTCAACAAGTCGGTGTTGGTGATAATGCCCGCCCGGTGCATTTCAAATTTGAGAAGATCTTTACCGTCAACATTCTCTGTTCCCTCGAGACGGTATAAGACCGGCAGGCGAATCTTGCCGTCGGCGTCCGCTTTCACACCGGAAACATTGAATCCTCTACCAACTTCTTCAGTCATGTTGTATCGCCAGCTCGTTCCCGGCACCGTCGGAACCAGCGAAGCAGCAAGCGCGGAGCAAATGCCGAAAAGGCAGGTCGCGGCGCAAACTGTTCTCATGTTGGTAACTCGCACGATTAGTCGGTGTGCTCAAGGAGGGCTGGTGCTGAGTCCGCATGGCCATTTGTGAGATTCCGATGTTGGATGTTTGGCTGCGCAACAAGTCGGCGCTAGGTTTATTGGCGTACGTTTATGATGAAATGAGGATGTTCGACAGGTCATGAAAGCTTTCGAAATTGCCGGCGTCCCCCGCGACGAGATCAGCAGATTTGTCAAAGGTCTTCATTCCGATCCCTTCGGCGTGTTAGGCCCGCATAAGATCGGTGATGGTGTGGAGGTCCGGGTCTTTCGCCCGGACGCGCGCGCGATCGAGGTCGTGCTCGATCGAGAACCGGATAATCCAATCGCTGCGGAACGGATCGATAAGGAAGGTTTCTTTTGCGTCACCGTCCCCGGCGCGGGGAGCGACATTCCGTACCATCTCCGCATCGTAAAGCCGGACGGCTCAGAAGAGTTCACGCGGGATGCGTATCAGTACGGTCCGATCATGGGCGATATCGATCTGCATCTGTTCTCCGAGGGACAACACTGGAAAATCTATGAAAAACTTGGCGCGCATTTGCAGGCGATCGGCGATGCGACTGGCGTTTATTTCGCCGTTTGGGCGCCGAACGCGCAACGCGTCAGTGTGGTTGGCGACTTTAACCATTGGGATGGCCGCGTGAATCCGATGAGGAAGTTGTTAGGCGCAGGCGTCTGGGAATTGTTTTTGCCCGGGATCAAGCAAGGGACGCACTACAAATTTGAAATCCGCACCCAGACCGGCGCGGTGCTGCTAAAGAGCGATCCGTTCGCGTTCTTTAATCAGCACGGCAAATCCACAGCATCGCTGGTGTACGATTTGGAACGTTATACCTGGAACGATGCCGACTGGATAGAAGCGCGCCGGCAGAAGAATTGGCCGCAAAGTCCCATTAGCATTTACGAGGTCCACCTCGGATCATGGCGTCGCAAAGAAGGAAATTGTCAGCTCACTTATCTCGAACTTGCGGACACGCTGCTGCAGTACGTAGTGGAGATGGGTTACACACACATCGAACTATTACCCGTGGCCGAGCATCCCTTCGAGGGCTCGTGGGGTTATCAAGTCACAAATTATTACGCTCCCACCAGCCGATTCGGGCCGCCCGATGATTTCCGTCATTTCATCGACAAATGTCATCAGGCCGGCATCGGCGTGATCATGGATTGGGTGCCGGCGCATTTTCCGAAGGACGCACACGCACTGGCCGAGTTCGATGGCACCGATCTCTACGAGCACATGGATCCGCGTCAGGGCGAGCACCAGGATTGGGGCACGCTCATTTTTAATTATGGACGCAACGAGGTGCGCAATTTTCTAATCGGGAACGCGCTTTTCTGGCTCGACAAATATCACATCGACGGTCTGCGCGTGGACGCCGTGGCCTCGATGCTTTACCTCGATTACTCGCGTAAGCCGGGGCAATGGGTACCGAACGTTTACGGCGGCCGCGAGAATCTTGACGCGATCCATTTTCTCAAGCGGTTCAACGAAGTTTGTTACGAACGTTTCCCCGGCATCATCACTATCGCTGAGGAATCAACGGCGTGGCCTGGCGTGACGCGGCCGACGTATCTCGGCGGACTGGGGTTCGGATTCAAATGGAACATGGGCTGGATGCACGATTTCCTGCACTACATGAGCATCGACCCGATTTACCGGCGCTATCACCACGGCAACATCACGTTCTCGCTGCTCTACGCGTTCCAGGAAAATTTCATTCTCGTTCTCAGCCACGACGAAGTGGTGTACGGCAAGCGCTCGTTGTTATCCAAAATGCCAGGCGACGAATGGCGGAAGTTTGCCAATCTCCGGATGTTTCTGGCATGGATGTACGGACACCCGGGCAAAAAGCTGCTTTTCATGGGTGGCGAATTTGGCCAATCGAACGAATGGAACCACGACACGCAGCTTGACTGGCAACTCCTTGAACTGCCGCGTCACGACGGTCTGCACCGCTTGGTTCAACATTTGAACTATACTTACAAAACTGAGCCGGCGTTGTGGCAGCTGGATGACACTTACGACGGATTCGATTGGATCGATTTTCATGATGCTGAAAACAGCGTGGTCTCGTTTCTGCGAAAATCGCAAGAAGGCGACATCGTCGCGTTCGTGGTGAACGCGACGCCCGTGGTCCGTTACAACTACAGGCTAGGCGTCCCCGAATCCGGCTTCTATCGCGAGATCATCAACACCGACGGTGAAACCTACGGCGGGAGCAACATAGGAAATTTGGGAGGCGTCCAAAGCGAAGCTCAAGAATGGATGGGCCGCGAACACTCCATCCTTGTTCACTTGCCGCCGCTAGCAACCCTCGCGTTCAAGCTGGAAAAGTGATCCGTGCCGTTCGCGAGGTCCTGAAGGTTTTCAAAATGAGGACTGACCCATTTCACCATCCTTTATGAAATCTCAGAGCTGAACTCGCCGTCGGTTACGCCGGCGGATTTTTATCTTGAGCCCAGACTGCTGCGGCGGTGCCGATGATTTTTTCACGCTCGCTCAGCGAAATGCTATCCGCGCCGCAAAGTCGGGTCCGGTTCGAGGACGTGCAGAGTTCCTCCCATCTGACTGAACCCCCTCACACAGCGGCCGTCCCTAATAGCGGACAATTCGGCGGAACGATCAGGCGAATCGCTCTCGGCACTGCTTCATATCGAACGCTTGAAAACTCTGCCGGTTCGCCATCCAGGTTAACTGGAATCGCCTCTTCAGGATAGATCTCGACCCAGGGAGTTTGCCAATACGAGATATACTCACCGTCCGATGAAAGCTGTTGCAATTCTCGCGCTGCGGTGAGCAGCGCGATCGCAGGGATATGACGAACCACAAGCACATCTAGCAAACCGTCGTCAATACACGCGCGCGGAGCGACTTGGATGCCACCCCCAGTCTGGCGTCCATTCCCAACAATTGCCACCGGACCGCTGCCAGTGATTTCATGATCCGGCAAAGTGAGCCTTCCACGATATTGATGAACGTTAACCGCCAGGATTGCACCCATCACGGTATAGGCTACGGGACCGAGCAGGCGTTTGAGTTCCGGCGAAGTGGTGGCTGTCACCTCGGCGCCGAAACCAACGCTAGCTACGTTTAAGAACCAATGCTCATTAGCCTTGCCGACATCGATTGGTACAGCCTCACCTTCCATACAAAGCGCTAGCGCCTTCTCGGGATCACGCAAGATCCCGCATCCGGTAGCGAAGTCATTCGCGGTTCCCAGCGGCACTACTCCCAAAACCGGCCGCGCGACAACCGGGAGGTCCATTAACCCGTGAACCACCTCGTTCAGCGTGCCGTCCCCGCCGGCAGCAATCAGCAGATCCATTTCGCCCGCTTCCAGGACAAATCGTCGCGCGTCTCCTTTTTCCGAAGTCACTCGTACTTCGATGCGATGCCCGATTTCTCGTTGCCGAACAACTGCAGCCTGCAGCGCGTCATTGCTGACCGCTTTCCCGTTGAGAATCAACTGAACTTTTCTACTACTCGACTTTGTTTCCATCGTGTCGGCAATGCGGTCCTCGACTTTGCCTGGCCACGTGTTTTGTGGCAAACGGGCCATTCTTGCGCAAGTTGGCTGACGCTCCGAACTTGTCCAAATTCTTTTGCGTCCTGCGAATTGAAACAGAAGAAACCAGCGCTTCAGAACAACGAGCCGTTTCACCATAATGTTTACGTCATCCTGTTGAAGAACGCCGTCGCAAAACATCCTTCTATTCTGCGGCTCAATCCAAAACGCGATCCACTGAAGCCGTGCGTGTATGTTGGGATGACTGGAATCTCGGTCGATCACCGATTTGAGAATCACAAGAACGGTTACAAATCGGCCTGGGTCGTCAGGAAATATGGAGTGAGATTGATGCCAGAGCTTTACGAACATTTGAACCCGATGCCGTTTGAAGCTGCAGTCCAGATGGAAGCAGATTTGGCTGAAGATTTACGAGCGACGGGATATACAGTTACAGGCGGACACTGAAACGTTGCACTTGCAACGAATTGTTTTGACAAACGCAAAACGATTTCCGCATACTCGGCGTCGCAAAAGCGGATTCTGAATCGGGCGGAAGACATTTGCCCTCCGGAGTCTCTGCCTTTTCGGATCCGCGATTTCAAAAACTCAACTCAAACAGGGAAGGGAAGGAAGAGCAATGAATACACTAATTCGATTTAAGAACGTAGCTCCGCTATTCGTTATCGCGCTGTCACTCGTCACCGCTACAGCTACGACGACAGACGTTGTTTTTAGCTTTGCCGAAGACGACGGCGAATACGCTGATACCGATCTGGAGACTGACAGCGCGGGGAATATCTATGGGACGACTGTGCTTGGCGGCAATCATGGAAGCGGCACAGTGTTTCAGCTTAGCCCGACACCTAACGGATGGGTTCAGAGTGTGCTTTACAGTTTTGCTGGTGGCGCCGATGGAGGCGAGCCGTACAAAGGAGTTAGCATCGATGGCCAGGGGAACCTGTACGGCACGGCAGTCACGGGCGGCTCAGGTAGTTGTGAAGGCGGTTGCGGCGTGGTCTACAAGCTGACGAACTCAGGCGGCACTTGGACTCAAACAGTTATTCATGCGTTCACAGGCGGCAACGATGGATCCGGCCCGGGCTCGAGAGTCACAGTCGATCAGAGCGGAAATCTGTATGGCATGACTCCTACCGGTGGCACGTACGGCGCGGGCACGATTTACAAAATCCATCCAAGCGGCAGCAGTTGGAATTTTCGGGTCATTCACACTTTCACCGGAGGCGCCGATGGAGCGAGCGGTTCTGCTGGAAGAATGTTACTAAGTCATGGGCAGCTCTATGGGGCTGTGACTGCGGGTGGCATTTATGGAGCCGGACTCGTTTTCGAACTCACACCCACACCGGTTGGAGAGTGGGATTTCAGGACGCTGTATTCCTTTCACGGCCAACCCGACGGAAGTTTTCCGTACGGCGGCTTGCTCCGCGCTGCTGCGGGTAAACTCTATGGAACCACTTACTATGGAGGCCAAAACGGCATTGGCGCTGTTTACGAGCTGTCTCCCCGGCAAACCGGCGAGTGGAACGAGAGAGTAATTTATAGCTTTCAAACTGGAAGCGATGGCAACAGTCCCATAAGCAATCTCGTTCATGACGCGGCTGGCAATCTTTACGGAACTACGAGCGAAGGCGGGTTAGGCAGTGGCACAATCTTTAAAGTAAGTCCCACCGGTGGCGGTCAGTGGACCGAAACTGTAGTTCACGCTTTCCAGGGTCCTCCCGATGGCGGTTTTTCCTATAACGGCATGGTTGTCGATCCGTTTGGAAACTTCTATGGTGCCACGGTTCACGGCGGCGATAACAACGACGGTTGCGTCTACCAGTTCACGCCGTGACGACCCGGAAAAGAACAGACAACGACGTCAGCATAGTCCCGGCGCCGAAGCACACGAACCGGGCTAGCCTTGGCCTAACGAGCACAGCGCAAAACTGCAGCGAATGTGCCGGCCTGACGAGCTAAAACTGACATTCAACGGCACTGATTTCACTCTCGGTGCCCTGGATTATTTTTGTGAAGCAGGTGGTGGCGCGAGGCCGACGAAGATCACCGCACCATCGCCACCAGGATTGCAGCAGACATCGATATCAAAATCGGGTTTCCAGTTATTGAGGGCCCAAATGTTGCCGGCCTGATCGATCACGACATTCGTTAGACGCATCAGTGGAGCGAAGCTGGGCTGAGCGCCCACACCGTACCCGTACAATGGATCTCCGTTGTGCAGCAACACTTGGCTGCCAGCGGAGGGCACTGTGTAGCCGGTCGGCGGCGAGATTGGATCGCCCAACCTTTTGCCGGGAGGCCGAGCCGCAGGGTTAATGCCGCAAAGCTCTGAGATCCTGCCAGAAGTGAAATTGCTGCCCGGCTGCAGAGGACCGAAATTGGCGACCCACAGATTGTCCTGACCGTCGACTGCTATGCCCCAGGGACCATTGATGCCGCCACCGGTGAATTTTCCGAGCTGTGTGCCGTCCGGCCGAAGTGCGTAGATCGTGCTATTGCCCTGGGAAGTGACCCAGGCGTTTCCTTGTGAATCGAGAGCCAGGCCTTTGAGCGCTTGTCCGAGGAAGTGCAGAAATTCCTGGTGCAGCGTTCCGTTAACTAGCGCGTATTTCGCGACACTGCGAGGATCTTGTCCGGCCAATCCGCCGCCATTAGTGACCCACGCCGTTCCGTCGGCCGCGAGAACGATACCGAACGGCTGGCTTCCAGAATACTGTTGATAAAATACGGAGTGATTCGGATCGCCGCCCAGAAAAACGTAAACGCTGTCGGTGCCATAGCTGGTGATCCAGATGTTGCCCTGAGCGGCAGCCGCCAATCCCTGTACTCTGACCGGACCGCCCTGGTAACCATTGGGTCCAGAGATCGGCGTGCCTGACGCCGAGAATTCCGAAACGCTTCCGTTTCCGTCCGGCGTCGGAAAGCAATAAGTGCAGTTGGGCGGGCCCCAGCCAAAGTTGCTTACCCAGACTGAGCCCTGTGGATCGATGCTGACCCCGTAGCCGCCACCCAAAAGTCCACCGCCTGTAAGAGGCGAGACTGGTGTTCCATTTGTGCCATCAGATGGTCTGCCGTTCGGTTTGAGCACGACCATGAACTGTCCTGAGAATGGCGTGCCTTGATTGGTGTTGTTCGTGATCCAAGCGTAGCCTCTGGAATCAAAGGTCAGATTGCCGAGCCCGGCAAACAAGTGGGAGTCATCTCCGGTGTCATTGACTTTGACGGTCACTGTCCAGGCATCTGGCATCCTCTCGAGCGCGGGCTCGTAGGCGTTCGACAGCGTCGTCAATGCGTAGATCGCGTCCACGTTCTGCCAAGGATTCCGGGTGAGATCCGCGAGGGCCTGAGCAGTAGTCCGCGGCGCCGGGCCACGAGGTGGCCTCGCCAGGTCAAGAAAGGTGGAAGTGACAGAGGCGTCGTGCACGCACGCAGCCAACAGGTTGGCTAGCGATCGCGTGGCACGCAGTGAATTCGTTTCGTCAGCATTGGGCGAATTCAACAGCACAAACGACGAGTCACCGGTCACGGGCGTGACGAGATTGTCGTTCATTCCGGCGGCGACCTGGAGACTAAAGGAATTTCCCGTGATCACATCGGTCTTGTAAAACTGGGCCATTGAATAGCTGGCGGCAACAGTGGTCAGCTCGTTGATGATGACCGTGGCCGGCAGTCTTGTGCCGAGGACGGTGAGAAACTCCACATGTCCCCCAACATCTGCGCTTACATAGAAAATACTCGACGACATATTATTCGGCGACGAGATCGAGAAGTGACCGGAGGTATCGGTCGTTGCTTGACCGATCACTGTCGGCTGCCCGGTTGTTGCTTCCAACAACGTCACCTCGGCATGCGCGAGCGGTTGTGTAGAGCACATGCCCCCTGTTTGAACCATGCCGTTTAACGTCGTGCCGCTCGCCGAATGAACGCTCAACGTCGTTATCAACATCGCAGCGCTGGCCAATAGCTGCGCTGTCATAGACGTGAAGATTTGCGTTCGGCTTTGCTTCACGCAGGACAACGGAATGTTTTGTGAATTGAAGCGATCCGCCTGTAGAGAGTGCATTTCGGTTGGTCGTGGGGTCATAGTGGTTTAACGAGTTGGGGGTTTGAATTTCAAGTTGTTGTCGGCTCCCGGCCGACAAAAGCAAAGCAGGGTTGGTTCCTAACTGAAAAAGGCGAGATCACACAAGTAAAATTTTGAAAAACTTGCAGGTCGCGCTGATCTACAAGACCGCGAGCAGAATTCGCTGTCGCTCGCCGAACCCGCAGAAATAAAGCTCGACAAATTTTCGCTGTGCAGGTAAAAACCCGCTAGATTACGTCATCCGATAGTTTCAACTTATCTTCGGCGCGGCTGAATAGGCCGCAGGGGCTGGACCTTCGCTGAGACACCGCCTAACGCGATTTCCAGATCCAACTGGAGCCCCGACTCAGCCGAAGTGAGGCCGCTGTTCAAAGCGGCTCGTGAGGATGGTCCCTGGTTCCGCGCGGAACTGGATTGCAGTTAATGCAGTTCAAAAATCCAACCTCAACAAAAATATGACAACTCTACACTTAGGAAAATCAATCGGCCGGTCGCCTTTGCGATACGGATTATTT
>Ga0209577_10007378_pt1 | contig 10114 bp, 10 predicted proteins | sample GraSoiAngelo_109_FD_185874 | JGI IMG/M metagenome (GOLD analysis project Ga0209577, IMG submission 185874) | Grasslands soil microbial communities from the Angelo Coastal Reserve, California, USA - 14_0903_12_20cm (SPAdes) (version 2) | ecosystem: Environmental > Terrestrial > Soil > Grasslands...
CGGCCGGGCTCGGAATACACCCAAATGAACCCCCCCGCCTGCTTCACGATCCCGTACACCGTGGCGAGCCCCAACCCGGTTCCCTTGCCGCTGTCTTTGGTCGTGAAGAACGGCTCGAAGATGCGAGCCTTGGTTTGCTCGTCCATGCCGATTCCCGTATCGGACATGACCAGCCTGACGTAGCGGCCGGGGAGTGCGGGGGCATGACTGCGCACGTAGGCCTCATCCATCTCCGTGTTGGCCACCTCGATGGTCAGCCGGCCTCCCCGCGGCATCGCGTCGCGGGCGTTGACCGCGAGGTTGATGATGATCTGCTCGAGCTGGCCGGGGTCCGCTTTCACGGCTCCCAGGTCGGGCGCCAGAGACGTGGTGAGCTGCACGTCTTCGCCGATCAGCCGTTTCAGCAGCTTTTCGGTCCCGGTGACGGTGGCCTTCAAGTCCAGCACCTTGGGCTCGAGCACCTGCTGGCGGCTGAAAGCGAGCAACTGGCGGGTGAGGGCGGCCGCGCCCTCCGCTGCTTGGCGAATCTGGCTCACGTCGTCGCGCTTGGGATCGTCGGCGCCGAGATCTTCGAGCAACAGATCGCTGTAGCTGGTGATCACGGTCAGGAGGTTGTTGAAGTCGTGGGCGACGCCCCCGGCCAGGCGGCCGACCGCCTCCATTTTCTGCGCCTGGCGCAGCCGCTCTTCGGACAGCCGCAGCGCTTCCTCGGCGCGTTTCCGCTCGATGCCGACCGCCACGGCGCTGGCGACCGACACCAATGCCTTGGGCACGAATTCCGAAAGCGGGTGCCGGGCGAACATCGCCAGGACGCCGAGCACACGCTCGCGGACCACCAGCGGATAGCCGGCGAACGCCACCATCCCCTCGCGACGTGCCCACGCTTGGTCGTGGACCTGAGGGTCGTCCGCGACCTGATTGGTGAGATGGGGACGGCGCTCCTGGGCGATCGCACCGATCTTGTATTGTCCCAGCGGCACGCGGCTGTGCGCGCCGTCGATGTGCGTATACATGCCGGCACTGGCCCGCAGCTCGAGGACTCGGCCGGCGTCGTCGAGCGTCCAGATGCGCGCGAACGCCACGTCGAGGTGGCGCACCAGCGCTTCGGCGCACAGCTGCAGCATCGCCCGCAAATCCGTGCCCTGCGTCAGAGCGATGCCGACGTCGGAGATCAGCTCCGCCAGACGCGCGCGCTCGAGCAGGGCGGTCTGCGCCCGGCGGCGCTCGCGCCGCACCTCGGCGTCACGCAGCTCCCGCTCGATGGCCGGAATCAAGCGCCGCAGATTCCCCTTGGTGAGGAAGTCCTGCGCCCCCGCTTTCATCGCTTCGACCGCGACGTCTTCGCCGATCGTGCCCGAGACGAAGATGAAGGGCGTATCGAGATCGCGCGCCCGTAACAGGGCGAGGGCCGCCGGTCCGCTGAACGCCGGCATGCTGTAGTCGCCGATCACGAGATCCCACGCCTGGCGATCGAGCGCCGCCTGCATCGAGATGGGGCTGTCCACTCGCTCGTACGCGGGATCAAAGCCCGCGCGCTGCAGCTCCCGGAGCAGCAGCCGCGCGTCGTCCTCGGAGTCCTCCGCGATCAACACTCGCAGCGGGAAGCGCGCCACGCTTGGACACATGGCGGGACCAGCGGCGCCCGTCCAATACTTTTTTGTTGGGGGAGGTAGCGCTCCGAGCGATAGGTCCCGGGGAGCCGCCGTGCGCTGATTGACGCCGGTGCCGGGAGAGCGCACTGTCATATCAGACTACGCGTTCTTGAAATGGGGGGCGCGTGCCACGGAGCAAAGCGTTTCAGCCCGCGCGGGCTCTGGACCGCGCCATGGAGCTGTTCTGGCGTGACGGGTACGCCGCCACCGGGCTCGACCAACTGGTCCGGCGCACCGGCGCCAGCCGCTATGGACTGTACGCCACGTTCGGCGGCAAGCGCGATCTGTTCGTTGCCAGCCTCGAGCGCTATTCGCAGGCGGTCATGGACCCCATGGTGCGGCCGCTCGAGGACGCCCGGGCGTCCGCGCGGGAGATCCGGGCGTTCTTCGATCGGGTGCTCGAGCTGATTCGCCGTCACGGCGACGGGCGGGGCTGCTTCATGTGCAATGCGGCGTTCGAGCGCGGTGCGGCCGATCGCGCGGCGGCGAGGTGCGTGCAGCGACACTTCGATCGGGTGCGCCGGCTGCTGGTGCGGGCGCTCGGGAACGCGCGCCGCGATGGGAGCCTGTCGCACCACCTCGCCGTCCCCGCCTGCGCCGACCACCTGCTCGGCGTGGCAGCCGGTGCGTTTCTGCTGGCCCGTTCCGGAATGGGGATGGGCTTCATCCGGCGGTTCGTCGCTACGGCCCTCAAGGCATTGAAGGGATCGCGCAGCATCGCCGACGGCAAGCTCCTCCCTTAAGATTCCCACCGAACAGCTGAAACTAGGGCTCCAGGCCGCCGCCTTCCAGCACGACCACGGCTGCGGCAACCTCGACATCGTGGCTCAAGCTCACATGGACGCGGGTGACACCCAGCGCCTGGGCCAGCGCGGCCGCGGCGCCTGAGAGCCGGAGCTCGGGCCGGCCGCTCTCGTCAGCGGTCACTTCGATCTGCTGAAACGCGAGGCCCTGCCCCAGTCCGCGTCCCAGGGCCTTGAAGCACGCTTCCTTGGCGGCGAACCGCGCGCCGAGCGCGTCAGCCTTGTCCACGCGTTGCCGGCAGGCCTCGCGCTCGGCGGGCGTGAACACGCGCGCTTCGAAATCCCCAGTCGCTTCCGCGAGCGCGCGCACGATCCGCCCGGTTGCGACCACGTCGATTCCCACGCCCACCACCACTCTGCCGCTCCTGGTGTCATCCCGCGACATGGTGCTGCACCACACTGTCAGATGCAAGGGTGCGCGTCGCGGCTCACCCGCGCAGGGCGGCGACGATGGCGACGATGGCCATCACGATCCCCAGCGCGACTTTTACCGCCGACGCGGCGACCCGGCCCAGCAGCGCGCCCCAGCCGGCGCGGACCGCCGTTCCCGCGGTGCGCGTCGTCGCATACTCGAAGAGCATGGCGCCCGCGAAACAGCCGAGGATCGCGCCGATCACGCTGCCCACGACAGGGACGGGGACGCCAACGACGGCCCCCACGAGGCCGCCGAGCAGGGCACCCCACCCGGCGCGCGGCGACCCCCCGTAGCGGCGGGCGAGCCCGAAGCCGAGCCACAGCTCGAGCAGCTCGCCCAGCAGAGCGAGCGCGACCATGATCCCGATCGTGACGAAGCCGATCGAGTGAAAGCCGGTGAGCAATCCAAACCCGAGCACCACAGCGCATATGAGCCACAGGCCCGGCAGGCCAAGCGCGACGAGCGCGAGGCCAGCGACCGAGCACAGACTCAGCAGGACGACGGCCACCGTGTGATTCATGGGTCTCCCGAACCGGCGGATTGACGGTCGGACTAACTTACGGACGTCCCTCGAGTGAGGTAGGTGTCAGATGAAAGCGAGAACGCTCGCATGGCTCGGGCTCACGTGGGTCGTGGCGGCCGCACCGCTCGTGGCCCAGGGAGGGGGACCGGGCGGGCGGGAGACGGCCGTGTTTGCGGGTGGATGCTTCTGGGGCGTGGACGCGGTGTTCCGGCATGTCCGGGGCGTGCTGCAGGTGGTGTCCGGGTATGCCGGGGGGGACGCGGCGACGGCGCGCTACGAGCTGGTGAGCACGAGCACGACGGGCCACGCCGAGTCAGTGGAAGTGACCTACGACCCAGCGACGATTTCCTACGCCCAGCTGTTGCGCGTGTTCTTCACCGTGGCGCACGACCCCACGCAACGCAACCGCCAGGGCCCGGACGTGGGGACGCAGTACCGCTCCGCGCTGTTCTATAGGAGCCCGGAGCAGCACCGGGCAGCGCTCGCCATGATCACGACGCTCCAGCACGAGCACGCCTACGCCGACTCGATCGTGACCGAGCTCGTGCCGCTGCGACGGTTCTACGCGGCCGAAGCCTATCACCAGGACTATCTGGCCCACCACCGCGATCAGCCGTACATCGTGTTCAACGACCTGCCGAAGCTCGGCGCCCTGAAGCAGCAGTTCCCGGAGCTGTACCGGCCGTAACGGGCCCGGTGGGTGTCCGGCTGGACACCAGCTCGCCCCCGAGCGGCTATCTTCGCCGCATGCCCGCACCCGTCCTGGTCGAAGCGTGCGTTGACTCGATCGAATCCGCGCTCGCCGCAGCCGCAGGTGGCGCGCACCGCATCGAGCTGTGCGCCAACCTGGTGGAAGGGGGTACGACGCCCAGCGCCGGGACTCTGGCGACGTGCCGGATGCGACTGCGCATTCCGATCTTCGTTCTGGTGCGGCCGCGCGGCGGCGACTTCCTCTACTCGACGGCCGAGTTCGGCGTGATGCTCGAAGACATCCGGCGCGTCAAGGATGCGGGAGCGCACGGCGTCGTGGTGGGCGTGCTCCGGGCCGACGGTACGATCGACGCCGAGCGCACCCACCAGCTCATCGCCGCCGCGCGACCGCTCGCGGTCACGTTCCACCGGGCGTTCGACGTGAGCCGCGACGCCGGCGAGGCGCTCGAGACGCTGATCGGGCTCGGCGTGGAACGGGTGCTCACCTCCGGCCAAGCGGCGGCCGCGCCGCAGGGCGCCGACGCGATCGCGCGGCTGGTGCGCCGCGCGGCGGGGCGGATCGGCGTCCTCCCGGGTGGTGGGATCACGGCCGAGAACGTGGAGTCGCTGGTGCGCAGCACGGGCGTCGCCGAGGTGCATCTCACGGGCGCGGTCGCCAGGCGGAGCGACATGGCGTTTCGGGCGCCGCAGGTCGAGATCGGTAACGCGGCGCCGCGCAGCGCGTACGAGTGGAGCGTGACGGACGCCGAGCAGATTCGGCGCGTGGTGGCATCGGTGGGGGAGAAAAAGGGCCGGCTCTAGGCGAGCCGGCCCCGGAGTCTCAGGGTGTCGCTCTAGCTAGACGATGTCGTCGTGCCCGTTGCCGTTCCCGTTGCCGTTGCCATTCCCGCTGCCGTTCCCGCTGCCACTGCCGTTCCCGGTACCGAACACCTTGGACCGGCCGCCCGTCACCGCGAGCCAGCGCCGGCGCATCGCCGTCAGGTCGTCGAGCTGCTGGCGCAGCTTCGCCACGTGGGCATCGACGAGCTGGATGCGCCAGTCGATGTACTGCTCCGCCTGATCCGGCGACCAGTCGGCCGGACCGGTGAACACCAGCCGCTCGTTGGACTCGTGATTCGTCCCGAGCGGCATGTCTTCTTGCTGCAGGATGTCCACCTTTTCGAGGACATCCACCACCTTGCGTCCCATCATCTCCAACTTACGTCCCATGCCGTCCTCCTCTGCTATTATTGGTCGCATCCAGGGCGCGCATGACTCCCTTATTATATATCATCTCCATGGTATAATGTACAGGTGTCATAATACGTATCATTGTACTATTAGGCAAGGGAGGGCACGATGCCACGGTATCGGGGACGGCCGGTGCGCTATCGTCGTAGAGGTGTGCTGCGCTTGCGGTTGCACCAGTTGCTGGAGGCACGGGGCATGTCGCCCTACGGACTGGCCAAGTTCACCGGCTTGAGCTTGAATACGATTTACCGCCTCAGCCGCCCCAACGGGCGGTTTCGCCTGATTCGGGCGGACACGATCGAGCGGCTGTGCGGCGCGCTGCGGGTGACGCCGAGTGAGCTGTTCGCGTACGAGAAGCCGTCGTAGGCCCAGCCATGACCGAGCACACGCTTGTGGAGCAGAGCCTCGCCGCGATGACTCGCATCGCCCGGGCGTAGCGGTTAGGTTCTCCCACCATGCTCACGACCTGCATCGCCGCGATCCTGAGCCGCGACCTCCGCGCGCTGCGACGTGAGATCGAGGCATACGGAGACGAGCGCGACCTGTGGCGCCCGGCGCCGGGGATCAGCAACTGCGCCGGCACGCTGGCGCTGCACCTCGCCGGAAACATCCAGTTCTTCGTCGGCACGGTGCTGGGCGGGACGGGCTACGTGCGCGACCGCACCGCCGAGTTCGGGCGGCGCGACGTCCCGCGGACGGAGCTGCTGCGCGAAATCGACGCCGCGCTTGCGGCTGTGGAGCGCGGCGTGGCACGTCTCCCCGACGCGGCGCTGAGCCAACCCTATCCCCAGCCGCCGGGCGGGTTCGCCGTAACGACCGGAGACTTCCTGTTGCACCTCATCAGCCACCTCACCTATCACCTCGGCCAGGTGGACTATCACCGCCGGCTGCTCACCGGGGAGGCGGGCCAGATCCGCGCAGTCGTCCTGGGCGAGCTCGCTACAGCTTCATCCGTCTGACCAACTCCGCGAACCGCGGGTCGTCCTTCACGACGTCACACATCGGCTCGACCTTGAGATAGGTCATCCACCCACGCCGGTCCTGGTAGGCCCGCTCGAACCATTGGAACACCTGGTCGACGTTGCGGAGCCCCAGGTGCACGATGCAGAACGCCACCGGCGACACGTAGTGATCCCGGGCGCGAGTCTCGAGCTCCGCCAGCAGCGTCTCCGCCTCGCGCCGTCGCCCCTGTAGCGCCAGCACATGGGCCACGCCCGCCGTCGCGTAGGAGAGCTCCGACGACAGCGTGATGGCCTCGCGGAACGCCCGCTCGGCCTCGGCATACGCTCCCTGCTGCGTGAGCACCAAACCCAGGACCCGATACGTGTCTTCCGACGTGGGGTTCATGGCGATGGCGCGGCGCAAGTGGTACACCGCGGACTCGTAACGGCGGGTGTAATAGTACAGCCAGCCCAACCCGCGGCGGATCGACAGCGACGAGGGATCGAGCTCGAGCGCCGTGTGGGCCTCGACCAGCGCCTGGTCCGCCTGCCCGGTGACGAGGAGCACAAACGAGTACCAGTGGTGCCCGGTGGCATACCCCGGATTCAGCTCGAGCGCGCGCCGGTACGACCGCTCGGCTCCTTCCCAATCCCAGTCATAGGCGAACTGCACCCAGGCGAGCGAGGTGTGCGCTTCGGGCAGGTTGTCGTCGAGCTCGAGCGCCTTGAGAGCGTACCGGCGGGCCAGCTCGTACCCTTCCGTGACGGGCACACCGCGGTAGTCGACCTGAAGGCCGTACGAGTCCGAGAGCCCGGAGTAGGCGAGCGTGTAGCCCGGGTCGTGGGCGATCGCCTGCTCGAAGTACGCAATCGCTTCGCGCACGCCTTCCTGGCTGCGCTTGTTCCAGCAGAACCGGCCCTTCAAGTACAGGGAATACGCCTGGACGTTGTCGGTGTAGCGCCGCGGGGTCGGATCCGCGATGTCGGCCAGGAACGTGGTTCGCAGCGTGCTCACGATAGTCCGAGCGATCTCGTCGTGGACGGCGAAGACGTCGTCGAGCAGGCGATCGTAGCGCTCCGACCAGAGGTTACGCCCGTCGTCCGCGGCCGTGAGCTGCACGGTGATGCGCAGCCGCTCCCCCGCCTTCCGCACAGTGCCCTCGAGCACGGCCGAGACGCCGAGCAGCGCGCCGATGGCGCGGATGTCCTGCGGCTTCCCCTTCAAGGCGAATACCGACGTGCGCGAGGCGATCCGCAGCCCTTCCACCTTGGTGAGCGCGTTGATCAGCTCGTCGGTGACGCCGTCACACAGGTACTCGTTCTCCGGATCGGCGCTGCCGTTCACGAACGGCAGCACCGCGAGCGAGCGGGTCTTGCCGACCAGTGTCGGGGCGGCGCCTGATGCGTGCGTCGCTTCCAGCGCCGCCACGAACTCGGCGATGCTGGCGAACCGGTCCGCCGGATCCTTGGCCAGCGCGCGGGCGAGCGCCTGCTCGACCGCGGCGGGGGCGTCGGGACGGCGGGCGCGCAGCGGCGGCGGCGGCTCGCTCAGGTGCTTCGCCATGACGGCGCGGGCGCTCGCACCCCCGAACGGCGGCTCGCCCGCCAACGTCTCGTAGATGACGCAGGCGAGGCTGTACACGTCGCTCCGCCCGTCCAGATCGCGATCACCCGCGGCCTGCTCCGGGCTCATGTACTCGGGCGTCCCGATGGTGAGACCCACCTCAGTGACGTTGTCGCCGTCGCACGACTGGCAGATCGCGCGCGCGATCCCGAAGTCGGCGATCACGGCGTGCCCGTCGGCGAGCAGCACGTTCTCGGGTTTCACGTCCCGATGGATGAACCCCTCGCGGTGCGCGTAGTCGAGGCCCGCCCCCAGCTCGCGCGCGATGCGGAGCGCGTCCTTGAGCGGCAGCCGCCCCTCGCGCGCGAGCCGCTGGCGCAACGACTCGCCTCGCACATAGGGCATCACGTAGTAGAGCGCACCGGCCGCCTGGCCGGAGTCGAGCAGCGGCAGCACGTGGGGGTGGGTAAGCCGCGCGGCGATCGTGATCTCCCGCAGGAACCGCTCGGCGCCGATCGCTGCGGCGACGTCGGACCGCAGCACCTTGACCGCCACCTCACGCCCGTGACGGCGATCCTGGGCGACGTAGACCGTCGCCGCGCCGCCGCGGCCAAGCTCCCGCTCGATCGCGTAGCGCTCGCCCAGCGCGGCCCGCACCGCGGCCACGGTATCCCGCACGGGGTCCATACGAAGAAAGCTACGCTATCTTGCGCGGATGGGTGACGCTTTCACGATCCGACTCGCCACCGTGGCCGATGCCCCGGCGCTGGCGCGGCACCGGGCGGAGATGTTTCGCGACATGGGCGACCTGCCGGACGAGCTGTACGACCCGTTGCTGGAAGCGGCCCGGGGAGCGCTCGAGGAGTGTCTCGGGACCGGAGAGTACGTCGGATGGGTGGCCTGCCCCGCCGACCATCCCGACCAAATCGTGGCGGGCGCGGGGATCCAATTGCGGCGGCTCCTGCCGCGGCCCGAGCCAGGCCACCGCGAGGTGCGGCGCGGCCCCGAGGCGATCGTAGTCAACGTATTCACCGAACGCGCCTGGCGTCGCCGCGGCCTGGCGCGCCGGCTCATGGAGCGCGTGATCGCGTGGGCGCGGGAGCACGGCGTCGCCCGGCTGGTGCTGCACGCTGCGCCGCAGGGACGGCCGCTGTACGATCAGCTCGACTTCGTGCCGACGAACGAAATGCGGTACCGCGGGCCGCTGTGAGGTCCGCGGCGCTCAGGTCCGTACGGCCCGCTCGTGCTCCCGCAGCACCCGTCGCAGGATCTTGCCGGAAGGTGAGCGTGGAATGGCGTCGACCACCTCCACGGCGCGGATCTTCTTGTACGGCGCGACGCGCTCGGCGACGTAGGCGAGGAGCGCCTCCGGCGGCACGGCACGCCGCAACACCACGAAGGCCTTGGGCACCTCGCCGCACTCCTCGTCGGGGATCGGGATGACGGCGGCGTCGCCCACCGCCGGATGGGTTCGCAGCACGGCCTCGAGCTCCGCGGGCGGCACCTGGAAGCCCTTGTACTTGATCAGCTCCTTGAGTCGGTCCACGATCGTGAAGTATCCATCCGCGTCGACGCGCCCGATGTCGCCGGTGTGCAGCCACCCGGCGGGATCGAGCGTGGCGGCGGTCGCCTCCCGGTCGTTCAAGTACCCCGCCATCACCTGGGGACCCCGGATCAGGAGCTCGCCATCCTCGCCCGAACCGAGATCGGCGCCGCTCGCCGGATCGACGATACGGCACTCCGTATTCGGCACCAGCCGGCCGATCGTGCCGGGCCGCGCCGCGCCCGGCTCGTCCGAAACGGCGTGGGTCACGGGGCTCGCCTCGGTGAGCCCGTACCCCTGAATCAGCGCGCAGCGCAGCCGCCGGGCGCAGGCCGTCTCGAGAGCCGCGTCGAGCGGCGCGGCGCCGGACATCACTCCCCGCAGGCTGGACACGTCGTAGCGATCGACCGCCGGATCGTTTGCGAGCGCGAGGACGAGCGGCGGGACCACGAACGCCCGCGTGACGCGATGAGCCGCGAGCAGCGCCAGGAAGGACTCGAGCTCGAACCGCGGCATCGTCACCAGGGTCGCTCCCTGCCACAGCGCGAGGTTCATCACGACCTGCATCCCGTAGATGTGGAAGAACGGCAGCACTGCGATGATGCGATCGGCGGCGCCGACGTGCTGCACGGTCGCAGTCTGGATCAGGTTCGCCACGAGGTTGCGGTGCGTCAGCATCACGCCCTTAGGGAACCCCGTCGTCCCGCTCGAATACGGCAGGACGGCGAGGTC
>Ga0209577_10007380_pt1 | contig 10112 bp, 8 predicted proteins | sample GraSoiAngelo_109_FD_185874 | JGI IMG/M metagenome (GOLD analysis project Ga0209577, IMG submission 185874) | Grasslands soil microbial communities from the Angelo Coastal Reserve, California, USA - 14_0903_12_20cm (SPAdes) (version 2) | ecosystem: Environmental > Terrestrial > Soil > Grasslands ...
GTGCCTTCTCCACATCTTCAGTTTTGATGGTTTCACCGGCGAAACTGATCACCTGATCGAAAGCTGACTGTGCGTCACGCATCGAACCATCGCCGGCGCGCGCAATCTCGCGAATTGCTTCGTCAGAGATCGAAATCTTTTCGGCGTCCGCGATCACACGCAGGCGCTCGGCAATCTTCGCCGTCGCAATGGTGCGAAATTCAAAAAGCTGGCAGCGCGAAGAGATCGTTTCCGGCACTTTGTGTGCGCCGGTGGTCGCCATGATAAACACGACGCGCGGCGGCGGCTCTTCGACGGTTTTCAAAAGAGCATTGAAGGCCGCGCCCGAGAGCATGTGCACTTCGTCGATGATGAAGACTTTGTAACGATCGCGCGCCGGAGCAACGGCGATGCTGTTGATGATCACGTCGCGTACGTTATCGACGCCGGTATTCGAGGCCGCGTCGATCTCCAGCACATCCATCGAACGCCCTTCGGCGATTTCGCGACATGAGGCGCAAGCTGTGTCATCCATGGTGACGCAGGGCATTCCGGTCGGTCCGGTTGCTTTGTGACAGTTGAGCGCTTTGGCAACGAGGCGCGCGGTCGTAGTCTTCCCCACTCCGCGCGCGCCTGAGAAAAGATAAGCGTGGTGGAGTCGTCCGTGTTCGATTGAGTTGCGCAGGGTTTGGGTCAGAATTTCCTGACCGGTTACGTCTTCGAATTTTTGCGGCCGCCACTTGCGGGCTATTACCTGATAGGACATAAATGGTTTCGATCGCCGTTTGCTGATTCTCAGTTGGCGCGCGCCAGGTCAGTCACCGGAAACTCTCTTAACATCCGCCACGCGATTATCAGACTGCCATCGCTGTCTTTGCGGAGCACTCTGAACGCCACCAGCACGTCGGATTCTGAGTAATTGATCGAGCGCACGAGGTAGGTGGTGTTGATCTGCGCACGCTCTCTTTCGCTATAAAAAATGCCGTCGATTTTGGTCCCCGATCCGAAGCGCCGCTGCTCCAATCGGGCTTGTGGCTCGTCAGTCACCGCGGTGTAGGCCGAAAGAAAACGAACAGTTGGAAGTTCGGCATTTACGCCTTCAAGCGGGACGTCACCAAGTTTAACCAGCATACCGTAGTCGGCGCCAGCAAAAGCGACCCGCAAAAAGCTCTGCTCCAGCGAAATATCCGAGCCGTAACCATACGCGTGGGTCTTACGAGTGAACGAGTAGTACGCGCCACCGCCGCGGATGGTCAGGGTCGTATCTTTGTCATAAACCTCACGCGGCAATAAGCGAATCAAGCCTGTCCCCGGCGGCTTAAGAAAATCCGCGTAGGTCGCTCGATCCTCTTCGGACGGCGCCAGGAATTTCTTTTCAAGAGCGGAAAGCTCGGCTCGCTTTGTCTCAATCTGCTTAAGTACATCATCGCGTGTTTCGGACTGGGCGACGCCGTTAATGGAAAAGATCACAAGGATCGCAACGCACAACGTTGCGCAAATGGTCGGTTTCATTTCATTACTCCTTTCGCTCAAAGAACTAACCAGACTTCGGACTTACCCGCAACACACGCTGTCGTTGCTACCGTTGCTCCGTTCCCGGCCTGGCGGGGTTCACAAGACGAGCGTTGTGCGGAGCCCGAAGTCTGATGAGCAATTAAAGCACTGTCGATTGCCGAATGCCAATTGCCGATTGGTATTTCGGTTCTTCGAACTTAATAACTTGAAAGACTTTTCTTGATAAGCTTCTAACCGGCGAAAAAAATCGCAAATCGACTATATCGCCGTCTTGCGATGCGCGATGATACGCAGCAAACCATTGATCCCGAGATGAAGTAACAGGTAAACGATGAAGGCAATCACCAGCGGGAGCATCAGTGTGTGACCACTATCCGTGCTGGGGCTGGCAACGATTCCGCGAAAGGGTTGGTAAAAAGGGTCCGTCACGGCGACGATGAAGCGGACGAATCCGGCGTTGCTTCTGGCAGCAAGTAACGCCAGCAGGAAACGTAGTCCCAGGAGCGCATAGATCACATAAAAAATGTAATCGACAATTTGTGAGACACGTGCTACTCCGCGCGCTCGTTGGACTTCACGCTCAGTCTCAACAACTTCGTCGACGGCCTTGGCGCGAAACTCACCAGCCAGCCCGCCGATTCTCTCTTTCTCTGGCGGCGGCGTTCGTGCGGCCTGCTCAGCAATCTCAGCCTGGACTTCTCCTTCTACCTGCGATTTGACGGAGCCGTGCTGGCCGGCGCGTCGCGCTTCTTCGATTGCCAGTTTGTCGTCGTCCATGATCCACCCCCAAAGATAAGCTAGGTTCCGTTAAAGCTAGTTCGCATCCGTCGAATGTTTGCTCCCGGGAACTTTCCGGTTGCTTTCACAGCCGCCAACATGCGGTTGGCTTCGGCCAGCGTAGTTCCCGCATACATCGCCATAAAACGATGCTGCGAACTGGTGTTCGAGTAAGACAAGTTTCCCGGTTCAGGACAGCGAGACGCGAAAACCTTGTGCTCGGGAAACAGCCTCTGGGTTTCTGTCCGTTCGCGTTCGGGCACGAACACATCGCAATCCTGCTCGCTCGTCCCGACGGTCTTCAATACTATTGCGTAAAAGAGTTCTGTGTCATAGATGATCGTATTCTTCGGCACGCGAAACGGCAGATCGTGCGGTTCAAACGTAGCCGAAGTCTGGCAGGGTAAATTTGGATTACCACAGACGGAGAGATGCTGAACTGGACGCCGCTTCTGAGCGAAGGTCCGCAAACCGAAGCAGCCCGTCGCAGCAGTTGTTATTAAAGCCACTGAAAGAGCGCGAGTCGATTTAAGCCGGACCGTCTTCTTTCTTGTTGAACTGATCATGTTGGTTTGCGATGCTTTCGGCGTTTTTCGACAAACCACTTATTTTAAATTTGAGATTCCAGATTCCAGATTCCAAAGATGGCGGAGAGGGTGGGATTCGAACCCACGGAACGGTTCCCCGTTCACAGCATTTCCAGTGCTGCCAATTCAACCACTCTTGCACCTCTCCCCAGAACGGATTTCGGATTTCGGATTGCGAATTGCGAATTTGAGAAGGCGCTCGCTTGAACCCAAAAGAAAACTTACATCAAAAACAAATCCGCAATCCGAATTCCGCAATCCGAAATCTCTTCATCCGTTCATGCCGCGCCGCGAGACCATCTCGTTGTATTGGTGCACCAACTTATCGGGCGACCCTTCGACCATCCAGCCGGAGGAAGTGCCGACCCAACTCCTCTCCATACCTGTGAAGGGCTTCTTGTCGCGAACGCGGCGCATCAACTCTTTCGCAGCCTTCAAGAAATCGTCACAGCTCGACACATAAAGACTTCCCAAAGGTCTCTTTCCCGCTGCCGATTTCAAATCATCAACCGATTTCTCAAAGTCCTCAATCATGGGCTGCAACTGCTCAACGCTGATCTGAAGATACTCGATTCTGGTGACAAATTTCATGATCTTCTTGGCCTTGATGCCAGTGTCGACCACGGCGTAATCATATTTCTTCGACGGATCGTCCTTAAACTCTTCCAGGTTCTTTTGCGCGACTTGATCTTCCAGTTTATCCACCTGCGCGTCGAAGCCCTTGTTTGCCTGCTCGAAATTCCGGAAGGCGGCGAGCAAAGCCGGATGCGCTTCCCTGCCGCGCTGAAAACCGTCGTCCTTATAATCTTCATGGTTATAGTAAGGATAGATGGCTTTGATTTGTTTGATCGCTTCCTTCAGGGCGCTTGCGTATCTCTCCGCGGAAGCTTCGGCTTCAGGAAGTTCAGGATTCAAACTCTTGGCCTTCTTGATGGCATCGACGCAATCCTGGCCATCGCTATTAATGTCATAGAGCCCGTAAACGAGACCCTCTTTGCCGGTCGGACCTCTCTCGATGTCTTTCAGCCATGAAGCGTAGCGCTGGTAACTGTCCATGACGCTGTTGGAATATCTATTGACGCATTCTTTGATGTAGAGATTGGTCTTTTGCGTCAAGCCGTCACCCGCTTTATCAGAACCGCCGTAGGGATTGCTGTCAGTGCTGCTCGATGGCCTGGCGAGGTTCTTCTTGCCCAGCATCTTGCAGCCGAGCACGGAGGCGAACAGTAACGATGCGCAGATCGAAAGAGTGATTATTCGTTCTTGTCTGTGTTTCATTTTGCTCACTCCCCGGGAAGAATTTCGGATTGCGGATTTCGGATTGCGGATTCGTCTTTGGGCGGGCGTTGTTCTTAAATTCCGCAATCCGAAATTCTTCTGGCGGAGAGGGTGGGATTCGAACCCACGGTGGGCGTAAACCCACTCCGGTTTTCGAGACCGGTGCACTAATCCACTATGCGACCTCTCCGCAATAGAGATAAAAGTAACTCTTGCTCCCTCTCCCTTTGGGAGCGGGTCGGGGTGAGGGCCTGACTGACAGCCCAAACGTTTAGTTTAGGTTCCCTGCCACTCGATCGAGCGGAACCTGAGAATCACAAACCATTTTCTTAGTTTATCTCAGCTAGGCCCTCACCCTAGCCCTCTCCCAAAGGGAGAAGGGAATTACTACAATTTGGCACACTAACCCTTTTGCTTTTACCTTCTGTCTCTAAAAAAGTCCTGCATCAGAGCGCGACACTCGGCTTCCAGGATTCCTTTGACTATCTCCACCCGGTGATTGAGTTGCCCGGCGTCACAGATATGAAAATGAGATTCAACGGCACCCGCTTTTTCATCCGTTGCGCCATAAACCAAACCCTTGACGCGCGCTTGAATCAGCGCCCCGGCGCACATCGCGCACGGTTCAATCGTCGAGTAAACAACTGCCTCTGTTAGCCGGTAATTCCCGAATTTCCGCGCCGCTTCGCGCAGCGCCACAATCTCCGCATGCGCGGTCGGATCGCAATCGGTGCGCGTACGATTACCGGCGACTGCCAGCAACTCGCCAGCGACAACTACGCACGTTCCGACGGGCACCTCGTCGCGGTCACGCGCTTCATAGGCCGCGCGCAGCGCCTCGCGCATCCAATGCTCGCGCCTCTCGTCTGGCGCGCTTTGCAGAGCCGAAAACATTGCTTCAAATAACGAAATTCAAACTATAGGTGCGCGAAATATGCGTGTCAATGTCGGATAAGCTTTAGCTTGTCGGATCAGCATTTCATGCTATTATCTCATCTGAGAAGCTAAGGCTTATCGGACAAAACAACCAGCTGAAGCTTCTTGGACTTACGGCTCCGCGGCTATCCCACGCCCGATATTTTGCGGCCTCGTCATGGCAACCACCACTGAAACAGCCCAGCTAACCCCTGGCCAAATTCGCCCCGACACCACTCATGAACCGCAGATCGCTGCTCGTGTGCCGAAGCGTGGATTGTCAGCGCGGGACCCATCAGCCGCAACTTTATCAGGCGAGCGCACCACCGGCCGGCTGCGCCCAGTCTCTTCGCCGTCGATTCATGAAACCGTGATCCCGGATCGGCAACAGGCTAAGTCGCCCGATCTCATGCGCAAACCTTCGCCGGCAGAGTTCAGTACCGCGATGGCCCACTTCTATCGCGGTGAAGTGCAGCGATCGAACACATGGCGGACGCGGCTCGACAACACGACTTATTGGGCGGTGCTCACGGTCGGCGGGGCGTTATCTTTTGCGTTTAGTTCGCCGAACAACCCGCACTTTCTGATTCCGATCATCTCCATCCTGGTATCGATCTTTTTGGTGATGGAAGCGCGACGTTATCGCTATTACGAAATCTGGGCCAGCCGCGTGCGCGTGATGGAAACGGGTTACCTCGCGCAGATGCTGGCGCCGGATAGCGTGCCGCGCGATCAGGAATGGGCGTCGCATCTCGCGTCTGATTTGTTAACACCGCACTTCACGATCAGCGTCTGGGAAGCGGTCGGGCGGCGTTTGCGACGCAACTATATATGGTTGTTTGCGCTGCTGGCGCTGAGCTGGAATCTCAAGGTGTATCTGCATCCGGTGCTCGCACCGAATTTTGATGAATTTCTGCGACGCGCCTCAGTCGGGCTGGTGCCTGGTTGGATCGTCTTTATCGTGGGGTTCGTTTTCAACGCCACGCTATTCATCTTCGCGGTCAGCACGATCAGGTTGCGTGAAGCGACCGGAGAAGTGCTGCCGCGCCACGAGTTCTCGCTGCATCCGCTTCAGCGTGTGACCAGTTGGACGCGCGCGGCTTCGTCAGGTACGCGCGCGACGGTGCGACGGGCCCGGCGTGCGCGCCAGCGGATGCGCGGTGGCGACATCCGCAAGATCGAGATCACCCAAACACCTGAGCGCAGGATTCATGTTTCGGAAACGCCGAACCGAAAAACAGGGGTCAGAGGTCAGGGGTCGGAGGTCAGAGGAGACAGCCACGAGTTTTAAGATCGCAAAAATGAACACGCGAAAACTTGGCCACCGACTCCCGACCCCTAATCCCTGACCCCTTTCTTCTTATGCTCGAACTTGACGGCCAGAGACTTTCGCTTGCACAGGTCTTTGCGGTCGCGCGCGGCAAAGAACGTGTGGCGCTTGCTGCTGCGGCGCGCGTGCGGGTCGAACAATCGCGCCGAGTCGTCGAGAATATCGTCGCCGAAAGCCGCACCGTCTATGGCGTCAACACGGGTTTCGGCAAACTCTCGGACGTCCACATTGAACCAACCCAGCTTCGCGAACTGCAACTGAATCTGGTTCGCAGCCACTCTTGCGGACTCGGGCCGCCGCTGTCTGAATCGGAAGCGCGCGCCCTGTTACTGCTTCGCGCCAACGTTCTGGCCCAGGGTTACAGCGGCTGTCGTCCGGCGCTGGTCGAAACTTTGATCGCAATGCTCGAGGGCGATGTCACGCCCGTAATTCCTGAAAAAGGTTCGGTAGGAGCGAGTGGGGACCTCGCGCCATTAGCGCATCTCGCGCTAACGATAATTGGCGAAGGCGAGGCTTTTTATCGCGGCGAAAGAATGGCGAGCGCCGATGCCTTGCAACGCGCGGGGATTGAACCGTTGGAACTCGAAGCTAAGGAAGGCATCGCGCTTCTGAACGGCACCCAAGCCATGGCCGCGGTCGGCGCTTTGGCATTGCATCGCGCGGAGAGAATTGCGCAACTGGCCGACGTTGCCGGCGCCATGACGCTCGAAGCTTTGCGCGGGACGCCGGCCGCATTCGATGAGCGCATTCATGCGGCGCGGCCTCACCGAGGGCAGATGGAAGTTGCCGCGCATCTGTGCGAGCTTCTGCGCGAGAGCGAGATTCGGCAGTCGCATCTGCATGACGATCCGCGCGTGCAGGATGCTTACAGTTTGCGCTGCATGCCCCAGGTGCATGGCGCGGTGCGCGGCGCGCTGGCCCACGCGCGCGAAATTATTGAGATTGAAACAGGCAGCGCCACTGACAATCCTCTGGTGTTTGCGGACACAGGCGACGTAATTTCCGGCGGCAACTTTCACGGCGCTCCGCTCGCGCTTGCCTTCGACTATGCCGCAATGGCGCTGACCGATTTGATGAGCATTACGGAGCGCCGTGTCGATCGTCTGGTGAACCCCGACGCGAACGAGGACTTGCCGCCGTTTCTGACTTCACATCCCGGCGCCGCCTCGGGCTTCATGATGTTGCAAATCGTCGCCGCTGCGCTTTTGAGCGAAGCGAAAGTTCTCGCCCACCCGGCCAGCATCGACAACGTGCCCACCGATGGCGGCAAAGAAGATCACGTCTCGATGGGCATGACTGCGGCCACCAAGCTGCGATCGATTGTCGACAACGCTGAATTGATCACGGCGATCGAATTGATTACCGCCGCCGAAGGTTTGGAGTACCGCGCGCCGCTTCAGCCAGGACGAGGCGTGAAACAAGCTTACAATATTGTCCGCGCTCACGTGCCGCGTCTGACTGCCGACCGCGCGATGTCCCACGAGATTGAAAAGATCGCGGCGGCGATTCGCAGTGGCGAGTTCGATGGCGTCAGCTAGCGTTCATTGCCAACCATAGCTCATGCTCTAGATCCATTTGAATACGTACCTTCATGTCAGTACCGCGAGCGGTAGCGACCGGGTAATGCTGGGAGGATGAGTAGTCACGACGTTTGAGACCCGGTCGCTACCGCTCGCGGTACTGACACCTCTATTTTTCACAATCTCAAAAATTCTGCGACGTTTCTCTCTCGGGAATCACTAACTGATTACGGCGGTAATTGTCCCGAAGGTTTTAATCCGACAAATGAAGGAGAAGAATATGAACAAATCGTTCCGTTGCGCTCTAGCAGCTTTGGCAATTGTGGGTTTCATCGGGGGCGCGACAGCCCAAAAGAAGTCCGAGAGTTCGCTTGACTGTCGAGAGTGGCGGGGAGACGACCGGCTCCAGAGCCATTGCGAAATCAAGGAACAGACACTGCCGGCGGGCGGGATCATTATCGTCGATGGCAAGCAAAATGGCGGCATTTCAATCAAAGGCTGGGAACGAAATGAAGTCCTGGTTCGCTCGCGAATTCAAACTCAGGCGCCGACTCAGGCTGAGGCCGATCAGTTGGCAAGAGAAGTCCGTGTCGAAACCGCGGGTCTTAGCATTCACGCCGAAGGCCCTCAACCGCGCGAAGACTATCAGTGGTATGTGAGCTACGAGATTTTCGTCCCGCGCAGATCCGATCTTTCCCTGCAAGCGCACAATGGCGGCATCTCGATCAGCGACGTGAGCGGCAGAATCGATTTCAAAACTCTGAATGGCGGCGTCACGCTGAGACGAGTTGGCGGCACGGTCCGCGGCTCGACCACCAACGGCGGCGTGCATGTCGAACTCGCCGGCGTCCGCTGGGACGGTGAGGAATTGAACGTCAAGACGACGAATGGCGGCGTGAATATCGCGATGCCGAACAACTACTCCGCCCACCTTGAAACTAGCACCGTGAATGGAAATGTCAGTTCGGATTTTCCGATGAACGTGCCATTGACTGAACGCGGACGCATGCCGAAGGACATCAGCGTGGATCTCGGCTCAGGCGGTTCTCCAATCCGTGTGACGACTACAAACGGCGGCGTACGGGTCGCAAGGTCGTCCGGCGAGTAATAACCAAACGGCTTAATTTCAGCGGACGGATCGACGGTGGTAATGAGCTTCAGGAAACCGAGGTTACTCCTATTCAACAAACCACTATCCGACTGGTTCTTCGAAGAAGACTGGGAAACATTACGGCAAGTAATGAACAGCGAAATTGCTAATGCCGACACCTGCACCGGCCATTCTTCAACAGGTGGAACGGTTGCCCCCGACCAATCAATTCTATAGAACGAGCTTAACTAACAGCAGCGAAGCGCCTCCCGTGAAAAACATGTATGGTGTATCCCACGTGTGAGGCGACCATGCCTCCGCGAGTGTCATGACAAGGGGAACAATGAGAAGCGCCCCGATGAATTCGGCTCGTGTGAAGCTATAATAAAAGACCACGACCGTGAATAATCCGGCAATTAATACGCAGGCGCTGCCTTCATAGCTACGCGTATATCTATGGGCTGTACTGAGAAACACCCGCGTGGTGTACTTGTGACGTCCAAATCGGACTCCAACTGGCTCCGCAAAACCATCACCGACGCAGTGAACGACCACCGGGATGAATACCAGTTCTGATATACCGTATCTAGCAAATACGACAGACATTGGAATCAGAACGAAATAGCCAGCAAGGATTTGAGTGCTGAGCCAGAAAAGCGTGTATGGTCGATCCTCTGGACGATCGAAGGAACAAAACATGGTTGCGAATAGCGGGACCCGCTCACGAACGGGCTTGACGAGAGCCATAAATATTCCAGCAGCGAGCAACGATCGCATTGCAGTCGTAGCGAGCGTTTGGGTGAATGGAAAGACGCGAGCGAGAACAAGCGGAGTGAGATAGAGAGCAAAGAAGTTAATCTTGCGGGTGTAGTTCACTTTCGCGTTCTTTAACTGCACCAACAATCCACAGAGGTATGCGATAACTCCATATGTGGTGAATTGAATGCACTCGCTAATCCAAAATTGCCAGTTCATCGGATTATTACCAGCTAGGGTATTCAGCGTTCGCAGTGTTCTTAATTGAAACTCGCAAGGAACTTCCACACGACAGCGTTCCAAACGTCTCCGACTGACTGTGCTCCGGGAACCGCCGCTTGCAGCGCGAATCCCCCAATCATAAA
>Ga0209577_10007381_pt1 | contig 10111 bp, 7 predicted proteins | sample GraSoiAngelo_109_FD_185874 | JGI IMG/M metagenome (GOLD analysis project Ga0209577, IMG submission 185874) | Grasslands soil microbial communities from the Angelo Coastal Reserve, California, USA - 14_0903_12_20cm (SPAdes) (version 2) | ecosystem: Environmental > Terrestrial > Soil > Grasslands ...
TGAACGTGGGGGAGACGGTGAACCGGCTGAACCGGATGGGCGCGACGGTGCTGACCGAGAACAACGCCTACGTGCACGTCTCCGGGCACGGCTCGGCGGAGGAGCTCCGCCGGATGCTGGAGCTGGTGCGCCCGCGGACGTTCCTCCCGATTCACGGCGAGTACCGGATGCTGCGGGCCCATGCGCGGATCGCGGAGGCGGCGGGCGTTCCGGAGCACGCGGTGCGCGTGGCCGACAACGGCATGGTGCTCGAGCTGGACGGCGAGGGGCTGTTCGTGACCGGGCAGATCGAGACCGGCATGACGCTGGTCGACGGCTACTCCGTCGGCGACGTGCGCGACGAGGTGCTGCGGGACCGGCGGCGCCTGGCCAGCGACGGGGTGCTGATCGTGGTGGCCACGATCGCGGCCGAGAGCGCGGAGGTCGTGAGCGACCCGGAGGTCGTCGCGCGCGGGTTCGAGATGCCCGACGGCGACGGGCAGGAGCTGCTGGACGCGTCGCGCGAGGCGGTGGACGAGGTGCTCGCACGCTGCCTGGCCCAGCGGATGACGGAGCCCAACCTGCTGCAGCAGGAGCTGCACGACGCGCTGGCGCCGCTGGTGCACCGGATGACCGGCAAGCGGCCGATGGTGCTGCCGGTCGTCGTCGAGGTCTGACGGGGCCAGCCCTGAGGCTGACCCCGGTTGCAGCCGCGGCCTACCGCTTCGCCAGGTCGAACCCCTCCGCCAGCTCCTCCTCGCTGCGCTCGATCGCCGGCTGCTCCGCCTTCACGTCCAGGTTCCTCGTGAACAGCACGTAGGCGATGGACGTCACGATCAGTCCCACGATCCACGCGATGTCGACGTTGTTCAGGTCCTTGGAGAACGGCCCCTGGTAGTAGGTGTGCAGGGTGAACAGGTTGTAGATGTACATGAACGGGATCTCGGCGGCGAAGCCCACCGCGTACGCCGCGAGCCCGCGCCACGCCCACACGCCGTAGATGCCGTCGATCCTGAACAGGTCGGTGATCGCGTAGTGGCCGCGCCGGACGAAGAAGAAGTCGATCAGGTTCGTCGCCGTCCACGGCACGAGGAAGTAGAGCATCAGGGTCAGCGAGCCGTAGACCGCGCCGACGGCGTCGGTCGTGATGGCCTTGGCGATCACGTACCAGGCCACGGCCAGCACGATGATCGTGATCACGCGCCACGCGCGGGTCGGCCGGATGCTGCGGAACGAGTCGATGCCGGTCAGCGTCGTCAGCATGCCGCCGTAGGCGTTCATGCCCATGGTGGCCGCCAGCGCGCAGGCCGAGAGGAAGGCCGTCACCGAGCCCAGGTGGCCGAACACGTTGTTCCCGGCTGTCTGCAGGCCGACCAGGCCGTCCGTGGCCCCGAGCCTGATCCAGAGCCACGCGCCCAGCGCGATCAGCCAGATGGCCGGCGTCGAGGCGCCGGCGAACACGGACGCGATGATGCCTCCGCGGGGCGTGTTCTTGGGCAGGTAGCGCGAGTAGTCCGAGACGTACGGCGCGTAGGTGATGTTGTACGCGGCCGCCGTGGAGAACTGGGCCATGAAGGCGGTCCACGTGAAGCCGTACGCCACCTTGCTGGGGCCGCCGCCCGCGTGCCCCGTGATCACCCCGATGGTGACGATCGCCATCAGCGGCAGCAGCACGTAGAGCAGCATCCGGAACACGCGATGCACCCAGTCGTGCCCATAGATCGCGAGCAGGGCCGCGCCGACCGCCGTCACGACGGCGACCAGGTCTGCGTTCCAGCCGAAGGCGCCGTTCAGGCCCTCAGACATCAGCACCTGGTCGGCGACGTTGAACGCCATGTAGGTGAACAGCGTCGCAAACAGCGCGACGACGACCCCGCGATAGCCGAACTGGGCCCGCGACTGGATCATCTGCGGCAGGCCGAGGGTCGGCCCCTGCGACGCGTGGAACGCCATGAAGATGGTGCCGGTGAGGATGCCGGTCGTCCCGGCGACGATCGTCCACCAAAGCGACAGGCCGAGGCTGGGCCCGACGAAGCCGATCGGGATGGAGAAGTACTGGAAGTTCCCGAGGAACCAGAGCGGCAGCTGGTGCCAGAGCTTTCCGTGGCGCTCGTTCTCGGGAACCCAGTCGATCGACCGGGTCTCGATGCCGGAAATGCCGCTCGGCGCGTGGACGGGGGTCTCTTCGGCAAGCATCGGCGCTCCTCGCCTCGATGGGGTGGGGAACTTCTACGAAATCGCGGACCGGCCGTCAAGGTGGCGTGGAGGAATACCGTCCGACTGGGTGAATACCATCGTCAATGGCCAGGACCACTACGCGACGGACCCATCGCGCTCCTGGTCCAAAACCGGCTCGGCGCACGCGCAAAACCCCCATCCGCTCCCAGACCCCCCAGCGGAGGCGTGCGTCGAGTCGGACTTCACTCTCGCAGCGCCGTGACCTGGTCGGGGGCGGCCTCATGGCGCTTGGCACCTTCCTTGCCTTCGTCGAGTATCGGGGCTGGGACGGCGGAGTGGTCGGCCTCAAGCTGCACGACCTGCTGCACCTGCTGATCGGCCGGACGGCGGCGCTGCTGCCGCCGCTCCTGATCGCGCTCGGCGCGCTGATCTTCGTCGACAGCCCGCTGCGCCATCTGCGCCCGCTGCGGCTGGGCGTGCTGGTGCTGCTGGCGTCGGTGACGCTGGCGGTGTCGACCACGGACACCCTGGCGCCGCAGCACCACGGTGGCCTGGTCGGCGCATACGCCCGCATCATGCTGAGCGGGCTGGTGGGCGACGTCGGCGTCTCCATCCTCGTGGTCACGGGCGTCCTGGCCGGCATCGTGCTGATCACGGGTGCGTCGATCGGCGCGATCATGCGCAGCTCCGGGCGGCACGTCGCCCGCGCCGCGGGGACCGGCGCGCGCATGGGCGGCGAGGTTGCGCGGCGCTACCGCGAGCGTCCCTCCTCGCGGCCGACGCTGGTCGCCGTCCCGGGCGAGAAGTCCGAGAAGCGGGGACGGGGCGCGCGGCCGCTGGACGGCAGCAAGGAGTACGCGGACATCTTCGGGGACATCCCCGACTTCCAGCCGCCGGCCGCGGAGACCGAGCAGGCTCCCGCGGAGCCTGACCCGGTCGAGGTGGTCGAGCCCGGCGCCGAGCCGGACGATGCGGTCACGGCCGAGGTCGTGAGCGGTGCGGTCGAGCTGGACGCCAGCCCGCGGCCGAAGACGGAGTACCGGCTGCCCTCGCCGGCGATCCTGAAGAAGAGCGCCGCGGGCAAGGGCGGGGGTGACGACCACCGGGAGGTTGCGCGCAAGCTGGTCGACGCGCTGGCGAACTTCGGCGTCGAGGCGCGATGTGTCGGCATGGTGTCAGGCCCGCGCGTGACGCGGTATGAGCTGCAGCTGGCGCCGGGCATCAAGGTCTCGAGGGTGTCCCAGCTGCGCGACGACCTGGCCTACGCCCTGGCCACGACCGAGATCCGCATCCTGGCGCCGATCCCAGGCAAGCAGGCGGTGGGCGTGGAGGTGCCCAACACGTCCCACAACACCGTCACGCTGGGCGACATCTACACCGAGGCGCCGTCCGGATCCAGCCCGCTGACGGCCTGGCTCGGCAAGGACATCTCCGGCGCCGGGGTCGCGTGCGACCTGGCCAAGATGCCGCACCTGCTGATCGCGGGCACGACCGGGTCGGGCAAGTCAGGCAGCATCAACGCGATCCTCTGCTCGATCCTGCTGCGCGCGACGCCGGACGAGGTGAGGATGATCCTGGTGGACCCCAAGCGGGTCGAGCTGAACCACTACGAGTCGATCCCGCACCTGCTCACCCCGGTCGTCACCAACATGAAGAACGCGGCGCTCGTGCTGCAGAACATCGTGCGCGAGATGGAGAGCCGGTACGAGCTGATGGGCGCCGTAAAGGCACGCAACCTGGCCGAGTGGAACCGGCAGCGCCTCGAGCTCGGCCGGGATCGGGTGCCGCACATCCTGGTCGTCATCGACGAGCTCGCCGACCTGATGATGGTGTCGCCGGCAGACGTCGAGGACGCGATCATCCGCCTCGCCCAGAAGTCACGCGCGGTCGGCATCCACCTGGTGCTGGCCACCCAGAGCCCCCGTGTCGACGTCATCACCGGCATGATCAAGGCCAACGTCCCCTCACGCATCGCCTTTGCGGTGTCGTCCCAGACCGATTCGCGCGTGATCCTCGATGTCAACGGCGCGGAGGCGCTGCTCGGGGCCGGCGACATGCTGTACAAGCCGCTCGGCACGTCCAAGCTGCAGCGCGTCCAGGGTGCGTACATCTCGGAGGAGGAGACGCGGCGGATCGTCGAGGCCTGCCGCAAGCAGGGAGAGCCGACGTTCGAGGAGGAGCTGCTCGAGCTGCCCTCTGACGTGGAGCCCGAGCAGCTCGATGCCGACGAGGATCCGGTGCTGAACGACGCCATCAGGCTCGTCGCCCAGCACCAGACAGCCTCGGTCTCGCTCCTGCAGCGCCGCCTGCGGGTCGGCTACACACGGGCCGGCCGCCTGATCGACATGCTGGAGCGTCGCGGCATCGTCTCCGGATACGAGGGATCGAAGGCGCGCAACGTGCTGATCACCGAGGCCGACCTGCCGCGGATCGTCGGCGACACCGGGCCAGCGGCCGCGGTCGACGAGCCGGGCGACGACCTCACGTTCTGAGCGGCCGGGCGGGCTGGGTTCACTACCCTGCAGCCCGTGACCGACGACTGGTACGAACGGCTGACCGCCTCGAGCCTGCTCGACACGCTCGCGCCCTACGAACCGGTGATCGTCGGCAGCTATCCGCTCGGTCTCGCGCCCGACGGGGCGCCGGTCGAGGTCGTGTGCAGGGCGGTCGACCTGCCGGCGTTCGCCCGTGTCCTCGAGCGCTCATACGGCGGAGCCGGCGAGCTGGCCGTGCACCCCGGGTCGCTCGGCCCCGAGGATGCGGTGTTCGCGGAGTTCGCAGTCGATGGGCTGCCGGTGGAGGTATCGGCTCAGCGAGACCACGAGCACCGCCGGCTCGGCGCAGCCACTCTCGGCATTGCCCGCGTGATCGAGCACGAGGGGCCGGTGACGCGCGACCGCCTCGCGGCGCGCGTCGCCGCAGGCGATGACTGGCTGGACGCGGCGATGGAGCAGACGGGGCTCTCCCGGTCGGCGCTGGAGGCGCTGGCCACGGCGAACACGGCGGTGGCGCAGCGAGTGCTCGGCGTCCGCAGGCCTGCACCGTCGATCCGCGAATACGCGCTGCCCCTCCTGGTCGGCTTCACGTCCGAGACGCTGATCGTGCTGGTCACCGCCTCCAGCCACTCGTCCGACTTCACCGGCGCGATGCTGCTGCTGGAGGCGCTCGTGCTGGGGGCGATCTTCGGCACGCGAATGGGGCTGATCGCCGCGCTCGCCCCGCTGCTGCTGTTCGGCCTGGTGATCGCTGCGAGCGTGGCAGGCGGCAGCGAGTCGTGCGGCGACGGCGGGTGCGGGCTGCAGTTCGCGGACTACACCTTCGTCGCGGTGCTGGTGGCGAGCGCGGCCGGGGTCGCCGGGCTGCTGCGCGACCGCTATTTCCCCCGCGGCTAAATCGGTACACTACGCGCTCCGCCGCCGTCAGCGTCGTCGCCATGTTTGAAATCGGTTCAGCACTCCGCGAAGCCCGAGAGCGCAAGGGGCTGTCCTTCCCGCAGGTCGAGGAGGGCACCAAGATCCGGGCCCGCTACATCCGCGCCCTCGAGGAGGAGGACTTCGGCGTGCTGCCCGGGGCGACGTACACCAAGGGCTTCCTGCGCGCGTACGCCGACTACCTGGGGCTCGACGGCCATCTCTTCATCGACGAGTTCAACTCCCGCTACCACGACCCCCGCCGGGAGGACGACAAGCCGATCTACCCGCCCTCGAGGCCGCGTGCCTCGGGCCACCGGCGGGAGACCAGCATCGTCCTGATCGCGCTGGCCGCCATCGTGGCGATCGCCTCCATGGTCTTCCTGGTGATGGGCGCCGGCGGCAACAGCCACGTCAACCTGCCACCGCCGCCTCCGAGCACACCCTCGAGCAGCAACCCGTCGACGACGCCGGCCAAGAAGCAGACGAAGCAGACCCGGCACCATCACGCCGCATCGAAGGCCTACACCATCGGCCTCACGGCGTCAGGCGCCTCGTGGATCTACGCGCACAAGGGAACGCCCAACGGCCCGGCTGTGATATCCGTCAAGCACACCGACCTCTCGGCGTACCTGATGCAGCCCGGCGAGACGGCTCAGATCCGCGCCACCGGCCCGATCGCCATCACGATCGGCGCACCCGGCAGCATCGCCGTCACGATCAACGGCCACGCCGAGCAGCTGCCGCCCGGCCTCAAGTTCACGATCACGCGCAAGGGCATCAGCCAGGCGTGAGCCGCCCGACCGCCGCGATCCTGCTCACGGGCAGCGAGCTCCTGCGCGGCGTCATCTCCGATCGCAACGCCTCCCACCTTGCCGAGCGGCTCGAGGCGCTCGGGTTCGAGATGCGCCGCACGCTGATGGTGGGCGACCCGCTCGCGGACATCGAGGCGGCTGTCCGTGAGCTGTGCGGCGTCCACGACCTGGTCGTCACGTCCGGCGGCCTCGGGCCGACCCACGACGACCGGACGGTCGAGGCGCTGGCCGACGTCGCCGGCGTCCCGCTCGAGCTGGACGAGGAGGTGCTCGAGCAGATCACGGCGTGGACGGACGGCGTTGCCGACCGGATGGGATTCGACCGCGCGCGGTTCGACGTGGGGAACCGCAAGCAGGCCCGCATTCCCCGCGGCGCCGACGTGCTCGGCCTGGCCGGCACCGCACCTGGGCTCGTGATGGAGGTGGACGGGTCGGCCGTGGTCGTGCTGCCGGGGGTCCCGTCGGAGCTGCGCCGGCTGTGGGAGATGGCCCCGAGCCACCCGCGCCTGGCACAGCTGATGGCGCGGGCGGAGCCGCGCCGCCGGCTGCTGCTTCGCACCTACGGGATCGGCGAGTCGCACGTCGCCGACCTGTTCGCCGAGTCGGGCGGCGATCCGCCGGGCGTGGAGACCAGCATCTGCGCGCGCAACTACGAGATCGAGATCGACATCCGCGCGGCAGCCGGCGCGGCCGCGGAGGGGGAGCGGCTGTGGCGGGCGATGCGCGAGCGGCTGGGGGCGCATGTGTTCGCCACCGACGAGCGGTCCCCGGCCGAGCTCGTGCTGGACGCCGCCCGCGAGCGCGGCGCGACGCTGGCGACGGCCGAGTCCTGCACGGGCGGCATGGTGGCCGCGGAGCTGACGGCCGTTCCGGGCAGTTCGGAGGTGTTCGTCGGAGCGGCGGTGACCTACTCGAACCGGCTCAAGCACGACCTGGTGGACGTGCCCAACGAGCTGCTCGAGGAGCATGGCGCGGTCAGCCCGGAGGTGGCGGCTGCGATGGCCAGAGGCGCTCGCACCCGCCTGGGCGCCGACGTGGCGGTGGCGGTCACCGGCATCGCCGGCCCGGGCGGTGGCACCGAGGACAAGCCGGTCGGCCTGGTGTACCTCCACGTCAGCGGGCCGGGCCGGGAGACGCCGATGCGGATGCAATGGGGCGGGCACCGCTCGGACATCCGCCTGCGGGCGACAGTGGCCGCGCTGCATGCGCTGCTCGAGCACTTTGACGCACATCCGTGACGAGGCGGCCCTTGAGGTGCGTCCGATCCCGGGTCTAGTATTCCGGCACGAACACTCGTTCGCTACGGGAACTGCAAAGACCACCGGCGCTGACGCCGGAGAAGAGGTGGGGAGATCATGGAGCGAGAGCAAGCGCTGGACGCCGCAGTCAGTCAGATCGAGCGCCAGTTCGGCAAGGGCGCGATCATGAAGATGGGGGAGGCGTCGCACGTCGACATCGACTCCGTGTCCACCGGCGCGCTGTCGCTCGACCTCGGCTTGGGCATCGGCGGGCTGCCGCGCGGTCGGGTGGTCGAGGTGTTCGGCCCCGAGTCGTCCGGTAAGACGACGCTCTGCTACCACGTCATCGCCGAGGCGCAGCGCAAGGGTGGGCTGGCGGCCTTCATCGACGCCGAGCACGCGATGGACCCGACCTATGCCCGGCGGATCGGCGTGAACGTCGACGAGCTGCTGCTCTCCCAGCCCGACAACGGCGAGCAGGCGCTCGAGATCGCCGAGATGCTGATCCGCAGCGGCGCCCTCGACGTGCTCGTAATCGACTCGGTCGCCGCGCTTGTGCCGCGCGCCGAGATCGAGGGTGAGATGGGCGACTCGCACGTCGGCCTGCAGGCGCGGCTGATGAGCCAGGCGTTGCGCAAGATCGCCGGCACGCTCAACCGCACAGGCACGATCTGCATCTTCACGAACCAGCTGCGCGAGAAGATCGGCGTCATGTTCGGCTCGCCGGAGACGACGCCGGGCGGGCGGGCGCTCAAGTTCTATGCGTCCGTGCGGCTCGACATCCGCCGGATCGAGACGCTCAAGGAGGGCACCGAGGCGGTTGGGAACCGGGTGCGCGTGAAGATCGTCAAGAACAAGGTGGCACCGCCCTTCAAGCAGGCCGAGTTCGACATCGCCTACGGCGAGGGCATCTCCTGGGAGGGGTCGGTGCTCGACGTGGCGCTGGAAAAGAAGATCATCACCAAGTCCGGCTCCTACTTCTCCTACGGCGACGAGCGGCTTGGCCAGGGCCGCACCAACGTCAAGGCGTTCATGGCAGAGCATCCCGATGTCACGGCGAAGATCCTCGATGACATCCAGGCCCAGCTGCCGGACGTGGTCGTGCCCAGGCGCGAGTCGTCCGCCGCGGGGCCGACGACGCTCCCGGCCCGGGAGGGCCGAGGCAGCAGCGCCGATGCGACGGAGCAGGACGCGGAATCACCGAACGGCACCACGACCCTGGCGGCGGGGCCGAGCTGACACCCGGCGCCCCGTGGACGCCGTCGTCGCCCTGACAGCAGCCCGGTCTCCCGGGCAGCTGGTTTCGGTCGGCCTGCAGTCCGGTGAACGCCTGCTGCTGTCCACCCGCCGGCTCGCGGAGCTGCGCCTGGCACCCGGCGATGCGCTGGACGACCGGCGCCTGGCCGAGCTGCGGGCAGCGGCCGAGGATGAGCGCCTCGAACAGCGGGTCCTGCGCCTGATTGCCGTCCGGCCACGGTCCAGGGCAGAGCTCGACCGCCAGCTGGACAGCTGGGGCGTGACCGCGGGACGGGCCGAGGCGCTGCTCGGCCGGCTGCGGACGGCGGGGCTGCTCGACGACGGCGTCGTGGCCGCGGACGTATCGTCGGCGCTGCGCCGGCGCGGGCACGGCAGCCTGCGCGCGGCCCACGAGCTCGACCGGCTCGGCGTCGACGCAGGCACGGCCGCGCCGGTGGTCGGGGACCATGCGGCCGGGGACGCCGGCCGCGCGTGCGAGCTGGTGGTCCGACGCTTCGGCGAACCGCCCTACGACGCGGACGTGGCCCGGCGGGCGGCGGCGTACCTGTGGCGACGAGGCTTCGCAGAGGACGCCGTCGCCGCTGCGGTCGGCGTCGACCTGGACATGCTCTGACCCGCCCGGCGGCGTTCTCGCGATTGCGGAGGCGTTCGCCTGTCCGGTACGATACGTGCCGGAGCTGGTCTCCGTCTTCTGCACGTTTCGCCTGCAAATGCAGGAGTTCTCATACGGTTCGGGTGGCTTTCATCCCACCAGCCCGGCGAGCACGCCGGTCGGGGTGACGCCCGGAGCGCCTGAGGCCGGAGGAAGGCGCCCCGCTCTTCGTGACATCTTCCACGCCCGCCTCGCGCGGGCGATCTGACACTAAGGAGCGACAATGGAGCAGGCGCTGATCGGCCTCGCGGCGTTGATCGTCGGCGGGGTCATCGGCTTCGCCGTGCGTGCGCGCGTGGGTGCCGGCCGCATCGCCGACGCGGAGCGGCAGGCCGCACGAATCCTCGAAGACGCCGAAGGGCGTGCCGAGGCACAGCTGAAGGAGGCACGCGTCCAGGCCCGCGAGGAGCTCCTCCAGCAGCGCGCCGAGCAGGAGCGCGAGCTGGGCGACCGCAGGGCGGACATCGCCAAGGTCGAGGAACGGCTGGCCGCCCGCGACGAGATGACCGCCGCCAAGGCCGAGGAGGTCGCCCGGCGCGAGCAGTCGATCGCCGACCGCGAGACGCACGCGCGGCAGATGCA
>Ga0209577_10007383_pt1 | contig 10110 bp, 10 predicted proteins | sample GraSoiAngelo_109_FD_185874 | JGI IMG/M metagenome (GOLD analysis project Ga0209577, IMG submission 185874) | Grasslands soil microbial communities from the Angelo Coastal Reserve, California, USA - 14_0903_12_20cm (SPAdes) (version 2) | ecosystem: Environmental > Terrestrial > Soil > Grasslands...
CCCCGAGACCAACAGGCGCCACAGCCGGCGGCCCTGAGCCGGGGTGGCCCGCAGGGCGACGCGGGCGCTGCGATGGACGACCCTCGGGGCATCTGCCGGCCGCTTGCGAGGCATGGCCCAATCATGAAGACAGGGTGTGACGCTCAACCGGGGCAAAGGTTTCCGGTCACGGCACTGGCTCCTGGGAGCACCTTGACGCCCGGGGGCGGCGGACGTAGCGTCAAATCTGACGGACCGTCAAATAACCGTCAGAGCCATGGAGGGCGGTATGGAGTTCGGCATCTTCGTGCAGGGTCACGTCCCTCTCCGCCGGCAGGAGGCCGACCCCGACGCCGAGCACCACGCCCTCATGAACGAGGTCGAGCTGGTGAAGCTGGCGGACGAGACGGGGTGGAAGTACGTGTGGCTCACCGAGCACCACTTCCTGGACGAGTACTCCCACCTGTCGGCCAACGAGGTCTACATCGGCCACCTGGCCGCCCTGACCCAGCGCATCCACCTGGGGTCGGGCATCTTCAACCTCAACCCCCAGATCAACCACCCCGTCCGGGTGGCGGAGCGGGTCGCCATGCTCGACCACCTGAGCGACGGCCGCTTCGAGTTCGGCACGGGCCGGGGCGCAGGCAGCAGGGAGGTGACCGGCTTCGGCATCCCCGGCACCGACTCCACCAAGGCGGTCTGGGACGAGGTCATAACCGAGTTCGTGAAGATGTGGGGGCCTGAGGAGTACAGCCACCAGGGCACGGCCTTCTCCATGCCACCCCGCAGCGTGCTGCCCAAGCCCTGGAAGAAGCCCCACCCTCCCATGTGGGTGGCGGCCGGCAACCCGCCCACCTACGCCAAGGCGGCCAGGCTGGGCCTGGGCGTGCTCGGGTTCAACGTGGCCTCCATCAAGGAGATGGAGCCCATGGTGCGGGCCTACAAGGACGCGGTGGGAGAGGCCGAGCCGGTGGGGGCCTATCTCAACGACAACGTCATGATCACCAACGGGGTGGTGTGCCTGGAGGACGGCAAGAAGGCCCGCGAGATCGTGGAGGACATGGGCCTGGCCCGGCTCCAGAGCCTCGTCTACCGCTACCACGACACCTTCCCCAAGCCCCCGGGCGCGCCGGTGTGGCCCGACCTGTTCCCCGACCCGACGGCCGACGACGTCGAGTTCCGCATCAACGAGGGCTACATCCTCTGTGGCGACCCCGACGAGGTGCTGGAGCAGGTCAAGCGCTACGAGAGCGTGGGAGCGGACCAGCTCGTCTTCGGCCTGCCCATCGACATGCCCTGGAGCGCGGCCATGGAGACCATCCGCCTCTTCGGCGAGCACGTGATCCCCAAGCTCGACCCCGATCCCGTCCACCGCACCACGCGATTCCGGGACGCGGCCGCGGCCAAGGCGTGAGCAGCGGGGCGGGCACCGCCCGGGACGGGGGCCCATGCCGATGAAGTTCTGGCAGGCGGTGGCCTTCCTGGACACCGATCAGCTCCTCGACGTGGCCCGCATCACCGAGGCGGCCGGCTTCCACGGCATCACCGTCTCCGACCACGTCTTCTACCCGGCCCGGTTGACCTCCCCGTATCCCTACAGCCCCGACGGCTCCCCCATCTGGGCGCCGTCGACGCCGTGGCCCGACCCCTGGGTCCTCATCGGGGCCATGGCCGGGGCCACGGCAAAGCTGCGCTTCACCACCAACGTCTACGTGGCCCCCGCCCGCAACCACCTGGTGGTGGCCAAGGCGGTGGCGACCGCGGCGGTGGTCTCCCGCGAACGGGTCAGCCTGGGGCTGGCCGCGGGGTGGATGCGGGAGGAGTTCGACGCCATGGGCCAGAGCTTCGCCGACCGGGGCAAGCGCCTGGACGAGCTGGTGGAGGTCCTCCGCGTCCTGTGGCAGGGGGGCATGAACGAGTTCCACGGCGACTACTACGACTTCGACCCCGTGCAGATCAGCCCCGTCCCCCGCGGGCCCATCCCCATCTACGCGGGGGGAGACTCCGACGCGGCCATGCGCAGGGCGGCCAGGCTCGACGGTTGGATCGGCAACGCCTACCAACCGGAGGAGGCCCTGACCCACCTCGACCGCCTCAACCGCTTCCGGCGAGCAGAGGGAACCGCGGCCAAGGCCGGCTACGAGGTGATGCTCGCCCTGCTCAGCCGCCCTGACCTCGACTGCTACCGCCGGATGGAGGATGCCGGCGTCACGGCACTGATCTGCGCCCCGTGGATGCTGGCGCCAGGAGCCATGGACGCGGGGGGCGCCTGGAGCTCGGCCGCGGACTACCGGGGTGCGCTGGCGGCCAAGCGGGCCGCCATCGAGGACTTCGCCGAGACCGTGATCGCCAAGATGGCCTGACGCCCGGGCCTCGGTGGCGTCCTGGCCGAGGCCCGGGCACCGGACCCTACAATCCGACATACCGTCAGAAATGGGCCAGAGCTCGCAGGAAGAACGCCTGCGGCCGACGAATGAGGCGAGGTGAGCCAGATGAGCGCTCGACTCCACGCCCGGGTCACGCTACCCCTCGCCGGGCGTCGCCGGGTCCTTTCCGTCATCGGAGGCGCGGCCACGCTGGCCCTGGTCGCCTGCTCGGTGAGCACCCCCCGCCACGGCTTCACCGCCGCCGGCCGGGGCGGGACCGGGCTCCAAGCCGGGGCCCCCGGTGCGGGCGGCGGGGCCGGGCCCGGCTCCGACGCGGCGGGGCCCGGGGTCGGGGGCGGAGCAGGCGCGGGGACGGTGGGGGCGGCGACCGCGGGAGGGGCGGGCGGCGCCCCGGGCGCGGCCGCCGGGGTGCGCACCGGCTCGGGTGGATCGGGCCGAACGGGCGGGCCTGCGGCCGCGGCCGGCGCCTCACCGTCGGGCGGCGGGGCCCCGGCCGTGGGGGTGACCAAGGACGCCATCACCATCTCCGCCATCGCCGGCTTCTCCGGCAACTACGGGGCCATCCTGACCGAGATCTACGACAACGGCTTCGGCACCTGGCTGGACGACGTGAACGCCCACGGCGGCATCTACGGACGCAAGGTCGTGGCCAAGAAGGTCGACAACCACGACACCGTGGAGGGCGGCGTGTCGGCCTGCAAGGAGATCCAGGGCAACGGGTCCTATCTGGCCGTGAGCATCGTCGGCTTCGGAGGCGCAGACGTGAGCGCGGCCGACTGCCTCGACCGGGCCGGGATCACGACGCTGGGCCTGAACCTCTCCGCCTTCTCGCCCGGCTGGCGCCACGTGTTCTCCGCGGGTGACGCCACGAAGCAGACCCGGCCCCTGGCCAGCTACATCCGCAACGTGATCGGCGACCACGGCAAGATCGCCGTGCTCCACACCGACGATCCCCTCAACACCGCGGCCAGGGGCGGCCTCGTCGCCGAGATGCAGCGCCTGGGCATGAACCTGGTGCACGAGGAGACGGTGGCCCCCAACCAGGGGTCCTTCGTGGCCGAGCTCTCCCGCACCCGGGACTCGGGGGCGACGACGGTGGCCCTGGTCGTCAACACCAACGAGGTGCTGGGCATCCTGCGAGACGCCAAGACCATCGCCTACCAGCCCAACTGGACCGGGACCTACTGGGACATCGACGAGAACACGGCCGCGGCCCGGACCCTGTTCGAGGGCATCCGGGCGCTGCGCAACTACTCATCGACCAACTCGCCTGCCTTCGCCACCTATGCCAGCAAGGCCAAGGCCACCGGCCACGGAAACGTCGTCAACTCGACCAACATGGCCCTCTACGGGATCGGCCTGCTCACCGGGCAGGTGCTCCAGAACGCGGGGCCGAACCCGACCGCGGATGGGTTGCCGGGGGCGATCGAGAAGGTCGTCAACTACAACAACCAGGTCACCATGGCCCTCTCCTTCGGACCCGGCGTGCGGGTGGCCGACGTGGGGATGTGGCCCATCCAGTGCTGCAACCCCGACAACACCTGGCAGGGCATCGGCGACGCGAAGACAGCGTTCTGATGTCCACGGTCGTGCTCAACGGCCTGTTCGTCGGGCTCGTGTACGGCCTGCTGGCGGTGGGACTGGTCGTCATCTACCGCACGTCGCGGATCGTCAACTTCGCCTACGGCGAGACGGGGATGCTGGCCACCTTCGCCTACTTCGACCTCCGCCTGGGCACCAACACCTCCACCTTCACCCGCGACCACGGCGTCGCCCTGGCCCTGCCCACCGCCCTGGTGCTGGGAGCGGCCATAGGCGTGGCCATGGAGCTGCTCATCGCCCGCCCCCTGAGGGCCAACCCCACCCTCAACGGCATGGTCGGGACCATCGCCGCCGGGCTGCTGTTCATCACCTTCGCCGTGCACCGTTGGGGCATCGAGGTCCGTCCGGTCAAGCCCCTGGTCGAGGGCGCGGGCGTGCGCCTACTCGGCCTCACCGTCTCCCCCTCGCAGCTGCTCATCGGCGCGTGCACGGCCGTCATCCTGGGCGGGCTGGGCGCGCTCTACCGCTTCACATCGCTGGGCCTGCGCCTCCGGGCCACCGCCCTCAACCCCTACGCCGCGGCCCTGTCGGGGATCAACACCAACGCCACCTCCATGGCCACGTGGGCCATGGCCGGGGCGCTGTCGGCCCTCTCGGGCGTGCTCATCGCCCCCCTCGTCGCCGTCAACGTCTTCTTCATGACCCTGCTCACCCTGCGGGCCTTCGCCGCCGCCCTGGTCGGCGGCCTCACCAGCATCTGGGGCGGGTTCCTGGCCGGCGTGCTCCTGGGCGTGGCCGAGAGCGTGGTGGCCTTCAAGTCTCCGGTCGCGGGGATCACCGACGCGGTCATCGCCCTGGGCATGATCGTGCTGGTGATGGCCCGGCCCGGCGGGCTGGTCCGTGCCGACTACTGAGCGCCGCCAGCGGGCCTCGAGACACGTCCCGGCCGGGCCGAGACAGGCCCCCCCACCGCGCACCCTGGCCGATGTCTGCGTCCCCGTGGTGCCCGTGGTCCGGGCCGGGGCCGTGGCCGGCCTGGGCGCCCTGGCCCTGCTCGCGGGCGAGGCCACCGCCTACAAGCTGGGGCTGATCGCCATCGTGTTCATCGGGGCCATCGGACTCCACATCCTGGTCAACTGGAGCGGCGAGCTCTCGCTGGCCCACGCCGGCTTCATCGGGCTGCCCGCCTTCGTCGTGGCCCAGCTGAGCCTGCACGCCCACCTGTCACCCATCCTGGCGCTGCCCCTGGGCGTGGTGGCCGGGGTCCTTCTGGGCCTGGTGGTGGCCCTGGCCGCGCTGAGGGCCCGGGGCCTGCAGGTGGCGCTGGTGACCCTGGCCGTGGGCATCGCCATCAGCCGCTTCTTCTTCGTGCGCAGCTGGGTCATCGGCCCCCCTGCGGGGCTGCACATAGCCCCGCCCAGCCTCTTCGGCCTCCGCCTCGAGACCAGCCGTTCGCTGCTGCCCGTGCTCATGGCCGTGGTCGTGCTGGCCGTCCTGGCCAGCCGCTCCATCCTCGAGTCCAAGCTGGGCCGGGCTCTCTCCCTGGTGCGGTCCAACCCCGACGCCGCCGCGGCCGTGGGCATCCCCGTCGCCTTCTACCGGGGCGCCGTGTACGCCATGGCGGGAGCCTTCGCCGGCCTGGCCGGAGCCTCCTACGTGCTGTGGGTGCAACGGATCAGCCCCAAGGCCTTCCCCCTCGACCTCGGCTTCACCTACCTGGTGATCGCCGTGCTGGCCGGGAAGGGGGCCCTGACCGGCGTGGCCCTGGCTGCAGTGCTCATCGAGGGGGGCCAGGTCTTCTCCATCCTGCCCCGCGACTTCGCCCTCTACGCGGGCCCGGTCGCACTCATCTTCAACGTGACCAGATACCAGGAGGGCTTCAACGGCCTCCTGCGCGAGACCCGGCACCGGCTGGAAAGGAAGGTGGCGATCATGGGAGCCGAGACAGGCACCGCCGACGGCGAACGGAGATGGAGGGGCTGGGGCGCACGGGGCGTGCGCCTCCCGGTCGTGATCGCGGCCTTGCTGGTCGCGGCCGGGTTCGTGGCCGTGGCGTTGGCCTGGTACCACGCCGGCAACACCGACCAGGTCTGGATCCAGAACCAGGAGATGGTCTCCGGGGGCATCGGCGGCCTCGGCCTCATCGTCCTGGGCTGCGTCCTCCTCCTGCGCGACGCCCTGCTCCACGGCCGGGCCGTGGTCGCGACCTCCCACACCGGGGTGGCAGGCGCCGACGGGGACGCGGACTGGCTGGGCGCCTCGGGGCCAGAGCCGCCCGCGAAGGAGCCGGCCGGCCCGGAGCCGGAGGGCGCACCGACGGGCCGGGGGCGGAGGACGGTGGCCGCCGGGAGCAAGGGGCGGGGCGACACCCGGTGAGCTTGCTCGAGGTGCGGGACGTCTCCAGGAGCTTCGGCGGCGTGCGGGCCCTGGACGCCGTCTCCCTCGACGTGGAGGAAGGCTCCGTCGTCGGCCTCATCGGTCCCAACGGGGCGGGCAAGACCACGCTGTTCAACGTCGTGTCCGGGCTGCTGCTGGCCGACGCCGGGAGCGTGCGCTTCGCCGGCGACGAGATCGGGCGACTCTCGCCGCACCGGAGGGCGGCGCTGGGGATCGGGCGCAGCTTCCAGAACCTCGGCCTCATGCTGGACGAGACGGTGGCCTTCAACGTCATGACCGCCCTCCACCGCTCCGCCCCCTACACGGGGCCCGACGTGCTCCTGCGCCCCTGGCTGCGCAACCGGGGCGATCGCGCCCTCGAGCAGCGCTGCGCCTGGGCCCTGCAGCGCTTCGGGCTCCTGGCCGACCGGGAGCGGCGGGTGCGGGACCTGTCCTTCGCCCGGGCCCGCTTCGCGGAGCTGGCCGCGGTGACGGCCGAGGCTCCCCGGCTCATGCTCCTGGACGAGCCGACCACGGGCCTCGACCTGGCCGAGGTGAGCAGGTTGGACGCGGTGCTGGGTCAGCTGCGCCGGGACGGCACGACCATCCTCCTCGTGGCCCACGACGTCCGCTTCGTCATGGGTGTGTGCGACCACGTCTACGTGCTGGCCGAGGGACGCATGCTGGCCCAGGGCCGGCCCCGGGTCGTGCAGGCCCACCCCGCGGTGGTCGAGGCCTACCTGGGCACGCCCGCGAGAGCAGGATGAGCACGGCGCTGCGGGTCGAGAACCTGAGCGGGGGCTACCTCAAGGCCCCCATCCTCCGGGACATGAGCCTGGAGGTGGACGAAGGAGAGGTCGTGGCCCTCTTCGGGGCCAACGGCGCGGGCAAGACGACCCTCCTGCGGGCCCTGTGCGGGGCCCTGCCCGTCTGTTCCGGAACGGTGACGCTCGGGAACCACCGCATCGACGGCCTGCGCACCTGGACCAGGGCCCGGCTGGGCCTGGCCCACGTGCCCGAGGGGCGGGAGATCTTCGTGTCCATGACCGTGCGCGAGAACCTGGAGACGGCGGCCCTGGCGTCCCGGCGGCCGACTCCGATCGAGGAGGTGTTCGCCCTGTTCCCCCGCCTGCGCGACCGCCAGGCCCAGCGGGCCGGAACCCTGTCGGGGGGCGAGCAGCAGATGCTCGCCCTGGGACGGGCGGTCATGGCCCGCCCCTCGGTGATGCTCATCGACGAGATGTCGGCCGGCCTCGCCCCTGTCGCGGCTCAGCGCCTGGTGGAGGCGGTGGGCGACGTCCGCGCCCGCGGCGTCGCCGTGGTGCTGGTCGAGCAGGCGCCCCAGCTCGTGTCCGCGGTGATCGACCGGGCCTATCTCATCGAGCGGGGTGCCATCGTGGCCGGGGGCACGCTGGAGGAGCTGGGCGGCGCCACCGCCATCGCCGAGCTCTACCTCGGCGTGGGCTGAAGCCCGCCCGTCAGCCCCGGGCGGGCAGGCCGACGGTCTTGACCTCGAGGTACTCCTCGAAGCCCTCGACGCCGTTCTCCGCTGCGGCCACGGCCCCCTCCATGTCCTCGGCCGAGGCGTCGGCCGTGACGCCGATGACCTGCTCGGTGGGCAGGGTTGAGGTTGTCGAACGTCGCCCCCGAGGCCGCGCCCACCGGCTCACCGCCCACGAGCATGCGGGCCTCGCCCAGGCCGGTCACCACCGCCTCAGCCATCGGTGGACACGGTAGCGAGCCAGCGAGCCGGGAAGGCCGGCTCAGGCGGGCACGTCGAAGACGACGGGGAGGTGCGCCGGAGCCCGGAACGCCACCCCCCGCACGTGCACGTCCTGGGCCTCGGGGTCGAGGCGCAGCCCCGGGAGCCGGTCGAGCAGGATGTTGAGGGCGACGGTGGTCTCCATGCGGGCCAGGTGCATGCCCAGGCAGGTGTGAGGACCGAGGGCGAAGGCGGTATGGGGCTGGGGAGGACGGAAGAGATCGAAGCGTTCGGGGTCGGTCCAGCGCCGCGGATCGCGGTTGGCCACACCCACGCTCACGCTGACCACCGAGCCACCGGGGATGGCGACGCCGCCCAGCTCCACATCGCGGGTGGCCAGGCGCATGATCCCCGTCAGGGGGGGTTCCCAACGCAAGCCCTCCTCGATGGCCTGGGGCAGAAGGGCCCGGTCGCGCCGCAGGGCGTCGAGCTGGTCCGTATGCGTCAGCAGGCCCAAGAGAAGATTGCTGGAGGAGCGGTAGGTGGTCTCCGCCCCCGCGGGCAGGAGCAGGCGTAGGAAGGCGAATATCTCCTCGTCGGTGAGGCGGACCCCGTCCAGCTCGGCTCGGGCCAGCACGCTGATCACGTCCTCGGCCGGATCCCGCCTGCGCTCCTCGAGGATCCCGGCGAAGTAGTCGCGCAGCTGTTGGGAGGCGGCCACGCCCCGGTCCCAGTTGAAGGCCACGCTGATGAGCTGGACGGCGAGCCGGTGGAAGGCGGGCAGGTCCTCGTCGGGCAGGCCCAGAAGGGCGGCGATGACGTAGACGGGGAACACGAAGAACAGCTCGGGGACCAGGTCGGCCCTGCCCTTGTCCACGAACCCGTCCACCAGCCGGTTCACGATGGGGGCGACCAGCTCCGTCTCCCAGCGCTCCATGGCCTTGCGGGTGAAGGCCTGCTGCACCAGGCCGCGGTAGCGATGGTGCTCGGGCTCGTCCATCTCCAAGATGGTGTGACCCATGACGATGCCCATGCTGGCCGAGTAGCAGGCCGACGAGAACGTCTGGCCGTCCCGCAGGACCTGGGCCACCTCGTCGTAGCCCAGCACCAGGTAGCTCTCGGGCAGGTCGGGCAGGTCGGGGATGTCGACCATCGTGTCCATGCCGAAGAGCTTGCGCAGCTCGATCTTCTGAACCGGCCCCCGCTCGCGGAGGTCGGCCCACTCGGGATAGGGGTCGCGCACCCCTGCGCCCTGGGCCCTCTCGAAGGCCTCGAAGGGGTCGTAGGTCTGCTCGACCACGAGCTGCCGGCGGTCACCCACGAACCCTGACGCTAGCGTCAGGATTGGCGGCCTGCCAGCGATGGGGCCCTGAGCAGGCGGGGGCGCCATGGCGCGCGACCATGGCGGCGGTGCTGCGGAGACGGTGGGCCCGCCCTGGGATGGTGCTGGCCTGCGCCCTGGTGGGCGCCGCCTGCGGTCCTTCCCGTTCGGTGGCCACCCGCTCGACGTCGACCGGGCCGGCGGCACCCACGTCCTCCTCCCTTGTCGCCGCCTCCGGGGGTTCGCCCGGCACAGCAGGCCCGGCCACGTCGGCGTCGGCACCGTCAGCCACGCCCGCAGGCTCGACCATGGTGACGGCCGGGCGCGGCACCTTCACGAGCGGGGCCCCGACCACGGCCGCGCCGGGCGCCTCCGCGCCCCCCACCTCTTCGGCCCCGACCCCCACCACCGGTTCGCCGTCGCCGCCCGCGGGGACGGGCGTGTTCGGCACGGTGAGCGCAGGGCCGACCTGTCCCGTCGAACGTCCCGACCACCCGTGCCCGCCCCGGCCCGTCTCCGCGGAGGTCGACGCCAGGCAGGGCGCCCACACCGCGGCCAGCACCACGTCCGACGGTCAGGGCGCCTACCGGATGAGCCTGGCGCCGGGGCGCTACACACTGGTCGTGGTGACCAACAGCTCCTTCCCCCGCTGCCCGGCGGTGGACGTGACCGTGCCGTCGGGCCCGCCGGTGCGGGCCGACATCAGCTGCGACACCGGCATCCGCTGAGGACCCTCAGCCGTAGGTCACGCTCATCTCCCCGTGCATCCCGTAGGCCCAATGTCCGGGCAGGTGGCAGCCGAA
>Ga0209577_10007385_pt1 | contig 10108 bp, 10 predicted proteins | sample GraSoiAngelo_109_FD_185874 | JGI IMG/M metagenome (GOLD analysis project Ga0209577, IMG submission 185874) | Grasslands soil microbial communities from the Angelo Coastal Reserve, California, USA - 14_0903_12_20cm (SPAdes) (version 2) | ecosystem: Environmental > Terrestrial > Soil > Grasslands...
GGCGGCGACACGCACTCGGTCGCGCTCGCCGAGCGCGAGCCGACCACCGGGATCGGGCACACCCGCTGGGCCACCCATGGCCGCGTGACCGAGGCGAATGCGCACCCGCACTTCGACACCGCCGACCGCATCCATATCGTGCTGAACGGGATCGTCGAGAACCACGTGGAGCTGCGCGAGCGCCTCAGAGCGGGCGGGGCGGTCTTCACCTCCGAGACCGACGCCGAGGTGGTCGCCCACCTGATCGCCGAGCACTACGAGGGCGACCTGGTGGAGGCGGTGCGCCACGCCTACCTCGAGCTCCGCGGGCACTACGCGTTCGTGGCGATGTGCGCCGAAGAGCCGCGGCTGCTGGTCGCGGCGCGCAAGGAGTGCCCGCTGGTGGTCGGCGTGGGGGAGGGCGAGCGCTTCGTGGCCTCGGCCATCCCGGCTTTCCTCCGCGAGACCCGATCGGTGCAGCTCGTGGGGGACGACGAGGTGGTCGCGATCCGGCCGGACGAGGTGGACTTCCTCGACGCGGAGACCGGCGAGCCGCTCGACCGCTCCGCGAACGAGATCGACTGGGACGACGAAGCCGCCGAGAAGGGCGGCTACGAGACCTTCATGCTCAAGGAGATCCACGAGCAGCCCGACGCCGTGGCCGAGACGATCGCCGACCGGCTGGTGGAGGGCCGGGTCGAGCTCGGCGACATCGGTGCGACCGACGACGAGCTCCGCAGCCTGCGCCGGATCGTGATCGTGGCCTGCGGGACCTCCTACCACGCGGGTCTCGTCGGCCGCTACGCGATCGAGGAGTGGGGCCGCATCCCGGTGGAGATGGACATCGCGTCGGAGTACCGCTACCGCAACCCGGTAGTGGACGAGCGCGATCTGGTGATCGGGATCACGCAGTCCGGTGAGACCGCCGACACCCTCGCCGCGATGCGCCTGGCGCGCTCGCGCGGCGCCAGGGTGCTCGCTCTGACCAACGTGATGGGGAGCCAGGCCACGCGCGATGCCGACGGCGTGCTCTACACGCGCGCTGGGATCGAGATCAGCGTGGCGGCGACCAAGACCTTCGTGGCGCAGGCGGCGTGCCTGTACATGCTCGGACTGAAGCTGGCCGAGGTGCGGGGCACGATCGAGCCGCCGCGCATTGCCGAGCTCGTGGCCGACCTGCGTTCGATCCCCCACAAGCTCGCCGACCTGATCGAGCCGGCCGACGTGCGGGCGGAGGCCATCGCGGCGCAGTTCTTCGCACAGTCGGACTTCTGCCTCTACCTGGGCCGGCACGTTGGGCTTCCGGTATGCCTCGAGGGATCGCTCAAGCTAAAGGAGATCTCGTACATCGCGGCCGACGCGTACGCCGCCGGCGAGATGAAGCACGGGCCGATCGCGCTGCTCTCGGAGCGCACGCCCGTGGTGGCGGTCGCCACGGACGCCCCGGTGCTCGACAAGGTCCTGTCGAACGTGGCCGAGGTGAAGGCGCGCGGCGCCCACGTGATCGCGGTCGCCACCGAGGGCTCGACGGAGGTGGAGGACACGGTCGACGCCGTGTTCTGGGTGCCGAGGACCGACTGGCTGCTCCAGCCGATCCTGGCCATCGTCCCGCTCCAGCTGCTCGCCTACCGGGTGGCCCGCGCGCGCGGCCTGAACATCGACCAGCCGCGCAACCTGGCGAAGACGGTCACGGTCGAGTAGGGCGGCGCGTCGCGCGGTACGCTCGCCGCGCCGATGGCGCTGCCGGACTGGGTCGACCCGCTCTTCACAGCCGATGAGATGCGCGCGGCCGACTCGTACGCGATCGATGAGGCCGGCGTCCCTTCGCTCGACCTGATGGAGCGTGCCGGCGCGGGCCTCGCGCGGGTGGTGGAGGCCGCGGCAGAGCCGGGGCGCCCGATCCGGGTGGTTGCGGGAAAGGGCAACAACGGCGGCGACGGGCTCGTGTGCGCGCGCATCCTGCGCGAGGAGGGCCGCGAGGTGGACGTGCTCTCGCTCGGCGACCCGGCGGAGCTGCGCGGCGACGCGCGAGCGAACCTGGGGCGGCTGCCCGGACCGCCGCCCGATCCTTTCGACGCCGCGAGGCTCAGCGGATCGGGCGCGGTCGTCGACGCGATGCTCGGAACGGGGTTCGAGGGAGCGCCGCGCGAGCCGGTCGCGGGCGCGATCGCCGCGATCAATGACGCGGGCGTGCCGGTCGTCGCCTGCGACGTGCCGTCGGGGGTGAACGCCTCCACGGGTGAAATCGAGGGCGACGCGGTCCGGGCCGGCGCCACGGCCACCTTCCACGGCTCGAAGATCGGGCTCCACGTGGCGCCCGGGACATTCCACGCTGGACGGGTCGAGGTGATCGAGATCGGGATTCCTCGCGAGGCCCCGGGCGGCTCCCAGGCGGGCCTCATCTGCGACCGCGTGCTCGAGCTCGTGCCGCACCGCCGGCGCGACGGGTCGAAGTTCAAGTCGGGGACGGTGGTGATCGCCGGCGGCGCCGCCGGTTACACGGGCGCGCCATGCATGGCGGCGCTGGGCGCCCAGCGGACCGGAGCCGGCTACATCCAGCTCGCCGTGCCGCACTCCGCCCAGCAGGCCGTGGCTCTGCGGGTGCTCGAGGGCGTGACCCGCGGCCTGCCGGAGGAGGACGGGATGCACGTTCCGGACGGCGTCACCGACGTACAGGAGCTCGCCGAGCGCGCCGGGGCGGTGATCCTTGGCCCGGGGCTTGGCCGCAGCGACGGCGCGCGCGAGTTCGCACGCGCGGTCGCGCGCTCGGTCGAGGCGCCGCTGCTGATCGATGGCGCGCGCAAGTTCGCACGCGCGGTCGCGCGCTCGGTGGAGGCGCCGCTGCTGATCGACGCGGACGGCCTGAACGCGCACATCGACGCCCTGGAGACGCTGCGCGAGCGCAAGGCGCCCACGGTCCTCACCCCCCACGAGGGAGAGCTGGCGAGGCTGCTCGGCATCGAGTCGGCGGAGGTGGCCGCGCATCGCCTCAAATACGCGCGCGACGCCGCCGAGCGGAGCGGCGCGATCGTGGTGCTCAAAGGCGACGACTCGCTCGTGGCGACGCCCGGCGGCCCGGTGGCGATCAGCCCCGGCGCGACGGCGGCGCTCGCGACGGCTGGGACGGGCGACGTGCTCTCGGGCGTGATCGGAGCACTCCTGTCGAAGGGGGTGGACGCGTTCGCCGCGGCGGCCGGGGGCGTGTTCGCCCACGCGCGGGCCGGGAAGGTCGCGGCCACCCGGCTGGGAGCCGACCACACCGTCGCCGGCGACGTGATCGAGGCGCTCCCGGAGGCATTCGCAAGGAGCGGTCCTGGATAGGGGCCGCTATGCGGCCCGCGGGCAGGATTGCTTACTCGAAACGCTAGGGTCGTCCCGGCATGGCCGGCCTCGTGCGCGAGATCATGACCACCGACCCCGTGACGGTCGACCCGGAGGCGACCGTCGAGGAGGTCGTCCGGCTCATGCGCCGGCACGAGCTGCCTGGGCTGCCCGTGGTCGACGCCAACGATCACCTCCTCGGGATCGTCACCGAGTCGGACCTGGTGCTCTCAGACGATGAGGGCGACCTGCACATTCCGCACTACCTCGAGCTCTTCGGCGGGATCGTGTTCCTCGAGCCGCTGAGGCGCTTCGAGGGCCGGCTGCGCAAGGCGGCCGCCGCCGCGGCGCGGGACATGATGACCCGGGACCCCGTGACCGTGGAGGCGGACGATCCGGTGCGAAAGGCCGCGCGCCTCATCGCCGACAGCGGCCACAACCGGTTGCCGGTGGTGGATGACGGACGGCTGGTCGGCGTCGTCACCAGGGTCGACGTCCTGGGGGCGCTCGCTGCCGAGTAGCGCGGGCGCTCCCGAGCGCGCCGTCGCCCGGGTGGACCTGGGCGCCGTCGAGCGCAACTGCAGGCGCCTGCGCGAGCTCCTCACGGATGGCGCGGAGCTGTGCGCCGTGGTGAAGGCCGACGGCTACGGCCACGGGGCCGCGCAGTGCGCCCGTGCCGCCCTTGCCGGAGGCGCCAGCTGGCTGGCCGTGGCGACAGCCGCCGAGGCCGCCTGGCTCCGGCTGAGGGGGATCGACGCCCGGATCCTCGTGATGGGCGCGCTCACGCCGACGGAGGTCCACATGGCGCTGCGCGAGGACGCCGACGTGGTGGCGTGGACCCACGAGTTTGTCGCCGCGCTGCCTGACCGCCGCGCCGGCCTGACACGCCCGCGCGTACACGTGAAGTACGACACGGGCATGGGCCGGCTCGGCACCCGCGACCCGGACGAGGTGCGCGAGCTCTGCCGCCAGATCGCCGAGGACCCGCGGCTCGAGCTGAGCGGGCTGATGACCCACTTCGCGACCGCCGACGAACGCGGGGACGAGCACTTCCCTGCGCAACTCCGCCGTTTCACGGATCTCGTCGACGAGCTACGCGCCGCGCATCCCGGCCTGCTGATCCACGCCGCGAACAGCGCGGGCACGTTCCGTGATGCGACGGCCGCCCACTTCCACATGGTCCGGTGCGGCGTGGCCATCTACGGCCTCGACCCGTTCGGTGCGGATCCCGAGCCGCTTGGACTCACACCCGCGCTATCCCTCGAGTCCTACGTGGCAGCCGTCAAGCGCTTCGAGAAGGGCGACGGAGTCGGCTACGGACAGACCTGGCGGGCCGGGGCGCCGACGTGCGTCGGGGTCCTGCCGATCGGGTACGGGGACGGCTGGCGCCGGTCGCTCTCCAACAATGCGCGGGTTCTCGTCCGCGACCGCTCCCACCCGCTCGTGGGGACCGTGAGCATGGACAACATAACGATCGACCTCGGGCCGGAGACCGACGTGGTCCCGGGCGACCGCGCCGTCCTGATCGGACGCCAGGGGGGCGAGCGGATCCTGGCCGAGGAGGTAGCCGCCCGGCTCGGAACCATCAACTACGAGGTCACTTGCGGGCTGACAGGGCGGGTGCTCAGGGCGTACCCGCGCGAGGGTTGAACGCGCCCCTGAATCGCCTTCGCGAGGCGCCTCCGGTGCGCACCGCGCGCGACGCGCTCGCGGAGCGCGGCCACCGCGCCTGGGTGGTGGGGGGCTGCGTGCGCGACGCCCTGCTCGACCGTCCGGTGCGCGACGTGGACCTCGCCGTGGAGGGCTCCCCGGAGGAGGCCGCCCGGGCGGTGGCACAGGCCGCCCGCGGCCCGGTGTTTCCGCTGTCCGAGGCCTTCGGGGCCTGGCGCGCCGTGGGGAGCAGTTGGATCTGCGACGTCTCGCCACTCCAGGGGCCGACCATCGAGGAGGACCTGGCTCAGCGCGACTTCAGCGTGAACGCGCTCGCGGTGCCGCTCGAGCAGGCGGGCGGCGACGACGGCCTGATCGACCCCACCGGGGGCAGCGCGGACCTCGAGCGCGGCGTGCTGCGGGTGCTCGGCGGTCCCGCCGTCGAGGACTCCGCCTACGCGCGCGACCCGCTGCGCCCGCTGCGGCTGGCCCGTCTCGCCACCGAGCTCGGCTTCCGGCCCGATCCTGAGACGGAGCGGCTCACCCGAGAGGCCGCGCCACGGGTTGCCCTCGCGTCGCCCGAGCGGGTGTTCGCCGAGCTCCGCCGGCTGGTCACCGCGGACCGGGTGCTCGAGGGCCTGGCGCTGGCCGACCGGCTGGGCCTGGTGGAGGCGGTTCTGCCCGAGGTCGCCGCCCTCCACGGCGTGGAGCAGAGCCACTTCCACCACCTCGATGTCTACGACCACACGATGGAGGTGCTGGACCGACTCCTGGAGATCGAGCGCGAGCCCGACGCCGCCTTCGGTGCGGAGCTCGCGCCGCGCCTCCGTGCGGTCCTGGAGGAGACGCTCGCCGACGAGCTCACGCGGTGGCAGGCGCTTCGCTTCGCCGCCCTGCTGCACGACATCGGGAAGCCGGATACCCGCGGCGAGCTGCCGGACGGGCGGGTGACGTTCATCGGTCACGACTCGCTCGGTGAGGAGATGGTGAGCGACGTCGCGCGCCGGATGCGCACGAGCGGAGTGCTGCGCTCCGACGTCGCGCGCCGGATGCGCACGAGCGGAGTGCTGCGCTCGTTCCTCGCCGCGATCACGCGCCACCACCTGGTGCTCGGCTTCATGGTCCACGAGCGCCCGCTCTCGCGCACGGGGATCTACCGCTACCTGACCACCTGCGAGCCAGTGGAGATCGAGGTGACGGTCCTCTCCTGCGCGGATCGCCTGGCCACCCGCGGCCAGGGCGCCGATGCGGCCATCGCGGCGCACCTGGAGCTGGCGCGCGGGCTCCTCGGCGAGGCGCTGGCCTGGCGCGAGCACGGACCGCCCCGCGCGCCCGTGCGCGGCGACGAGCTGGCACGGGAGCTCGGGATCGACTCGGGCCCCGAGATCGGGGCGCTGATCGGGCGGCTCAGGGAGGCGCGCTTCACGGGGGAGGCCGAGACGCGCGAGGAGGCGCTCGCACTCGCGCGCCGGCTGCGCGAGAATCCCGCCCGATGATCGTCGACTGCGCGGTCTACGAGGAGGGCCGCCGGCGCGCCGGCGGGGTCGAGCTGCACGACGCCTACGACGCCGTCCGCAACCGCACCGACGCATGGGTGTGGATCGGGCTCCACGAGCCGGGGGCCGACGAGTTCGACTCGGTGGCGCGCGAGTTCGAGTTGCACGAGCTCGCGGTGGAGGACGCGATCAAGGCCAAGGAGCGGCCGAAGCTCGAGATCTACGGCGACACGATCTTCCTCGTGCTGCGCACCGCCTGCTACATCGACGAGACCGAGGACGTGGAGCTGGGCCAGATCCTGCTGTTCATCGGCCCCGGGTTCGTGATCTCCGTGCGGCACGGCATCGCCACCGACCTGCACCCCGTCCGGCTCCGGATGGAGCAACGGGCCGACCTCCTGCGGTGCGGCCCGAGTGCGGTCCTGCACGCGATCGTCGACAAGGTCGTGGACGACTACCTGCCGGTGGTGAGGGGAGTGGCCGAGGACGTGGAGGAGGTCGAGAAGGAGGTCTTCTCGGAGGACCAGCGCTCCCACCCCACCCAGCGGATCTACAAGCTCAAGCGCGAGGTCGTGGAGCTGCACCGGGCCACCGAACCGCTGATCGAGCCCCTAGAGCGGCTGGCCCACGACGAGTTCGACATGATCGACGACCGGATCCAGCCGTACTTCCGCGACGTCCTCGACCACGACCAGAAGGCCAACGAGACGGTGGACAACCTGCGTGAGCTCCTGAACGGCATCCTGGAGGCGAACCTCGCGCTGATCAGCGTCCGCCAGAACGACGACGCGCGGAAGATCACCGCGTGGGCGGCGATCGCGGCGATCCCGACGGTGATCGGCGCCATCTACGGGATGAACTTCAAGAAAATGCCCGAGCTCAGCTGGGGCTTCGGCTACCCGGCCGCCCTGATCGCGATGGCCGCGATCTGCGTCTTCATCTACACGCGCTTCAAGCGTGCGGGCTGGCTGTGAACGACGACTGTCTCTTCTGCAAGGTCCTCGCCGGCGAGATCCCGGCGCAGTTGGTGGACGAGGACGAGCACACGGTCGCATTCATGGACATCAACCCGTGGACCCGCGGCCACGCGCTGGTGATCCCGCGGAGGCACTCCAGGAACCTGTACGACATCGACCTGGACGACCTCGCCCGCACCGCGGCTGGCGCCCAGCGCCTCGCGCGCCGGATGAAGGAGCGCCTGGGCTGCGACGGGATCAACCTCATCAACTCGTGCGAGCCCGCGGCCTGGCAGACCGTCTTTCACTTCCATATCCACGTGATCCCGCGCTACGACGACGACCCGCTCCAGCTCCCCGTGCGACCGGAGCGCGTCCCCGACGAGGAGCTCGCGGCGGTCGCCGCGGAGATCCGCGGATAGAGCGGCGCGGTACCCGTCAGAGGGACATGGCGCGTCCCCGCTCGGGGGTGCGCCGCGAGGCGTCTGGCGCCCGCCCAGGGTGCTACTGTGCGCGCCGTAGTCGCCGGGTGGAGTCCGGCATGACAAGACGCATGACCGTTCGGGCCCCTCGTCGGAACCGAGCAGGGCATGGCAGGAAGGAAGGGTGCTAGTACGCATGGCGACCGGGACCGTCAAGTGGTTCAACGACGAGAAGGGCTACGGCTTCATCACCCCCGATGAGGGCGACCGTGACCTGTTCGTCCATCACACCGGGATCAACGGAAGCGGCTTCAAGACGCTTCAGGAGAACAGCAAGGTCTCCTACGACGAGGAGGCCGGCGATAAGGGCCCGAAGGCAGTAAACGTAACCAAGATCTGACGCTGCTGCGCCCCGCGCCCCGCGCTCGGCCGCCGGGGCCGAGGATAGACTTGCCTCGTGGCAAAGGAAGAGAAGATCGAGATGGAGGGCGAGGTCACGGAGGCCCTCCCGAACACGATGTTTCGTGTCAAGCTCGACAACGACCACGAGGTGCTGGGGCACATCTCGGGCAAGATGCGACGGCACTACATCCGGATCCTCCCGGGGGACCGGGTCAAGATCGAGCTGTCGCCGTACGACCTCGACCGCGGCCGGATCACCTACCGGCACAAGTAGCCGGTAAGCGGCGCGCGAACTAACGACTCAGGACACTAGCCGGCGGCGACCAGCTTCGGCGCGCTCGCGGCGTCGTAGTCCGCGGCGATCGTCGTCAGGATCTCCAGCATCTCGGTGACCGCCGGCGAGCGGTAGCCGTTCGCCAGCGTCGCGGCGGTGATCTTGCGGACCGGAGGCTTGGAGCCGATTGGCCGGATGACCACGTCGGGCCGCTCGCTGACCAGGGCGAGGCCCGGGATCAGGGCGACGCCGACGCCCGCGGCGACGAGTCCCTGCACGACCTGGAAGTCGTCGCTCTGGTAGGCCACGCGGGGCTCGAACCCGGCGTTCGAGCACGCGATCTGGGCCTGCCGCGTGCACGCGCAGATCTGGGTGCCCTGGATCCAGGGCTCGGCCGCGAGATCCTCGATGCGGATGCGCCGCCGTGATACGAGCGGGTGATCCGCGGGCAGGACGAGGTGAAGCGGGTCATCGAGGAGATGCACGTACTCCACGTCGTCGTCGGCGTCCGGGGCGGGGGAGTCGTCCACGAGGATCAGGTCGAGCTCGCCGGCCTTCAGCCGGGGCAGGCTCTCGTCCGGCTCGGCCTCGACCAGGCTGAGCTCCACCGCCGGGTGGCGGGAGCTGAACTGCGCGATCGCCCTGGGCATGAGCGTGGCGCCGGCCGTGGGGAACGACCCCAGGCGCAGCCGGCCTCCGCGCAGGCCGGCGATCGCCTCGAGCTCCGCCTCGGCCTCGGCCAGGCGCGCCAGGATCTTGTCGGCGTGCCGCACGAGCGCCTCGCCGGCGTCCGTGAGCCGGATTCCCCGCGGGTGGCGCTCGATGAGGATCGATCCCGCCTCCCGCTCGAGCGCGGCGATCTGCTGGGACACAGCCGACTGCGTGTAGCCGAGCTTCTCCGCCGCGGCCGAGAACGACCGCTGCGCGGCGACCTCCTTGAGGACCCTCATCCGCCTCACATCGAGCATAAGTGGAGCTTATCAGCTATCCCAGTAACAATCGTTTGAAATGATGGCTAGCAAGTGGCATCCTGAACCTCGCAAGGACTTTCACCCTCAACCACCGGAGATTGCGATGAGCTACGACGAGGCGATCATGATCAGGGCGAGCGAGGCCGCGGATGCCGGCGAGCTGCACCGTCTCGCGGCGCTCGACAGCATCCGGCCCATCAGCGGGCCGGCGCTGGTCGCGGAGGTGGACGGTTCGATCCTCGCCGCGCTGCCGCTGGATGGCGGCCGGGCGATCGCCGACCCCTTCTCCGAGACCGCTCACCTCGTGGAGCTGCTCGAGTCCCACGCCAGCGCGCTGAACGGCGCCGCGCCGCGTCCCGAGACGCGCGGCGCGGGCGCCGGCGCGCACACGGAGCAGCAGCCGCTAGCCGCGTAACGGCACGGCGCTACGGCGCCGGGAAGCTCACGTCCATCCCCTCCGAGTACAGCGTGTCATTGGGGAACTGGACGCACTCGGGATCCGCGGACCGGTACTTCAGGCCGGACCCGAAGGCCTCGCCGGCCCCGCGCAGCAGCGAGCAGGTCACGCGCGCTCCCAGCGTGTGCGACACGTTGAAGGCGTAGTTGTCGTTGCCGATCGGGTCGGGCGTGGGGAGCT
>Ga0209577_10007386_pt1 | contig 10107 bp, 10 predicted proteins | sample GraSoiAngelo_109_FD_185874 | JGI IMG/M metagenome (GOLD analysis project Ga0209577, IMG submission 185874) | Grasslands soil microbial communities from the Angelo Coastal Reserve, California, USA - 14_0903_12_20cm (SPAdes) (version 2) | ecosystem: Environmental > Terrestrial > Soil > Grasslands...
TACTCAGCGGCCATTGCGGTCGAGCGTGGAGGTGTCACGGTGAACGGTCAACCGAGGGTCATTCATCTGAAGGGCGCGTCCGAGCTCGAACCCAAATGTGGAGCCACCGACGCGACGAGCACCACGAACTGGGTCCGGGGTGCCTCTTTTGCCGAGGTATACGTGCCGGCGGAGGTGGTCGGACGCGTCGACGTCGTATGCCGCCGGTGCCAGGAAGAGGCGATCAACAACGACACCGGCTCCGACGACGAAGTCGTGGCCGATGACGAAGAGACGAGTGTCGCGGCAATCGCCGACATGAGCGATGCGGACCTGCTCGCAGAGATCGCGCGTCGGATGGGAAACGAGGAAGCCCTATCCGAGGAAGAGCGCAAGAAGCCCAAAGACCACCGCAACTGACATTGCGCGCCGCGATCGCTGGTGCAATCTCGCGAACTCCGCCCGCGCGGGCGAGCTCTGGGGTTGCTCCTCGAACCCGGCGGTCGCGGCGCGGATCTGCCGGGCGACAGGATTGGCCCATGCGCTCGAGTAGAGCGTCGCGATCGCGAGGGCCCCGAGGGCGACCCAGCGCAGAACCAAGCGCACATCTGGCGCGCCGGTGACTTCGAAGCCGACCGCCTTGAGCACGCTCGTGATCACGAGCGCGATGACCGAGAAAATGGCAAGCCCGTCGAACCGGGCGAGGACGCTTCCAAACAACGTACCCGCGTCGGCTCGTGAGCGGGAGGCGAAAAGAGCGGGCGCGACCGCGGTGCCGAGCACCAGCGACCCACCGACCAGGATCGCGAGCGACAGGTGATAGAGGAACTGGAGCAGGTCGAAAGACAGGGTCTCCACGGGGGAATGCGAGCATACCGGGAATTTCCGAGCGACCGGGTCGGTTTAGCATTGACCGCAAGGGAGCTCGAATGCCGACATATCGCGACTACTTCGCCGACATCAAAAAGCGGATCACCGAGGCCACGCCCGACAGGGTCGAGGACCTGATCCGCACGGGTGATGTCCAGCTCGGCGACGTTCGTGAGAAAGACGAGTGGAACGCGGGACACATCCCGGGCGCGGTCCACGTGCCCAAGAGCTACCTCGAGCAATGGGCTGAAGATCGCCTCCCCGAAAAAGACAAGACCACCATCCTGTACTGCGCCGGCGGGGTCCGCTCCGCGATGGCCGCGGACATCCTGCAAAAGCTCGGTTACCGCAACGTGATCTCGATGGCCGGAGGATTCAACCGCTGGAAGGATTCCGGCAAGCCGTGGACCACGCCGGCGAGCCTCACGCCGTCGCAGGCGCAGCGCTACTCACGGCACCTTCTGATCCCCGAGGTCGGTGAGGCAGGCCAGCAGAAGCTCCTGAACAGCAAGGTGCTGCTGATCGGCGCGGGTGGACTCGGATCACCGGCCGCGTATTACCTGGCGTCCGCCGGCGTCGGCACGCTTGGGATCGTCGATTCCGATGTCGTCGATCTCACCAACCTGCAGCGACAGATCCTGCACACGACCGACCGCATCGGCGAGTCGAAGGTCTCGTCCGCGATACGCACGCTTGAGGCGCTGAACCCCGACGTGAAGATCGTCGGCTACGAGGAGCGCCTGGGGGCCGCGAACATCGACCGCGTCATCGAGGGCTACGACGTCGTGATCGACGGCGCCGACAACTTCCCCACCCGATATCTCCTGAACGACGCGTCGGTGAAGCACCGCATCCCCGTCGTGCATGGATCGATCTTCCGCTTCGAGGGGCAGGTCACCGTCTTCAAGCCGTTCGAAGGCCCGTGCTACCGCTGCCTCTTCCCCGAGCCTCCTCCGCCGGAGCTCGCGCCCTCATGCGCTGAGGCGGGCGTCCTCGGTGTGCTGCCCGGCGTCATCGGAACGATCCAGGCGACAGAGGCCATCAAGCTGCTCCTCGGGATCGGTGAGCCACTCGTCGGACGCTACCTCCTGTACGACGCGCTCGAAGGCAGCTTCCGTGAGGTCCACCTGCGCCGCGATCCGGAGTGCCCGGTCTGCGGCGAACATCCAACGATCACCGAGTACATCGACTACGAGGGCTTCTGCGCATCGCCGGCGCAGTGGCGCGCCGAGCACGCACCCGCCAAAGTGAGCACTCCAGCCGACTAGCACGCCCGTATCCTCTTCGCATGGGCCGTTCGCTTGGATTCGTCGCGGTTCTGGGACTCCTGCTGATGGCGTGCAACGTCGACGCGACGCCGCGAACGTCGTCCCCCGCCGCAACGGCCGACATCCGCCGCTCGCGCATAGACATCACCTACAGCGATCTGATGGAGAACGACGTACACAACGTCTCGAGCAAGGTGGCCCTGCAGGCCGCGATCGACGCGCTCAAGGCCGAGGCAACGAAGACCGGCGGCACCGACGATTTTCCCGCCCTCGAGTTTCAGGACACGAACCAGGCGGTGCTATCCGACTTCGCGAAATTCGCGGACGCGGCCGCGGCGTTCGCCGCGCGGAACCGTCAGATGACACCCAACCGATTCGCTGACGTGGCGATCAAAGGGATGATCAGCGCGACCCCCGACTGCCACACCTATTACGTGAACGCCGACGGCGCCGGGTTTCTGTCACGCCCGGTTCGGACGACTGGAACGGACGCGCAGATCCCCTCGGGCGGAACGTCGCTCGGAGGGCCCGACCAGGCCGGGCTGACCGGGAAGATCCTGCCCGGTGGCATCGCCTACATCACCTGGCACGACTTCATCACGATCGGGACGTACAAGATCGCCGACGCGCTGAAGGCCATGCTCGACAAGGCGGTCGCGATGGGGGCAAAGGCGTGGCTCTTCGATCTGCGCGGCAACGTTGGCGGGGTCGGCCCCACGGACGCTATGACGAGCTGGTTCCTGGATGGGCAACCGACGCTCACCACGATCGTAAAGAGCGGCAACGGGGGGACCGCGACCGCCATCAAAGAGCTCCGTCTCCCCGATGCGTACCAGCTGCCGATGGCCATCATCCTGAACGATCGTGGCGGCTCCGGGCCGGAAGTCTTCACGGCCGGCCTCAAAGAGAACAAGCGCGCAACGATCGTTGGTCAGAGATCGACCGGCTGCGTCGGCGGCTTCTTCTACGCGCAATTTCCCGACGGGGGTCAGATCGCCGTCGCGGCGCTCGAGTTCGTCGGGGCGGTCACGGGGACGAAGTACAACAACGTCGGGATCGCACCCGACGTACCTGCGGACGACGCCACCGCGGTTAGCAAAGCCATCGATCTCCTGAAGCAAAAAATCGCCGGTGGCTGATCCGGATGCGAAGACCGTGCCCTGGCAAAGCCACACGTTGGGCAATCGAACAACCGAGCGGTAAGGCTGCGCGTATCTTCGGGACGCGCACGGGCCGGTAGGCCATCAGGCACAGTACCCCTGGGACGATTTTGGTACCCATGGGCCATTGGCGAACAGGGTCGTGGGCCGATATGGTCCCGTGGCGCACGTGAGGAAGGGAAGTGACGACGGCTTGAGGTCAGGCGTCGCCAAGGTCACCGCGCTCCCGCTCGAGGTCGCCGGACCGGTTCCGGACGTCATTGCCCGGGCGAAATCGGGCGATCGAGTCGCGTTCGCGGAGCTCTACGACCGTCACATCGACTCCGTGTATCGCTACCTCCTGTATCGCGTGCGGGAGCCCTCCGACGCCGAGGACCTCGCGAGTGAAGTGTTCACGCGGGCCTTCGCGAACATCCATCGCTATCGCTGGCAGGGGAAGTCGTTCCTCGCCTGGCTCTACACGATCGCGCGCAATGCCGTGACCGACCGGCGCCGCCGTGAACGGCCGATGGTCGACCTCGACAACGCGTACGGCGTCGCCGAAGACGGACCGACGGCGCACGAGCGCGCGGTTCACGGCGAAGCGGTCGACGCGCTGCGCGGCGCGGTGAAGCACCTGACGACGGAACAGCAAGAGGTCATCGTCCTCCGTTTCGTCGAGAACATGTCGAGCCGGCAAGTCGCGCAGGTCCTCGGAAAAAATGAAGGCGCGATCCGCGCGCTGCAGTTCCGGGCGCTTGGTCGCTTAAGAAAGCTCTTAACGAGCGAAGTCGCCTGAACTGCTGACGCAGGCGACCCGTAGACTTCTCGATAGGTACTGGTTGATCCGTCTCCGCACGCTCCTGCCGCTCGTCGCTTTCATCGCGGCCGCTTGTTCGCTCGTCCCCGCCGAGCTTCAGCGCGAGCTCCTTCCCTCCAACACCTCGTACAAGACTGCCGAGGCCGCGTACCAGGTGCTCATCGAGCGTCACGTCGACAAACCCACGTCGACGACGCTCATCACCGGCGCTCTGGACAGCGTCGCCACCGAGGCGAAGAAAGAAGGGGCCACGGACAGCGCCCTTCCGTCATCGAGCTTGAACCTCACCGGGAGCACCTGGTCCGATTTCGCGAAATTCTCGGACCGGTTGGACGCCATCGCCGCGGCGACGCCGAGCGCGGACAAGACACTCCTCGAGCGCGCGGCCGTCGACGGCATGGCGAAGTCCATGAACGAATGCCACACGTATTACCTCGATCCCACCCGGGCCAAGAACTTCAACCAGCCCCAGCCGCCGGTGTCCGGTATTGGCGTGACCATCAATAAACCGACGCCGGACGCGCCGATCGAGGTGGTCCATGTCATTCCGGGCACGCCCGCGGAGCGCGCCGGCATCAAGAACGGCGACAAGATCGTGACCGTCGACGGTACCGACGTCACCAACCTCCAGACCGACGAGGTCGCGACCAAGGTCAAGGGGCCGGAGGGCAGCTCGGTCACTATCGGCATCCTGCGCGGCCAGGACACGCTCTCGTTCACGCTGAACCGCGCGCGGTTCTCGGTCCCGCTCGAAACCGACACGCTCATCGACGGGAACATCGGCCGGATCGAGGTGCCCCAGCTCGTCGGCGCGGTCGCCGACGAGGTCTCGAACGCGGTGAAGCGGCTGAACGCGAACGGCGCCGGCGGTCTCGTCCTCGACCTTCGTGGCGACCCGGGCGGAGATCTCTCGGCGGCGGTCGACATCGCGAGCATCTTTGTCCGGCAGGGCACGCTCGTGTACCAGACCGGGCGTGACGGGAACCGCACGCCGCTCGACGTGAATCGCCGCTTCTACATCGACAGCACGAGGCCGCTCGTGGTGCTCGTGGATAAGAACTCCGCCTCCGGCGCGGAGATCATCGCCGCCGGCATTCGCGCGAACGGCGCGGGCCTCGTCATGGGCACGCAGACGGCGGGCTGCGTCGGCACGGGACAGCCGCGTGATCTTCCTGACGGCGGTCTCCTCCTCGTCACCATCACCAAGATCCAGGACGCGAAGACCGGCGCCGACCTCAACGGTCCCGGTAAGGGAATCGTCCCCGACCAGGTGGTAGACAAGCCGAGCGGTGCGGCCGGTGACCCCCAGCTCGACGCCGCGGTCGCCTATCTGCGGACGAAGGTCGCGCGCTCCAGCGCCGCGCCGATGCTCCTGCTCGCTGCCTAGCTGACCGCGCCAAGCGTCGCGAGTCCGATCACCAGAACGATGATGCCCACGATCTGATTCGGCGCGAGCCGCTCGCCGAGCGCGATCATCCCAAGGACGGCAGGCACGATCGGGTACATGCCGGTGCCGGTCGCCGCGAGCGAGGCGTAACCGGATTCGATCCCGCGCGCGAAGAGGCCGTTGGCGAGCGTGTCCAGGATCCCGACCGTCGTGCCGAGCGCGAGGGCGACGCGCGCACGAAAAACGCGGAGGTCGATGCTGCGCGAGGCCACGAACGTCCCGATGAAGACGAAGCTGGTCGCGCGCAGGAGTAGCACCATCGCGATCCATGAGTATTGGCGGGTGGCGATCGCGAAGATCGCGCTCCACAACCCGAACCCCACCGTCGACACGAGCCCAATGCGCACACCGGGCACCGGACGCCCGAGCGTCACGCGCAGCTCGCGCGCGTCGGTCGACGTGAGGACCACGCCGAGGAAGACCAGAGACGCGGCGAGGATCTGCGCGAGCGTGAGCCGCTCGCCGAGCACGATCACGACGAGGATCACCGTGATCACGACGTAGGAGGCCACGACCGGCGCGACGACCGCGACGGGACCGAGCGCGAGACCGCGGTACAAGGCGGCCACCGCGATCACCCCGGTGAGGCCGAGGGCGAGCGCGTATGGCAGCATGCCGGCCTCGAACAGCGGCCAGCGGCCCGCCGCCCACATGACGGCAGCGAAGGATATGAGGCCGGTGGACTGCATCGCGAACGCCGTGCGAACCGCGCCCACTCGTCGCGCGCAGATGCCCGCGGCGTAGTCGGCGAAACCCCAGACGACCGCCGCGCCGGCGCCGAAGAGGAGAGCTTCCAGCTAAACGACCCGATCAATCTCTCGGCTTTGCCGAGGAGACACGCTCACGGCTGGTGGACTTGCTCGTCGCGGCAAAGCCGCTCCTCGCTCGACTAGACCACTAAATCGCGCGGTGCCTGTGTGAGATTGCGTGCGCCATTCGCGGTGATGACGAGCATGTCCTCGAGGCGGACGCCGCCGATGACGGGGTCGTAAACCCCGGGCTCGATGGTGACGACGTCGCCTGCGACGAGCGGCGTCGTGCCCGATCGCGAGATCCAGGGCGCCTCGTGGATCTCGAGCCCGACACCGTGACCGGTCGAATGGATGAAGCCGCGCGGCGTCGGATCGGACGGGTCCTTTTTCTGTCCGGGACGCATCGTGTCGTATCCGGCCTGCCAGATGATGTCTTCGACGAGCTCGTGAACCTCGCGGCCGGTCGCGCCTGGACGGAGCGCTTTGATCCCCGCGTCCTGCGCGCGCAGCACAACGTCGTAGATCCTCCGGATCTCCGCCGGCGGCTCGCCTTTCGAGACGGTGCGCGTCATATCGGCCCAGTAACGCGTCCGTTTGTGCTGCGGGAAGATGTCCATGACGATCGGCTCGCCCGCGTGGAGCGGGCCGGTCCCGATCTGATGCGGGTCGGCCGCCTGCGGGCCCGGCGCGCAGATCGCGCCGTCCGAGGCGTAACCGCGCTCGAGCAGCGCCGACTCGACGATCGCGCGTAACCGCTCGGCCGTGAACACGGCTCCGTCAAGCTCGAGCGTGCGGTCCGGTCGCGGTTTGGAGCGGCGAAGGGCATCGACGCCTTCGCGCCAGGCATCCTCGGTCGCACGCTGTGCCGCCTCGATCGCGTCGATCTCGTCGGGGCGCTTGGTTCGTCGGCGGTCGCGAAGATCGTTCGCGACAACAAGCTCGATGCCCATCTCGCGCAGCCTGTCGGCTTCGGCGACCGGGAAGTACGGCGCGACCGCGACCCGCCGCAGACCGCGCTCGTCGAGGAACCGCTTGATGATCGCTGCCCAGAACTCGGTGCCAGAGATGCCGCGGCCGGTCAGGTCCTGCGCGCCGTACTCGTTCATGTTGACGATGCTCGTCGCGCGCGATTCCTTGCGCGCGCGTCCTTCCTCGAGCGAGCTTGTGACGAGCACGAGCTCCTCGACGTCCTCGAGGGCAATGATCGGATCGGGCGCGAGGAATTTGGTCGTGTGATAGACGTCGGGGAAGCGATATCCGTCGGCGTAGAAGAGGAGCGGAAGGCCGCGTGCGACCGCGGAGTCGTCGGAGCCGCCGGGACCCGTCATTTCCGCCTCCTCTCTGCCGGCGCTACCGGTAGGTCTGGCCCTCGTCCCGCCGAAGACCGATCGCCCCGATCAGGGCGAAGGCCAAGAAGTATGCACAGAGTCCGGCGGCTTGCGGCCAGATCTCGGCGGTCCTTCCGGCGATCAGATCCCAGCCGATCTTCGCGTACAGGTAGCCCGGCGTGACGACGGCGACCTTTTGGATCGCGTCGGGCATGAATTCAAGTGGCAGGAACAGCCCGCCGATCATGGCGAGCAGGAAGTACACACCGAGGCTCGCGCTGTAGGCGACTTCCGCTTCCACGAAGTAGCCGATGACCAGTGCGAGCGCGGCGAAGGGGAGCGAGCCAAGCACGAGCACGAGTAATAGCGCGAGCCAGCGATCGGCGGTGAGCAATCCGCTTCCGTTCACCACCATGCCGGCGAGCCCGAGCACCACGACGACGCCGATCGACGCAAGCACCGCGGCGACAAGCTTCGCTCCGAAGATCGCGGATGTGGGAAGCGGCGTTGTGCGCAGGAGCCGGAACCAGCCGCGTTGGCGCTCCGCGGCGATGCGACCGGCGAACGAGACGAGAGCCGTGCCGATGACGCCGAACGCCGCCATGCTGACGAGGAAGAAGGCCTTGCCGCTGATGCCCTGCGCGGATGTCCGGTCCCCGAACGCCAGCACGAAGAAGATGTAATAGACGAGCGGAGTCAACAGGGTGAAGATGAGGAACCGCGTGTTGCGGGCGATGCGCCGCACTTCCATGACGGTCTGTGCGCCGAAGGCGTTCATGCTCCATCCTCGTGGGTCATCGCCACAAAGGCGTCCTCGAGCGAAGGCCCTTCGACCACCAGGTCGGTGAGCGGGACCTGCAGGCCGACCAGCCTGGCGACGACCTCGCCGGGGTTGTCGACGAGCAGCGCCAGCTGGTCTCCTTCGGTGCGGGTCTCAAGGACACCAGGGACCCCACGGATCACGTTGATCGGCGCCGAGGCGGTCGGCCGGAAGCGGATCCAGCTGCCCGCACTCCTGGCGCTCCGCTTGAGCTGCGCCGGCGAGGCGTCTTGCACGACCCGGCCTCTCGCAACGAGGAGGACCCGGTCGGCGAGCTCATCCGCCTCCGCGAGATCGTGCGTCGTGAGGAGGACCGTCCGTCCCGCGGCGCGGAGACCGCGGACATAGTCGTGCAGCGCCCGGCGCGATTCGACGTCCATGCCCACGGTCGGCTCGTCGAGGAACAGCAGCTCGGGATCCGACACGATCGCCTGCGCGAAGAAGAGACGCTGCTTGTTGCCGTGCGACAGGCCGTCGGCGCGGCGCTCGGCCAGCTGGGCCAGGCCGGCATGCTCCAAGGCATCGTTGACGGTCATGCCCCGTGGGTAGTAGCTCCTGAAGAGGGCGACGGCCTCGCGCACCGACAGGAAGTCGATGGTCTCGCAGTCTTGCAACATGACGGCGCGCCGCGCACGCACCGATCGGTCGCGCGGATCGACCCCGAAGATCCGCACAAACCCCGTGCTCGGCCGACGGATCCCCGCCATCAGCGCGATCGCGGTCGTCTTCCCGGCGCCGTTCGGACCGAGGAGCGCGACGATCTGTCCCGGATCGACCGACCAGCTCACGTCGGTGAGCGCCGCGGTGTCCCCATAGGTCTTCGAAACCGCCTGAAGCTCGATGACGGGTCCGCCCATCACAGCGCCACGAACAGGAAGTAGACCAGATGGGCGACCAGCAATGGAAGGATCGTGGGGACCGACCAGAAGAGGTAACCGTGGACCAGCCCGACCACGACCGCACCGCAGGCCGCGGGTAGCGCACTGAACCACGAAGGCATGCCGGTGAACTGGACCGCGATGAAGAGGAACGTCGAGCCGACGATCGCGACGATCGGCCCGTTCGGGCGCAGGAACGTGAGCGCCATTCCGCGGAACAGCATTTCCTCGGCTGCGAGCGGCAGCAGGATCACCGCGAGCGCCGCTGGGATCGGGAGAAGATCCAGCGCGTGACTGTAGGACCGGATCCACCCGCCCCGGCCGACGATCGAGAGCTCGAACGTCGCATCTCGCCCGAGCTGAGCGAAACGCAACGGGATCGTCGCCGCCATCGCGCTTGACGCCAGCAGAAGCGACACGGCGGCCTCGGCCACACCCAGACCGATCCCCAAGAACACGAGCTCAATGCCGACGTGGTCGCCGAGCAGACCAAGGAGAGGCGTCCCGGCGGCAAGGATCATCACGACCGCAAGGATGAGACCGCTGGAGCCGGAAAAGATCAGCGCCAGCACCGAGGTGACCTGTGCCGTCGGCACGCTGTGCGCAAATCGGGGCGCGAGCGCGCGCGCGAACCGGAGCGCCAGTCGCGCTCCCGGTTTGTACTGGACGTACACCGTGGCGAACATCACCGCGGCGGCTGCCGTGAGCCAGGTCAGTTCGGGCGTGTTCATCGTGGATCCACTTTCGCTTCGATCCGCAACCGGGTCCCGGCTCGCGGCCGCAGGCGAACGGTCGTGGTCGCCAAG
>Ga0209577_10007387_pt1 | contig 10107 bp, 9 predicted proteins | sample GraSoiAngelo_109_FD_185874 | JGI IMG/M metagenome (GOLD analysis project Ga0209577, IMG submission 185874) | Grasslands soil microbial communities from the Angelo Coastal Reserve, California, USA - 14_0903_12_20cm (SPAdes) (version 2) | ecosystem: Environmental > Terrestrial > Soil > Grasslands ...
TTTTCCAGACCGTTTGCAGCTTTGTGCGTGTCTTCTCGCGCCGAGCGCCGGACCCGACCGATGGTGTGCCTGCGGGCCGAAGGGGTAAGTGGAATTAGGGCCTTCACCCGAAGCCTTTTGCCTCGTCACTGTGTTCGCTGGGTCTACCCCCGTCGTCAGACAAGATCCCGACTTCAGGGAGGCCGCTATCAAGCGTGACCGGAAACGGATCGGTGAGCTCCCCAATAAACCGGCCATCGCGGCCAAACATGCTGAAGGCCAGGAACTGTAGTCGTCCAGAACGGTCTTCGATCAGCTTGCCGCCGTAGTGCGAGCCGATTGTGTCCACAGCGAGCCTGCCGCCGGATGAGAAATTGAATGGGCCCAGCGCCTGATCGGAGACCAGACAGTACGTGCCAGTAGTCGCTCGCTTCTCGGAGCGGTCTAGTCGGCTTCGGGTGAGGTCTTGTGATCCATATGAAAAGAGCAGAAAGAAACGGTTGGAAGCATGGACGAGTTGCGGCACTTCGAGATGGCCAAATCCACCGGGAGTGGCGAGTGGGGGGAGGATGTCCCAATCGCGCAGGTTCAAGGACCGTGCATGGCCGATGACGCCACGCGTGTCGGGCGCACCCAAACGGCTTCGGGCAGTGATCAACGCATGAAATGAGCCATCGGACTCATCTTGGAACAGCCACGGGTCGCGCCAGGCCTGCTCGTACCAGGTGTTGAGGTCGAGAACTTCGTACCAGCGAGGATCGGCTTCCAGGACGGGATTGGCCGGATGCTTCTCCCACATATACAGGTCCGCCGAGGTCGCAAGACCGATACGCTGAATGAGGCCAGCTTCAGATCGATTGACCCCGCTGTAGAGCATGAACCACCTACCCTGGTGTCCAATCACGCTCCCGGTCCAGGTTGCCAGGTCGTCCCAGTCGCCGTCCGCGCCCGGATGAAGTGCATCGTCGATCACGGTCCAGTTCTTGAGATCGCGAGAGATGGCGTGGCCGATCGTTGCGTGATGGTGGCGCAACTCCTCAGAACTGAGCGAACGTGGAGCCTGGAGATAAAAGAGGTGGCAGTCCTCGCCCTGCCAAACGTGCCAAAAGTCCCACAGCCAGTTGTCTCGCAGCCGAAGGGTCATCGCTCGTGACAGGTTCCAATCGAGATCAAATCGAAGTCTTCCGCGGCTCCAAAAACGATGTTGGGGGCCAGCCTCCGACCTAGGCGGCCCACGGAGGGACGGGCACCTCCAGACCTCGTATACCAAAAGCCACGATCCCATGCGATCCGCCGAGTCCGGAAAGGATCCTCATCCCCGCCGGGGCAGAACGAACCCACATCTGTCAGGGGTTCCCCGCTGACGAGCCTCACCCGTGTCCTATTTCGGCGGCGGCGCAGTGGACTTGCGCACGATCAGCTCAAGAGGTAGCTGCTCTGCTATTGGAGCGGGCATTGGATGTGGGGAAGCGATGGCCTCCAGGAGTAGCTCTGCTCCTCGTGCTCCACTCAACGCAAGGGGCTGCCGGACAGTGGTGAGTCCGACGTAGGCTGCGGCCTCGATATCGTCGAAGCCGATCACCGAAAGTCCATGCGGCACGCCGACGCCGAGGTTGTTGGCGCCGTCGAGAACCCCAAGTGCTTGGGTATCAGACGCGGTAACTACCGCAGTAGGTGGGTCTTCGAGGCTGAGTAGCTCGGCGGTCAGCCGATGGGCGACGTGCCGCGCGTGTGGTCCCTCTTTGACGTACGCGGTCGGAATTTCCAGACCAGCCTTTGCCATGGCGCGCCGAAAGCCGGCGCAGCGATCCACACTGGAATTGAATCCGTAGGGGTTGACGCTTGGGTCGCCGACGAAAGCGATCCGGCGGTGGCCCAGCTCAATAAGATGCCTCGTAGCCAAGTCGCCCCCAGCAACATTGTCAATGTAGGTATGCGATAGAGCTGGGTATCTAAAGTCCACGACGACAATAGGCACCCTGGCGGCCAGCAGTCGCTCCAGCTCCCGCTCAGGCGGTGGCATCGCGATGACCAATACGCCGTCTGGCCGACCGTCGACCACATTCCTGAACTGTTCGTGCACCTGCTCTGGCCTCCCAATGTTGTAGAGCACGATGTCGTAGCCGCTTGCCGTGAACCGCTCTTCTGCTCCGCGTAGGAGGAGAACAGCGGATGGGTGGGTGAAGAACGGTGCGAGCACGCCAATTGTCATCGCGCGTCCGCGTGAGAGTCCACGAGCAATCTGGCTTGGCCGGTAGTCCAGAGCCTGGATGGCCTCCTCTACTCGCCGCCGGGTGGGCTCGCGAACTGGCGCGGTGCCGTTGACCACCCTCGAAACCGTTGCCTTAGCCACTCGGGCGACCGCCGCGACTTCTGCGATGTTGGCCAGACGATGTTGGCGATGTTTGGGAACCGGTTTCACCCCTAAATCGTACTGCGTTTGACACCCTTCGGGGCCTGTGCTACGGTCTTTCTGAAACCGGTTTCACAAACGACCGGGATGAGGCGGCAACTGGATTTGGGTGGGCCACAACGACAGGGGTAAAGGAGGCCTGAACGATGAGAAGGTGGGCTTTGTTGGTGGTGCTCGTCGCACTCTTGGGCCCAGCATGTGGTGGCGGCGGAGGCACCACGACATCCACCGGGGGTTGTACGGGTAAGGTCGCCGGCGGACCGGTAACGGTCAAGGCTTGGTTCCACAGCGGCCAGGGCAGCGAACGAACCACGATTACGTCACAAGTTGCGGCCTTCAATGCCAGTCAAAACGACGTAAAGGTCGAGCTCGTACTTTTGCCTGAGGGCAACTACAACGACCAAGTAAAAGCGGCAGCTGCCTCGGGCGGGTTACCTGACATCCTCGACTTCGATGGACCATTCCTCTACAACTACGCTTGGAATCGCAACCTAGTTGCCCTCGACAGCTGCATTTCGCCTGCCCTGAAGGCGAACCTGCTGGCGTCGATCGTCAAGCAGGGCACCTACGCTGCCCACTTCTACGGAGTTGGAACCTTCGACTCTGGGCTTGGTCTCTACGCACGCAAGTCCGTGCTCGCCAAGAATGGCATTCGGATCCCATCAGGTCCGCAAGACGCGTGGACCGCGGACGAGTTCAACCAAGCACTTAAGACACTGCAAGGGGCTGGCTTCAACAAGCCTCTCGACCTCAAGATCAACTACGGCCAAGGTGAGTGGTACACGTACGGTTTCTCGCCCATCATCCAGTCCGCCGGGGCCGATCTGATCGACAGGCATAACTACCAGTCAGCCAATGGGGTGCTTAATAGCTCGGCTGCGGTGCAGTCACTCACAGCCTTCCAGTCATGGTTCAAGCAGGGCTTCGTTAACTTCAACGTAGATGACACTGCATTCCTAAAGGGACAGTCAGCCATTTCCTGGGTAGGTCACTGGGTGTTCGCGGACTACCGGAAGGCGTTTGGCGATGACCTGGTCATCTTGCCACTGCCGAATTTCGGGAAGGGAAGCAAGACTGGAATGGGCTCCTGGCAATGGGGAATCACCTCCAAGACAAAGAGTGTCGACGCGGCTTGGGCGTTTATCAACTACCTGCTCAAGGATCAGCAGGTGCTCCAGATGACCGGTGCCAACGGGGCCGTGCCCGCCACAAAGTCGGCAAGTGCCGCGTCGACGCAGTTCGCCCCAGGCGGCCCTGAAAACATTTTTGTGCAGCAGCTCGAGTCGAGCGCGGTGCCCAGGCCGCAGACACCGGCCTACCCGACGATCACTCTCTCATTCCAGAAGGCGATCAATGACGTCCTGAACGGTGGGGATGTGAAAGCAGCACTGGATAAAGCTGTCAAGGACATCGACACCGACATCAAGGACAACGACGGCTATCCAGTAAAGACGTAAGCGAACCACTGGCCTGGGGGCGATTAACCCCGTCCCCAGGCTGCAGCAATGGAGTCGACTTATGATTTCAAGTCCGGCTACGAACCTGAAAATGCGAGTCGGTCAGGACTCCGTGGTGCCTTGGTTGTTCTCGCTGCCGGCGATCTTGATGCTCCTCGCCTTCCTGGTCACACCATTCGTGCTCGCCGTAATTTTCTCCTTCACGAATCTCAGGCTGCTTTCACCCATCCCACTGCGATTTGTTGGGCTTCAGAACTACGTCCGGGTCTTTCAAGACCCGATCTTCTACCGCGCGCTCGGGAACAATCTCCTCTTCGTAGTAATCGTTGTTCCCGTTCAGACCGCCCTCGCACTAGCGCTCGCTGTATTGGTTAATCAGAAGCTACGAGGGGTCAGGGCCTTTCGGACTATCTACTTCGCGCCGGTCGTGACTGTGATGGCAGTCGCCGCCACCGTGTGGCGACTCCTCTATGACCCAGATGCGGGTTTCATCAACGGTCTCCTAGGCGCTGTCTCGGGGGGAGCCGTGCACCCCAATTGGCTGCGGAGCACCGGTACTGCCTTCCTGGCAATCATCATCATGTCGATCTGGCAGGGAGTCGGTTTTCAGATGGTGATTCTCCTGGCCGGCCTACAGGACATACCTCACGACCACTATGAGGCGGCCATTGTGGACGGGGCAAGCGCCTGGCAGCAGTTCAGGTTCGTCACGATTCCTCAGCTGCGCAACCAACTGCTCTTTGTAGTGACCATCACGACCATCCTCGCATTCCGATTGTTTGATCAGGTCTATGTGATGACCAGCGGCGGCCCTTTGGACAGCACTCAGACGATGATGCTGATGCTGGTCGACGTGGGCTTTGGCAGGCAGCGCATAGCACAGGGCTCTGCGATCGCCGTCATCTTTTTCTTGATCGTGCTCTCGATAAGCGTGGCGCAACGTCGCCTGATCCGCGAGGAGGCCACATGAGGCCGATGTCGGTCGGGAGGCTGGCGAGAAGTGAGCCACGGAGCAGCCAGATCACGATAATCCAGCCGCGGCGCCTGCCAAGAGTTCTCGGCGCTCTGGCAACGTACGTGGGGATGGCTCTCCTCGCGGTCATATTCTTGGTCCCGCTGCTCTTTGAGTTTGTCGGCAGCATCAAGCCGAACGACAGAGTCCTGAGCGAGGGCAACTCGTGGCGCGCTTTCGTACCGACTTCGATCACGTTTGAGAACTACGGTGATGCCTTAGCTCGAGCTGATCTCGCACGCCTTTTCATCAACTCGCTGATCATCACTTCGTCGATCGTCGTTGCCGGCATCGTGGTCAACAGCTTGTTCGGCTACGCGCTTGCCCGCATGACTTTTAGAGGCAGGGGCTTGCTGGTCGGGATTGTGGTCGCCCTCATCATCATCCCGTTTCAGGCGATCGCGATTCCGCTGTTCTTCATGATGGCGAAGATCGAATTGCTTGACACCTACCAGGTGCAAATAGTCCCGTTCATTGCAAGTCCCTTCTTCACATTCCTGTTCTATACCTTCTTTCTAAGTATTCCGAAAGAGCTGGAGGAGGCGGCTCGAGTCGACGGCGCCGGCCCCTTGACCATCTTTTGGAGGGTCGTTGTGCCTCTGGCGCGACCCGTCTATGCCACGGTCGCGATCCTAAGTTTCCTATTTGCCTGGGGTGAACTGCTTTGGCCGGTGCTGGTCACAAGAGGCCCTGAGGTTCGCCCCCTGCCGTTGGGAATAGCGGTCTTCCAGACCCTGCCGCCGGTGCAATGGGGAGACATCATGGCGTTCGCCACCGTGATGACGCTTCCGCTACTTGTTGTGTTCCTTGCTTTCCAGGATGCCTTTGTTCGCAGCGTTGCACGTACGGGGATTAAAGGTTGACGTCGTGGCTTTGAAGGACCGCGCCTATGTCTGTGCGGCTAGCCATCTTCTGCTGGCAACGGTGATCAGGCGGTCGGTCCAATGAGTGGAATAGTCGAGATCATCGGAGGGACAACCGTCGATATCTACGTGTCGGTGCGCCGCTTTCCGCCTGGAATTGGCACAGAGTTCGGGCGCTCCACATTGGCCCAGTGTGGTCGCGCCGCCAGTTTGAGCGTCGGTGGCAACGGCGGGCTAGCGGCATTCATGCTCGGCAGGCTTGGCCAGCCGGCCCGCTTGCATACGCGGCTGGGGAGAGACTTCTGGGGCGGCTGGCTACGTGCTCAGCTCGAGGCGGCTGGCGTTGAGCTGGCTTCGGACAGCACCGACGAGGAGAGCTCCACCAACATCGTCGCCATCGACGGTGGGGGAAACCGCCTCTCGTTCTTCCATCCCCTAGAGGCGCAATACGCAGTTGCAGCGCCCTTGCCGGACACCCGTGTCATGTTTCTCGGGGGTTGTCCGCATCCAACTGCGGAGCTAATGGCGAGTTACGTCCGGCCATATCGCAATGCTGGAGCCACCACGGTCATGGACATCGGGCCGGCCATTCCACGGCCGTTCAGATTTGACGATCTAGCGCGATTAGCCGATGCGCTCGATCTCGTTACCTGCAACCGGGCGGAGCTACGCCAGCTTAGCGGCACGAGCTCGCTGCGACGCGGAGTGCAGGTCATTCACAACCTGGGCATTCCTACCCTCGTAATCAAGGACGGGGCGAATGGGGCGGTGTTCTCGACATCCGACGATAACCATCTGCACCTCCTTGCCGTCGAGACGACGACGCCAGCAACAGGCTCGGTCGGCGCGGGTGATAGTTTCAACGCGGGCCTCCTGTACGCGCTGGCCGATGCCAAAAGTGTCGCTGTCGCAGTGGCATTCGCTAACCAGATCGCGCGAGCTGTGTTACGTGCACCTGATCGACTCAATGTGGACCTGGCCGCTGCCAGCATTTACGAGACTGCGGTCGCCGGTCAAGTTCGACTAGTGGAGGTGTGAACATGCTTCCCCGTTGGGTTCAGAACCTATTGGAGCAGCATCCAGGAGCCGAGGAGCCTACACCTGAGGTTCCAATACCTTCCTGGCTTGAGGATGAGGTCAAAAAGAAGCCGCTCTGGTACATCATTCGGGAGTCCGACGTCGTTCGTGACCGGCATCCTTTCGTCGTATATGACGAGATTCTCAAAGAGCCGCCTCAGTGGGCGGACATACTGGCAACCAAGCGCCTCGAGGTTGAGGCGCTTGCCAAGGAGCTCACCGAACGTGGCATCCGGCGTGTGATTTTCACTGGATGCGGTTCTGCCTTTTTCACCGCGATTCACGGAAATCTGCTGTTCAGACGTTTCACCGATCTGAGCACCGATGCCATTGAGTCAAACGAGCTAGCGCACTACTTCCCACATGTTGATGCAGCCAGAACGGCGGTTATCGCTCACTCTGGGACGGGGGGCAGCATCGAGACGCTAGAAGCGATCCGGGTGGCAAAAGCGAGAAATGTACTCACCGTGGCGCTGTCCAACACGGACGTCAGCCCGATACTCAACGAATCAGATCGGTCTGTTGTGTATTTGACTCGCCAGCATTGCGGACCATGCATCTCAGTAATTTCGACGCGTCTTTTGCTTCAGACATTGCTGGCTGCGGCGCTTGCAACTTCGGCAGCCGATCGTCGCCAACTGGAGCACGAGCTTGCTGCACTACCCGAGGCCGGCCATGTCTTTTTGGAGGAATTCACACCACGAATCGAAGACTTTGCTAACCGCACCATCGACGTAGAGTCGGTGTTCGTAGTTGGGAGCGGACCGAACTATTTCTCGGCGCGGGAGGGCACCCTGAAGATTGAGGAGCAGAGCCTCATGGTCGGCAAGGCCTATCGCGCGGGCGACTTCCACCATGATGCGTTGTCGCTGCTGTCGCCGACCCGATTAGTGGTGGCCATTGCGGCGGACGGAGTACCGAACCAGCGCATTGTCGATGTCCTTCGTGCCGCAAAGGAGGGCCTCAGCCCTACCCTCGCGATGGAGTATGGCGCTGTGGGCGGACTGGCGCCCTATGCCGACGAGACATGGCGGCTTCGCGCAGAGCTCGGGGAGTATGTGGCGCCGGTCCTGGTCACCCTGCCATTCCAACTGCTCGGATATTTCATGGGTGTGGTGCGTGGTCGCAATCCAGATACGCTCGCAACCGATCACATTTCCAATGCACGTGCTTGGCTCACGGCCTTTCCGCTCGGCACGCATTAGAAAGGAGGCTTGTTCGAACACTGGCAATCGGCGATGGGCTTGCATACCTACTGGGATCAGCCGGCATTCAATGTTGAGTGCGTGTGTTGAAGCCGCCAGGGCGGCTGAAGACCCGACCTACGATGCGACAGGTGGCAGCACACGCGCGCGTGAGCCTAAAGACTGTTTCTAGAGTGATCAACGCCGAGTCAGTCGTCTCACCGACGTTGCGCTCACGCGTGCAAGCGTCGGTCGAACACCTGGGCTACAGGCACAATTTGCAAGCCAGCAGCCTAAGGCGAACCGACAGCAGGAGCGCCACCATTGGCCTGGTTCTCCGAGACGCGGCCAATGCGCTTTCCGCACCTCTATCCAACGAAGTCGAGTCAATAGCCCTCAAACGCGGTGTGCTGGTCTTTACCGGAAGTTCGCATGACGACGAGGAACACGACCGCGAATTGATTTGGGCTTTTAGCTGCCACCGCGTCGATGGCCTAATAGTCGTTGGTACTACCCAGAATACTGACCTCCTTCTTGCCGAACATCGGGCGGGAACGTCAATCGTTTTGGTTGATCAACTCGAATCCACCTTCGACTCGGATCATGTTGTCACGGATGACTTCCAGGGCACCCAACTCGGCATAAGGCACCTCATCGCTAACGGCCACCGCCACATCGGGTACTTGGGAGGTCCTGCCTCGGACAGAACTATCCGTCGATATCGGGGATGCGTCGATGAACTCCGCGCTCAAGGCTGGCCGATCGACGAGCACCTAGTGCGTCTTGACGTTCATGACTCCGAGGCAGCTGAGACTGCTGCCGCTGAACTCTTGTCAGAGGCGCGACGCCCAACCGCGCTTTTCGCTAGCGGGAGTCAGATCGCTCTTGGCACTTATCGAGTACTTCGGCGACTCGATCTCAATCGGCAGGTCGCTCTCGTTGCCTTTGACGACCTACTAGATGCCGACTTGACGGCTTGTGGGGTCACTGTAATAGCTCCAGATCCTGTCGCATTAGGTCGGGCCGCTGCCAAGCTTCTGTTTCGCCGGATCGATGGCGACGAGTCGCCGCCCGTCCATCATCTGATCCCGAGTCGGTTGATCACCCGCGCCACGGGCGAGATTCATGTGATGGGACTTAGTGGGCCCGCCGTGCAGCGCATAGCGCGCTGATAGATCTGGCTCGCGCAAGTGAAGTGCAGCGGGTAGGCCGTGGCGACCTCATGCATTGTGACGTGACGGAGCTCAACCGTCGGCTTCGACGCGACATCCACTCACCCCGCGGCTATTTTCTTGGCTACAGACGGACCCGCGCCGCCTCGTCTGCGTCTCGTAAAGGAGCCAAGAGCTGAAAAGGCTTAGCTGATACATGCAGCATGGGCAGCGCCCCAATCGCTAGGATCGCGAGCCACGCGCCATCCCACAACAGCTGCGGCGCCGCGAGTAGCGGCGTAAGTAGTAGCTGCATGGTGAGGACACCAACAAGGAGCCAAAGTCGGTGCCACAGCGGCGGCGACGTGCGCAGAACCAACCATCCCGCGAGCACGAGTACGCAGTAATCGGAGTTGTGGAAATAGCTCGCAGTCGCGACCGTGCCGAGGATTCCAGCGGCAAACACGATCTCCAGCTCGCCGCGCCTTGCCCACGCGATCCACAAGGCCATCGCGCCCTGGATGAGCCAGAGGATGTATGTGAGCGGTCGGTCGCTCAGCGGTCCCGCGAGTGTGAAGATCGTGTCGAGCGGCAGGTGCTGAACTCCCCGGACCACATGCCACCACTCCGTCAGGCCGGTGGAGCCCAGGGTCAGCACCGTGAGCAGCGCGAGCGCCGCCGAGGCGGCAGCCCAGGCCACGACAGGTCGGTAGCGACGGCTGACCAGCAGGGCGACCGGCAGGAGGATCACTGCCTGCGGCTTCAAGAACATGGCGAGCGAAAGGGCCACTCCCGCCTCCACGTCTCGGTTCTTCACGAGTAGCCACCAAGCCGTTGCAGACAGCGCCAGCACGATCAATGTGGGCTGCCCGAAGTACATGGTCAGCAGCACTGGTCCGGCCCCGATCGCCAACAACAGGAGTGTGATCTTGGCCAGGGCATCGTAGGGAGCGCTGATGTGCCATGCGATT
>Ga0209577_10007388_pt1 | contig 10107 bp, 5 predicted proteins | sample GraSoiAngelo_109_FD_185874 | JGI IMG/M metagenome (GOLD analysis project Ga0209577, IMG submission 185874) | Grasslands soil microbial communities from the Angelo Coastal Reserve, California, USA - 14_0903_12_20cm (SPAdes) (version 2) | ecosystem: Environmental > Terrestrial > Soil > Grasslands ...
GACTTGTTATGTATCGTGACCTACGGTCAGATTGCGGGATTGCTATCCCGCGGATAGCAAAATCCTTTCCTAAACTGCTTTCTCCCATTAACATGGGCGGATTCAGACTCTTCCCCGGAGAAATAAGATCATGTCTCGCAAATCTCTGATTCACGGAACCGTGAAGTGGTTCCTCTTAGTAATTCTGTGCGCTTGTGGCGGTACCCTCATCGCCCAGAATCAGACCGAAAGAACCAGAAAGCCGCAACCAGAAGCGACTTCCCCGACTGCCGAGAAGACCGCTGAACCACCAAAGAGCGAGCATGAAGATCCGCTTTTCAAGGGCATGAAGTACCGGACAATCGGTCCTTTTCGCGGCGGGCGCTCCCTAACGGCAGCGGGTATACCCGGTGATCCGACTACTTATTATTTTGGCTCGACCGGTGGTGGTGTGTGGAAATCCACCGATGGCGCGATGACCTGGACTTCGGTCTTCGATAAAGAGGGCGTGGGATCGATCGGGAGTGTCGCCGTCTCTGCTTCAGAACCGAGCACGGTGTACGTCGGCACCGGCGAAGCTTGCATCCGCGGCAATATTTCTCACGGCGATGGCGTGTATAAATCGCTCGATGGCGGTAAGACGTGGAAGAATGTCGGCCTCCGGGATACGCGTGCCATTGGCAGGGTGATTGTCAATCCCAGGAATCCAGACATTGTTTTTGTCGCGGCACTTGGGCATCCCTATGGCCCGAACCCAGAGCGGGGGATTTTCCGCACTACGGACGGGGGCAAGAACTGGGAGAAAGTTCTTTATAAAGACGTGAACACCGGCGGTGTCGACATTGCCTTCGACCCGGCAAATCCCAATATATTGTTCGCCTCACTATGGCAGGCGCGGCGCACTCCCTGGAGTCTTGCCAGCGGTGGACCGGGCAGCGCACTCTATCGCTCGAACGATGGCGGATCCACATGGAAGCAACTGCAAGAGCATGGGCTGCCCAAACCTCCCTACGGACGAATCGGTGTCGCAGTCGCCGCGAACTCCGAGCGCGCCTACGCACTGATCGAGGCCAAGGACGGCGGTCTATATCGCACCGACGATGGCGGCGACACCTGGCAGCTAGTGAATGGCAGCCATGACTTTACCCAACGCGCGTGGTATTACATGCACGTCATCGCTGACCCGCAGGATCCCGATACGGTTTACATCGCGAATGTGGACTTTCATAAATCTACCGATGGCGGACGTACCTTCAATAAAGTGAAAGTTCCCCATGGTGATAACCACGGACTGTGGATAGATCCCAAGAATCCGCGTCGCATGATCGCTTCAAACGATGGCGGAGTGACCGTGACCCTCGATGGTGGGAAGACCTGGACGCGAGAGGACAATCAGCCCACGGCGCAGTTCTACCATGTGATTACCGATACCCGGACGCCGTATTACGTGTATGGTGCACAGCAGGACAACAGCACGATCGCTATCGCCAGCCGCGATGATGACGGAGCCATAGGGCGCGCCAACTGGTATTCGGTGGGCGGTGGGGAAGCCGGATATATCGCGCCTTATCCTCCCGATCCCAATATTGTTTACGCCGGGGATTACGAGGGAAATATCACTCGTTTCGACAAACGCACTGGACAGATCAAAAACATCGCCGTGTCGCCTGAAATCTCTGATGCACAGGGAGCGGCCAACCTGGAGCACCGCTTCCAGTGGACCGCGCCTATCCAGATCTCTCCGCATGATCCCAACACTCTTTATTATGGCGGCGAGCGGGTGTTTAAGACAACCGATGGCGGTGTGCATTGGGAGGCGATTAGTCCTGACCTGACGCGCAACGACAAGAGCAAGCAGCAGCCCTCTGGCGGGCCGATCACGATCGACGACACCGGTACCGAATACTACGACACGGTGTTCGCAATTGCTGAATCGCCAGTCACCAAAGGTTTGATCTGGGCGGGAACCGACGACGGGCTAATTCAAGTTACTCGCGACAGTGGCAAAACCTGGACGAATGTCACACCAAAAGACTTGCCGGAGTGGAGTCGTATCAGCCAGATCGACGCTTCGCCGCACGATGCGGGGACAGTCTACGTTGCGGTCGAACGTCATCAATTCGATGATTTGCGTCCCTACGCCTATAAGACAAGCGACTATGGCAAGACGTGGACGAGGATTACTCGGGGCATTCCCGACACTACTTTTGTCCGCGCGGTACGCGAAGACCCCAAGAAACGGGGATTGCTGTATGCCGGGACAGAAACCGGCGTATATGTGTCATTCAATGATGGCGCCGATTGGCGCCCGCTGCGCCTGAATCTGCCCACAACTCCGATCCACGACTTGGTGGTGAAGAACGATGACCTTGTGCTGGCGACTCACGGGAGATCGTTCTGGATCCTCGATGACGTGACGCCGCTGCGGCAGTTCAGCGATCAAGTCGCGAACACAGATGTGTACCTCTATAAGCCGGCGACTGCTTTTCGTATGCACAACGTAGAGGACCCGCCCAAGCCAGTTCTGGTAGGGCAAAATCCTCCCTCGGGCGCGGTCATTTACTACTACCTGAAAGCGGCGCCTAAAGGTGAAACAACCGTCGAAATTCTGGACGGCGCTGGGAATGTGATCAGAAAATATTCCAGTAACAAGTTACAGCCGCTGGATGAGCCGCTGAGCCCCGATGACAAGAAACCGGAAAAGGAGATCAAGCCGGAGGTGGGCTTGAACCGTTTCCTGTGGGACCTTCATTACCAAGGCGCAAGCCGGGTACCTGACTACTACTTATTCGAGTACAAGGACGGCGCTAGCGGCCCACTGGCACTGCCCGGGCAATACCAGGTCCGGCTAACCGCAGACGGCAAGAGTCAAACCGCGCCGCTGGAATTGAAGCTCGATCCTCGGGTTAAGGTGGCGGAGGCTGATGTCGAAAAACAATTCAAGCTGCTCATCGATGTACGTGACGAATTGAGCCGGGTGTACGATGCCGTCAATCAGATTCAAGACCTGCGCCAACAAGTGGATGGCTTGAAAAAGCGTCTTTCTGAAAACCCAAATGCTAAGACGGTTCTAAGCACCGGAAGCGAACTGGACCAGAAGCTGGTAGCGGTTCGGGATAAGTTAATTAACCTGAAGATCACCGCCAACGAGGACTCGTTGGCCTATCCTCCGCAAATCGACGGTAAGCTGGCGTATCTCGCGCTGGCGGTCGCCGGTTGGTCGGATTCTGCCCCAACCGAGTCACAATACAAAGAGTTCGACAAACTAAAGAAGCAAGCTGACGATTTGCTGGCGCGCTGGGCTGAACTTCAGAAGACTGATGTCGCGGCCTTCCAGAAGCTGACAACCGAGCAGGGGATCCAGGCGATTGTAGTTCCTTCCGTCGGGAGCGCTCAGGGATCGGGAGGCGGACCACGATAGGGAATTACGTGGGGTGTTGCGGAGAACTTGCGGCTTGGGCGTGATCTGCATCCTTCGTGTGACGCGATGCTAAGATGAACCATACTTGGCTGCGAGCAAGCCAGTGATGCTCAGCTTTCTTGCATCTAAGTACGAAGAGAATGTTGAGTATATCTAGTAGTATAGCGGGCTGGAGGCGGTGGGGTTGTGGCATATGCCTGTTTATGCTGCTGGCAGCCAGCCTGGTGCAAGCGACACACTCGTGCAGCTTGCGGACTTTTGACAATTACTGCCCAGAAAGAGCTGCATTTTCATCAGCGGTTCCCCCGCCTTTTTGTCTGACCTGCCTCATGGCGCAATCGAGCGTCATGGTGATGCTCTTCGTAATTTTTTCGTCGTTGCTCGTTACTGCCCGTCGTTCTGGTTTTGCCCGGCCTCGCCTTCTCGTTTTGTGCGAATGTTTTCGTCTGGACGTACGCCCGCCTCCTGCCTGCTAGAACGGATCTCCTCCAGATATCTATATTGAAAATGCGAATCATGCATTTCTCAATGAGCGGTTCAAGTTGAATCTGGCCGTCTCCACCATGAGGAGTTTTGGAATGAAATACATTTGGTTCGCTGCTCTCGCGGTTTTGGTCGCGCTTCCGTTATTTGCCCAGCAGACCAGCGCCTCCCAAGGAGGCGCTCCGGATACGGCCGCGCTCGAACAGCGCATTAAGGATTTGGAAGAACGCCTTATTGCGTTGGAGGGACAGGTCCGCATGCTGAAGAGCGGGCAAGCGGGCGCTACCGGGCAGCCGGGAGCAGCACAGCCCGCGCCCGCGGCAACCGAAGCAGTGCAGGCGCCCCCTTCTCCTGCCGCTCCGGCTCCCACACCTTTGCCAACGCCAGTGGCCGAAGGCGTGGCACCGGTGGGCGGCCAATTACCCAATTACGGTGGCGCTTCTGCTTCTGCCAAGGCGTTGAATCCCGACATCAGCGTGATCGGGGATTTCATAGGAGCGGCCGGTACCAACTCGGCTCTGCCTCTGGCAACCATGCAGCCCTTCCCCTCGATGCAGATGCACGAATCCGAGGTCGGACTGCAGGCCATCATTGATCCATACGCTCGTGGCGACTTCTTCATCTCCTTTGGCGAGGAGGGAGTTAATTTGGAAGAAGGTTACATTACTTTCACGGCGCTCCCGGCGGGATTGGTTGCGAAAGCGGGCAAAATGCGTTCCGCTTTTGGCAAGGTCAACACCATGCATAATCACGTGTTGCCGTGGATCGACCGTCCCTTTGTAACCACCAATCTGGTTGGAGGAGAGGACGGAATTGATGACGCTGGCTTTTCGATCCAGCGTATTTTGCCGGCGCCAAAAGGTATTTTTCTCGAGGCCACCGGTCAAGTCTTCCGCGGCGATGCCGGGGACGTGTTCAAGGCATCACAGAGGAGCGATGTCAGCACGGTGGCACATTTGCGCGCCTATAAAGACATTACCGAATCCACCAATCTCGATTTTGGACTGTCATATGCCCGCGGCCACAATGACGCCGGGGCTGTGATCTCACTGTCTTCCGATTTCCTGACGCAGCTATATGGTATTGATGCGACAGTGCGCTGGAAGCCCCTGCGACGTTCGATTTACCATTCGTTCGTGGGCCGCAGCGAGTTGATTTGGAGCCAGCGCCAGCAGCCTTTGCGCGAACAGCGGGCTTTCGGTTTTTACACCTCAGGCGACTACCAGTTGGGCCGGCGCTGGTTTGTGGGCGGTCGTTATGATTGGTCAGAGCGCAGTCATTTCGCGAATCTAACAGATAAGGGAGCATCGGCTGTGCTGACTTACTGGCCGAGCGAGTTCAGCCAGCTTCGCGGACAGTACCGCTTTACCAAGTATGCGGAAGGTATAAATGCCAATGAATTACTAATGCAGTTGATCTTCTCGCTGGGAGCGCACGGTGCTCATCCGTTCTAGGAGAATAAATGTATAAATCAAGAAGTAGATATCGCGTTGTGCTCGTCATTGTCTTGTCACTGTTATTGGGTGCGGTGTTCTCGCCGACCAGGGTTGAGGCCAAGAAGCTTAATGTCGTGACCTCCACCACTGATATGGCTGCGTTGACGCAGGAGGTCGGCGGCGACAAAGTCAATGTGGAATCGATTGCAAAGGGCTATCAGGATCCACACTTTGTCGAGGCCAAGCCGAGCTTTTTGCTCAAGCTGCGTCAGGCCGACCTTCTAGTGACTGTCGGATTGCAGTTGGAGATCGGATGGCTGCCGCCACTTGTCAACCAGAGTGGTAATCCACGAATTCAAGTGGGGGCGCAAGGCTATCTCGATGCTTCGCAGTTCGCCGAGATTCTTGACATTCCGACAGGACCGGTTACGCGTGCCATGGGCGACGTGCATCCGCTGGGGAACCCGCACTACTGGCTCGATCCGGACAACGGCCGACGTATCGCCAAGGGAATCTCCGCGAAGCTGAGTGAGGTTGATCCGGGCGACTCCGCTTACTTTCAGGAGCGCTTCCAGGATTTCGACAAGCGCTTGACCGCGGCGGAGCAGAAGTGGGACGCGGAAATGAAGCCGTTTCATGGACGAAAGCTGGTTACGTATCACAATTCGTTTCCTAATTTTGCGAAGCATTTTCACCTGAACGTGATTGGCTACGTGGAACCCAGGCCCGGCATTCCGCCTACCCCCAGTCACACCATTGAACTCATCGGGTTGATGAAGCGCGAAAACTGTAAGCTTGTGCTCGTCGAACCGTATTTCGACTTGAAGACGCCGAACAGTATTGGAGCCGCGACGGGGGCCAAGGTGGTGGTGTATTTGCCGTCAGTTGGCGGAGAGAAGGATGTTACGGATTATTTCAAACTGTTCGATTACGATATCGCGTTGCTCACGAAGGCCTTCCAAGAAACACAATAGCGGGTAAGGAGAAACATGGAAATCCTGCCGTTCTTATTATGGCCGTTTATGGCCAGCCTGATTCTGACCGGCATCCACGCCTACCTCGGCGTCCACGTAGTGGAGCGAGGTGTGATCTTTGTGGACCTGGCGCTGGCTCAGATTGCTGCGCTGGGCGCCACCATCGCCATCTTGATCGGCATGGATCCGCATGGGCAGGGCGCGTATTGGCTGAGCCTGGCGTTCACGTTCGTGGGCGCGGCAATTTTTGCGTTCGCGCGCACTCGGCGCGGCCACATCCCGCAAGAGGCATTCATTGGGATTGCATATGCGGTTGCGTCGGCCGCTGCCATCCTGGCTATGAGCAAGGCCACGGGAGAGACTGAACACCTGAAAGACATGCTGGTGGGAAATATCCTGGCGGTTTCAAGACACGAAGTCGCGAAGACTGCAATCCTTTATGGCGCGGTTGGGCTTTTTCACTACATCTTTCGCCACAAATTCCTCTTGATCTCAACCAATCCTGCGGAAGCCGAACGCCGGGGCATGAGTATTCGCTTCTGGGACTTTCTCTTTTACGCGTCATTCGGCTTCGTTGTGACTTCCTCGGTAGCGATTGCAGGCGTACTGCTGGTGTTCTGCTACCTGATCGTACCTTCTGTGGGCGCCATGTTGTTCGCTGAGCGAGTGGGCCGCCGATTGGCGATTGGCTGGACGATGGGAACGCTGGTTTCTGCCTTGGGGGTTTATTTCTCAGTCTTATGGGATCTACCGACTGGAGCGACCATCGTATGCACTTTCGGCGCGGTGCTGGTTACGATGTTCCTGATCCACATCCTATTTTTTCGTGGCCGCGTTGCGCCACTTCTGGAAGGCGCTGCCGTCGCAGGGAAGTCCGAAGAACGAATACTCCAAACTCGCCAGTAGCGGCAACCGCGACGAAAAGCGAGCCCAAGAGAGGAATGCTTTTGCTTGTGAACAACTTCGCTCGGGATGACAATCTAATAGTGCGTAATGCTATGTTAAATTGATAGTCGTGGGCGCGTAGCTCAGTTGGTAGAGCAATGCCCTTTTAAGTCTCGCAAGAACGTGAAATCAGAGAGTTAGAAGGTATGCAGGGAACGCAGAGGCGACGTTTAGAGCGGGCGGGTACTGGTTCCGTTCCCGGATTCGTTCCCAGATTTCAGCAGGCGGGTTTCTGGTGATGTCAAAAGCATACGTTAAGGATTGGAAGGAACGCCCATCAGGGTTGAGCAGCGGACACACGTTTCGCGTTTTATGATGTGACATTCGACATCACTCCAGAGCACGTAAAGACCTTGGGCGCAAAAGAACTGGCAGAGTGTGCAAATCAAGCACCTACCCGAGACGACTTCAGTAAGTTCGAGCAGGCCACGCCTGGAAAGCACGCGGCTGTAATTGCGAACTTCGAGGACATCGGTGTCCAGGACACGAAGTTCGGTGATAGGTCGCAGTGCCGCATCGTTTGTCCGGGCGTCCCTCGGTCGCAGTTGCTTGCGGCCCGGTGTCCCACTCTGCCGATGCGATTTCGGACAAGTTAGGAGTTCATCAGTGTCAGACGGCGGGGCCGTTCCACGAGTTCCTGCCCGAAGTAGGTCTTCGACTTCAGTCTTTTCGCTAGATCAGGATTTCAGAATTTCTGGAAGGGCAATTCATGCGCGAAGTGCTGGCGCCCGGAGCACTTCCGCGCCGTGCGGTGGCTGAATATGCACTCGAAATGCCAGAGGGCTTGCCGCCGCTCACGAAAAAAGGAATCGTTCATCGCGATCTCAAGCCAAATAACTTCTTCATCACCCGCGATGATCGCGTGAAGGTTCTTGACTTCGGTCTCGCCAAACAGGCGCCGGCGGAATCCGCCGCAGAAGGGTTCCCGACCATGACCATCCCTGCACATACGGGGCCGGGCACCGTCATGGGCACCGTCGGATACGTGTCACCCGAACAAGTCCGGGGTCAAACCGTCGATCACCGTTCCGACATCTTCAGCTTCGGTGCCGTTCGCGTGGGCTTCAATGCTGGAGCAACGTTATTTATTCATGCCAGGTTTGGCCGACGCTCGATCATTCCCGGGACAACGACCCAGTGCATATCGCCGTCGAGCAATTTCAGATCCTCAGGCGTTAACGTGAAAGTCACGGTTTTCTTCTCGCCGGGCTCAAGGCTTACCCTGTCAAACGCGCGAAGTTGCTTGACCGCGGTTGATACCGGTGCAAAACGCTCACGTACATAAAATTGAACGGTTTCCGTTCCGCTACGTCTGCCAGCGTTCTCGACATCAACAGTCACATGTGCATTGGCTGCGGTATCTATCTGTGCCGGATCGATGCTAAGTTTTCCGTATTGAAACTGCGTGTAGCTCAGTCCGTATCCAAAATGGTATAGCGGGCTGCCGGGCATATCCACGTAACCTTTCGTGTGGACCCAGCCATTGTCAATCCAGTAAGCCTTCGAGGGCTTGTAGTTGTAATATGCGGGTAACTGTCCGACATGGCGTGGAATAGTAATCGCCAGCCGGCCGCTGGGATTGTAGTCGCCGAAGAGGACGTCGGCCACTGCCTCGCCGCCGCGCTCACCGGGTTCCCAAGCCTCGACGATGGCGGGAATATGATCTGCTTCCCAGCGGATAGAAAGTGGTCTGCCATTAACAAGCACCAGAACTGTTGGCGTACCCGTCGCCTGGATGGCCCTGACCAGGTCCTCCTGTACACCAGTCAAATCCAGACTGGCAACGTCGTAGCCCTCCCCATCAGTCGGCGGTTCTTCCTTGGTTTCACCCTCTCTCCTGGCCTGTTCACCCACTACAACTATGGCCACACTGGCGCTCTTGGCTGCGCGAACAGCTTCTGGGAAACCACTCTTATCCGGAACGTTTACGCCGCATCCCTTGGCGTAAACAACACGCGTTGCCGACGAGACCTTGGCCTTGATGGCATCAAGGATCGGACTCACATGTTGAAGGACTACGGAAGGCGAGTAATCACCCAACAAATTCGACGCACTATTCGCATTGGGACCGATTACCGCAATCGACTTCATATTCTTTCTAAGCGGCAGGATGCTATTTTCATTCTTTAAGAGGACAATCCCCTCCCGGGCGGCTCTGAGGGCCAGTTCTTGATGCTCTTTGGAATGCATAACGCGCTCCGCATGGTCCAGGTCAACATAAGGATGTTCAAACAGCCCGAGGCGGAATTTCTGTTCCAGAACTCGTCTCAGTGCCCGGTCGACCAATGCCATTGGAGCTCGTCCCTCTTCGACATTCTTGATCAGCGGCCCCATATAGGCAGGTTCGTACGTTATATTCAGATCGACGCCCGCACGCAGAGCTAGCGCACCTGCTTCCTTCTGAGTTGGAACGATACCCTCATAGATCAGCGTTCCAAAACCCTCGCCCTCGCTGACGACAATTCCCTTGAAGCCCAGCTCTTGCCGCAGCACGTCGGTTAGCCACTTCTCCGAGCCATGCGCCGGCACACCCTCGATTTCGGGGTACCCTGCCATTACACCGAGAGCGCCGTTCTTGGTGATGGCCGCACTCCAAGGTGGCAAAAAGTTCTCGCGTAGTACCCGTTCAGAGAGTTCGATGGCGCCTCGTTCCAGGCCGCTCACAGGTTCACTCTGAGTGGGAAAGTCGGTCATCAGCGCGATGACCTTGTCAGGTGCGTCGATACTGGAACCTTGCGCTCCTCGCACAACCGACTCAGCGATGCGTGAATAAAGGTAAGGGTCCTCCGTGTAGGCTTCTTCATTACGTCCCATCCTCGGGTCCCGGTCTAGCTCTAATACAAGTGTCGACAGGACATGGATGCCCACT
>Ga0209577_10007390_pt1 | contig 10105 bp, 14 predicted proteins | sample GraSoiAngelo_109_FD_185874 | JGI IMG/M metagenome (GOLD analysis project Ga0209577, IMG submission 185874) | Grasslands soil microbial communities from the Angelo Coastal Reserve, California, USA - 14_0903_12_20cm (SPAdes) (version 2) | ecosystem: Environmental > Terrestrial > Soil > Grasslands...
AGACGACATCATCGAGTAATTCAGGTTGAGCATCACGGCATAGCCTCGGGGGAATCATTCTTGGTTAATCTTCCGTTGATAGGTTCCGCCCCAACTAGTCTCCATTGCGCGAATCGAAGAAGTTCTTCCAACTTTTTTCGAGATGCTGCGGGACTGACCTCGTTTCAGAACAATTTCGTCTTTCATATTCGCGATCCGGTAAACAGGCCGATTTTATTTCGAAAAAAGTGGAAGTATTTTCCCGGTGCCTGCAATGGAGAGTAGGTTGGCACGCCGGCTGACAGATTGAACCCGTACAGTTGTTTGTGGCCGCAAAAGAAATTCAATCGAGCCGAGGAGACGAAGCTATGACAAAGAAGCTCATGTTCGCAGCGACACTATTGTTGGCCATCATTTCAGTTGGGATTGCGGCTGCGCACGTCGCTGACGAACCAAAGATCGACGGCAAATGGTCCGGGCAAATCCCGCGACCTAATCGCAGTTACGATTCCGTTTTCGACTTCAAAGTAGATGGCGAGAAACTCACGGGAAAGGTCTACGCATTAGACACCGAATTCGACATTGTTGGCGGCAAAGTAAAGGGGAACACGATCTCATTTAGGATCGGAACCACTCAGGGCAACTACACCGGTAAAGTTTCGGGAGATCAGATCGATTGCGAGGTCAATCTTTCCGGCGGGGAATTCGGGAGTCGGAAGATGGCGTTCAAGCTAACGCGAGTAAAGGAATAGTTCGACCGGAGTTAGCAGTGGCGCGCTTGATTGAGCGCGGCGCGCCATCCCAATCCCGAGTTCAAGTCGTCGATGAGATCTCGTAGCAATGCTCAAGGAAGTAGATTATCGTTGTCCGCACGAAGATGTCGTCGTTTACTCACTCCTGGCAAATGCCTTTCGAGCTGCGCTCAGACCGGCCAGACCGACTGATGTCAGAAACATCGATCGACGACTACAGTCTGTCGCGGCAACTCGCGCGTGGTGATGAGCGGGCTTTCGGCATTGTCTATGAGCGTTATAACGGACCGATTCACCGCTTCGCCTGGCACATGAGCGGTGATCGCGCCATGGCCGAAGAGATTACGCAGGAAGTATTCATGTTGCTGATTCGCAAGCCTCGAAAGTATGACCCCGCCAAGGGCTCTCTTGGTGGTTATCTGTTCGGGATCGCGCGGAACCTCACTCGACGTAGAGTGGAACAGCTTCTGCTTCACGTTCCATTCGTAGATGATCCGAATGCTTCGGACGAGAATTACTCGATTGGCGAAAGCGCAATCGACGACACCTCAAATGCTCTGGAACAGCTGACCCAACATGAATTGATCGAGGCTCTGCGCACGGCGGTGTTCTCGCTGCCGGCACAATATCGCGAAGTAATTATTTTGTGCGATCTGGAGCAAATGAGTCAGGCCGGCGCTGCTGAACTGTTGCAATGTTCGCCGGGAACCATCGCTTCGCGAATGCACCGGGCGCGGGCGATGCTGAAAATGAAGATGACGCGGAAAGGTCTGGTTAACAATGGATCGATCTGAAGCCAAGCTGGCCCAGGCGTTTCAAGCTCTGTCTGCGAAATCTCCGCAGAATGCGCCTGCCGAAGTCGGACTCACATTGCAGAATGCGTTTCGCCGGCATCATGTGCGGCGAAGACGTCGGCGCCGCTTAATTACTGCTGGGGCGTTGGGCGCTTCTTTAGTTGTCGCCGCGGTGCTGCTTTCAAAGTCGAGGTCTTCAGGATTACAGGAAAAGCAACCCTCACTGGCAACGAAGCAAGAAAGTCCGTTGCCGCCCCGAGAATCAAAACCAATCGTTTCAGTCCCCGAAAATCAGCCGGCTAAATCCACTATCGCTTCTTTGCACAAAGCGCCTCGCAAAGCTGAGTCTGCGGCCAGGGTTGTCAGCCAATTCACATCGCTCGCGTCTTATGATCCGGCATTTTCGAAGGACGGATTCAAGATTGTTCGCGTAGGCTTGAGCAGCGCGGAACTGTCTCAGATGGGAGCGCCGAGCTATGTTTATCCCGCAGGACGGCGCGTACTCACTGATGTTGTATTGGATCGAGATGGAATACCCGTTGCGGTGCGCACGGTTGGCAGATAAGGCATTAGAACTTCTATGAAGCCCTCTGTTTTTTTCATTTTGCTTTTCTTGCTGGTGACGCTGGTCGTTGTGGCGCAGACCGACCGGCCTGGTTCCATTCAACGGCAATCAGGCGTTACGCTGAACTCAGCGGAGATTGCCGGCCGGGAAGAACTGACGAAGAACGCTCCTTATTTAGCCACGGCAATCGTCGAAAGCACTCAGATGCTGGCGGATGGAAATCGGATCCTCCACAGTACGCAAGAACTAGTGGCGCGCGATGTTGAGGGTCGCACGCGTCATGAGGAAGTATTCGACCGGATTGGTTCGCTGGAGATAGACGCGCCGAAGACGATCTTCATCAGCGACCCAGTGTTAAAGAAGGAATACACTCTCAACACGAGAGACAAGACATTCACAGCGCAGCCGCGGATCGACATCGATGCGCTTCTGAATACGCCCCGGTCCCGTGCCGAGGGACGAAGCGCCTCGACGGAAAAACCAAATAGCAATAGCGCCGCGAATGCGCAACCGAGCGTACGCAGGCCGAGAGACATACGCAGCGAAGACCTGGGCGAAAAAGTTCTCGAAGGCTTGAAAGTCAAAGGCGAGAGGCTGGCAGCTACCTTTCCCGCGGGATCAGTGGGGAATGAACGGCCGCTGGAAGCCTCACTCGAGACCTGGTACTCGCCTGATCTCCACCTCTTTCTTTACCGAAAGCGAATCGACCCACGCTTCGGAGAGGTTCTTTATCGACTGACAAAAATCCAACGCATTGAGCCTGACGCTTCTTTGTTTAGGATTCCCCGCGGATATAAGTATCGTCCGAAGTAAGCTTCAGCGCGTAGGTCGATCCGCAGACACCTATCTTTGACTTCACTTTGGCGTAGTCAGTGATTGCTTGAAGGCTTCTTTAAGATCACTCTTACTCTTAATCCCAAAACTGTGCTTAATGATCTTGCCATCGCGACCGATGAAGAAAGTCTGCGGCAGAAACCGCAGGCCGCCATACGCATCGCCCACGGCGTGGTTTCCCATTAGGACGGTGTAGTTGATGCCCATTTCTTTGACGAAGTCAGCAACGTGCTCCTGGTTGCCATCCTCCATCGATATTCCAATCACTTCCAGGCCATGCTCTTTGTATTGCCGATAGAGATCAACGAGCCACGGCGTCTCGACCCGGCACGGTGCGCACCAAGTGGCCCAGAAGTTCAAGACGGCCACTTTCCCGCGAAAGTCGGAAAGCTTCACTGTGTTGCCATCCACAGATTTGAGTTCAAAGTCCGGGGCCGGCTCGAGCGGCATATCATCATCAACACTGGATGCTGTGACTTGCGAATGGAAGATTCGTGAAGCTCTGAGTGGGCCATAGATTGAAAGCGTCACAAGAGATATCACACCAAGGAGAATAAAGGTTCTACTTTTCATTAGTTCACCATTCATAAGAATTTCTCGGCCATACTGCGGAACAAGGGGATGCTATTCATCCAGGAATTAAGCACGGCGAAGTGGCGCGTGAAGACCATGACGCCGACGACGATGAGCAGAGTGCCGCTGACGATCTCCAACTTATGCAGATGACGACGAAAGCGAGCATAAAAAGCGAGGAACCGATTGATGCCGACAGAGGTCGGCCTACCTCATTGTCTGATCCATTCCCGGCCATCAGCTTTGATGAAATTCTTGACGCCTTCTCTGCCGGTGACGCGCAAGAGCAGAGAGCCGCCTTCGCGTTCCATTCGCACGTCGAGGTCAAAAAACGGACAGCACAGACGTTCCTGAAAAGCCCATTCCGTCAAGAGCTGATACGTTTTTTCGTCCTTCGGAAATTCAAACTCATAACCGTCTGAAAGTTCTCGGACACTCTTCCTCAGAGAGATCAGAGTTGGCCCGAGTTCTTCAAAGTGTCTCTTTCTCACCTCTGGAGTTAGGGCCGTCCGGTCGCAGGCAAACGGTGATTCGCGTTTCGTTGCTACCGAAGTGTTGCTCTGTTGAGTGAGCGCTGATGTTGGGAAAGCAATCCGCGAAAAAATGATCGCTCCCACTGCTGTTGCTGCTATCGCGACTACAAGTAATGCTTTCATAGTTTCTCCTTCAAAGGTTTTATTTTCGTAACCGAACCACATGCCAGGCAGCTGAACGCGTTTCAGGATTTCAGCATGCTTTCAAGCGCGCCGATGACCTGATCACGATTAATAACGCCAAAACGCTCGTAAGCGAGCTTGCCCTGCTGGTCGAAGATGAATGTCGCCGGCATGGCGCCCGTCCAATGTTTTGTTACTGCATCAATGATCGGCTGAGGGTCATCCATGTCCGGCACGAGAATGTCGAAGCGGCCACCGGACTTCTTGATAAACGGAACTATCTTTGAATCAATGTCTGACGTTTTGTCGAGACTGATACCGATTATCTTGACACCTTTTTCTCGGTACTGATTATCGAGCGCGACCAAATCAGGAAACTCGCCCACGCAACCGTGACACCAAGTCGCCCAGAAGTTGATGACCAACACATGGCCATGGGTCTGCTCTCTCAGTTTGGCTACGTCCGGCACCCTCAAGAGCCCAATTGAGGGCTTACTTTGGCTCTGGTCGGAGCTGTCTGAACTCTGGGCCAGACTTAGTGTCAGGCAAATGTTTGGTGAAAACGCTGCACCTAGCAACGTCGCTGCTAACGTGACAGCAAGAATTGCTTTCATAATTTCTCCTTCAAGTTTGCTGGTTCTCACCAACCTGAACCGGCGCGGCCCCTGCTGTTTGGTCGCCAGAACTCACCGACTTTTGAGCGGTTGAGCACGAAAGACTCACAAACAAGAGCGCGAGCATTGCAATGCATTTTAGGTTCATGGTCCGGCTCACTTAGTGTGCAGAAGTTTACCGGGGTCGATGCGGATGACTTCAATGGTGATCGACTTCGTTTGGATTTCGCTAAACCCGTGCGGCACGCCGGCCGGAATAATGATTTCGTCACCGGCTGAAATCTTGCGGCTCTCACCGCCCTCGATGGGTGTGCCGCGCGCGCCTGGACCGAGGACGGGTAGGTCCGGATCGTTAGCCGCCATCTGCTTACGATTCTTAAGGGTGCCGCCAGTCACGAGCGTTCCAGAGCCTTCGATCACCCGCAGAATCTCCGTCACATCGTCCAGTGCGACAGTGTCATGTTCAATGGTGCAGCCCTGGTCCGCCTCCTGAAGCCGGCGGGTTATATAGACTCCGACGTTGTATTGTCCGGCATCAACGACGCGAATTGGTTGATCCATTTCCGGGGCGCGGCTGGCGGTGGCCGACACGTCAGCGGCTGTCACATACGTGGCCTTTGCCGCGGCGTTCAAGTATTGAGCCAGCGCCGGCCGAAAGAAATTGCTCTTGCTGAAACCGAGGCCAAGCAGAAGCGCGAACGTTGCTGCGACCCCCAGGAATACCCTCTTGTTCATGTTCGTTCTCACTGAATTTGTTCTCCCTTCTTGAACTTCAATCAGACCGTACAACTTCAAGTTGACTTTAAGTCAAGCACTTTTTTTGGGATTGTTATGGAGCGAAAAATCCAACGATCGCGTGAGTGAATTTGACATAGAAGAGCAACGGTCGAATGCCTTAGAATGCAGCCATGGCACAACTAACTATTTCTGAAGTCGCGCGCACCTTCGGGCTGCGGCCGTCTGCGATTCGCTATTATGAGCAAATTGGAATTCTTCCCGAGGCGTTGCGGACCAGCGGGCAGAGACGTTACGACGGATCGGTGCTGCGCCGTCTGGCAGTGATTCAACGGGCGCAACAAACCGGTTTCACCCTAGATGAGATTAAGGAACTCTTCTTTGGATTCGAGCCAGGCACACCGCCGTCCAAACGCTGGCAGGAGATGTCACAGCGCAAGCTGGGCGAACTCGAAGCGTTAATCGCTCAGATGAAGACGATGCAGCGCTTGCTCGAGCGAATACAAAACTGCCGCTGTGATGCGCTGGACGAATGTGGTAAACGGCTGCTACTCCAGGGACGTCCTGAAGTCGGAGTGAAGGAGCTTAGGGCCAATGCCGCGATTTTGAATAAGTCGGCAAAGCAAAAGCCTCGCAGAAAAGAATGAGTCGGCAAATAGAAATCACAAGTATTTTATTTCCGTCGGAAAGCGAGCGGCTTGGTTTTCAATCAACTACTATTAACCTCAGGAGCCGCGCGGAAACAAAGATTCGTCGATGCTCGTGGCGAGCAGGATCGCCCCCGGCATTCAAGCCATTTCGGCGCGATGCTGCCTGGGCTGATGGTAAATCTTTCGTAACGTTTTAATCAGATCATCCGACCAGACAGCGAGTGGGTCACGAGCTTTGCGGTTATATCGGGTAGCGGCCTGGTTATAGGTCGGAAGCAGCTTTCTTTGGTCGCAGATGCATTCGACCAGTTTCGCCCGACCATAGCTCTTTTCAATCACGACCGACATCTTCCAGCCGACGGTATACCAAGGCCCCTGAACGCCGAAGAATGACATTCCGGCCTTCTGTCGTTCTTCTTCGCTGAGTTTGTTGTCAAGAATATCGAGAAAGAATTTCTCAACCTTCTTAAGATCATCATTGAAGTTCGCCATGTCTCGATCCCAGCGTGCCCGATCTTCAGGTTTACTGTACTTGTGCGGATGGATGTTCGGGCCGCCGGCGGCGGCGAGCATCGCGAAGCCCTCGCCGAATGCCCCGATCCAATTGATAAGGCTTTGAATATTCTTCGGCTGTTTAGCGATTTCATCCGCTACCAGCTTCGCAGGACAACTACTGCCATAGCCGATGTGATGCAGCTCGTGTGCGAGCGTGTTCTCAAATTGCTCTTTGGTCTTGGCCGGATCGAGATAGAGAAAGATTGCAGGATCGGTGTTGACTTCGAAGACGAAGCTATTCTCGCGCGGCTTAATCACGGGATAGATTTTGGCTTGGATATGCGCTTCTTTTGGCAGATAAGCCAGCGACCGGTGCGCCGCGCTGTCCACCTTAACTTGCTTCCATTGTTTGAGCGTTTCGGCGAGCGCCGGCGCGTTGGCTGAGAGCTTATCGGAAAGAATGAAAGACTTAAATTCATCGTCGGTGAAAGAGCGCTGCATCGCCGTTTCGCGCCGCTTAAGCCGCGTGTAGCCCTCGCTTGAAAACAGTCGCTGCCAGTCCTCCGCAGTTAATGTTTGATTCGCCTTGCGCTTGGAGAGGATAGCCAACACCGCCTCGGCCTCGTCCGTGACGAGGCGCACGTAAACCCGTGAGTCGCCAACAGACTGCGCCTGATAGGCCGGAGAAAAATGCCCGTGGACAGAAATGCAAATTATAAGAGTGCTGAACGCCAGCACGCGCCGAATTCGCACGACTCGTTTCTTCTTCTGGTATGTTCTAGTGCAGATAAACATCGCCGCCAGCGTCGGCCTGCTTATATAAATCCTTTCCAGAACGAAATTCATCCGTTCGTAGAAAAGTCTTAAGCATCGTAACAACTCTCGAGCAATTTCGACCTAAATGCCTCGCACTGTCGGTCGGTCGGTCTTAGTCATTCGCCAGCGGATTCGACGGCCCTACTAGCATCATCTCTTCGCGTTAGCTCTCAGCTTATTCACCGTCTCGAATGGATCGCCCGCTTTCAATACCCAGGCACTGTTATGTGGGCTAAACCCGACGCCAGGATAATATTCCTGTGCATCAGGTGCCGCGAGTAACACCAGCATTGAGCGCGGCCCCATCTTTTCTCTCGTCTTCCGGATCATCGCTATTCCTATTCCCATCCTCTGATGCGACGCCCTCACCGCCAGGTCCGAAAGGTACCCAACAAAGCTGAAGTCTGTCAGCGTACGCGAAATCCCGACCAACAGATCCTGATCCCAAGCGCTGACGATCAGATTTGCATGCTTAATCATGTCAGAGACGATCTCTTTATCATCGATAGGTCTCCTCTCACCCAGAGTGGATTTTCTGTAGAGGTCTATTACATCGTCAAGGCCCAGGTTGTTGCCGTATCTGTATTCGATGTTCCTCATTATGTTTGCCCGCGCAGCCTCGCCCGAGTGGTTTGACATCACTGCTGTTAACCGGCTACTCTTCACTAGCAGGTTACAGCCTATTCTGCGGATGGTAACCTGTCAAGAGATGTCTGCTGGTTACCTCAAATTATTTTATTGGTTCGATCCACTGAAATGTGAGACGGAGATATTGAATACCAACTATCCGAACCGAGGCTTTAAGTTCATTGGCGGCATCCTGTGCCTCGATTTCATAAATACCGTCGAGGGCAGGAGCAACAACTCACATCATAAAAAGGCCGCTGGGGATGACTATCAAATCATCGGCGAGAAGTTCAGAAATTATTTTGATCTGGTAACGTGGTTCCGCCACGAGGAAACAGCTCTGCTGGGGACAAAGGACGCACGTCGCCTGAGCCAACTCGCTGAAAAGCATCCAAGGTCGGCGCAGACGGTCTTTGAAACCGCGATCAATTTGCGTGAGGCTCTTTATCGAATCTTCAAGTCGCTGGCACTCGGTCGCAGGCCAAACCAGGCGGACATCGAGAAAGTAAATGATGAGTTGAAAAACGCCAGGGCGCACGAGAAGCTTGTTTTCTCAACTGACGGTTTCGCGACCGAGTGGGAAAACATCTCGGACACGCTCGATTCTCCGCTCTGGCCGGTGGTCCGCTCGGCCGCTGAACTTCTTACGTCCGGTGATTCCTCAAGACTACGACAGTGCATCGGCGAAGACTGTGGATGGTTATTCGTGGATACGAGCCGCAATCGAAGTCGCCAGTGGTGTGACATGAAGGACTGCGGCAACCTTGCGAAGGTTCGCAGATTTCGCGAGCGCCAACAGGAGACATGACGGAAGCCGCGGTTTGTGGCGTCATCATTTTGTTTCGACAGATGAGTTGGGGTTCAAGCTTACTTTATCTCCATGACTGGGCGGCTGAGAGATCACTAGAAATTCAAGATCGTTATCTGAGCGATTGTGCATTTGATGCGGCGCGCCAGGCAAAATATCAATTGCTTCTCCGGCCCCCAGAGTTTCAGTCCGGTTCGGCATCTCCATTGTCGCGACACCTAACAGAATAAAGAAAAGCTGTCGCGACTTCGTATGATAATGGTTGACTTCTGAGGTCTTCGGCGGCATTCGCTCCCGAATGACGCTCAGATCTGCATGCTTGAGCAGGTGCCATCCCTCACAGCCCTGCCCCCATCGGTAATGTTCGGCGGTTTCTTTCTTAATCATAATCTTCCTGTCTAGGTGCGGCATCAGCTTGGCCTCTGGATATATGAAGAAAAACCAAGCACCGTTGGCCTCGCACTATTTGGACTTGGCGCACCTGAGAATTGCTTCAGCCGAGAGGTCGATATCTTTTTCGGTGGTTGACCAATTTGAAATTGAGATGCGCATCGCGTGCATGCCATGCCAGCTCGTGCCTCCCAACCAGCACGTTCCATCTTCCTGCACTCGGCGGATGACGTCTGCCGTAAATTCGTCGTCATCCTTTCCGGTTGGATCTGAAAATCGCACCAGGACTTGATTGAGCACCACGTCATTCAGGATCGTCACGCCTGGAGCTTCTAAGAGCCGGCTGGCCATTTCGCGCGCGAGCCGACAGCACCGATCGACGAGATCAGCGATTCTCTCGCGGCCCAGGAAACGCAATGCCGCATAGACCGTGAACCCACGCGCCCGCCGTGAAGCTTCCGGCACCCAATTGCAGTTATCACGCTCAGCGCGGAGCGCGGTTACGTAATACGAAGCATGCAGGCTCATCGCGGCTTGATGAGCGGTCGCGTCGCGCACAAATACAAGTCCGGAATCGTACGGAACGTTAAGCCACTTATGACAGTCGACCGAGAGGGAGTCGGCCAGCTCAATACCCTGCGTCAAAGATCGATGGGTCGGAGACGCTGCCGCCCACAGCCCGAATGCGCCATCGACGTGAAGCCAACTCGGGCGTTCGCGAATACAGGCGGCAATCTCGGAAATCGGATCGAATGAACCGGTGTTTACGTTTCCGGCCTGCGCGCAAACCAGAACTGGAGTTGAAATGCCGGCGAGA
>Ga0209577_10007391_pt1 | contig 10105 bp, 8 predicted proteins | sample GraSoiAngelo_109_FD_185874 | JGI IMG/M metagenome (GOLD analysis project Ga0209577, IMG submission 185874) | Grasslands soil microbial communities from the Angelo Coastal Reserve, California, USA - 14_0903_12_20cm (SPAdes) (version 2) | ecosystem: Environmental > Terrestrial > Soil > Grasslands ...
ACAAGCGAGAGAGAGTACGAGGAGGATGCCTAGGCGCTGAAGGCCGACGAAGGACGCGGAGACCGGCGAAACGTTCAGGGGGAGCTGCATGCGAGCGAGGAGCCCTGAGATTCCGAATGGGGCAACCCCTCCAGAGTGATGTCTGGAGACCCGTGACTGAATATATAGGTCACGGGAGGGTAGCAGGCGAACTGAAACATCTCAGTAGCCTGACGAGAAGAAATCAAACGAGATTCCCGTAGTAGTGGCGAGCGAACCGGGAGGAGCCCAAACCAGCGGTTTTTCGGAACCGCTGGGGTTGTAGGACCAGCACACGCGCGACCCACGCCGACTTGAAGGGGTTGGAAGGCCCCACCACAGCGGGTGAGAGTCCCGTAGAGACAGGCGATGGCGAGCGCGCTGGGATCCTGAGTACCACGAACCCCGGTGAGTTTGTGGGAAGCTGGGGGGACCACCCTCCAAGGCTCAACACCTTCAGCGACCGATAGTGAACTAGTACCGTGAGGGAAAGGTGAAAAGCGCCCCGAAAGGGGGATGAAACAGACCCTGAAACCACGTACTCACCAGCAGTCAGAGGCCACTCTTGCATCGTGCAAGCAGGGCTGATGGCGTGCCTTTTGTAGAATGATCCGGCGAGTGCATCGTCGTCGCCTGGTTAACCTCCGCTAAAGGAGGGCAGCCACAGGGAAACCGAGTGTGAAGAGCGCGACGAACGAGTGGTGGCGATGATGCGACCCGAAACCACGTGAGCTATCCATGAGCAGAGTGAAGCGACTGTGAAAGGTCGTCGAGGCTCGCACCCACCAGTGTTGCAAAACTGGGGGAGGACTTGTGGATAGGGGTGAAATGCCAACCGAACGTGGAGATAGCTGGTTCTCCCCGAAATGTATTGAGGTACAGCCACGAGCGGCGTGCTGCTGGAGGTAGAGCGCTGGCTGGGCAAGGGGCCAAGTGCTGGTTACCGATCCCAACCAAACTTCCAATGCCAGCAGACCAAGGGGCTCGTGAGTGAGACGGCGGGGGCTAAGCTTCGTCGTCCAAAGGGAAACAGCCCAGACCCGCAGCTAAGGTCTCAGAATCGATGCTCAGTGTGCAAGGCCGTGCGTGCGCCCAGACAGCCAGGATGTTGGCTTAGAAGCAGCCATCATTGAAAGAGTGCGTAATAGCTCACTGGTCGAGTGCGCGCGCACCGACAACGTATCGAGGCTCAAGCATCGTACCGAAGCTCGGGATGTCCCCCTTTATGGGGGGGCATGGTAGGGGAGCGTTGTGTGGGCAGGGAAGCCTGATCGCAAGGACAGGTGGAGCGCACACAAGAGCGAATGCCGGAATGAGTAGCGTCATGGGTGAGAGAACCACCCACACCGAAAGCCTGAGGGTTCCTGGGCAACGTCAGTCGTCCCAGGGTGAGTCGGGTCCTAAGCCGAGGACATCACGTCGTAGGCGATGGAAAGCAGGTCGGAAATTCCTGCACCAGAGCCGGTCGTTACCGAGCCAAGCGGGGACGCGGTAGGGAACATGAACCCATCGAATGGACAGGATGGGCTGGCACCACGAAGCGCGAGACACAGGCAAATCCGTGTCTCACGAGAGCGTGACGGGTGCCACGAGTCCGCGCAAGCGGGCGGAAGTCATGGCGCCCCACGCCGCCCAGAAAAGCCGCTAGCCAGACCGTGTTCTGCCCGTACCGCACACCGACACCGGTAGGCAGGGAGAACCCTCCCCAGGTGAACGAGCCAACCTCTGTCAAGGAACTCGGCAAATTAACCCCGTACCTTCGGAAGAAGGGGTGCCCTAGTAGCTTTCTCTTGTGTTATGCAAGAGAGGGCGAGGGGGTCGCAGGAAACTGGCTCAAGCGACTGTTTACCAAAAACACAGGTCTCTGCCAACGCGCAAGCGGACGTATAGGGGCTGACTCCTGCCCAGTGCCGGAAGGTTAAGCGGAGCCGTGCGAGTAGCGGCGAAGCGAAGCCCCGGTGAACGGCGGCCGTAACTATAACGGTCCTAAGGTAGCGAAATTCCTTGTCGGGTAAGTTCCGACCCGCACGAAGGGAGTAACGACTTGAGCACTGTCTCGACAGGGGGCTCGGCGAAATTGAAGTACCCGTGAAGATACGGGTTTCCCACGACAGGACAAAAAGACCCCGTGGAGCTTTACTACACCCTGGTCTGGAGACGAGCTGATGCCTGCGTAGCATAGGTGGGAGCCAGTGAACCCTCTTTTGCGGAAGAGGGGGAGGCAGCGGTGAAATACCACTCTTGCATGAGTTTGTCGCTCATGCCCATCCGTAAGCCGGAGGGCAGACAGGGCCAGGCGGGTAGTTTGACTGGGGCGGTCGCCTCCCAAAGCGTAACGGAGGCGCCCAAGGGTTCCCTCAGGGTGAATGGACACCACCCGCATAGAGTGCAAAGGCACAAGGGAGCTTGACTGCGAGGCCGACGAGCCGAGCAGGGACGAAAGTCGGGCTTAGTGATCCCACATTTCCGCGTGGAAGGAGTGTGGCTCAACGGATAAAAGCTACCCCGGGGATAACAGGCTGATCTTGCCCAAGAGTTCACATCGACGGCAAGGTTTGGCACCTCGATGTCGGCTCGGCGCATCCTGGGGCTGGAGTAGGTCCCAAGGGTTGGGCTGTTCGCCCATGAAAGCGTCACGCGAGCTGGGTTCAGAACGTCGCGAGACAGTTCGGTCTCTATCCGTCGTGGGCGTGGGAACATTGAGGGAAGTCATCTTCAGTACGAGAGGACCGAGATGGCTGGACCGCTGGTGAGCCAGTTGGCCTGCCCAGGCCACCGCTGGATAGCTACGTCCAGAAAGGAGAAGCGCTGACAGCATCTAAGCGCGAAGCCGCCCCCAAGATGAGTGTTCCCATCTCTTTTCAAGAGAGATGAAGATCCCAGGGAGACCACCTGGTAGCTAGACCGCGGGTGCACGCCTGGTAACAGGTGCAGCCAAGCGGCCCTAATGATCTAACGGCTTGTTCACCACCGTTGCTTGGCGGCATGCAGGACAGCGAGCCTGTCTCTCGGCCTTCGGGCTGGCTGGTCTCGGCAAAATTGAGGTAATTATTCTTTTTTAGCATAAAGAGAGGACGCTACCAATGGCGTCCTCTCTTTATGTCTATTCAAAATCTTCTAACGCACAACGAATCTCTTTCTGTGCCTCTAAATCTTCCTCGTGCTCCAATGCATCCTCTAACGCCTGCTTCGCCTCCTCTCCCCCAATCCTCCCAAGCGCCCAGGCTGCATGGCCGCGCACCAATGGCTCAACATCGTGTAGTGCTCCCACCAGCGCTGGAATGGCCTGTGGGTCGCCGATATTGCCGAGCGCGACACAAACGTTGCGCAAGAGTCCGCGTCGTTTGGTGCGCCGGATAGGGCTTCGCCGGAAGCGCTCGCGAAACTGCTCTTCCGTTAAGGAAAGCAGGGGGATCAACGCCGGGCTGCTGCCGGTGTCTTCGCGTGGTCGAAATTCCTGGCGCGGGTGAAACGATACAGGTTGCGCAGGAGGGCTGCTTATCCTGCCATCTTTCCTTAATCCCAGGCGGCGCTCGGCAACGATATTGACGGGACAGACCTGCTGGCAGATATCACATCCAAAAATCAGGTTGCCCATCAATGGGCGCAGTTCGAGTGGTATGCTGCCGCGCAGCTCGATGGTCAGAAACGAGATACAGCGTGTATTGTCCAGCACGTAAGGAGCGGGCAAGGCGCCTGTTGGGCAGGCATGCAGGCAGATTTCACAGCTACCACAGCTTGCCTTCGAAGGCGCGTCGTAGCCACTTCCCTCTTCACCTCCCAGGGGAAGATTGGTTACGATCTCTGCCAGAAAAACCCACGATCCCCAGCCTTTCGTCAGGATGTTCGTGTTTTTCCCATACCAGCCCAATCCTGCTCGTTGCGCTACTGCGCGGTCTACCATACGCCCCGTGTCCACAAAGAGGCGTGTCTCCACATTCTCGATCTCGTTGCGTGCATAGTCGCGCAGCCACGTTGCGAATTGCTGTAGTTTTGGCTTGATGATCTCGTGATAGTCGTCACCCCAGGCGTAGCGGGAGATGCGCCCTCGCAGTGCCCCATCCTCTCGCTCGTCCGGTTGTTCGGTGAGGTAGAACATCGCCAGGGTGATGATGGACTGCGCCTCTGGTAAAAGCGCGTTTGGATGGCACGATACCGAGGCGCGCTCTGTTGTGAACCAGGGAAGACCATCCATGAGGCCCTGCGCGATGCGTTCTTTGATGACTTCGCGTTTGGATGGCACGATACCGAGGCACGCTCTTTTGTGAACCAGGGAAGACCATCCATGAGGCCCTGCGCGATGCGTTCTTTGATGACTTGCTCGGTCTCCGCGAATTCTTCCGCGCTGGTGATGCGCGCAATATCGAAGCCGAGCGAATAGGCATATTCTTTGATGGTAGTGGTGTTAATTCGTGACATCTCTCCGCTTGTTGAGCCACCATGCCAGGCCGATAAACAGCACAAAGTAACATGGAAGTACGATCAAGGCATGGATAGTGGACAGAGTTGGAGGGTTGTAACCAAAAAGATAGTGCGCCTGATCTCCAAGCAAGGCCCCAAAGTTATTCCCAATAAAGTAATCCGGGATAGCCTTCAGGATATCTCCAAATGGCCCGCGGCTGAAATTGCTAATCAGCGACAGGACACTACCTAAGATTGGCTCAACGAAGAACCAGGTTAATGCTCCAACAATACCTGCCACTGTTGATCGCCCTAATACGCCAAAGAAGACTGCAATTGCCCCGTACATAAACCAGTTGAGCACGGCGATGAACAGGTATAGCAACGCATGTTCCACCCAGCCGGCGTTCAAAAAGTCGCCAGTCTGTGGGAAGCCGCTCACCGGATTGAGCACCTGGCCTGTCAGGACACCGAGGATGACCATCATCAATATGCCGATCAAGACAGAGATGAAGGCCGCCCCGACTTTAGCAAGTAAAAATTGTGTACGTGTTGGTCCGCGCGTGAAGAGCAGGCGCACAGTTCCGATGCTATATTCGCCTCCCACCATCGTGCCGATCAGGATGATAATTAAGACGGTACAGGGTGTAAGGGCGAACTGTACAGCAACATTCAATGAAATGGGTAAGCGTAAAGGTGTGGATACGCTTTCCAGGGCGTCGTGCCGCAGTTGTTCTAACTGGGCGGGCGAAGGCGTCGGGCAGTTTGTTGGCTGGCCAGGTCCAGGATTGCCGTTTGCAGGGGTTGCGCCCGGATTTGACAGCGTCTGGCATGGCGGCGCGAAACTTTCCGCGGGCGCATTCTGCGTTAAAAAGGTGCCAATCGAAATCAACAGGAACAGGATAATAGCTAATGCAGCGGCGATGCTCCCCAAGACCCTCGACATTCTACGGCGGCGCAGTTTGTATAGTTCCATCCCAATCAAACGCAGCATCACAGACAGGTAGTCTTGCCGCCCCATAACCACTGAACTGCTGCGTACCGGGTGAGGTATCTCATTTTCCGCGCTCGTAGGCAAATTCGGCGAGATGTTCATTGAGAACCTGCCTTTCCATCATTGAATGGGTCGTAGGTGGGCGTCGCATTGATAGATGCGCCTGGTATGGTTGGAGCAATGGGTGGACTATCAGCCAGCCCGGCCATGCCGGGTATGGTTGGAGCAATGGGTGGACTATCAGCCAGCCCGGCCATGCCGCGCCGCCCTCCGGCCACTGGAGCAGTCAATTGCAGGAAAACCTCTTCCAGGCTGCCCTCATATGGATGCAGTTCAGCAGCAAAGAGATCGTGGCTGGCAAGCAGCGCATTGATCTTCGCCGAATGCGCTTTCGGTGCATCTATACGCAGAGCCGGTTCCCCCTGCCGGTTCATTTCGATACGAAATGTGCTTATCCAGTCTGCACCCCGATCTTTGGCCTCGCGCAGCACATCAAAAGCCCTTTGCGTCTCCTCTGGTGTATTCAAGCGCACAAGTACCTGCTCGCTGCTGCGCATCAGCTCGTGAACATTTCCCTGTTTGATGAGGTTGCCCTTCTGGAGAATGGCCACGCGATTGCATACTTGCTGCACCTCGTTCAACAGGTGACTGGAGAGAAAGATGGTCTTTCCAAGCGCGGCCAGGCGATGGATTAGTTGGCGGATTTCAAACATACCTGCCGGGTCAAGCCCGTTGGTTGGCTCGTCTAACAGCACCAGTTCAGGATCGGCAAGCAGCGCAGCCGCGATACCCAGGCGCTGCTTCATGCCGAGGGAATATTTGCGATAGGCCGTTTTCGCCTGCGCGCGCAGTTCAACCAGCTCAAGCACCTCATCGATGCGCCGTCGATTGGCCTTGCCTGAACGCATGCCAGAGGCCGCAGCTACCGCGTGGAGGTTATCCATGCCCGAGAGAAACGGGTAAAAGACAGGAGTTTCAACAATGGCCCCGACTCGCTGGAGTATGGCGGGCAACTGATAGGTATTATCCATGCCGAAAATTACCACCCGGCCCGCAGTTGGACGGATCAGTCCGAGCAGCATGCGAATGGTCGTGGTCTTGCCGGACCCATTTGGGCCAAGAAAGCCAAAAACATCACCACGCATCACCTCAAGATGCAGGTCATTGACTGCAACTAGTTTGCCGAACGCCTTGGTCAGCCTGCTGGTGCTAATGACACTACTGGATTGAAGCCCAGATTCAATATGCTGGTTCAACATCTGCCACCTTTCAAGAAAATGTAGATTCCCTTACCGCCGTCCACGAACCCCACCAATTATTGCACGGTTTACCGTTAAAGGCAAGTTCAACAGCAGATATATACTCGACAGGGTACCGGATGTATGCTAGAATGCACTTGAGTATAGTCGCGAAATTCTGCCGTTCCCTCTTTTGTAGTAGGCACCTATCCATCCTACCAACACTATGAGGTCTTGATAATGCAGGCTAACAAATGACCTGTTTCTTTTGTTACCAGGCATGATCGGGTTTCTGTGAGTCAGGATGCAAGGTGTAGGAGTAATGATGGAAGCAGTATTGCATGGGCCACTGGGGCGCACTGTGCTGGGACCAGAAGAACTAACTATTGGCTATGATCCAGATAATCGATTGATTGTCACCGACATCAAAACGGCTGCCCATCACGCGCTCATACGCCCTGATGAAACTGGATATGCGATTGTTGATCTGGGAAGCGCGTATGGCACACGTCTGAATGGCCAGTGGCTGAGTCCTAACGTTGCGCACTCACTTCAACCAGGCGATACAATCCAGATTGGCGATACCAGTTTTATCTATGACATCTCCTCCTTGCCGTCCGTGGTGGTTGATGCTCGCGTTAATGGCGCGCAAGCACCGGTGAATATGGTTGCTGCCGGTGCACCGGCCAACTCTACCGCCGATACAGGCTATGGGCCGGTCGGATTTCTGGTTTCTCAGCCCACGATCCAGGTGGTCGCCTCCTCACCTGCTGTGCCTCAGCAACTCCCCTATACACCCCAGCCCTGGGTAAGTGGTGGTATGACTGAGTATCCACCACAGGTGCAATTGTGGCAGAAGGACCGTCGAAGGGCAGTGATCTCCCTGGGCGTTTTGCTTGCTGTCCTTGTTGTCGGCGTCGCACTTGGTGCAGTGCTGAACCGTTCCACGCCTGATAAAACGCTCGATACCTTTTGCAGCGCGTTCTTAGCGAATAATGGGCAACTGGCGTATAACCAGCTCTCGGATAAACTGCAGAAGCAATTTGGAGCGCAACTCTTTATAGGCACAATTTCAACTACGAAAGTGACCTCGTGTACACATTCGCCCGTGGTCGTCAACGGCTCTACCGCTAAGGCTACTATTACTCTAGTGTTGGCTCAAACGCCGACATCGCCTGGTAGCACGGGTAGCGCTACCAGTTTAACTAGCGTCACATTAATACAGGATGCCAACGGTGCCTGGAAGATCGATAATCTGCAGGGGTAGCAATCTAGTCCGAAGACAAACGGATAACTTTTCACTGGAGGTATAGACTATGGAAGCGGCATTGAGCGGGCCCATGGGAAGAACTGTAATCGAGTCGGCAATATTTACCATTGGGAGTAGCCCGGATAATTCACTGGTGTTGAACGATGTCAAAGTCTCGGCGCATCATGCAGAAATTCGGCAGGAGGACCAGAGTTATACTATTACTGATCTAGGCAGTACGCATGGCGTCTATGTCAATGAGCAACGCCTCGACTGGAATACACCGCACCAACTCGCTCCCGGTAACTCTATTACCCTTGGGGATACAACCCTGAGGTTTGAAGAAAATGACGCACCGCAGTATGCTCAGGCCCCCAACCGGAACTCCGACCAGGCCACCGAGAACTCTGCCTCCAATCCTACCCTCGCAGATATTCCTCCTTCGCATAGCGCTTATGGTGTAGTTCTCCCATTTCCACCAGGCTCGCAGCCACCTCCGGGAACGAATCCCGCTTACTCTTCGCCGCAGTCCTATATGCCGCCATCGCAGTTTCAGCAGCAATCCTATATGCCGCAGTATGCGCAACAGCCTTATATACCCCCCGGTTATCCCGGCTACTACCCAGGATATCCTGGCTCTATGCCCGGCTATGCTCCACCTGCCCAGCCTGCCCGGCGCGCAACACGCCGCATGCTCTGGATTATTGTCAGCGCGCTCCTCATTGTTGGTATCGTCGGTGGAGCAGCTTATATATTTTTCACACGCTCAACTCCGGAGAAAACGAGCAGTGCCTTTTGCGACTCATTGCTGGGACAAAATTATCAGGGTGCGTATGACCAGCTCTCATCTTCATTGCAAAGCATAGTGGCAGAGCCGCAGTTCGCGGGCGATATCAAGGCGCAGGGGCGCATCACTGCCTGCGCACTTCAGACTACTTCGGTCACCGGAAATTCAGCAACCGCCAATATGACCGAGATGTCAAGCGGACAAACCTTCACCGGCTCTATCGCGCTTGATCAGGAGAATAATACCTGGAAAATCAGAAATTTGCTCACGACTCCATCTTTAACGCTGACGCGCTTCTGCAACGCTTTGCGAGGTGGGGATTTCCAGACGGCATATAATCAATTGTCGAGTACGTACCAACAGGCGCATACAGAGGCGGAATTTGCGCAATCGTTTCTGGGAGTGACCTGCACATTTAACTCGGTAAACACATCTGGCCTGACTGCTACCGCCAATGTCTCGTTTACCGATGCGACGGGCACGACAACATCCGTGCCTGTCGCCCTTAGCCAGGACCTGAATCCTAAAAGTGATGGCGATTGGAAGATTAATGGCAGATAGCCGGCATACCTGCAAGGTGTGAGGAATTCAGCATCCTTGCTGTGGCATGCTTCTCAGACAAAGAGTAACCGGCATGATACACTACATATAACAGGACGAACCAGTTTGACCTGGTTGTCAACTATAACGTAGTAGCATCAAAGGAGCATCGTATGGAAGCCAGTCTGAACAGTCCCAATGGACGAACTCAACTTACCGCGAACACCCTGACTATCGGGCGTTCACCAGATAATCAGTTTGTAATACAAGACGCGCAGGCCTCTTCGCATCATGCCGAAATCCGGCCTGACGCGCAGGGTTATGTGCTGACTGATCTGGGCAGCACCAACGGCACCTTCGTCAATGAGCAGCGACTTTCTCCCAGGGTTCCTCGCCTGCTCATCTCGGGTGAGGTGATTCGTATTGGTTCGACCAGTCTCACCTACGAAATCGCCGGTTCCTACGATGCGACGGTCAGGGCCAGTTCCGGTGAGTATGCTAATCCTGGATATTCTCCGACAATGGCCGCGCCTCAACCACCATACTCCGCGCCCGGTTATCCAGATTACCAGCAGCAACCCTCTTCATCGCCAAATTATCCCGGTTATCCACAGCCATCTTCGTCGCCAAATTATCCCGCGCAGCCCGGTTATCCCGCGTACCAGCAGCCGTCCGCCTATTCAAACTATAACGCCAATGCCGCGCCCAGCTACCCGCAAGCGCAGCCCGGCTATCCTCCACAACAGCCACCCTGGGCTGCCGCACCCGGTCAATATGGCGCTCCAGGCTTCCAGGCACCTGCTGCGCAAGCTCCGAAAAAAAGGCGCACCGGTTTGATTATCGGTATAGTGATCCTGCTCTTGCTGGTTGTTGGCGGT
>Ga0209577_10007394_pt1 | contig 10103 bp, 13 predicted proteins | sample GraSoiAngelo_109_FD_185874 | JGI IMG/M metagenome (GOLD analysis project Ga0209577, IMG submission 185874) | Grasslands soil microbial communities from the Angelo Coastal Reserve, California, USA - 14_0903_12_20cm (SPAdes) (version 2) | ecosystem: Environmental > Terrestrial > Soil > Grasslands...
CGAGCTCCTCGCTCTCCCGTGGCTCGATGCGGATCGCCGGCGCCTCGATCACCGCCGCGCCCAGCTCCGCCAGACGGGCCGCGAGGCCGCTGGCCTGGGCGCGGGCGCGCGTGACGACCACCGAGAGCCCGAAGAGCGGCCGGCGCTCCAGCCATCGAAGCCGCTCGTGCAGCGCCGCGACCGGCCCCACCACCGTGATCGCGGGGGCTTCGAGGCCCTCCGCCGCCGCGCGGCTCGCGATGTCCGACAGCGTGCCCGTGACCGTGCGCTGGCCGGCCAGGGTCCCGCGGGCGATGACGGCGGCGGGCTCGTCGGCGGAACGGCCCGCTTCGACGAGCGAGCTCGCGATCCGCTCGAGGTTCCGCACACCCATGTAGAGGACGAGCGTCCCCGGAAAGGCCGCGAGCGCCGGCCAGTCAAGCGCGCTCTCGGGCTTCGAGGGGTCCTCGTGACCGGTCACGAACGCGACCGCCGAGGCGGCGTCACGGTGTGTCACCGGGATCCCGGCGTAGGCCGGCGCGGCGACGCCCGCGGTCACCCCGGGCACCACCTCGAACGGCACGCCCGCCTCGGCCAGCGCCTCGGCCTCCTCGCCACCGCGCCCGAACACGAATGGGTCGCCGCCCTTCAGCCGGACGACATTCCTTCCCGCGCGCGCGAGCTCGACGAGCGCGGCCTCGATCTCGGACTGCGGCGTCGCGCCGCCACCGGCCTCCTTCCCCACGTAGCGGAGCTCGGCGTCGGGCCGCGCGCCCTCGAGCGCCTCGGGCGGGATCAGGCGGTCGTAGAGAATCGCGTCCGCCGAGGCGATCAGATCGAGTGCACGACGGGTCAGCAGGCCGGGATCGCCCGGCCCGGCCCCGACCAGGTACACCGTCCCGGGCATCCGCGCAAACACTATTCCCGGGGCTGTATTGCTTGACCAGCGGACATACCCGGGTTACTTTGGAGTCAGTCGATCAAGGACGATCGTGCGGCGTGCAATCACGTGCGCCGTTTCGAGAAGGAACGGAGAACTTGGCTCGCACGCTGCGTCAGGCCCGCGCAATTCTGATTGCCGTCTTGTTCGCGGCCCTCGTCCCGGGGACCGCGTCCGCCGCCACGGCCACGGCCACGCTCGGCTCGACACCGGCCGGCGGCGAGTCAGCCCCCGAGGTGGTCACCTGCTTCTCGGCGGTACAGGCGCTCAGCGACCCCGGCTCCCCCTCCTACGTCGCCCCCGCGACCGGCACGATCAGGTCCTGGACCGTCCAGGGCATGACCGAGACGATCCACGGCAGCTTCCTCGACTCCACCGTGCAGCTCCAGGTCTACCGCCCGGACGGCGCCAGCTGGATCCTCGTGGCTGAGAGCGCCGAGCACGTCGCGACGGCGCAGACGCTGAACACCTTCACCACCAGCGTGCCGATCCAGAAGGGCGACATCCTGGGCCTCCGCTCCAGCATCGGCTGCACCTACACGAGCGTGCTCGGAGGGGACACGGTGGCGTCCTTCACGAGCCATCCGGCGACCGGCACCTCACTCAGCCTCGACAACGCGCCGCTCGGGTTCGCCCGGCTGAACGTGAGCGCGGTCGAGGAGTACCAGGTGCCCGACCAGGGCGGGGGCGGCGGCGGAGGCGGCGGCAACGCCGGCGGTGACGACGGCGACGGCGAGGGCGAGACCGAGGGCGACAGCGACGCCAGCGACCGTGCGGAACACGGCCACGGCGATCAGGCAGACCACGGGAACAGCGACCGCGCGGCCCGGACGCACAAGCACGGCCATGGCAAGAAGCACGGCCATGGCAACAAGCACGGGCACGGCAAGAGCAAGAAGGCGCGCTGACCGTCAGGCGGTCTCGGCCGCCTGAAGCACCTCCACCGCGCCAGGCGCGCTGACCGTCAGGCGGTCTCGGCCGCCTGAAGCACCTCCACCGCGCCGGCCGACACGAGGCGCGCCGCCAGAGCCCGGCCCAGCTCCGCTGGATCGGCCGCGTTGCCGTCGAGCGCGTCGCGGATCCAGTGGCCGCCGTCCGGGAGGCCGACGAACGCCGACAGCACGAGCCTCCCGTCGGCGTGGACAGCGTGTGCCGCTACGGGTGTGCGGCAGCTCGCGTCGAGCTCGGCCACCAGCGCGCGCTCGGCCGTGAGGCACTCGAGCGACGGCCGATGCGTGAGGGCCGTGCCGATGGCCGCGGCCCGCTCGTCCTCGACGCGCGCCTCGAGCGCCAGACACCCTTGCCCGGGGGCGGGGGTCATGACCTCGAGCGGGAGCGGCTCGCCCTCCTCGCGGCCCAGTCGGGCGAGGCCGGCCGCAGCCAGCGGAGGCTGCTCGTGCCGACCGTCGCGCGATCCGGTAGTTCGTCCAGGGAGCGCGCCGATCCGCACAGGGCGTCGCGCGGGTCGGCGCGCTCGGGCACGCCGACGATCTGGAGCCCGTCCGGCAGCTCGCCCGGCACGTCCTTCGCGGAGTGCACGGCCAGATCGACCTCCGAGCGCAGCAGCGCGTCCTCGATCTCCTTCACGTAGCGCGACTTGTCGCCGCCCGGGGGAGCCGGCTCGCCGCGGCGTTCGTCACCGGACGTTTGGATCGGGACGACCTCCACCGCGGCTCCTGGCTGCGCCGCCTCGATCGCGTCCGCGACCAGCCGCGCCTGGGCCAGCGCGAGCGCGCTGCCGCGAGTGCCGAGCCGGATCGGGGCCGTGAGCCCGCCTACCGGGACTGGCGCCGGCGGCGCGCCTCGAGCGAGGTGACCTCGGCCGGCTGCGGGGCGCCGGTCTCCTCGTCGATCGGCGTCGCACCGGCCGCCTCGATTCCGAACAGCTCGCGAACGGCCTGGAGGTACACGTACGAGTCGTCGGCGCTCGCGTCCTTCAGCCGCAGCGTGGGCTCGTGCAACAGCCGGTTGACCACGGCGCGCGCGAGCGTCTCGACCCGCTCGCGGTCCTCGTCGGAGAGGGCCACCCAGCGCGACTCGTTCTCGCGCAGGACGTGCTCGACGATCTGCTCCCCGCGCTCGCGCAGCGCAGCGATCGTCGGCACCACCTCGAGGCTGGCGAGCCAGCGCGCGAAGCGATCGACCTCCTCGCCGATCAGGGACCGCGCGCGCGTGGCCTCGGCCTCGCGGACGGACAGGTTGCGCGCGACCTCGCGCTGGAGGTCGTCCATGTCGTAGAGCGTGATCCCCGGCAGGTCCCGCACCGTCGGCTCGATGTCGCGTGGGACGGCGATGTCGATCACGAGGAGGGTGCGACCGTCGCGCTGCTCCATCACGAGCGCGAGCTCGTCGCGGCCCACGATCTGGTGGGGCGACGACGTGCATGCCACGACGATGTCCGCCTCGACGAGCTGAGCGGGCAGGTCGTCGAAGCGCACGGCGATCCCGCCGAAGCGCTGCGCGAGCCCGATGGCGCGGTCGTAGCGGCGGTTGGCGACGAACACCGTGTGGGCCCCGCGCTGGTGGAGCGCCTGCGCGGTGCGCTGCGCGAGCCCGATGGCGCGGTCGTAGCGGCGGTTGGCGACGAACACCGTGTGGGCCCCGCGCTGGTGGAGCGCCTGCGCGGTGAGCTCGCCGTTCTCGCCCGCGCCCACGATCAGGACGCGCCGGGAGGAGAGCTCGCCGAGCGTCGCCCGCGCGAGATCGACCGCCACGCTCGACACCGACACATGCGAGCGCGAGATGCCGGTCTCGGTCCGCACCCGCTTGCCGGCGGCGAGGGCGTCCCGGAAGAGCCGGTTGGAGATCGGCCCCGTGACTCCCTCCACGAGGGCGAGCTCGTAGGCCCGCTTGACCTGGCCCTGCACCTCCGCCTCGCCGACGATCATCGAGTCGAGGCCGCCGGCGACCGCGAACAGGTGGCGCACCGCCTCCTCGTCCCGCAGCGCGTACAGCCGCCCGAGCAGCTCGGTCGGGCGCATCTCGGCCTGGCGCGCGAGCGCCCCGAGCGCCGCGCTCTCGGCCTCCACCGGATCGCCCGTGATCATGTAGAGCTCGGTGCGGTTGCACGTCGAGATCGCCACGGCCTCGCGGACCGCGTCGTGCGAGACCAGCTCGGCGAGGAAACCGGACGCACGCCCCTCGGGGAGCGCAAGGCGCTCGCGCAGCGCCACTGGCGCCGTCTTGTGCGAGACGCCGAGCGCGAGCAGCGCCGCGCTCATCGCGGCCTCTTCTCTGCCAGCTCGGCGAGCGTGTGAAGCTCGCGCTCGATCCGCGCCACCTTTGCGGCCATGATCGCCACGTACACAACGATAAGGACGAGGAAGACCAGGTAGGCGGCGGCCACGTACTTGCCGTCGGTCGACGCCAGTGGCAGGAGGAGGGCCATCTAGATGGCCTCCGGCCGCGCGGGCACGGTCGTGACCGGCGGCGGCGGTGCGCCCGCCGGCCCCTCGAGCGGGGTGGTCTCGAGGCGCGAACGCAGGCGCTTCAGCTGCTCGGAGGCGTTCTTCGAGGTGAGCTCCAGCTTCCACAGGGTCGCGAACAGCAGCGCCACGCCCAGCAGCGCCACCAGGAAGGTCAGGCGCATCGCCCCCGGGAGGTGGCCGCCCGTCTCGGACAGGACCCGCGGGTGGACGCGTTGAACGGCCAGCCGCACCGCCACGAAGTTGATCGGCACGAACGCCCCGGCCGCGATGGCGAACACAGACGCGTATCGCGCCTGGCGCTCCGGGTCGCGGATCGAGAAGCGCAGGGGCTGGTAGCAGCAGTAGAGGAGGAAGACGATCAGGAACGAGACCAGCACGGGCTCGTCCCACACCCACCAGTGGCCCCACGACCGCTTGGCCCAGAGCGATCCGGTTATCAGCACGCCGACGCCGAACACGATCGACAGGTGGATCGCCACGTAGGAGCGCATGTCCCACTTGCGCTCGCCGGTGCGCAGCTGCTGGATCGCCATCAGCCCCCCGGCGATGAACCCGCACAGCGCAACGATGGCCATCGGCACGTGCACGTAGAAGATCTTCTGGATCACGCCCTGGTCGGCGTCGAGCGGCGCGTAGAACGCGACCAGTGCTCCGGCGGCCGCCAGCACGACCGCGGTCGCGACGATGGCCATCGGCACGTGCACGTAGAAGATCTTCTGGATCACGCCCTGGTCGGCGTCGAGCGGCGCGTAGAACGCGACCAGTGCTCCGGCGGCCGCCAGCGCGACCGCGGTCGCGATGGAGAGGGCGAGGAGTCCCCGGCCGTAGAGAGGTCTGGTGCGCACTTAGTCCTCGAGGAGGAAGTCGAAAACGGCGACCGCCAGCAGGAGAAAGACCGTATCGTAGAGCGCCATGAAGCCCAGCCATTTGGCGAGCCCGTGGGGGCCCGGATGGGTCGTCAGGAAGGGCTCGGTGGCGCGCGCGGCGGCGATCAGGACGGGTACGTAGAGCGGAAGCAGCAGCAGCGGGACGACCACGTCACGCGCGCGGGTCTCCGCCGCGAGCCCCGACACGAGCGCCCCCACGGCGGCCAGCCCGAGGTCCGCGAGCAGCAGGATCGCCAGGAGCTCCGGGAAGGCCGGCCCGATCCCTGGGCCGAGGAGCAGGACGGCGAACGCCGGCACCGCGACGAGCTCGAGCGCCACCAGGTAGAGGAACAGCGCCGCCGCCTTCGCCAGGTAGACGGCCGTGCGGTCGATTGGCGCGAGCAGGATGCCGTCGAGCGCTCCACCCTCGCGCTCGGCCACGAACAGCCGGTTCACGCCCAGCACGCTGGCGAGCAGCAGCGTGACCCACAGCACGCCCGCGGCGAGCGCGCCGTCGAGCGTGTCCCGGTGGAGCCCGAAGTGGAAGAGCACGAACACGGTCAGCGAGAACAGCGCCATCGCCGGAGCCGACTCGCGCGTGCGCAGCTCGATGCGCAGGTCCTTCCGCAGGATCGCCCCGGCCGCTCGGATCACGAGTAGAGCCTTCGGACGGAGGCCGCGTCGGCACGGTCGCCACCGATCTCCGGCCGTCCGGCGCGCAGCCCGAGCACCGCGTCCGCCTCCGCCAGCCCGCGGTCGACGTCGTGGGTCACGAGCACGCGCGTGCGTCCGGAGGAGCGGCCCAGCAGCGGCTCGAGCTGCTCCGCCGCGGCCGGATCGAGGCCCGCCCTCGGCTCGTCGAGCAGGAGCAGCGGCGGATCGTGGAGCAGGGCGCGCGCAGCGCCCACGCGCTGAACCATGCCGCGCGACAGCTCGCGGACCGGGTCGCCGGCCCGCCGGCTCAGCCCGACCGCATCCAGCAGTTCTTCGACTCGCTCCGGAGACACGCCGTGCAGGCGGGCGTGGAAGCGCAGGTTGTCGCGTGGGGAGAGGTCCGCGTAGAGCAGCGCATCGTGCCCGACGAAGCCGATCCGCCCGCGCGCCTTCCACGCCTCACCCGGGAGCGACGCGCCGAGGACCGTCACGGATCCGGCGTGCGGCCGGAGCAGCGTCGCGAGGACGCGCAGCAGCGTGGTCTTGCCGGCCCCGTTGGCGCCGAACACCGCGAGCGTCTGGCCCTCGCCGAGCTCGACGCTCACGTCCTGCAGCGCGGGCCGGTCCCCGTAGCGCCGCTCGAGGCCCTCGAGCGCGATCACCGGTTCAGCCACGCTCGAGCGTCTCGGCCGCGTGGCGGAGGGTGGGCTCCACGACGGTCCACGACTGGCCGATGGCCTTGGGCGAGCCGGGGAAGTTCACTATCAACGTCCGCCCGCGGATCCCCGACACGCCGCGCGTCAGGATGCCGAGCGGGGTGTGGTTGCGCGACTCCTGGCGGATCGTCTCGGCGTAGCCGGGCGCCTCGCGGTGGAGGACGTCGCGCGTGGCCTCCGGCGTGAGGTCGTCGGGCGTGAGGCCGGTGCCGCCTGTCGTGAAGACGAACCGCACGTCCTGCTCGTCCGCCAGTCGTGTGAGGGCGAGCTTGATCGCGTCGCGATCGTCGGGCACCGTCTCGTGCGTCACGTCGAGGCCGGCCTCCTCGCAGAGCCGGACCAGCTCCGGCCCCGAGACGTCCTCGGAGCGCTCCTCGGAGACGGAGGTCGAGATGGTCAGGACGGCCGCCTTCAGCGCCGCCAGTCCTCCTTGCCGCCGGTCTTCTCGAGCAGCGCGATCTCGGCGACCTCCACCCCGCGCTCCACCCCCTTGACCATGTCGTACACGGTGAGCGCCGCCACCGCACACGCGGTCATGGCCTCCATCTCCACCCCGGTCTGCGCATTGGTGCGCGCCTCGGCGGTCAGGGTCACGGCGCCGGCGTCCGCATCAACCTCGGCCTCGACGTCGACGAACGTCAGCGGTAACGGATGGCACAGAGGGATGAGCTCCGACGTCCTCTTGGCGGCCTGGATCCCGGCGAGGCGCGCGGTGCCCACCACGTCCCCCTTCGGCGCATTCCCATGCGCAACCAGCGCCGCCGTCTCCGGCGACATGCGCACCACGGCGCGGGCCACGGCCCGCCGCTCGCTGATCGGCTTGCCGCCCACGTCAACCATCCGGGCGCGCCCGTGCTCGTCTATGTGAGAGAGGCCGTCTATGCGGGAACGGCCGTCCGCTGCGCGGCGGCGATGAGGTCGCGCACCGCCCGCTCATCCCCCGCGCGGAGCAGCTCGACCGGGTCGGGTTCGCCGTTGACGATCGACTCGAAGAACACCTTGCGATCCTGATAGGTGGGGAGCGTCGCCTTGGCCCAGCCGCGTGCGTCGTTCAGCAGGATCGCGAGCCGCGCGTACGGCTCGCCGAACGACTCCGCGATCTCTCGCTTCATGCGCTTGGCAAGCGCGGGGCTCGCGCCCGCGGTCGAGATCGCGATCGCCAGCGGACCGTTCCTGACGATCGCCGGCAGGATGAAGTTGCAGAGCGGAGGGACGTCGACGACGTTGACGAGCATCGCGCGCCGCTCCGCCTCGTCGTAGACGGAGATGTTCACGTCGGTGTCGCTCGTCGCGGCGATCGCGAGGAACTTGCCGTCGAGGTCGGCCGGCTCGTAGCCGCGGCGCTCCCAGCGGATCGATCCCTCCTGTCGCTCGTCGCGGCGATCGCGAGGAACTTGCCGTCGAGGTCGGCCGGCTCGTAGCCGCGGCGCTCCCAGCGGATCGATCCCTCCTCCGCAAAATCGCGCAGCTCCGGCACCGCCTCCGGCGCGACCAGCGTCACATCGGCATTACAGGCCAACAGCCCCTCGACTTTCTCGAGCCCGACGTCGCCGCCTCCGACCACCAGGCAGGGACGCCCGCCGAGTCTGAGGCAGGCGATGTAGAGCGGCGTCTCCAGCAGGTCCCGCACGCACGTCTGATCGCAGATCCCGCGCCGGTGCTGGCAGACGCACTCCTTGCCGGCGTAGCCCTGGGCTGGCATCGTCCAATCCAGTCTACGGCGCGTGGGCGCCCGCCTGGGGGGGCGAGAGTCCATTCTTCACACCTATAGCTACCAAGAATGGACTCGCACCTTCGAGCACTGGCCGCCCGGCAGGCTGATGTCGTTGCCGCATGGCAGCTACTGGAAGCGGGTTGGACATGGGGGAAGATTCGGCACCACGTACACCGGCGCGGTTGGCGCGCGCCGCACCCCGGCGTCTATCTGCTGACCAGCTCGCCTATTCGACGGCATCAGCTGTGGTTCGCGGCCGTACTCACGGCTCGCGGCAGCGTGCTGAGCCACGGCAGCGCCGGTGCGTGCTACGGCTTCCACCGCTTCGAACGGGGCTACGAGGTGGTCACCCGACCGGGGCAGGGTGGCCGGCAACGACGGGGCGCTCTTCTGGTATTCCGGTCGAAGAGCCTCGACGGCGAGGTAACCCGCCACACCGGCATCCCGATCACGACAGCCGCCCGCGTGTTGATCGACTTGGCGCCCGGGCTGAGCGAGAAACGGATGGGCCGGGCCTTTCGCGAGGCCATCCGGCTGAAGCGCACGACGGCGCGGCGCGTGCTCGAAGCCGTTGAGCGCCATGCCGGCCGGTCAGGTAGCTCATTGCTCAGTGCTTTCGCCACGCGCTACAGGACGCTTCCATACCAGCGCACCCGCTCAGACGCCGAGGCGCGTGCGCTCGAGCTGCTCCACGACGCCGGGGTCGAGCCCCCACGGGTGAACGTGAAGGTTGCCGGCGCGGAGGCGGACCTGGTCTCAGTCAGACGACGGCTGATCATCGAGATCGATGGACCCAACTTCCACCAATTCCGCGACGAAGATGCCCGCAAGGAGCGGACCTGGGACGAGGCCGGCTACATCGTCAGGCGTATATCGAGCGACGCCGTCTACGCCACCCCGGCGGAACTCGTCCGCTTGTGGACCGGCTAGCGCTTGAACGTGTCCCGCAGCGACTTCTTCGCGAGCTTCGCCAGCGGGCCAGCGCCGTGGCGCAGCGCCGACGCCTTGTCCGCGTCGCGACCGTAGAGCAGCTTCGCCGCCGAGTCGAGCGCCTCGCCGAGCGAGCGATCGTACGGGTGCCACCAGAAGTTCCTCGTGCGCGAGGGCTCCCACGCGATCTGCTTCACGTTCACGCACTCGTAGAAGCCGAACTTGGAGTGCGCCCGGCCCAGACCGGAGTGCTTCACCCCGCCCCAGGCGCACGAGCACAGGCCGTGCGAGTACATGTGGTCGTTGAGCCAGACCATGCCGGTCTCGATCCGCCGGGCGATGCGCTGGGCCTTCCCGCGATCGAGCGACCAGACCGAGGTGCCGAGGCCGAACTCGGAGTCGTTGGCCATCGCGATCGCCTCCTCCTCGGAGTCGACGACGGTGATCGGCACGACGGGACCGAAGATCTCCTCGCGCATGATCCGCATGTCGGGCCTCACGCCGGTCAGAACCGTGGGCGCGTAGAAGCGGCCGTTCGGGAACTCGTTGACCTCGACCGGTCCGCCGCAGCGAAGCTCGGCGCCGTTCGCGACCGCGTCGTCGACCAGCTCCCGCACGAGGTCGAACTGGTCCTCGGAGACCATCGGCCCGATCTCGGTGTCCCAACCCATCGGGTCGCCGACGCGCAGCGCCCGGGCGCCCTCCACCACACCCTCGATGAAGCGGTCGGCGATCTCGCTCACCACGTAGACGCGCTCGATCCCCGAGCAGGTCTGACCCGCGTTCGCGAAGCCGCCCCAGAGGCAGCCCGAGATCGCGTTGGGCAGGTTGGCGTCCGCGAGGACGATCTGGGAGTCCTTGCCGCCGAGCTCGAGC
>Ga0209577_10007396_pt1 | contig 10102 bp, 8 predicted proteins | sample GraSoiAngelo_109_FD_185874 | JGI IMG/M metagenome (GOLD analysis project Ga0209577, IMG submission 185874) | Grasslands soil microbial communities from the Angelo Coastal Reserve, California, USA - 14_0903_12_20cm (SPAdes) (version 2) | ecosystem: Environmental > Terrestrial > Soil > Grasslands ...
GGACTAGGTGCTCGTCTTACAGGCGGCTGCGACGCGGCTGGTATCGCTCGGGATGTAGATGGCGATCGCGTTGCCTTTGCGATTCGCGCCCGTTCCGAGGAAAGCATTGGCGATCTTGGCCCCGGTACTGGCATCTTTCATCGACCCGAGAATTACCCCGTTCGCCCCCAGGGCGGCGGCCTTCTTTCGCTGGGACTTGATCATCCCGCCTTCCGACGTGCCTTCGCTCGAGCCTTTGGAGTTCAAGACCGCGACTTCCGTATACGGCTTCCTCACCTTGCTCGAGTCGGTGAAGACCTGCACGCCGTCTGGACAGACCGGCGCCAGTTTGAGACTGGGGTTGAGAAGGGCGGCGTTCGTGGAGACACACGCCACCAAGACCGGCGTGAGCCAGAGCATCCATCGACGCATGCGGCGCTCCCGGATCGGAGGTTGCGCAAATCTAAGGCTCCCAGGATCCCAGCCAATAGGGTGGTTTTGCGGCACCGGGGGGCGGAAATGGGGCAGACCAGTCGCCCGAAGTATAGGCGGCGGTGTGCGATGCGACCGGAGGGACTCGAACCCCCACGGGTTGCCCCACAGGATCCTAAGTCCTGCGCGTCTACCAGTTCCGCCACGGTCGCCGGCCTGCCGAGGCTGAACTTAGCTGCCGAACGGCCGCAACGGAAATGGCCACCCCCCGGCCGGCGGCACCCACCTTGCCACCCTCCACGTCATCGGCCATCATTTTGACAGGTATGAGACGCACCGGCTTCACACTCATCGAGCTGCTGATCGTGGTGGCGATCATAGGTCTCGTCGCCACGATCGCCGTGCCCAAGCTCATCAACACCAAAGAGCGGGCCTTGGTCGCGGCCATGAAGTCGGACCTGCGCAACCTCGTGACGGCCGAAGAGAACTATCTCGCCGACCACTCCAAGTACACGACCGACCTGGGCCCGGACTACCACTTCTCGACCGGCAATCGGCCGCCCGCGATCACCCTGACGGGCGACGGGTGGACGGCGTCGATGACGAATCCGAACACGACGGAGCGATGCACCGTGTTCGTCGGCTCGACGCCGCTGCCGCCGGCCGCACGCGAGGCCGCGCCCGCCTGTGCGAAGGGCGGGTCGACTACCACGCCGCAGCCCTAGCACACCAGCCTGACGTAGTTTCCTGCTCGGCCCCGTAGGGTGGCACGACCGCTCACCGCTGGAGATGCCCGTGCCCGCCGCCCCACTGCTGCTCGCGCTGCTCGCGCTCCAAGCTCCCCCAGCCCCGGGGGATTGGCCCGTCTACGGACGCGATCCACAGGGCACGCGCTATTCCCCCGCCGCGGGCGTAACCCGAGCCAACGTCGGCCGGCTGCAAGTGGCCTGGACGTATCGCACCGGCGAGACCGAGCCGGGCTTCAGGACCGACAAGCCCACCGCCTTCGAGGCGACTCCCCTCGTCGTGGACGGGACGATGTACGTCGGCACTCCACTTGGACGCGTGATTGCCCTCGACCCCGCCACCGGACGCGAGCGCTGGGTGTTCGACCCCAATATCAAACGCGACGTGTCGTACGGGGACTTCGCGAGCCGCGGCGTCTCGACCTGGCTGGACGAGTCCGCGGCCGCAGGCGCGGCGTGCCGCCGGCGGATCTTCGTCGCCACCGCGCAGTCGCAGCTGATCGCGCTCGACGCGCGCGACGGGCGGCCTTGCGCCGGATTCGGCCGGGACGGGACGGTGGACCTGACGGCCGGACTCCGGATCGCGCCGTTCGAGCCGGATGCGTATTCCATCACGTCGCCGCCCGCCGTCGTGAGCGGTCTTGTGATCACCGGCTCTTCGGTCGCGGACAACAGCCGCCCCAACCCCGCGAGCGGCGAGGTAAGAGCCTACGATGCCCGCACCGGGGCCCTCACGTGGACCTGGGACCCGATTCCCCAGGACCCCACGGACCCCGCGTACGGCGAATGGCGTGGTGCCATGGCGCATCGAAGCGGAGCCGCAAACGCCTGGTCCGTGCTCGTGGCCGACCCGGACCGCGACCTGGTGTTCGTGCCCACCGGCAGCGCCGCTCCCGACTACTACGGTGTGCTTCGGCTGGGCGACAATCGCTACGCCAACTCGATCGTCGCCCTGCGAGCCTCGACCGGCAAGCTGGTCTGGGCCTTTCAGACGGTGCACCACGACCTCTGGGACTACGACAACGCGTCGCCGCCGGTGCTCGTGACGGTCGCGCACGACGGCGCGAGCGTCCCAGCCGTGTTACAGGCCACGAAGACCGGCATGCTGTTCGTGCTCGATCGGCAGACCGGCCGGCCGATCTTCCCGGTGGAGGAGCGCTCGGTCCCCTCGAGCGATATCCCCGGGGAGCAGGCGGCCGCCACGCAGCCCTTCACCGCAGTGATTGCGCCGCTCAGCCCGCACCGATTCACGAAGGACAGCGTCTGGGGCATGAGCGAGGCGGACCGGGTCGCATGCCACGCGGCGATCGACAGTCTCCGCTACGATGGCGTCTTCACGCCGCCCGGCGTGCGCGGGACCTTCTTGATGCCGTCGAACATCGGCGGGGCGCACTGGGGCGGCGTGGCCGTGGATCCGGTGCGCCAGATCGCCGTCGTGCCGGTGAACCGCGTCGCGGCGGTGGTGCAGCTGATCCCGCGCGAGGGCTTCCACCACGAGCAGGCTATGGCGGAAGACAAACGCCTGGGACGCGACTACGAGTACAACGGGATGCGGGGGACGCCCTACCTCATGCGACGCCGGATTCTGCTGAGCCCGTCCGGGATGCCCTGCACCCCGCCTCCGTTCGGCACGCTCGTCGCCGTCGATCTCAAGACCGGAAAGCGCCTGTGGGAGGTACCCCTCGGCGCCTTCACGCGCCTGTTGCCGGCCGAGCAGGCCGCAAAGGTCCGGCCGGAGTGGGGCTCTCCCAACCTCGGCGGGCCGATCGTGACCGCCGGGGGCGTGGTGTTCATCGGTGCGGCCCTGGACCGCTGGCTCCACGCCTACGACATCGAGACCGGACGCGAGCTGTGGCGGGGCCCGCTCCCCGAGAGCGGCAAGGCCACGCCCATGAGCTACCAGGTCTCCTCGGGCGAGCAATTTGTCGCGATCGCGGTGGGAGGCGGCGGGGCGTGGGGAGCGGGCGACTACGTCGTGGCGTTCCGGCTCAAGTCCGAGTGATCAACGCGCCGGGCGGCGCGAGCGCCGCATCCGGTGAGTCCGCCCGCGGTAGGTGCTGCGGTGGCCGCGACGATCTTCCTGTCGGAAGCGGCGCGCCTTGGCGCGCGAGCCGAACAGTTGCGTCCATTTGCCGTTCTTGAACACGCTCATGTAGCCGCCCGCCAGGATCTGGAACGGGCGTCGGACCTTTTTCGCGTAGTCGAACTGCGCCGAGCCGGGCTTGCGGAACGCCTCGAACCACGCCGGATACACGAAATCGCTCATCGCGATGCCGTCGATGGTGAACTCGACCTCCTCCACCGCGTCCGCCGTCTCGTAGGCGTAGAACGCATTGCCGGGGCCCGTGGCCGCCAGATTGATCGCCGGATCGACGAGCATCTCCGCCAGCTCGTGGCACGCGGTGACGCTCACCTTCTGTTTCACTTCGAGCGTGGTCTGGACGAACACCTTCGAGAGCGGCAGGCCGTCGGGGGTGAGGTCGTGATAGCCGAGCGCGTTCGCCACGTCCGCACGGTCCAGGAACGCGAGGGCCCAGGCCCCTTTGCGGAATCCGGTCGTCTTGACGAGCTTCGCAGGCGTGCCCCACACCGGGACGAAGTACTGGTCCACGAACGTCTGGAGCGCGGCGATGAGCCGATCGAAGTCCACGCCCAGCGCCGTGGCGGCCTTGTTGAAGCAGGCGATCGTGGGCACCTGGCCGTGATCGAACGCGGCGGCGATGAAGCGCGAGCGTGCGGTGGTCATGCGGCCTCCCGAACGGCGCGCGCCAGGCGGCCCGCGGCTTGAGCATCCCAGCCCAGGAACAGGTGCGGCTCGATGAGCTCGAGCTCCATGAGCACGAGCCGGCCCTCGCGCTCCACGCCGTCCACGCGCGCATACAGCGCGTCGCCCGGGACGGCCGCGATCACACGCTCGGCGTCGGCGATCAAGCGACGCGCCGCAGGCGCGGACACGGCCGACCCGCCGAACTCCCACTGCACGCGGTAATCCCCCGACGCCGGCCGCTTCAGGACCGCGTGGCTGAACCCGCGGTCGAGAAACACCAAAGACCACTCGCCGGCGTCGCCCACTTCGGAGAGCAACGGCTGCACCATCACGTCCCCCGCGCAGAGCAGCTGGTCGAGCCGTGCTCGATCCGTGGTCGCGGTGTCGACCGAGGTGCGCCACGTCCCGGAGGCGCTCGCGGAGACCGCGGGCTTGACCACGGCATCCCGCCATCCCGCGTCGGCGAGCAGCGTGGGGAGGTCGACCTGCTCCCCCCGCGCGAGCCAGCGGGTCGGCACGGTGGCCACGCCCCGGGCCGCCACGTCCCGCAGGTAGCCCTTATGGCAGTTCCAGCGCAACAGGTCCGCCGGATTCCATACTGCGATGCCGGCTCGCTCGAGCCGGGCGATCCAGTCGAGGAACTCGGGGAGGCGGAGGTGGTAATCCCAGCAGGAGCGTATCAGCACGCCGTGGAACTCTTCCCAGCACACTTCGCCGGAGTCCCACACGGCCGGGACGGCCGTCACGCCGAGCGCGGCCAGGGCGGCCACGAGTCGCCGGTCGTCGTCGTTCAGCGTCGGGAGCTTGGCGTAGGTCGCGAGCGCGATGCGGGTCACGGCAGAAAGCAAACCGGGCCGGGGCCGCCGCGCTATGTTTCACGCCCGTCCATTCAGCGCAAGGAGAGCTCGATATGTCCAGGCCACGCAGCCTGATCGCCACACTCGCGATCGGATTCCTCACGGTGCCCGTGCTCCGCGCCCAGACCGCGACCGACCTGGCGGACGTCTGTAAGACCGTCGGCGACGCGAAGCCCGGCCAGTGGGCTTCGTTCGACGCGACGAACGGCGGCTCGGAAGCGGGCAAGCTGCGACTGGCCGTGGTCGGCTCGGAGCGAGCGGGGGACACGACGCTCTACTGGTTCGAGGTGAGCTTCATGGGGAAGGACCCCGGGCACTCGGGGGTCGTGCAGATCTTGAACCCCAGCCTCGCGGCGGGCGTGGCGGCGCCGCACGGGTTGATCGTCAAGATGGGCGCGCAACCCGCCATGAAAATCCCCGGCCCCATGGCCACCCTGATGGGGAAACAGGCGGGGCAAAACACGTCGGCCTTCGACTGGGCGGCCCGCTGCAGCGGCGCGCATGTGGTCGGGTGGGAGTCGGTCACGGTGCCCGCGGGCACGTTCCGGACGTTGCACGTCGCGACCGACGACGGCGCCGAGGTGTGGGGGTCGCGGGACGTCCCGTTCGGGCTCGTCAAGACGCACGGCAGGCAGGGCGACATGGCGCTCACCGCGCGCGGCTCGGACGCCAAGTCGTCCATCACCGAGAAGCCGCTCGACATGCCGGGGATGATGATGCCCAAGCCCTGAAGCACCCTTGCGGGGTTCGGCCCTTACGTGCTTATGTGGTGGTTCTGCTCGCCACCCTCAGGAGGCCGAACCCCGTGTCCGTTCGCTCGCTGTGCTTCCCCGCCGTCGTCCTGCTGCTCGTCCCGGCCCGCTCCGCTCCGGCCCAAGCCTACGACTCGACCGTGTTCGCCGGGCTCACCTGGCGCGAGATCGGCATTTTCCGTGGCGGCCGCAGCGTCGCCGTCGCGGGCTCGGCGGCGCGCCCCAACGAGTACTGGTTCGGCACCACGGGCGGCGGCGTCTTCAAGAGCACCGACGGCGGCAACACCTGGCTGCCCGTGACCGACAAGTATTTCGGCGGCACCATCGGCGCGATCGGCGTCTCCGAGTCCAATCCCGACGTGGTGTACGTCGGCACGGGCGAATTCCCGATCCGCGGCAACGTGTCGCACGGCGATGGCGTCTGGAAGACCACCGACGGCGGTAAGACGTGGACCTCTCTCGGCCTCGCCGAGACGCAGCAGATCGCGCGCGTGCGGGTCCATCCCTCGAATCTCGACATCGTCTACGTCGCGGCCCAGGGTCACGCCTTCGGGGCCAATCCCGAGCGGGGCGTCTACAAGACCAGCGACGGCGGCAAGACCTGGAACAAGGTCCTGTTCCGGAACGACTCGACGGGCGCCGCGGATCTGGCCCTCGACCCGTCGAACCCGAACGTGCTGTACGCGGGACTGTGGCAGGCGGTGCGCCGGCCCTGGACCCTCGTCTCGGGTGGAGCGGGGAGTGGGCTCTTCAAGTCGACCGATGGTGGCGAGCACTGGACCGAGCTCACCAAAAATCCCGGACTCCCCACGGGTCTGTGGGGGAACATCGGGATCGCGGTCTCTCCCGCCAAGCCGGCCCGCGTGTGGGCGCTGATCGAGGCGGACTCCGGCGGCGTGTACCGCTCGGACGACAGCGGCTCGACGTGGAAGTACGTGAACTCCGAGCACAAGCTGCGGGAGCGGGCCTGGTACTACTCGAAGATCTTCGCCGACCCCAAGGATTCGAACACCGTGTGGGCCGTGAACACCAATCTCTACAAGTCGACCGACGGCGGGGTGACGTTCAAGCACGTCGTGGACCCGCACGGCGACAATCACGACCTGTGGATCTCGTCCAACGATCCCAACCGTCTGATCGAGTCCAACGACGGCGGCCCCAACGTCTCGTTCAACGGCGGCAAGACGTGGACGGACCAGGACGTGGCGACGGCGCAGTTCTATCACGTTGAGACCACGAACCATTTTCCGTATCGCGTCTGCGGCGCGCAGCAGGACAACTCGGGCGTGTGCGGGCCGAGCCGCTGGCCCGGGGGAATCGACCGGGCGCAGTGGTACGACGTATCCGGCGAGTCGGGCTATATCCAGGTGCGGCCCGACGACCCCGACATCACCTTCGGCGGCGACAACTCGGGCTTCCTCGGCCGGGTGGACCACAAGAACAACACCTTCCGGTTGATCAGTCCGTGGCCCGACAGCCCCGACGGCCACGCCGCGGCGGAAGGGAAGTACCGCTTCCAGTGGACCGCGCCCCTGCTGATCTCGCCGCACGACCCGCACGTGCTCTACATCGGCGGCAATGTGCTCTTCAAGACGACCAACGAGGGTCAGAGCTGGACGGTGGTGTCGCCCGATCTCACCCGTCACGATCCCACGACGCTCGGCCCTTCGGGCGGTCCGATCACGCTGGACCAGACTACGGCCGAGTACTACGGGACGATCTTCGCGATCGCCGAATCGCCGCGGGTGAAGGGACTGATCTGGGCCGGCTCGGACGACGGGCTGATCCACCTGACGCGCGACGGCGGCAAGACCTGGACCGACGTGACGCCGAAAGCGTTCGGCGACTTCACACGCGTGTCGATCATCGAAGCGTCGCACTACGCGCCGGGCACCGCGTACGTGGCGGCGAACCGCTACCAGCTGGAGGACATGGCGCCGTACATCTGGAAGACGACGGACTACGGGCGCAGCTGGAGCAAGATCGTGAAGGGCCTGCCCGCCACCGAGTTTCGTGCGGGTGGTGCGCGAGGACCCCGTACGGCGCGGCCTGTTGTTCGCGGGCACGGAGCGCGGCGTGTGGGTGTCCTTTGATGACGGTGCCAGCTGGGGATCCCTACGCCGCAACCTGCCCATCGTGCCGGTGCACGACCTGGCGATCAAACAAGGTGACTTGGTAGCGGCAACACACGGTAGATCGTTCTGGATCCTCGACGACATCGCGCCGCTGCGCCAGCTGGCGAGGGCGACGCCGCGCGAAGCCATGCATCTCTTCAAGCCAAGCGACGCCTATCGCGTCGACTGGGGCGGCGGCTTCCAGCTGCCGGGGAACGAGGCCCACCCGGTCGGCAAGAATCCGCCCAGCGGCGCCATGATCTACTATTGGCTCAAAGACAAAGACCGACGCGTCACGCTCGACATCCTCGACGGTCGCGGCCGCCTGATCCGCAGCTTCTCGAGCCGGCAGGACTCGATCACCGCGGCGGACAGTCTCAAGGTGGACGCCTTGAAGAAGTCCCGAACCGACAGCCTGAAGCAGGCGGGCGTCACCGATTCGGCCAAGGTCGACAGCGTCCTGGGCACGCTGTTCGCGGACACCTTGAAGGACGAGGACAAGCCCTGGCCCCGCCGGCCGCCGGCCGAGCCGCGGGCGCTCAACAAGCAGGGTCTCAACCTGTTCGCCTGGAACATGAAGTACGCCCCGGCGCGGAGCTTCTGGGGGATCAACGGCGTCGCGACCGACGGGCCGATGGCGCTTCCCGGCCGCTACCAGGTGCGGCTCACGGTGGGAGGAAGGTCGGCCACGCAAAGCTTCGCGCTCAAGCTCGATCCCCGGTCCAAGGTCACGCCGGCCGATCTGCAGGCGCAGTTCGCGTTTCTCAAGCAGCTGCGGGATACCGTGAACGCCGTGACGAACGCGATCATCACGATCCGCAACGTGCGCGCGCAGCTCACGGATGCCGCCGGGGGGGCGCCCGGCGCGGCGGACGCGGCCCGGACGTTCATGCAGAAGCTCGACGCCATCGAAGACGGACTGTATCAGGTGCACAGCCAGGCGGACGAAGACGCGCTGGTGTATCCACCGGGCCCGACCGAGCGCCTCAGCTCGCTGATCTTCGCGGCGAGCACCATGGACGCGCGGCCGACGGCCCAAATGTTCGACGTGTTCCGGCTGTTCGCGCCGCAGATCCAGAAGCAGCTCGTGGCGCTCGCGGACGCCTTGAAGAGCGAGTTGCCGGCCGTGAACACGGCGCTCAAGTCGGCGGGGGCGCAGATGGTGCGGGCGCGCGCGGTGGAGCTGCGGCTGCCGTCGGCGGCGACTGGGCGCTGAGGGGTGAGGCGTTGTCGATGCGGCGTTGCCGGATGAGGCGTTGTAGAGTGAGGCGTTACCGAGTGAGGCGTTACCGAGTGAGGCCTTGCCGGTTGTCGGGTGAAGCGCTATCGGAGAGGCTGCGGGCGAGCGCCGTTACCAACCGGCGCAATGGGTCCGAGCGAGACGAACTTCCTTGAGCTTCGCGGGTGAGAGGTAGCCCTCTGCCAGCTCCAGAACTCCTTCGAGCTCGTCTAGCGAGCCCCTCGCGATCTGGAGGTAACGTCGGAATTGACGGGTGCTCGATTGCGCCGCTCCCTCCGCAATGTTCAGCGCGACGCTATACGCGGCCCGCCGCCACTGGGCGCCGAGGGCAAAGGCCTCGTCGGCGGGAAGGAACCGAACGAGGTCACGCGACAGGGTCGCCAGGCGCTTAGCCTCCTGCCAGGCCTTGAGTCGTCGGAAGTCACCCATGCAACGAATGTGGGCCACGCACCTCGCTCGGACATCATCGTTTTCGCCCCGCTCGACTCATTTCGACGCATGACCACCGACAACGCATCATCCGACAACGCCCTATTCGACAACGCGGTATCCGACAACGCGTCACCCTATCTAGCGTGCCAATAATGTCGCGAGCTTGACCAGGTCGGGATCGGGTGGAGGCTTGGGTGTCAGGACCCGCTCGAGCGGCAACGCGGCCACGACCCCCTTGACGAGCGCGGTGAAGATCCCCGCCTCGCCCGCGACCAGTCGCTCGACGGCGGCCGCGGCGGTGCGGCTCGCGAGCAGGCGGTCGAACGCGCCCGGCCCGCCGCCGCGCTGCACGTGGCCCAGGATCGTGGCGCGCAGCTCGAAGCCGATGCGCTCGCGGTGGTGGGCGAAGTAGTCGGCCAGCGCCGCCGCATTCCACTTCGCGCCCTCCGCCACCACCACCATGGCGTGCCGCTTACCACGCGTGTAGGCGCCCCGCAGCGCCGCCGCCACCGCATCGGGGTCGCTCTCCACCTCGGGGATGACCACCACGTCGGCCCCGCCGGCGATCCCGGCCATGAGGGCGAGATAGCCGTGGGCACGCCCCATCACTTCCACCACGAAGGCGCGCTGGTGCGACGACGCGGTGGTCTTGAGGCGGTCGATCGCCTCGAGCGCGGTGTTCAAGGCGGTGTCCACGCCGATCGTGATGTCGGCCCCGTTCACGTCGTTGTCGATGGTCGAGGCCACGCCCACCACGGGAAATCCGGCTTGCGAGAGTGCGTG
>Ga0209577_10007397_pt1 | contig 10101 bp, 12 predicted proteins | sample GraSoiAngelo_109_FD_185874 | JGI IMG/M metagenome (GOLD analysis project Ga0209577, IMG submission 185874) | Grasslands soil microbial communities from the Angelo Coastal Reserve, California, USA - 14_0903_12_20cm (SPAdes) (version 2) | ecosystem: Environmental > Terrestrial > Soil > Grasslands...
GAGCCGCGGCGGTGGCGCGACCGCCTCGGCGAAGACGGTGCGGCTCTGCTCGTTGACGAGGCACGTCTGCGCAAGGTCCGCCTCGTACCAGCGCTCGCCGACGCCCTCACCTTCGACGACGACGTACCGCGTGCCGCGCTCGAGCGCAGGCGCGCCGTCGAAGCGCTCGACGAAGACGTCGATCTCGCCGCCGCACGGCAGGCCGACGTTCCACGCCTCGTCGTCGGCGATCCCGTAGGAAACGACGAACGGCTCCTCACCGGCGAGCACTGCCTGCGCGCGCTCGGCGACATCGGCCTCGACGCAGCCACCGGAGACCGAGCCGAACATGCGTCGCTTCCCGGTGACCGCGAGCTTCGAGCCGAGCGGGCGCGGCGCGCTGCGACGCGTCGCGATCACGGTCGCGATCGCGACGTCCTCACCTGCCGCGCGCCATTCCTCCGCCTTCGCGAGCACGTCGTCCATGCCGCGAAGGCTAGCGCCGGACAGGGGTCAGCCGAGCTCGCCGAGGAGATCGGCGATCGAGTCGACGATCCGCGACGGGCGGAACGGGAAGCGCTCCGCCTCGGCCCGCTGCGTCGATCCCGTCAGGACGAGCACGGTGTGCATCCCCGCTTCGAGGCCCGAGACGACGTCGGTGTCCATGCGGTCGCCGACCATCGCGGAGCTCTCCGAGTGCGCGTCGATCGCGTTCAGCGCCGAGCGCATCATGAGCGGGTTCGGCTTGCCGACGAAGTACGGCTCGACCCCCGTCGCACGGCTGATCAGCGCGGCGACCGCGCCGGTCGCGGGCAGCGGGCCGTCGGGCGTTGGGCCTGACGGGTCGGGGTTCGTGGCGATGAAGCGCGCGCCGGCGACGATCAGGCGGATCGCCTGCGCGATGCGCTCGAAGCTGTAGGTGCGCGTCTCGCCGAGCACGACGTAGTCGGGGTCGCGCTCGACGAGCGTGTAACCGGCCGAGTGCAGTGCCGTCGTCAGGCCGGACTCGCCGATCACGAACGCGGTGCCGCCTGGCCGCTGGCTCTCGAGGAAGTCCGCCGTCGCGAGCGCCGAGGTCCAGATCGCATCCTCGGGAACCTCCAGCCCGCTCAGCGCGAGGCGCGCCGAGAGATCACGACGCGTGTAGATCGAGTTGTTGGTCAGGACGAGGAACGGGATGCCGAGCTCGCGCAGGCGCGCGATGAACTCGCCGGCGCCCGGGATCGGGTGCTCCTCGCGAACGAGGACGCCGTCCATGTCCATCAGCCACGACTTGATCTCACGGTGCTTCGTCACGGCAGCCATGATCTCACGATGAGCTTGGGCGGCATCGAGGCGGGCGGGACGAAGTGGGTTTGCGCGGTGGGCAACGGCCCTGACGACCTCACGGTTGTCACATTTCCGACGACGACCCCGGACGAGACGCTCGACCGCGCAGGCATGTTCTTCGCAGAGCACGACGTCGACGCGATCGGCGTCGGTTCGTTCGGCCCCATCGACATCGCGCGCGGGTTGATCACCACGACGCCGAAACCGGGCTGGGCGAACGCGGAGGTCGTCGGGACGTTGCGAGCGACGCTTCAGGTGCCGATCGCGTTCGACACGGACGTGAACGCCGCCGCGCTCGGCGAGCAGCGCTGGGGTGCCGCCGTCGGGCTCGACTCGTTCTGTTACCTCACTGTCGGGACGGGGATCGGTGGCGGCGTGCTCGCCGGCAACGCGCTCGTGCACGGGTCGTCGCATCCCGAGATCGGCCACATGCGCATCCCGCACGACACCGCACGCGATCCGTTCACGGGCTCGTGCCCGTACCACGGCGACTGCTTCGAGGGCCTCGCGTCGGGGACCGCGCTGCGCGCACGCTGGGGAAAGCCGGGCGAGGAGCTTGCGGACGCCTCCGACGTGTGGGAGCTCGAGGCTGAGTACCTCGCGCTCGGCGTCGTCAACGTCGTGTGCACGGTCTCGCCGCAGCTCGTGATCCTCGGCGGCGGCGTGATGAAGCAGCCGTCGCTGCTCGACGCGGTGCGGGAACGCGTGCGCGGGCTGCTCGCCGGCTACGTCACCGCACCGGAGCTCGTCGCGCCGGCGCTCGGCGACCGCGCAGGCGTGCTCGGCGCAATCGAGCTGGCACGACGCTCGCGGTAGGCACCCTTCAGGGATGCCGCTCCTGCCGCTGTCCGTTCTCGATCTCGCGCCGATCGTCGAAGGCGCGACGCCGCGCGACGCGTTGCGCAACTCGCTCGACCTCGCCCAACACGTCGAGCGGTGGGGTTACAACCGCTTCTGGCTCGCCGAGCACCACAACGCCGTCGGGATCGCGAGCGCCGCGACGGCGGTCGTGATCGCGCACGTCGCCGCCGGGACCGAGACGATCCGCGTCGGCGCCGGCGGCGTCATGCTCCCGAATCACGCGCCGCTCGTGATCGCCGAGCAGTTCGGGACGCTCGAAGAGCTCCATCGCGGCCGCATCGACCTCGGGCTCGGGCGCGCCCCCGGGACGGACCGGCTGACGATCCTCGCGCTCCGCCGCGACGTCACGAGCGCCGACGCCTTTCCGCAGGACGTGCTCGAGCTCCAGCAGTTCCTCGCCGAGCCCCGGCCGGGCCAGGCCGTGCGCGCCACGCCGGGCGCGGGCACGCGTGTGCCGCTCTGGATCCTCGGCTCGAGCCTCTACGGCGCGCAGCTCGCCGCGGCGCTCGGGCTTCCGTACGCGTTCGCCTCGCACTTCGCGCCCGACGCGTTACTGCCCGCGCTCGACGCGTACCGCAGCGGGTTCCGACCCTCCGAGCAGTTGCAGGAGCCGTACGCCATGGTCGGGATGAACGCCGTCGTCGCAGACGACGGGCAGACGGCCCGCAGGCTCTTCACCTCGGCGCAGCAGTCGTTCACGAACATCTTCCGCGGCCGCCGCGGGCAGTTGCCGCCCCCGATCGACGACATCGAGTCGTACTGGACGCCGGAAGAGAAGGTGCGCGTGACCGGGATGATGAGCCGCTCGTTCGTGGGCGAGCCGTCGACCGTGCGCGAGCGCGTGGACGCGTTTGTGGCGGAGACGCAGGCCGACGAGCTGATCGTCGCCTCCGCCATCTACGACCACGCGGCACGCCTGCGCTCGTACGAGCTGCTCGCGGGCGTATCGTCAGGCTGAGATGAGACTCGACAACAAGGTCTGCATCGTCACGGGCGCGGCTTCCGGGATCGGCAAGGCGAGCGCGGACCTCTTCGAGTCCGAGGGCGGCATCGTGGTGCGTTGCGACCTCGTCGACGGGCTCGACGTCGCCGACGAGCAGCAGACCGAAGCGCTCGCGGCGTCGGTGCTCGAGGAGCACGGCCGCATCGACGTGCTCTTCAACAACGCGGGGATCGCCGGCGTCGGCGACCTGGGCGAAACGAGCCTCGAGCTGTGGGAGCGCGTGATGCGCGTGAACGTGCGCGGCGTCTTCCTGATGAGCCGCGCCGTCGCCCCGGCGATGATCGCGCAGCGCTCCGGATCGATCGTGAACATGTCGTCCGCGATCGCCGAGACGGGCCTCGGCCGTCGGGTCTCGTACGCCGCGTCGAAGGGCGCGGTGCTGGCGCTGACGAAGTCGATGCAGGTCGACCTCGCCCCGCACGGCGTGCGCGTGAATGCGCTGATGCCCGGCACGATCATGACGCCGTTCGTCGAGAACTACCTGCGCGAGTCGTACGACGACCCAGAGGAGGGTCGCCGCTCGATCCGCTCGCGCCAGCTGACCGGCGACCTCGGGACGCCGGAGGACGTCGCGAACGCCGCCCTGTTTCTCGCCTCCGACGAGTCGAAGTTCGTCGTCGGCTCGGGGCTCGTGATCGACGGCGGCCTGACCGCCGGCAAGGGCTAGCTCGCGGAGACCCAGCGCCCGGTCTCGGGGCAGCGGCGGCGCTGCCACGGATCGCGCGCGCGACCCTGGCGGCGCGGACGGAAGCCGGCGGCGCGGATCGCCGCGTTCCAGCTTCCGAACACGCGCAGCACGGTCTGCCTGCACGGGTGATGCTCGCCCGCGGTCTCCCACTCGAGCACCGTCGGCGTCTTCAGGTGCTTGCGATGCCAGAGGTCGATCGCATACACGATCGTCTGCCGGTCCCAGCGGAACCCTTCGCGCGGTCCTGACCTCATGCCGCAAGCACCTCCCTGAGTCGCAGTGCATAGACGACGTCGCCGATCACGACGACCGCCGGTGAACGAAGCCCTTCCGCGACACGCGCGATCGTGCCGAGAGTCCCCGTGCGCACCTCGGCGTCCGGCAGCGACAGCCGCGAGATCACCGCGGCGCCCTCGCCCACCGCACGGCCCGCGAGGATCAGCTCGTCGGCGATGTGCTCGAGCCGGCGCAGGCCCATGAAGATGACGAGCGTGCCCGGCGTCCCGGCGAGCCGGTCGAAGTCCAGCTCGCTGCCGTCGGCGTTGGTGCCGGTGAGGACGGTCACCTGTCCGGCGACGTCTCGGGCGGTGAGGGGGATACCGGCGAGCGCCGGGACCGCAGTCAGCGTCGAGACGCCGGGCACGACTTCGTACGGGACGCCGGCGGCAGCGAGAGCCTCCGCCTCTTCCGCGCCGCGCCCGAAGAGGAACGGGTCGCCGCCCTTCAGGCGCACGACCTTGCGCCCGCGGCGGCCGTGGTGCACGAGCAGCTCGTTGACCTCTTCCTGGTTCAGGCCGTCGCGCGAGATGCGCGCCGCGCCGACCGCCTGAGTCACGAGCTCGACCGACACGAGCCGGTCGTAGACGAGCACCTCGCACGCGCGCACGAGCTGCAGCGCCTTCACCGTGACGAGGCCCGGGTCACCCGGGCCCGCTCCGACGATCGCGACGCTCATGCGAGCGCCTCCTCGACGAGCTGCTGGAAGTAGTCGCGACGCGCCTCGTAGGTCGGCAGCTCGCGCTTCGCCCACGGGCGCAGCGCAGCGAGCTCGCGCGCGAGCTCGGCGTGCTGCGGGCCGATCAGCTCGGCGACGTCGCTGCGGATGCGCTGCGCGAGCGCCGGTGACGCCCCGCCGGTCGAGACGCCGACCACGATCGGGTCGTGGCGCACGATCGCCGGGAGGATGAAGCTGCAGAGCTCCGGGTCATCGGCGACGTTGCACGGCGTCGACCGCTCGGACGCGACCGCGGAGACCTCCGCGTTCACCGAGCGGCTGTTCGTCGCGGCAATGACGAGGAACCGGCCGACGACGTCCGAGCGAGTGAAACGGCGCTGCTGGATCTTCACCGGCAGGCGCCGCAGCTCGTCCTCGACGTGCAGCGCGACGACCGTGACGGTCGCTTCCGCGTCGAGCAGACCGTGCACCTTCTCGGTCGCAACCGTGCCGCCGCCGACCACGAGACAGTCGCGACCGCGCAGGTCGAGGCACGCCATGTAGTAACGGGGCTCACTCATGTGCCGATGCTCGTCAGGCGTGCGCCGTTGCCGTCGAGGCGGATCGACGCCTCCACCCCGTCTGCCTCGAGCGAGAGCGTGAACGCACCGGGCGCGACCGCGGCGATCTTCACCGAATCGAGCGTCCTGCCGTGCAGCGCGCTCAGCGCGGCCGACACGTCACGCGTGCTCTCCGACCGCTCGCGTCCGCGCGGCAGCTTGCGCAGCGTCGCGTGCGCCGCCTGCTCACCGCCCGGCCCGTAGTACGCGCGGATCCGGCCCGTCTGCAGACCGAGCTCGAGCAGCGACTCGAGCAGCGGCTCGTCGTCGAGCTCGATCTCGCCGGCGTCGATCGCCGCGACGAGCGGCGCGAACCGTTCACCGCCCGAGGCGAGCACCGCCTGCGCCTCAGCGAGCGCGACCTCCCGCGCCTCGCCGGCGATCGTCATTCGTCTGCTCCGATCAGCGCGCGCAGCTCGTGCTCGAGGCCGCCCGTCTCGATCGCGCAGTGGATGCCGCACTCCTTCGGCGCGTTCGTCTCCCACCACCAGCGGCCCGCGCGCAGGTCCTCGCCCTTCTGGGTGGGGCGCGTGCACGGCGCGCAGCCGATCGACGTATAGCCCTTGTCGTACAGCGCGTTGTAGGGCAGCTCGTGCTCGCGCACGTAGTCCCACACCTCGTCCTCGCTCCACTCCGCGAGCGGGTTGAGCTTGACGATCGCGCCGTGGTCGTGGTCGATCTCGACCTTGCGGATGTCGCTGCGCGTGGCCCACTGGTCGCGGCGCAAGCCGGTGATCCACGCGTCGAGCCCGGCGAGGTGGCGCTGCAGCGGCAGCACCTTGCGCACCTGGCAGCAGAGCAAGCGGTTCTCGACCGTCTTGTAGAACAAATTCGGCCCGTGTTTCTTGACGAGCGCGTTCACGCTCGGCGCCTCGGGCGAGAGCAGGTCGAGGTTCAGCCCGGGGTAGCGGTCGCGCATCGCGTCGATCAGCTCGAAGGTCTCCTGCGGCAGTCGACCCGTGTCGACGCTGAAGAGCCGGATGTTCGGATCGATCTGGTACGCCATGTGCAGCAGCACGGCGCCGTCGGTCTGGAACGCGGTCGAGATCGAGATCGACGGCGAGAAGCGCTCGATCGCCCACTCGATCACGACCTCGGGCTCCTCACCCTCGAACTCGACGCTCAGTTCGCCTGCCTCCAGGTCGTCAAGCAGCTCGACGGACAACTGCGGCCTCCCTTCCTGCGAGACGAGCGAGCTCGTCGTCGGGTGTGCGGTCGCAGAACGACCGGAATGTCTCTCCGTCGGCGCGCGCGTCGATCCAGCCGCCGACCAGGCCGACGACCGTGTCGTCGAGCTCCTCGGTCGGCACGCGCTTGAACATCGCGCGGCCGATCGCGGCCGGACGGTCGAGGCTGCCGCGCACGTAGACGTCGTAGGCCTGGTGCCGGCGGCCTTCCTCGTCGCGCACGGTCGTGCCCTGGAAGCCGAGCTCACCGACCCAGTGATGTGCGCAGGCGTGCGGACAGCCGTCGAGATTCATGCGCAGGCCGTCGGCCTGCTTGCCGAAACGCTCCTCGAGCAGTTGCACGAGCGCGTCCATGCGCGACTTCGTCTCGGTGACGGAGAAGTTGCAGTGCGGCTCGCCGGTGCACGCGACGGCGTCGCCACGCAGCGCGCCGGCGTCGAGCGGCAACCCGATCTCCGCAAGCCGCGCCTCGACCGCCGCCACGTCCTCGACGTTCGTGAGCACGAAGTTCTGCTGGCGCGTGAGGCGAATGTCGCCGCCGATGCTCTCTGCGAGATCGGCAACCGCGATCATCTGGTCGCCCGTGATCAGCCCGAGGTGGACGGGCACGCCGACGTAGTGGCGCCCATCGGCCTGCAGGTGCACGCCGAGGTGGTTGCTCGCCGGCGGCAGGTGCGGCAGCTCGAAGCGTTCGAACGTGCGGCCGAGGCGCGTCTCGATGCGCTCGCGCAAGCCCTCGACGCCGATGTCGTCGATCATGAACTTGAGCCGCGCCTTCACGCGCGACATGCGGTACCGCAGGTCCTCGCGCCATTCGTCGAGGATCGCGGCGAGCACGGTGACCGCGTCCGCCTTGTCGACCCAGATGCCGAGGTCCTGCGCGATGCGCGGTACCGACGAGAGGCCGCCGCCGACGAGCACCCCGAAGCCCTCGCGCCCGTCGCGGATCGCACCGATCAGCGCGATGCAGTTGATCTCGGGCGCCGAGCATGCGTCCGGGCATGCGGTGATCGCGATCTTCAGCTTGCGCGGCAGGTCGGAGTAGTCGGGGTTCCCGTAGAAGAACGCGGCGGCCTCGTCGAGCACCGGCGTCGGATCGAACAGCTCGTCGTGCGCGAGACCGCCGAGCGGGCAGCCCGTGATGTTGCGCACCGTGTCGCCGCACGCGCCCGCGGACGTGAGCCCGGCTGCGTGCAGCCGGTCGAAGACGTCGGGCAGCGACTCGAGCGTGATGAAGTGCAACTGCACGTTCTGGCGCGTGCTCAACTCGCCCGAGCCCCGACCATGGACGCTCGAGATCGCGCCGATCGCGCGGAGCTGCGTCGGCGAGGTGATCCCGCCGGGGATCTTCACGCGCAGCATGAACGTCCCGATCTTCGGCTTGTCGTGGTAGAGGCCCCACCACTTCAGCCGCACGATGTCTTCCTCGTCCACGCGCTCGTACCCGGCCGCGATCAGCGCCGGCAGCTCGTGGAGCATGCCGAGCGGGCTCTTCTCGCGCTTCAGCCGTTCGACCGAGTTGCGCTTCAGGACGAGCTCGAGAGAGGGCGCCTCTTTCACGGACAGCCGATACTACAAAAAATGAAGTCTCGGCGCTACAGAAAGTGAAGTTATGCGATAACCTCCATCCGTGGCGCAGATCCGCATCCCGCCCGTGCTTCGCAGCGAGGCCGCAGGCAACCGCACGGTCGAGGTCGACGCGGGCACCGTGCGCCAGGCCCTCGACCAGCTCGTGACGGCCTACCCCGCGCTGCGGGCGCGCGTGCTCGAGGGCGACGGGGTGCCGAGCTTCCTCAACGTTTTCGTCGACGGCGACGACGTGCGGCTGCTCGGCGGCCTCGAGACCGAGGTCGCCGCCGGCTCCACGATCCTGCTGCTTCCGGCCGTCGCCGGCGGCTCGGCTACACAATTTGAAGTCTCGGCTCCGCGCCGCTAGACTCGGAAACCTGATGCGCAACGTGTCCGAGAAGCCGTTTTTCCTTCTCATGGGCATCGCTTGCGCACAAGCGGCCTAACCGGACATTCCCCGTCCTCCGGTTAGGTTCACCGCCCAGGACGGGGGCCACGCACCGGTTGGACGGGCACAGATGAGCGCGCACTCCCTGCGCTGCCGCGTCTGCGAAGAGGTGACCGTCGCCGAGCCGCTCGACGCGTGCCGTCGCTGCGACGGGCCCACCGATGTCCTCTACGACTGGGAGACGATTCGCCGCTCGGTCTCGCACGCGACGGTCGCCGCCGGGCCGGCCTCGCTCTGGCGCTATGCACCGCTGCTCCCGATGGGCGCGCATGTCGACTTCGGCGCCGGCTGGACGCCGCTCGTTCGCTCCGAGCTCCTGTCCGACGCGCTCGGCATCGAGCTCTTCCTGAAGCTCGAAGGCGGCAACCCGACGGCGTCGTACAAGGATCGCGTCGCCACGATCGCAGCATCGGCTGCGCTCGACCACGGCGTGACGACGCTCTGCTGCTCCTCCACGGGCAACCTCGGCAACGCGGTCGCATCGGCCGCAGCCGCGACCGGTCTCGAGGCGATCGTGCTCGCGCCGGCGGGCGCGGCGTCGGCGGCGGTCGCCGCAGGTCATCCGAACGCGCGCGTGTTCGCCGTCAACGGCTCCTACGACGACTGCCGGCGCCTCGAGCTCGAGCTCGGCGCGCTCTTCCCGTGGGGCTTCGTCAGCGGCAACCTGCATCCGTACGCGAGCGAAGGAGCGAAGACGATCTCGTTCGAGATCGCCGAGCAGCTGGCGTGGGAGCTGCCGGACGTCGTGGTCTGCGCGGCGGCGAGCGGCACGCTCTTCTCGAAGCTCGCGCAGGGCTTCGCGGAGCTGACGCAGGCCGGCCTCGCCTCGGCACCCGTGCCGCGCATGTTCGCCGGGCAAGCGCTCGGGTCGAGCCCGATCGCGGACGCGTTCTCGGACGAGCGCGCGATCTCGCGCATCGAGCCGTCGACGCGGTTCGTCTCGCTCGCGGTGGGCGATCCCTCCTACGGCGACCTCGCGCTCGGCGCCGCACGCGCGACGGACGGCGGGGTGATCGCGATCGCCGAGGAAGAGATCGTCGCCCACACGGAGCTGCTGACGGAGACGACCGGCGTGGCGCCCGACTACTCGGGCGGCGCGGCGCTCGGCGCGCTCGTCGCGGCGACGCGGCGCGGTGACGTCGCCGCGGGCTCACGCGTCGTGCTCGTCGTCACGGGCACGCGGCCGGAGCCCGCGCACGTCGACCTGCCGACGATCGATCCCGACGTCGACGACGTCCTGACGGCCCTCGGGCTGCACTCCTAGCCGTTTCCCCGTGACGGACTCGACCGCCGCGCTCCGTCGCGACATCCGCATGCTGGGGACGATCCTCGGCACGGTGCTCGTCGAGCAGGAAGGCGACTGGCTGCTCGAGCTCGTCGAGCGCATCCGCCGTGACGCGCGCGCGGCGCGATACGCGGGCACGGTGGTCGAGGTCGATCCCGCGCTCGACGCGCGCGAGCAGGCGCTCGTCCTGCGCGCGTT
>Ga0209577_10007400_pt1 | contig 10100 bp, 7 predicted proteins | sample GraSoiAngelo_109_FD_185874 | JGI IMG/M metagenome (GOLD analysis project Ga0209577, IMG submission 185874) | Grasslands soil microbial communities from the Angelo Coastal Reserve, California, USA - 14_0903_12_20cm (SPAdes) (version 2) | ecosystem: Environmental > Terrestrial > Soil > Grasslands ...
TGAAATCGCCGGTGCCCTCGCGTCGGGCTTTGTTCGATATCGGACTCGCCGGACCATTAGCAGGTTTCATATTGATTGTGCCGATTGCCTTCGCCGGCGTACTGACAGTGCATCACATGAACATTCCGCCCGGCGAAGTGCCTGAACTGACTTTCAACGACCCGCTGCTGTTTCGCTTGATCGCACGAATGTTCAGAATCAATCTGGATAATTCAGTGGTGAACTCTTTTTATCTGGCGGCCTGGGTAGGGTCGTTAGTGACGGCTCTAAACCTGATGCCGGTGGGCCAACTCGATGGCGGGCACGGAACCTTTGCGCTGTTTGGCCAGCGGGCGCATTGGTGGATCGGGCGCGTAGCCTTCGGACTGATGTTGATAACTACAATCTTCGGCTGGTTGTGGTTCAGGAGTCCGGTCATGTTTCTTTATGTGGTGCTGCTCGCCGTGATGCTGCGCGTGCGTCATCCACAACCGGAGCAAATGGAACCGCTGGGCCTTGCTCGAACGATCATTGGCGTCATCACCCTAATCGTGTTCGCGCTTTGCTTCCTGCCGTTTCCGATTACGATCGGTTAGGTCACAACCATCATTAGTCAGGATGAATCGTCGGCGCGTCGGCGTGCGGCACAAAGCACTGGCGACAACGTGCTTCGTACATCCCGGCAGCGCCAACGGCGACGCGCTCTTCGGATTCGAAGATGCGTTGCGAGTAGTTCGCGGGCTGGCCGCACCTGACGCAGATAGCGTGTGTTTTGGTGATGTATTCCGCGATCGCGAGCAATTGCGGCATTGGCTCCCAAGGCTTACCGGTATAGTCCTGATCCAATCCGGCGATGATCACGCGCACGCCGCGTTCGGCAAGCTCGTTGGCGACACCAATCAGTTCGTTGTCAAAAAACTGGCCCTCATCGATGCCGACCACTTCGGTATTAGCTTCTACCCGCGCGCGAATTTCCGCCGCGGTCCGCACATTGGCCGATTCGTGCTTTATCTCAGAGTGCGAGACGATGTGATTGTCGGAAAAGCGCGAATCGATCTCAGGCTTGAACACCTGAATTCTCTGGCGCGCTATCCTGGCCCGGCGTAAACGGCGAATCAGCTCTTCTGATTTACCAGAAAACATCGAGCCGGCGATTACCTCGATCCAACCCACAGCGGCTGCGCCCGGATGCTCTTTGCGCGCCGGAACTTCGTTTTCGTCTGGTTCAATGCTTCGGATCATCGTTGCTGAAGTGTTCATGAATTCTCGATCACGTAGATTCGATTCTGATTTGCCGAACGGCGCAGTCTAATCCAACTCGTTCATTTTCCAAAACGCACCGTTACGGAACCGAGAGCCATAGCGACCGGCCCTCCTTTTATTGATGAGCCGGTCCTGGAACAATAGAGGCCGGTCGCTACCGCTCTCGGTTCTGTAACGATTTCCCAAAACCACCGCCGCCTGAAAGTGGCACGTGCGTCTCGCTCGTGAACACGCGCAAGATGCGCGTGCCACATCATCTACCAAAACCACCGCCGCCGGGCGTTTCGATGCGCACGCGATCGCCCGCTTCCATTTGCCAGCTTCCTTTTGAAGTCAGCTCTTCTTCGCTGCCATCCGTGCGAATGATGCAGGCGCGGCCGCGCTTGCCATCTTCGCCGCCGTGCAATCCGTAAGGCGCACGCTTCCGACGATCAGAGAGTAGAGACATCCTCGCCGCCGCCAGCACTTCGATCTCGCGAATGCTTCCATCGCCACCCTTTTGTTTGCCTCTTCCTCCCGAACCTTGGTTGATGCGATAACGCCGCACCCGCAAAGGATAGGCATACTCAAGCGCCTCAGCGGGCGTATTCAAACTGTTAGTCATGTGCGTGTGTGTGGCGTTCATGCCGTCAAGCGAAGGCCGCGCGCCCATGCCACCGGCGACAGTTTCGTAGTAGGAGAACTCTGCGCCGGTGCGCGGATCAATACCGCCAATCGTCAAGTTGTTCATCGTGCCCTGACTCGCCGCCGGAATGCGCTCGGGAATCGCCTGCGCCAGGGCCTTGAAGACTGTATCGACAATGCGCTGTGACGTCTCGACGTTTCCGCCGGCGACTGAAGCCGGATGATTGGCATTGACGATAGTTCCTTTCGGGGCGACAACTTCGATCGGCTCCATCAAACCTGCACTGGCCGGCACGTCGCCACCGACCAGACAGCGGAAGCAATATGAGACGGCCGAGACTGTGATTGCTTCGACCGCATTAATCGCGCCGGCAACCTGCGGCGCGCTGCCTGAGAAATCAACCAACGCGCGATCGCCTCTAATCATGATGCGCACGCGAATCGGAATTTCACTCTCCCTGATACCGTCGTCATCGAGCGCGTCTTCAGCCTCGTAGCTGCCATCAGGGATCACGGCGATCGCGTGACGCATCATGCGTGATGAATACGAGATCAAATGCGCCGCGTAGTGGCTCGCTTCCTTCGCTCCACGACGGGCAACAATTTCCAGCAACCGCGCCGCTCCAGTCTTCAGCGATCCGATCTGAGCTTCGAAATCCGCCTGCCTTTCTTTGTTGCTGCGAACGTTCGCGAGAATTAATTTCATCACGTCCTCGCAAATCTCGCCGCCGCGCACTAAATGAATCGGCGGAATGCGCACGCCTTCACCATAAACGTCGGTCGCCAGGCCCATCGAACCTGGCGTCGCGCCGCCGATGTCGGCGTGGTGCGCGCGATTGGCGACGAAGAAGAGACAGGAAGCAGGAGGCAGGATGCGGGTTGCAGGAGCGCGCTTCTTGTGTCCTGCCACCTGCCGTCTGCCTTCTGCCGACTCGCCGAACACTCCCATCACCAGCGTGACATCCGGCAGATGCGTGCCACCGGCAAACGGATCGTTGAGGGCGACGACGTCACCTGGGCGGATCTTAACTTCGCGCAAGGCCGCAGCAACGGCCATCGGCATCGAACCGAGATGTACGGGCATGTGATCGCCTTGCGCGATTACGCGGCCTGACGAATCAAAAACTGCACATGAATAATCTCGCCGCTCCTTGATGTTTGGGGAGAATGCGGTCCGCCGCAAAGCCACTCCCATCTCTTCCGCGACTGAAGTGTAGAGCGCGCGGTAGATTTCAAGCGTGATTGGATCGAATGTCTTCATCACTCACCAACAAGAGCGGTGGCAGGAAACTACTCAACCCTCCCAACCTCAAAGGTAAGGAAGGGTGGCTTGCCCCCGCTCCTCTTTTCTAAAGACTGAACTGACCAAGAGCAGCGGGGGCAAGCCACCCTTCCTTACCTTGAGGTTGCTAAGTGTGAACTCCGAAATCATCCTGACAATTTCCCAAGATCGATTATCAGATTTCCATAAGAATCAAGTTCGGCCAAGGTCCCGCTGGGAATCAGGGTCGTTGCCGAATACTCCGTCACAATGCATGGCACGCGCAATCTTGCGCCGCCCTGAAGTCCCTCCCGTCGATAAACAGCAACCTGCAGCTTCTTTTGATCGAAATATGTTTGCGCAAAATCATGCGGCTTAGCAAATCGCTTTGACGACGAACGATTGGCGCGACGAGTTTTCAGTTTTGCCACGACCCCGATGGATCGCACGCGGGCGCTGACTATCTCAACAATGTTATTTTCCTGCGCATAACCGTAACGGGCGCGATGCGCGCGATGAAAAGCAGCGGCGATGTCGCCGCGCGTTTGTTTGATGTGGAGTTCGAACGACTGGCCCTGGTAGCGTGCCGCCAAAGATCGTTCGTGACGCTGTTTCGATTCTCCGAAGCCTTCGCGTCTGAGTACGGCGCGTGCATGTTTTTCCAGATCCTTAAACACCTGCTCAAGTTTAGGCGCGACGCCGCGCGACGCTTCGAGCATCAAAGTGCGGCTTTGGTCTTTGACGACGTCGGCAGTTACTACACCAATTGCTGACAGTGCTCCGGGTAAAGCAGGCAAGAGCACGCGTGGAATTTGCAGCGCCCGCGCCAACGTTATGGCGTGCAGGCCGCCCGCGCCCCCGAACGGAATCAACGTGAATTCGCGCGGGTCGTGACCACGCTCGACCGAGATGTGGCGCAGCGCGCGTTCCATGTTGGTCGTCACGACATCGAGCACACCTTGAGCAGTACCGATCGCGCTTACTTTTCTTTGCACGGCTCTGCTCATTTCCGCGGCGAGCATTTCGAGAGCTGTCCGCGCCCGCCCTTCATCGAGCTTGAATTCGCCGCCGAGCAACGTAGCGCCAGGAAAGTGACCGAGTACCATGTGCGCATCGGTGACCGTTGGGAGAAGAGACTTGCCATAACAGGCAGGACCGGGATCGGCGCCGGCAGATTCCGGACCCACGCGTAACGATCCACCTTCATCGACGCGCGCAATCGATCCACCGCCGGCGCCGACGGTATGAACGTCCATCATCGGGACGGCCACCGGGACGCCCGCGACAATTGCTTCGTTAGTCAGCCGCAGCCCCGCGCGATCACACAAGGCCACGTCAGTCGATGTACCACCCATATCGAAGGTGATGATGTTTTCAAAACCTGCCCTCAACGCGGCCCGTAATGCGCCTACGACGCCACCCGCCGGGCCGGAGAGAATCGTACGCACTGGTTCTTCGGCGGCGGCGGCGGCGGAGATGCTGCCACCGGATGATTGCATGACATGCAAACGAAAAGCTGATCTTTGATCTTTGGTCTTTGGTCTTTGAACTTTGTCTTCTTCGGCGGCGCTTTCGCTCAAACGCGTAAGGTAACGGCCCATCAACGGTTGTAGATAAGCGTTGATCGCGACTGTCGAAGTTCGTTCGTACTCGCGATATTCAGGAAGAATTTGGTGTGAGATGGAAAGCGGCAGATTTAGGTTTTTTAGCGCTTTCGCTATTCGCTGTTCGTGATTGCGATGAGCGAAAGAAAATAGCAACGAGACGGCGATCGATTCACACCCAGACCGTCCAAGCTTCTGGACCAACGTGTTCACTTCCGAATCATTGAGCGCCTCAAGGACTTCGCCCGAAGCCGCCACCCGCTCACCTATTCCGAACCTCAATTCACTCGGAACTAACGGTGGCGGCTTGACTGCATTCAGGTTGTAAAGCTGGGGCCGTGCTTGACGACCAATCTCGATCACATCTTCGAATCCCGCCGTCGTCACTAATGCGGTGCGCGCGCCGCGCCGTTGCAACAGCGCATTGGTTCCCACCGTCGTTCCATGTACGACCTCAATTTCACTTAAACGCGAATCCGTCTCTACAGCGATTCGTCTCAGACCTTCAATGATCGCGCGCGAAGGATCGTCGGGAGTCGATGCCAGCTTGAAAACCCGCAACTCACCTTCGGCTTCGAAAACAAAATCAGTGAAGGTGCCGCCGGTGTCGACTCCGACCCGGGTACGCACGCCTCGGGCGTGCTGCACGCCGGAGGCGTGCGTATCGCGTCTCGCACGATTTTTCTTTGGTTTCATCGGCTAGGAAGGAAGATGTATCTTGCCTTGAAAGGTAGGCGCGCGGCGCGCAAGCTTCTTGCTCAGGTCGGTGCTGAATACGGCCTGCATCGCGAATTTCATGCTGGGATTACGATTCAGGAGCTTCTCGATTTCTTTCTTTGACCAGCTCACATAGCGGGTCGGATCCACCGCGCGCACCGTCGCGGTCGCGGCGCCGCCACTGATGAAACTGACTTCGCCGATGAAGTTTCCATCCTGCAACTGTGCGACTTCCTTGCCGTTGGTTTCCACGCCGAGCCGGCCGTCGTAAATCAGCATTACTTCATCCAACGGCTGGCCTTCGACGGTCAGCACTTGTCCCGGTTTGGCTTCGCGCCAATTACCAATGCGCATCAGTTTCATAAACTCGAACGGCGCAAAGTTTTTGAAAAGCGTCTCGTGCAGCTCTTTTTCTTCGTCACTGAACTGAATACCGCTGCGTTCCCGAATGATGATGGCACATTGGACTATGTTGATGGCGGCAAACAAAAGGTTCCAGCCAATGACAGTCCAGAGAGGCGTGGCCGGCACGAAATAGTTGAAAGCAATTCCGGCAAAGCAAGAAAGAATCGTGAGCAGACGAAGCCAGAGAATGTCCTTCAAGAGATACGCGACCACGGTGAGAACGGACGCCAGATGCCCGGAAATATGTCCCAACCAAAATGTATAGTCCATAGGCGATCATCAGCAGGCGCATCAATTCTAATAGGCGAACCTGCGAATACTTCGCGTCATGTTGCCATCCGTTATTTGATCGCGCAAGTAGATTCTGTGGGCGTGTCCGTGAGGAAGTAGATAAACCGGTGAGTGTTTTCATCTGCACGCCGCAAGTCCTTCGCGGCTGTGCCGCAGCCCATACCGGTAAGCTGTCGCTTGCCAAGTGCATGCCTATTTTATTCGCTATTCTTTCTCAGATCGCTGTTTCTGGTTTAGTATCTGAACGCGCTTAGCGTCGATTCGTTCTTCTCTTCGTCCGACCGACTCTGAGACTGGCAAGCGCAAGACGTTCGATGAAGCTTCGGTTCCCCCTTCTAACCTTATTTCTTGCCCTCTGGATCGGCGCGGCTTTCTGGCCCGCCAAGCGGAGCCAGGCAGAGCGAGCGAACCAAACGCCGGCGCAAAACGCGCGCTGCGACAGCGCGTTTCCACTTCCGAACGCCAGCGATATCGGTACCAGGAAATTTGAAAAGCTGCTTTACGCTTTTCTCGATCAGGGCTGTTACAAAAACTGGGTGGCTGATTCAGAGATACGCAATACGGGACCATTCATTGGCGGGCTCTCGTACGGCACACATGATGCGGTCAAGGTCTTCTACTCGCCGCAAGTCTGGGAGTGGGTAAAGATTAAGAATCGCGAGGGTGAAATTCCCGACGGTGCGATGATCGTGAAGGAAATGTTTCCCTCGCCCGCCAGACAGGACGCCAAACTGACTGGCTGGACCGTGATGGTCAAGGACAAGAAGGCTGTGTTTGACGGTTGGTACTGGTCGTATCATGCGCCCAACTACGCGCCCGCAAATCCGGCGATCGATTATCCCGATTCAGGCTTCGGATTGTATTGCCTGAGATGCCATGCGTCGGCGGAAAAAGAATCGACCTTCATTACGGTTAAAAACGTTGAGGGCTCTCCCATTTCTTTCAACGTCGAAATGCCGACGATGTTGCCGCTGCCCCCGGAGAAGGAGGATATGCATTCGAGGATTGCGCGAACTCCGGCGATCGCCAAGAGCGCGTTCGCTAATCCGCGAACTTCACCGAATCCAAACCTGCTGAGTCTGCTGAAAACCATGCCCGATGTTACCGCACAGCAAGTGAAGCCATTTCCCGGAGAAAGTTTCGATCACGTCGTTCCAGGTGCGGGCGGCCCGAAAGGCTTCCTTACTTCCAGCCAGTGCATGGGCTGCCACTCAGCCACGAACGACGACATGCTGTATCCGTTTGGCGAATCGAATCAGAAGCCGATCAATCTCTCGCCGTACACTGAGTGGCGCGCATCGATGATGGGCCTGGCGGGCCGCGATCCGATCTTTCATGCCCAGCTCGAATCCGAAAAAGCGCTTTATCCTTCGCGCACTGAATTCTTCGACAACACCTGTTATCGCTGTCACGGTGTCATGGGCCAGCGCCAAGTGGAGTTGGACCGGAATCAACCTTTCAAACACAGCATGGTTTTCGCTTTGCCGGACGACACGGACGGCAAGTACGGCGCGCTGGCGCGCGACGGCGTCTCGTGCGACGCGTGTCATCGAATCGCTAAGGAAGGACTCGGAACGCCGGAAAGTTTTACCGGCAAATTCAAGCTTGATCCCGCCAACACTGTGAACGGACCTTACGATCAACTTGCGACTCTGCCGATGAAAAACGCGATGGGCATTACTCCTCGGCTTGCGGACCACATCAAGTCTTCCGCGTTGTGCGGGAGTTGTCACACGGTGGTCCTTCCCGTTTTCGACAAGCAAGGAAGGCAAGTAGTCGATAAGAACGGCCAGCCGAAAGAATTTCACGAGCAGATGACTTACCCCGAATGGCAGAACAGCATCTATCAAAACGAGCGCGAGCCGATCGATCACAAGGCGGTCCGCACCTGCCAGGATTGTCACATGCCGCGCGACTTCAATGGTCGTCAGATTATTTCCCGCATCGCCAACATTGAAGACAACAATTATCCCTACACCGATTACCGCGCCCCTGACAAAGAAATCACGCTGCGCATACGCGATCAGTATTCACGTCACACGCTGGTCGGCCTGAATGAGTTTGGCCTGATGATGTTTCAACAATTTCCGCAGATCCTGGGAATCAGGACAGCGGATTATATGTTCGATCAGTCCGCACTGGGTTTGGAGACGGCGCAAAACTCGAGTACCGATCTGGCGAAGAACCAGACCGCGAAGATCTCTGTGACCTCGCTCGAGCGAAACGAGAAGTTCGTCGAGGCGACCGTCGAGGTCGAGAATCTCGCGGGCCATGGTTTGCCGTCAGGCGTAGCTTTTCGCCGGGTTTTCATAACGTTCGAAGCGCTGGATGAAAAAGGCGCCGTGATTTGGGCGTCGGGCCGGACCAGCAGCGCCGGCGCGATCGTCAAAGGCGCTAGCGACGAGGTTCTGCCGACGGAGTTCTTCTACGATCCGTCCATGCGGAAGCAAGTCTTTCAGCCTCACTATCAAATTATCACCGATGAAAATCAGGCGCAGATTTACGAAGAACTGATGGCCGATACCGAAGGAAAGATCACGACCAGTTTCGTCGGGCTTGATCGCCCGGTAAAGAACAATCGCTTGCTGCCGAAAGGTTGGCGAGCAGATGGACCTTTCGCCGAGTTTACCAGGCCGCACGGCGATGCGGAACGCGATGCTGATTATCTCAACGGCTCTGCCGCTCCGGGCGTAGATAGAATCATCTATCGGATTCCCATCAACGACCACACCCGCGCCGCAGTGTCCGTTCGCGTGGCACTCAACTATCAATCGATTCCGCCTTATTACTTGAATCAGCGCTTCACAATCGGCCAAGGCGTCGAAACTAAACGCCTTGCTTATCTCGCCAGTCGTCTCACCGTCGAGCATACGCCGGTTGAGAATTGGAAGTTGGTATTGGTGTGCGCAACGCGTCGCGTCGGCGAAAAAGCCAGCACGGCTTGTGCTCGCTAGTCGCGATCACGCGTTCGTATCCTTAATGACAACGCCCGGGCATTATCTTTGTATAGCGAAGCATCCCGCAGAATCAGTCACGTTGGACTGTGGCTTCTTCAAGGAGTCGCGTCGAATACTCAATGGATTTCGAACAAGGAGACGAACAATGAATCTGCGACGAGACATCAGGCGCTGGGTGAGATTGAAATTAGTCTCATTCACACACGGCTTCAGCCGGGTGATTCGAGAGCCTCATAAATGTTGTCAACCGTTTCAACGGTTTTCGTTGCTTCGGAACTGCTCACGGGCGAAACCGTTGAAACGGTTTATGGAACACGCTCGCGTGGTTCACCCGGTTAAAACCGGGTGAGAATGAGAATCGACGCGCGATAATCAAAGACACATTCGTTAGTCCTCACTTCGTTCTATCTTTACCCAGCAACCGCTCTCATGCGATCGGCGGGCCGCATCCAAAACCATTTGCACGTGATAGCCATCTTCGAACGTCGCCGCGCCGTCGACGGTAGTTCGTCCTTCGCGTAATGCCTTCACGATTTGCTTTGAGAAGGCGGTGAAACCGCGCGCCCAGCCGCCATCGCGCATTCCCGGCGCCAGCTCGCCGCGCTCAGTCTCGACTTTCTCCCATTGGCCCGAGCCGACACCAGCACGCCAGACTTCCCCCGCCTCATTGATCATCAACCCTCCCAGAGAACCGAAAATCTCCAGACGATGCTCAGCTTTCCCCGGCTCAACCATCGAAAGCGAGACGTTCCCGGTGGCGCCCTCGGTCAATTCACTTTCGGCAAAGCGCAACAGCAGGTTCGCTTCGTCGTCGGTGGTCACCGCGCGCGAGTCACCGCTTTCCTCATCCTTTCGTTCGCGAATGTGCGTCGCGAGGTTGCAGGAAACTTCTGAAACTTCCGTGCCCAATAACCAGCGAAAGCCGTCGATCACGTGCGATCCAATCGCGCCCAACGTACCGCCGCCCTGGCCTTCGTCCGACCACCAGTTCCATGGCCG
>Ga0209577_10007402_pt1 | contig 10099 bp, 13 predicted proteins | sample GraSoiAngelo_109_FD_185874 | JGI IMG/M metagenome (GOLD analysis project Ga0209577, IMG submission 185874) | Grasslands soil microbial communities from the Angelo Coastal Reserve, California, USA - 14_0903_12_20cm (SPAdes) (version 2) | ecosystem: Environmental > Terrestrial > Soil > Grasslands...
AAGTGAATGGCGAGGCGCCTCTGTCAACCAAGGGTTCTACGGACGAGGTCGATATCGGAACGGTCTCAGGCCTTACTGCGGGTTCATCTGCCAAGGTTGACTTGTCCTTCATGGACTGGCCACACGCTTCGGAGAAGTCCACCAAGGACCTTACTTCTGTGTGCACAGCCGAAATTCCAAACCTGATATCAGGCGCGACTGCAGGCACCGCCTACGACTGGCAACAGATACTTACATGGTCGGATTCCAAAGAGACCTGCAGCCGCGCTATCTTCAATATCGATACTTTGAGGAGCATGGTCGACGCACTGAATTCGCGGTTGAAAAAGTGTGATCCCCCGCCGCCTCCATTACCTGCAAACGCGCCCCCTGCGGAGCAGGCTCGCGCCAAAGCCGAGCAAGCGGTCTGCGATGCCCTCAAGAGTCGAGGAGGTGCCAAACTCACGGAGAAGGCCCGAGATCCCAGCAACCTCCGGCGGATCCTGACACAAGTCGGGAACATTGAGCGAACGGCAGCTCCAGCGGTGACACTTTACACTTTGGGAACTACGGTAAACCGACAAAAAGTCTCCTACTTCGCGCAAAACAACCTCAGTACCCTCGTCAAGGACAACACGACGGGCTACGGCGCCCATGCAAGCTACGCGAGGATACTCGGAAACCTGATGTATTCCTTCGGTTTCTCGTACGAGAAATCGTATAAAAACGCCGACGCCGTCCAGGTCTGTTCGCCTGTATCTGGATCAACCTCCCTTGTGTGCTCCCAAGGAACGATCGGTGCGCCGAAACATATGTTCTCACGAATATTGTTCGGTGAGCTGCGACAGCTAATTAGTCCTGGCGCATTTGCGCTGGAGCCTCGACTGGAATATGACTTCACATCCTCAAAGCTTGCAGCCAGGCTGCCAATCTACTTCGCACCAAGCAAAGACAAGGTCCTGACTGGTGGCATTACGCTCGGTTACGTCAGACACGGCGATGGGTTTGGAGCCTCAATGTTCGTCAATAAGGCGTTCTCATTCTACTAATAATGAGACAAACAGGCATGGCCACCGGGAATAATCCACGGATTGGCGTGGACGCTCGGAAGGACGACATCAACCTCACATCTGCTGACGCTTCGTACTCCCACCTCGAGCGTCAAATCGGGGCACCCGCGGTGCGCGTCAACAGGCTGTGGTAAGGGGATCGCTGCATGGCTTCTACGACGTGTGCTCGAACCACCCGCGGGCCACTCACGGCCGTTACTCACCAGCTTAAAGAACGCAAACTACCCATGGCTCGCGGCATGAGACGGGGGCGCAGCGGCATGGTTCTCGCATTGTTGGTTCTGCTCGCGTTCCCGATGGTAATTCCATTCGTGGGGGCAACGGTTGCACTCGCGGCGATGGGAAACGTTAGCACAGCAGAACCAGGGCAGCAGCCGAAAGGCCAAGGAGCGGTAAGGCCGCTGGCGCAATCAACGCCCGGGCAGCCGAACGCGGCGCGTGGACCGGGGCAGCGTGAGCCGTTCCACGCCGAGTCCAATCCCGCAGAACATCCGACGGGGCAGGACAGGAAGGACGGGTGCCCGCCCGGACCATCTTTAAAGAGCTTCTCAAGCTGCCGAACTGCGCTTTTGGCAATTTCTCTGTGCCTGATGTTCTGGATGGCGAGTGTTGCAGTCAGGTGGCACCGGATCGCGCGTCCGGCTCGTGAAATGCTTAGAGCGCAGATCTCTTCGCTGGAGACCGAACTTCACCTGGTGGAACAAAAGCCCGAACTGAATCAGATCGCTTCATTGCTCGCCGAAGGCAAGAAGCTGGTCGAGGACCGCGGAGTCTGGTGGTCGGCCGGGATCGCGGACGTTTTGTTCTGGTCCCGAGGAAAGGAGCTCACAGGGTGGCTCTATGTCCACCAGGCTGAAAGTCACATGGCGCGATTCCTCGCGAGACCCACCGTAGTTGCCCGGTTGGAAATCAACGAGCCGAACCTGCGAAGCGCTGACGACCCGAGATCGCTTGCGCTTGCAAACTCAATACACGCGGCGCTGGCGCCGCCCACGCAGACCCCACTGGACCGGCTTCAGGCGCTACTGAGTGAAGCCTTGGCTCTGAACTATGAGAGCGAGGACACGTCGTTTTCCGACCTCGCAAATTGGCAGAACAAGGCCGCCTGGCTGGTGCTGCTCGGTCTGTTTCTGATCGTCGTGCTGGCGGCACTCGATCCCCCGCATAGTATTTTTCTTCTAGTCGGCGCCCTTGGGGGACTGCTGAGCAGAATGAGTCGCTCCCTTAATCGCAGCGATCTGCCAACGGACTATGGAGCGGACTGGACGACGTTGTTCCTCAGTCCCGTTGCCGGTGCGCTTGGTGCCTGGTCCGGAATCCTAATCAGCCAGCTCGCTGCGCAGCTCGCTGTGCTGGGTGAAGTGTTCAGATGCAGATGGGAACAGCCGTATGAGTCGTCGACGCTGGCGATTGCCCTGCTGTTCGGATTCTCGGAGCAGTTGCTCGATACCATATTTGAAAAGGTGACGGAGAAGACAGACAGCAATAAGGCCAGTGCGTCGAATCCGCCGCCGAGGCCTGGTGCTGCACAGCCGTCAGCAACTGGTACCGGAGAACCGACGCCTGGTGCGCCACAGCCGCCAGCAACTGGTACCGGAGAACCGACGCCTGGTGCGCCACAGCCGCCAGCAACTGGTACCGGAGAACCGACGCCTGGTGCGGCACAGCCGCAGACGAAGCGTGGCTCGTAACCACTTCCGGTTTCCATTCTGGTGCACACGATATACGCCCCCTCGCGTCAACGTGACCGTGTCGCGCTGTGTCACCGCGCCGCTGCTGCCCTTTCTCTTAAGCGCGCCCTTCCACTCTCACGACGTCCTCGTTGCGGGGCCTTTTTTCACGGAGAAAAACAGTTGCCGGTGTTTGCCTGCCCGCACGATGCTCGCCGATCGAAGCGCGACCAAGATGTAGAGGACATTGAGAGCCGCGAGCGTGGTGGGGATGTACCGCGTGCGTCGTGCTACGGCCACGACGTCTTTCGCCGTCACCCCTCGCGTTCCACCTACACGCTGCTGCACGTAGTCCACAGCGTCTGTGTCGATCACATTGAAGTAGCCGGATCCGCGCCGTACCTTCGAGAGCGCAAAAGAAAGCACGAAGAAATAACCCTGGGCCTCGAACACATGGTAAGTCTGCCGCACCGCCTTTACCCGGCCACGGTATTTGAGTCCGCGCTGTAGCGTTCGGATATTCACAGCACTCCCCTCGTTCTTGGCAGCAGATGGTTTGCTAGCTTGAGCGGACTCTACTCCCGAACGCTACTATTCGCGGCAGTCACCTCACTCCGGCACTCCGGCAAGGCTCAGCACCATGCCCCGACGTAAAGATATGCAAAAGGATTATCTCGTCGCGGAGCCCGCCGGCTATCCTGGACTCAGGATTCCGCTCCTCTCGGATGAGGAGTGCCGGGCGCGGGGGATCGAGCCGGTGCCATTCCCGCCGCGAGAAACCTGGACTCAGGCACAACGAGACGCCGCGGATCGTCTGGCGGAGATTTTGCGACCTCACGTTTTCAAGGAGGCTCTGTACGTCATACTGGCCAGATTGAACGCGAGGGCACTGATTCAAAGATTCCCGAGGCGGAGATCGAAAAGGTCGCCGCTACGCGCGGCGTTGCACTGATCGACGCTGGAAAGTGGGAACAGCGGGACACTTGGGTTCATTTGCCGCCATCGTGGATCCGAGAGATCCTCGAAATGTTCGCCCGCGGTGACCTGTCTCTCCTGAGCTCAACTCGGCCGAAACAGCGGCGCAAGAGGACCCGAGTTCGAACGCCGAGCCTGGCATTATGAGTGCCGGGCCGAAGGATCGGGCTCTCGCCGCTTAATGGTAGGTACCTGATTGTAGGCACATCTTTTTCCTACGGATCTGCTGGACGGGACGGCGTAGCAGCCATGTGGGCACCAAAGAGCACGGTTGGGCACAGGAGAATCACGCGAAATTCACGCGCGCGTGTGCAGCCCGGGGAAGTCTTCTTGGGCAGTTCGAGGTCACTGAGATTCGTCCCGACGAGATCCCGGGACGTGGAAGTGCGCTCGGTGCGCTGGAGGAGCGCCGCGCTAAGTCCAATCCCGACGCCGTCGTGGCTTCCGGGGTTCACCCTACGGCTCTACCCGCAATTCAGTGGCGGACCGTGTCATTTCAGTTCGAGGTCACCCCTACTTCGAAACATTCCACTCTGCCGTTTTGAAGTGGCAATGCCGGGGACAGGGGCTCAGGCCTTTGGCTGGGGGCAGTTTGCTCTTTGCCAATCTCGAAGCATTTGATCGAGATTGTTCGCCTGGTAGCACATCTTCCAGGGACTGATCCTCTTGTCGGTACCATAAGCGAGCTTCTTCCAGAGTCCGAGATGCTTCTGATGCCCTTGGCCCTCCCCGACATACCGATTGAGCACGGATGACAGGAACTCAGGCATCTCCGTGTTTTCAGCGGACGGGTCAAAGGCGCCTCCAACGGATAAATGGACCGGATTTGTCATCGGGCAGTGAGGATTCCTCTTCAGATCACCCTCACACAGAAGCGCCATTACTTTTGGAGTCAGCAGCAACATGGAGTTGGGCAGCCCCTCCTCGCTCGGGAGAGACTGAGCGTGAACCTGGAGCACCAGGGCGTGATTGACGCCCGGTAGGAGATTGCAGCTTCGGAGGATGGGTTGGTGCACGTAGGGGTATACAAAAACACTGCGCCCAATCTCGCCGCTGTGCTTGAGCGCCCTCTCACCGAGATCGCGGATATGTGCCGAGTAGGGGCCGCTGGCCGGAATCGGTGAGGTCGCCAAGAAATGGAGTGCGTAGCGGTAAGCAAGGGAGATGAAAAAATTAATGGTACGAAGGTCGCCCCACGCGGAAGCTGCGTGGAGCGGATCCGGGAACACGTGCTGCGCGTAGTAGCTCTCCCAGGCGCTAAAAGTCGTGTTATCGCAAGTTGCGCAGAGATATGGGCCCTTGTCCAGATCAAGTCGCTTCGAGGGCAGCCAAGAATTCAGCATGTAGCCGAAGGGACTGTTCTTCTTGACGTAGGTGCCCAGGAACTTCGAAGCGACGTGACTGTTCGCGATCGCTGGAGCCTTTCCACAGTAGTTGCACAGCGTGGTCATATACGTTTTGCGCCACTTCGATGTAGCTCTACTTTCGCGGTGCGTCGACAGGCCAGCGTTTCACGCTTCTTGCCGCCTGTTCCCATTCGCGCCTGCTTGCGTCCCACGTGGCGATCAGCCTCTGAAGCTCTCCTTCTTGGCCCGATTGCTTGGCTAATCCTGTGAGCCACGCCCGGTTGCGTAGCCCGTAGGCAATCTTGCCGGCTGGCTTATGATTCGATTTGTCCTGCAGAAAATTGCGATAGCTGCCCGTATAGATATCCAGGCGCTGCATCTCCTGCCATTCCGCCTTCTTGGACTTCGCAGCGAACTGGGCGAAATATCGACCCACGAGTCCCTCGACGAGGCTGTGCAATGGCTTCCCAGCCTCCATCCACCGCTCGTTCGCCGCGCTGGTTTCGGCGGCAGCGCGCCTGGATACCAAGGCGACCCCCGTGCTCTCGAGCTGCCAATCGATCGCACATACCTGGCAACTTACCTCATAAGTAATGTCAGCCGTGCTCCAGGGGTTGTCCTGCGTGGTCACGTGCTTGAGGATCTTGCCGCGCCCACACGGGCACACATTGGCATCAAACGTTGCGGTCTCGGAGGTACTCACGGATGCGTCCTGCCCTTTTGTGCGTCGCCGCACTCTCCATTTGAGGACTCCCAATGGTCCCCTTGCGGATGGGGCATTTCCGGTGACTGCTTCACACGTTGGGATCGCAGTGCTCTGGAGATCTGGAGATCGCAAACGACCGCTCTGATTCGAACTTCGGCGGAGAGCCTTAGAGTGGCGCTTTCCGTGAGAGGATGGCAGGCCCCTCCCCCCGGGGTGGGCAGTGCTAGACCGGCCACACGGCGCCAGGCATCGATGACATTCTGGAGGACGCTCGAGAGCGCTCGCGTGCCGGAGTTCGCGAGCACGAGCACTTGCTGCGTTCCGCCGTATTTTCCTTCGCCATAGTTCAGTGCTCCGTACCCGGTGCCGAGTGCCAGCACGGCTTCATTTTCCGGAATTTGCCTCACATCCAGATTCCTCGTCAGGATCGCACCAATAGGAGAGGTTCCGGTGGGGGCCCGACGCGCGCCAATTCCCAGGGACACTGAGACCGCAGTGCTGCTGCTGAGCCGCAGACGATGCGCGCTTTGCTTCGGTTTGGACAACGACGTGACCCGAAAAGAGGGGCAGCTCGCCCATATCAACCGAAGGCCGAACGACAATCGGCAAGAAAACTTGGCTTTCTTGTGTTTACCGCATCACGACGAGTACGACTCGACGCGCAGTCAGTCCAAGGGGCTCACGCCCGGCGAACTACGCAAGTACGTGGCCAAACTCTACGCATACTTCGATTCTCAGCTAATGCCGCAGGCGGAGCCGTCCGATGGCCTGTTCGCGGAATACAAGGGCCTGGTGCAACCACGCTGGCACTACATCTATGAGAAGGCCCTCAGGCTTGCGACGGGACCCCATCGCACCTTGGAATCCGTGTTGATGACGCTCGAGTCTCCGAAGACTATCCCCGAGATCTCGAGTCGCTTGATTCCCCCTGACAATCTCGAGTGGAGCACTGCCATTGTCGAGGGCGCGGTGGCTGAAGGTTACTTGGCGGAATCCAAGAGCACGCCCGGCTTGTTCGAAGCGACCCCTCTCACCAGGGTTCTGATGGAGGCTCTTGAGGATATTCCTGATGCGGTAACGGACGCCGCGGGTCGGAAGGTCTGGGTACCGAGCGATTGGACTCCTCCCAACAAACCTCGCTGACAGACTAAGGAGCGACAATTGGGGACCGCAATTAGGTTGGACGTCGGTGGGCTGACGCTCACCTATGACAAGAATCACGTCGGCTGGGATCACGGCATGCTCTTTCAGGAGCGAGATCGGCAACGTCTGCGCTCCGATCAGATTGACTACGACTGGTTCGCCGAGCATGAGGAGGACCCGGCCCCTATGGAGATGGCCTTCTCGAGACCTCTTCAAACAGTCGTTCCAAGAATCGAATTGCTGGACATCGGATAACCTAAACCACCACTTTCATCTCAAGAAGGCAAAGATCGGGGACTTCGCCGAGCTCGTGCGCATGGTTCGAAATCTCGCGCATCCCGCGCGTTATCGGAAAGACCACTCGGGATGACGCGCGTCACGGCTCGGTATCTCCGACAGCAATTCGACGTGGTTGAGATCTGTCGTGATTGGCTAGTGGCCCATAACAACAAGGCGTTACTCGAATCGCTCAAGCCTGGTGACGGGCCATGACCTACCTTCAAAACGTGGCAGGATCACTGCCGAGCTGGTGTTGGCCAGTTACGTTCGTTCCTCAATGACGCGGGGTTTGCCATCCTGCAGCGTCACGGCGAATGCGATCACACGGCCCCGGACTGCCGCGGGCACCAGGCTGGCGTGCGTGACAGTCGACGCAATATTCACGAACACCCCAAGGGGATAGTGAAGTACCTGGATCATCGCCGCCAAGCTCTCGAAGTCATCAGCGGCTTGGGCCGCGGTTGCGTTCAACTTCAACTCCACTACGGCACGGTTGCCCTCCGTGCGCGCCCCACCGCGAACCGGGTCGAATGGCTCGTGAATAATGATGTCTGGGCGAACAGTGAGACCGTGGTCTCGCTGTCGCTTCTGGTATTCCTGCTCAACGATCTCGCGATCAAGCAGATGAAGACGTCGTGAGAGCTGCACGAGTAGCTCACCTTGAAATCCCCGCTCCGTCCGGTAGAACCGCGGCGCCGTGATGGTCGTCAGCGAGTCCCTGATGCATTCAATGATTTCAGAGGCCGCTGACATTTCCTACTACTGTCGCGGCTTAGAGAACGGTACATGGATGTAGACCCGGCCAGGCGAAACCTCCTCGAACCGTAGCCCAAATGCACACATCACGCGAAACCAGATTCGCTCGAGTTCCGCCAGATCCTCCGTCGAAGTCCACGAGGCGCGTGATTGAAACAACCGATCCAGCTCTGCCCGAGAGTCGCTGAACGCCTCTTTAAGACCCGAAGCCTGCAACGCTTCCCGTAACAGAGCGGTCCGAGGAGCAGACAGACCACGGGCCGTGTAGCGGCCCAGAACGTACCCCATTGACTGCGCCACGAACGAAACCTTGCGCGAGGCCAGGGGCGCCAGAGCGCTCATGTCGCGCGAGAGGCGAAAGACGAGGATCGCGTCATCAATCTCATGTGCTGTATCGCGGATGGCGGCCGCCAGCATGTCCTCCTCGCCGGTCAGGTATGCGTCCGCCAGCGGACCGTCCGACACCCGGTTGGCGTAGTACTCGCTCCAGAGTGACTCGACCATGGGAAAGAAGGTCGCTCTCACCCCCTCTAAACGTTCCTTGAGCCACTCGCTCTTCCACAATCGGCTCTTGCGCTGAAAATCGTCTACGTGGCAAAGCTCGTGTCGTAAGGTACTTACACTCACATCGCTAAGAGACGAGTCCTCCGACAGGAGTCCCAGGGCCAAGCCCGCGTCTGCAACGAGCTCGCAGCCATCTGCCGTGTGGACAAGCATCGCGACAGAGAGCCCTCCTGGCTCGCGAGTCGGGACGAGGTCACGACCAGCGCGGGCAGATGCGTCGCGAAGGCCCTGCTCATAGTCCCTGTGGAAGACGATGGATTTCAGTGTACTGAAGTCGAGCCAGGGGGACTCACGACGCAGCAGTGCGCTCTGAAGCTGTATCTGAAAACAGACTTGCCCCGCCTCATCCTGGGAGCCGTTCCAGTGCAAGGATATGCCGCACCGGATCGGCGGATTCGTGAGGATCTCCTGCTGGAGCTCCGAGGCGAATGCCTTGAGCTCCTCACTCGAGAGTGGAGTTGCTGTGCCATCTCGAGCGCCCTCCGGGTCAGGCTCCATCACGTCTCCTGTTCCCGCGCGCCCGCACTCGCCTCGCTGGGCGGTCGTGCAGCATTCAGACTCGCATCCTCGTACCGAAGCAGCGACGGATGCTTGCTGCCGTCCGCCAGATACGTATGAACCGAGGCGTCGAGCTTGCCGTCATCTACAAGCTTGACGATCAGAAGCACCACGAAATTTGCACCGACCCGATCGTCCTGCACGATCTCCCGCATCGACACGTCGTCACGCGGACTCGGTACAGCAGCAAAGGACGGGTGCGAATGCCATTCGCCGATGTAGTTGAATCGTGTGTACTCCTGGTTTGCGCGACGGAAGAACGAACGCAAGGGCGCCAGGGCATCTTCAATGCGGCGCACGAACGCCGCGAAGGTACCTCGCTTGTGGACGGTGATGTTCCTGACTGCGAAGATATCCTGCCCCACGTGTTCCGCCATGAGTATTCCGCCCACCTCGCGCCGGCCGCACGCACGTAAAGCGGCCCGGATCTCCGCCTGAATCTCAGCGGGAAGGAGCAGGGTCAGCTGTACCGGCACCGGTCACCATATCGAGAAGCAGACGAACAGTCTCGCTTCGGTCCTGGTCCGTGGCCTGCACGCTGGCCGCGCTCCAGTCGGAACCTGCAACCGCGATCGGGTGTGTATCGAACGGCTGATCAAATATCCATTCTCTCCGAAAGCCCATCAGGTACGCGGAGTTCGGGAATCGACTGGGGATTCGCTGGAGAGCCGTGTCGATGGCCAGCTGGGTCATCGCACAGGCAACCTGGGTGACCTCACAATCGTAAGCGATTGCCGGATCTCGGTCATCACCGTCGTAGCCAGGTGCATCTCGAAAAGGAGCCGGTGGCTGGCGAGAAAGGTACTCGTTGATTGAGTCGCGAACGGCCAGAGGATTGGGGTCGTGTCCCGGCCGAGCGCGGGCGATCAGGGCGCCCATGCCGCCGGCGAATGTCTCGCCCCAGAGCAGAGGCTTGGCCTGTGTGAGCACCGCCGCAGCCAGTCGCACGAAAACGTCCGGGTTAGCGGCGGCGTCGATGATGAGATCACATGCCCCGATATCCTTCAAGGCACCCGCAGCTGCCAGCGCAGACTCCTGACCGGCGACGCGGTG
>Ga0209577_10007403_pt1 | contig 10098 bp, 11 predicted proteins | sample GraSoiAngelo_109_FD_185874 | JGI IMG/M metagenome (GOLD analysis project Ga0209577, IMG submission 185874) | Grasslands soil microbial communities from the Angelo Coastal Reserve, California, USA - 14_0903_12_20cm (SPAdes) (version 2) | ecosystem: Environmental > Terrestrial > Soil > Grasslands...
ATGATAAAATAGATCGACATTATCAGAATAGAGGGGCGGAGGGCACCGGCCGCGCCTCGACGCGCAGCGACCTCTCTTCACCCGCTCTCCTCCTCTACCCACCGGACCTGCGGTCCTGCCCCGTTAGACAGCGGCTGCGCGGAGGGTGTATCAGCGACGGGGGGTCGTGCACGTCCCCAAGCCTCGGATTCGCGAAATTTCACCCGACGGGGTGACGGCGGGTGAGGCTCGGAGTCACCCCGCGCGACCTCGCGGACGGCCTCAGGAGGAGCGGCGGGCCCCCGCCCACTGCACCGCGGTGTCCTCGCTGTCGAAGAAGCGGAACTCCGGGAAGCGTCCGAGGGTGAGCACCGCCGCGGCGAACGCCCGCATGAAGCGGCTGCCGCGAAGCAGAGCGATCCGGCGCAGCGGCAGGACCCGAAGCCGCTTCATGGCGTACATCCGTCGCGGAGCGCGATCTCCTCGATGTTCTCGCAGAAGGGCTTGGCGATCGGATAGCGCATCAGGCCGACGCTCACCGAGCCGCGGACCACCCCGGGAGCCGCCAGCCGCACGTCGAGGCGGGGATCGTCGCGATCAACGAACTCCGAGCCTCCGAACCGCCGGGCCAGGGCGCCCCCGGCGACGCTCGCCATCGCGCCGCCGAGGAGGAGCGTGGCGACGAGGCGGATGCGGTGCGGGCGGGGCATGGCGACGATTGTAGTCGGGCCCGCGGTTTGCGCTGATAGCATCCCCGACCGTGAGCGTCGTGGTGGGCGAGCCCGCTCCCGACTTCCGCTGCGTGCTGCCGGGCGGCGGCACCCTCGGCCGCGAGGACCTCGCCGGCGGGCCCGCGGTGCTTCTCTTCTACCTCGAGGCGGCGACCCCGGACTGCCGGCAGCAGCTGGTCACCTTCGCCGCCGAGGCGGAGACCCTCGGAGCTCTGGGGGCGCGGGTGGTGGCGATCAGCGCCGATCCCCCGGAGCGGCTCGCGGAGTGGGCGGCGCGGCTCGGAGAGCCCTTCCCGCTGCTCTCCGATGCCTCCGGTGAGGCGGCGCGCGCCTACGGCGTCTGGGACGCCGAGCAGCGCCGCGCCCGCCGCGCCGCCTTCGTGCTCGACGCCACCAGCACGGTGCGGCTCGCCAACCCCCGCTACTCGGTCGGCCGGACGGACGACGTCCTCGAGGTCTTCGAGGTCCTCGAGCAGCTCGCCTCCGCCTAGCCGCGCACCAGCAGGTAGGTGACCACCCCGATCCCGAGCGCCGCGGTGAGGGCTGCGAGCAGCATCTCCGGCCAGTACTCGGCGCGAAACCGGCCGTCCGCGATCTGGTCCCGCGCCCGCAGGAAGCGCACCAGGCTGAGCGCCGTCGAGGCGGCGCCGGTGCCCACCAGGGAGAGGCCGATCAGGGTGGCGGCGTCGAGCCGTGTGCGGGTGGAGGAGTCCTCGCGGAGGAAGACGCCGAAGCGCGCCGCGGCGAAGCCGAGGGCGATGAGGGTGACCCCGGTGCGGACCCAGGCGAGCAGGGTGCGCTCGTTGGCAAGGTGCTCCCGCGCCGCGCTCGTCCGCGGCCGCCCGGCCGCCGGCCCGTGCCCTCCCGTCGCCGCCACCCGCGTCCTCCGATGACGCCCCGGTCCGATCCGCGCATTCTGCGCCGCGGCCCCGGGTCGGCCCGGATGCGGCTCCTCGACCTCGGCATCGTGCCCTGGATCCGCTCCCAGAGCGTCCACCACGCGGTCGCCGCCTGCTTCGACGACGCGAGCCCGGACACCGTCGTGCTCGTCCGCCCCGACCGGCCCTACCTCTGCGTCGGTCACCACGGTCTGGGGCCGCAGCCGTCGCTCACGGCGGTCCGCCGGCTGGGACTGCCGGTGGTGCGCCGCCGGCTCGGGGGCGGCACCGTCCTCATCACCCCCGAGCAGACCTTCTACGTGCTCGTCGTGCACCGCCGCCGGCTGCCGCTGCCGGACCCCGCGGCACTGCGCTGGTGCCTCGGTCCCGCGGTCGGCGCCTACGCCCGGCTCGGGGTGGCAGCGGCGGCGGGCCCGGGAACCGACGTCACCGGCTCCGGGCGCAAGCTCTGCGGCAGCGGCTCGGCGACCGTCGGCGCCGCCTCGGTCTTCGGCGGGAACGTCCTCGGCGCCTTCGATCCCGACCTCTTCGTCGAGGCGCTCCGGCTGCCATCGGGCGCGGCCCGCCGGCTGATGGCGGCGGAGCTGCGTGCCCAGATGGGGTCGGTGGAGCAGGCCACGGGGGCCGTCCCCGGGGCCGCGGCGGTGACGGCGGCGCTCCGCGACGCGGTCGAGGAGGGGTGCGCCACCCGGCTCGTCCCCGGCGAGCTCACCGCCGCCGAGGAGGCGGCGCTGCCGGGGGTGGAGCGCTGGCTTCGAGGATCGCCGTCCCGTCCCGCCGCGGGCTCGCCGGGCTGCTGGAAGGTGCGCGCCGGCTGCGGCCTGGTCCGGGTGGTGCTCACCCGGCCGCGGCGGGCGGCGCTGCTGCTCACCGTGCGCGCCGGCGCCGTGGCCGCGGTGACCGCGGAGCTGCCCCGCGATCGGGGCCTCGCCGCCGCCGTCGAGGCCGCCCTCGGGGGCCGCCCCCTCGAGCTCCCGCCGGAGGCGGCCGGAGGGATCGCCGCCGAGGACCGGGCGGCCCTCACCGCCGCCCTCGGCGCCGCCCGCCGGCTCCTCCTGTAGCGCCCCGACGGACGGGTGCGGGCGCCTACACTCCCAGCCCATGCCTGGCCGGCGGCGCCTGCCCATCACCGCGCGCTGGACCGCGGCCGTCGGCGCCGCGATCGTCGTCGTCGCCGTGGCGGTCATCGTCACCGCCGCGATCGCCGGCCGCGGCCCCTCCTGCGGCAGCCCGGTCTGGGGCCAGCTCCAGGGCGATCCCGCCCACGACGGCCAGGCCCAGGGCGCCGCCGGGACGCTGACGGTGCGCTGGACCCGGGCGGGCAAGGCCTCGGGCGGGGCGGTGCTCGCCGGCGACGACCTCATCGTCGCCCAGCAGGGCGGCGTGGCCGACCTGTCGCGCGCCGACGGGGTCGAGCGCTGGCACTGGGCGACGGCCGACCAGAGGGGCGGCAGCGTCGGCCCGCCGGCGGTGAACGGCTGCTCGATCGCGATCGTCGAGTCGCGGCCCCCTCAGACCGCCAACGGCGTCCACGGGATCCTCCACGTGGTCTCGATGAGCAACCACGAGCTGGTGGGGAAGGGGCTCGACATCCCCTCCGTGTCCGCCGGAGGGCTGCTCTCCACCGGCTCGCGGTTCGAGATCGTCGGCGGCCGGCCCGAGTCCGGGACGGTGAAGTGGGGCCTCTACACGGTCAACGCCGAGAACGCGGTGGCGAGCTCGGTCGCGGCCCTCGCCGCCTTCACCCCGGGGCCGCCGGCGGGCGACGGCGACACCACCTACGTCGCCGCCTGGGACAACGCCGCCCAGGCGATCGCCTCCGGGGGGCGGCAGCTGTGGCGGACCGCAACCACCGCCCTGCCCCTCACCACCCCGGTGGTCACCACCGGCAAGGTGATCGTCGGCACCATCGGCGGCGCCGACGCCTTCGACGCCGGCACCGGCAAGGTGCTGTGGACGCAGCCGATCACCTCCGGGGTGGTCGCCGCCCCGCTCCCCGCGGGCGACGGCGTCCTCGTCGTCGACCGCGCGTACCACAAGCTCCACCGCCTCGACCTCGCCAGCGGGCGCGAGCTCTGGACGGTGCAGCTCGGCACCACCCTCGCCCCGCCGGTGCTGGTCGGTGCGCGGGTGATCACCGTCGACGAGCAGGGCGACATGCTGGCGATCGACGCGAGGACGGGGAGGCTGCTCCAGAAGCTCACACTGAAGAGCGGGGTGCGCAGTCCGCTGGCGGTGGGCGGAGGCAGTCTCTACGCGATCGGCAACGACGGGCGGGTGACCGCGGTCTCCCTGGGATGAGGCCGGGTCGTATGCTCAGGTGGTTCCCCGGGGTGGGTGACAGGGCTTCCCCCCGAGGGGGGACGGCGCCGGTGGAACGAATGGCGTAGATTCGCATACAGGTTTGTCGTGGGGGAGGGGGCGAGGAGTGAGGACGGAATGCTGCTGACGCGGATCGAGAAGCTGTTCATCACGGCCGCGGTCCTCGCCATCGTGCTCACCGTCGGATTCGGTGCCGGGCTGTACCACGCCCTCACCACCCACGACCAGAGCACGGCGGCGGCGGTGCAGGAGCCGGCCACCAACGGGGAGGCGACGCCGCTGCCGGCGACCGAGCCCGGGACCTCGACCGGCACCTCGGGAACCGCGGGGACGTCGGGGACCTCCTCGCAGCCCGCCTCCGGCGGCGCGGCGCCGCCGGTCATCTCGCGCGGGGGCACCGTCGGCGCGCCGGGCGGCGCAGCTCCGGCCCGTCCACCGAGCGTTCCCAACGCGGTCGCCCCCACCGTCTGCCCCTTCCCCGGCGGGGTCATGACCGTCGGCAGCATCGTCTCGCTCTCCGGGTTCTTCCAGTTCCCCGAGGCGAAGAACGCCGCGAGCGCCTTCTTCCAGGACGCCAACGCCCACGGCGGGATCCACGGCTGCCGGGTGCAGTACCAGGTCCTCGACGACGCCACCAGCAACACCACCGCGCTCTCCGACGCCAAGCAGCTGGTCGCCGACGACAAGGTGCTCGCCGTCGTCGCCATGGTCTCGCCGTTCGGCCAGGACACCGTCGACCCGTACTTCGCCAACCCCGGCGGGGACAACGCCGGCCAGGCGGTCCCGCTGATCGGCATCGACCCCTACGAGGAGAACGCCTACAAGTTCCCCAACCAGGTGAGCGTCGACGTGCCGATCAAGGACGCGGGGGCGATCATGGCCCAGTACGCGAAGGATCACATGGGCTTCTCCCACCCCGGGATCTTCGGCTACAACGTCTCCCAGCTCACCGCCGCCGAGGCGGGGGCGGTGGGGCAGTTCAAGAAGCTCGGCTACAGCAACGTCGACATCCAGACCGTCGACCCCAGCGCCTCGCAGTACGACCAGATCGTCCAGAAGTTCAAGGGCGACGGCGTCGACCTGCTGATGTGGTTCTGCGACATCGGCTGTGGCGACCGCTTCGTCCAGGCCGCGCAGAGCAACGCGTACCACCCCAAGTGGGTGAACTACGAGATCGGGTACGACCCCCGCTATGCGGCGCAGTTCGGCCAGACCGGCGGCGAGCAGGACGGGGCCGTGGCGATCTCGCCCTTCCTCCCCTTCGAGGGGGGCGGCGCCGCGGCGAGCCTGCTCGCCACCGTGCAGCACTACTTCCCGGGGACGCCCCGGGACTCGGTCGCCGAGCAGGGCTGGCTCGGCGCCCAGCTCTTCGCCCAGGTCGTCAACAAGGTCCCCCTGTCGGCCGATCTCCACGCCGACCAGGCGGCGATCATCTCCGCGCTGAACGGCATCCACGACCTCGACCTCGGGCTCACCCCACCGATGGACATGAAGCTCGGCATCGACCCCGACTACCCGGGTCACGCGCCTCACCGCTGTGCCCAGTTCGTCACCATCGCCGGCGGGACGCTGCGCTGGACCGACCACGCCTGGCATTGCCCGCCGTGATCCCGGTCGCGGCCTCGGTCTCGACGTACGCCACCGACGCCGTCCTCGGGCTCATCCAGGGGGCGGTGTACGGGCTCCTCGCCATGGGCGTGGTCGCCATCTACCGGACGACGCGCACCCTCAACCTCGCCCAGGGCGGGATGGCGACCCTCGGCGCCTTCAGCTACATCGCGCTGCGCGAGCACAACGTGCCGACGCTGCTCGCGGTGGTCATCGTGATCGCGCTGGGCGCCGCCATCGGGCTGGGGATCGGCCAGCTGATCGGCTGGCCGCTGCGCCGCGCGAGCACGACGGTGAAGCTGGTCTCCAGCCTCGGGGTGCTGCTCGTCGTCCAGAGCCTGGTGGCGATCATCTTCGGCAACGTCCCCCGCTCGGCACCGGCGCTGGTGTCGCCCGACAGCCTGAGCCTCCTCGGCATCACCGTGCCGCGTGACGGGCTGGTGGTGCTCGGCATCGCCGCCCTGACCGCGTTCGCGCTCAACCGGCTCTTCACCTCGACCCGGCTGGGGCTGCACATGCGCGCCGTCGCCGCCGACCCGGAGGTCGCGGCGCTCCAGGGCGTGAACGTCCGCCTCGTCACCGTCGGCAGCTGGACGCTGGGGGTGGCGATCGCGCTCGGCGGCGGGATCCTCCTCGGCCCGGTCATCCGCACCGTGGCGCCGTTCCTGCTGACCCTGATCGCGCTGCAGGCGCTCGGCGCGACCCTGGTCGGGCGCATCGACAGCCTCGCCGGCGCGATGGTGGGCGGGCTCATCCTCGGCGAGCTGGTCACCTACGCGCAGGAGTTCTTCCCCACCACCCAGGGAAACGGGGACATCGCGGTCTTCCTCTTCATCCTCGCGGTGCTGCTCCTCCAGCGGCGCGGCGGGCTGGTCATGGAGCGCGCATGAGCACCGTCGCCCGCCGCGCCTCCGCCCCCCTGGCGCTCGCCGCCTTCGTCGCGGCCGCCGCCGCGATGCCCTCGGTGCTCGGTCCGGCGCGGCTGCTCTCGATGTCGCTGGCGCTGATCTTCGCCGTCGCGGCGCTCAGCGTGGTGGTGATCACCGGATGGACGGGCCAGACCTCGCTCGCCCAGGTCACGTTCATGGGGGTCGGCGCCTTCACCCTCGCCCGGCTCATGGCCCCACGGGTCGGCCTGCCCCTCTATCTCGCCGCCCCCGCGGCCATCCTCGCCGCCGCGGTGCTGAGCGTGGTGATCGGGCTGCCGGCGCTTCGGCTGCGCGGCATCTACCTCGCGGTGGTCACCCTCGGCTTCGCCCAGGTGCTGCAGGACGCGGCCTTCAACAACTCGACGATCACCGAGAGCCAGAACGGCCTCGTCGTCGCCCGTCCGGTGCTCGGGCCCCTCGACCTCTCCGGCGAGCACACCCTCTACTACCTGCTCCTCGGCGTGCTCGTGGGCTGCTGCCTCCTCGTCGCCGCGATGCGGCGCTCGTCGCTGGGGCGGCGGATGATCTCGCTGCGCACCACCGAGGTCGGCGCCAGCGTCCGCGGCGTCGATCTGGTCAGCACCAAGCTCGCCGCCTTCTCGATCAGTGCGGCGCTGGCGGGGCTCGCGGGGGTGCTCTACGCGCTCGAGATCCAGAGCGTCGGCCCGGCGCCCTTCAACCCGCTGCAGTCGATCTTCCTGCTCGGCCTGGTGGTGATCGCCGGCCAGCGCAGCATCGCCGCCGCGCTCGTCGCCGGGATCCTCTACGGGTGGATGCCCCCGGAGCTCACCCGGCACTTCACCGACAGCACCTTCGGCCCCAACGCCACCAACCTGGTCGCCGGGGTGGGGCTCCTGCTCGTCGTCATCAGCCGCGAGCAGCTCCGCGGCATGGCGCTGCGGCTGCCCCGCGGCCGGTGGCCGTGGCCCCGCCGGATCACCGTCGCCCCCGAGGTCCACCGCAATGTTCCTGCTTGAGGCCCGCGAGGTCGGGGTCCGCTACGGCGGGATCCAGGCCGTCGACGGGGTCACCTGCGGGGTCGACGCCGGCGAGATCGTCGCGGTCATCGGTCCCAATGGAGCGGGGAAGACCACCCTGCTCAACGCCATCAGTGGCCTCACCCCGTTGGAGCACGGACAGGTGCTCTTCGAGGGGCGCGACCTCGCCCCCCACAGCGCCCATCGACGCGCGCGCATGGGCCTCGCCCGCACCCTCCAGGGCGTCGACCTCTTCGAGGGGCTGACGGTGCGCGAGAACCTGCTGTTGATGGCGCGGATCAGCGAGAACAGCCGCAGGCCGCCGGCACCCCCGCTGCCGGTCGGGGAGAGGGTCTCGGCCGCCGCGGGCTTCCTCGGCATCCAGGACGAGCTCGAGCGCCAGGTGACCGACCTGCCCGGCGGCCGCCAGCGGCTCGTGGACATCGCCGCCGCGCTCTGTCTTCGACCGCGCTGCCTGCTCCTCGACGAGCCCGCGGCGGGGACGGGCCCGGCGGAGTCCATCGCGCTCGGCCGGCTGCTCCTGCGCATCCGCGAGGTGCTCGGGCTCGGGATCCTGCTCGTCGAGCACGACGTCCAGATGGTCCTCGACATCGCCGACTACATCTACGTGCTCGACTTCGGGCGGCTGATCGCCGAGGGGACCCCGGCGCAGATCCGTCGGGACCCGGTGGTCATCTCCGCCTACCTCGGCGAGGACAAGGCCGCGCTCGCGACCGCGGGCGCCGCCCAGGAGGGGTTCGGTGCTCCGCGCTGAGAGGCTCGAGGTGGCCTACGGCGGCGTCGTCGCCCTCCAGGACGTCAGCCTCGAGGTCGCCGAGGGCGAGTGCCTCGCCGTGCTCGGGGCCAACGGGGCGGGGAAGAGCACCCTGCTCCGCACCCTCGCCCGGGGGGTCCGGCAGCGCGCCGGCCACCTCTGGCTCGACGGGGCGAGGATCGACCGCTGGGCCGCCGACCGCGCCGCCCGCCACGGCATCGCCCTGGTCCCCGAGGGACGCAGGCTCTTCGCCGGCCTGACGGTGCGCGAGAACCTCGAGGTCGGCGCCGCCCGGCTCCGCCGCGCCGAGGTGGGCGGCCGGCTCGGCGACGTGCTGCGCTGGTTCCCCGAGCTCGACCAGCGCCTCGACCTCGCCGCCGGCCGGCTCAGCGGGGGCGAGCAGCAGATGGTGGGAGTCGGGCGGGCGCTCATGGGCCGCCCCCGACTGCTGCTCGTCGACGAGCTCTCGCTGGGCCTCGCCCCGCTCGTCACCCGCCGGATCTACGAGATCCTCGGCCAGATCAGCGCGAGCGGCATCGGCGTCGTCCTCGTCGAGCAGTACACCGACCTCGCCCTCGCCGCCGCCGGCCGCGCGCTGGTGCTCGAGAAGGGCCGGTGCGTCTTCGGCGGGACGGCGGAGGAGCTCCGGCGCAGGCCCGAGCTCCTCGAGACCGCATACTTGGGACGCGAGCTGCTGGCACCGGTGTCCGCGGCGCCGGGCGAGCCCGCCGCGGAGCGGGCCGCTGCTGCCGGCAGGCGAGGTGCGGGAGACGGACGGCGATGGCCTGCCGTGGCGGAGATGCGGCTGCGGCTCGAGGCGCCGGAGAAGCGGCGCATCGAGGAGGCGGCCCGCGCCGCCGGAATGGACGCGAACGAGTGGATCCGGGCTGCGCTCCGCGGATCCGAGGCGGTGAAGGACGGGGAGGTGTGACGTGCGCCACGGGAGACTGACCGTTCTGTCCTGCGGGGTCGGCCTGTTCGGGCTCTGCCTCGCCGCCGCGACCGTGCTCGCCCCGGCCGGCGCGCTCGCCGACGACCAGTTCGTCCTCCGTCCCCCGGTGACGGCCGCGCCGCCGAGCGTCATCGCCTACAGCGGCAGCAGCGCCGGCATCGAGTTCCATCTCGTCCCGGGCCAGTACCACCCGACCTTCGACCAGGCCTTCGTCGAGTCCTTCCCGTACTCGTCGAGCGCCGCCGACAGCAACCCCTCGGCGATGGCCACGGCGACCCCCGCGGAGCTGGGGCTGTTCCTCGACAACTACCCCACCGGCGCCTGCCTGATCAGCACCTTCTCGCCGTACTGCGACCAGATCCAGAAGATGCCGTTGGACACCTACTTCGCCCGGGCGACCTCGGACAGCAAGAAGGCGAACGACGCCCACACCTCGTTCCCCTGCGAGCCCGGCCAGCCGGAGCCGAAGACGGTGGTGATCGGGCCGCCCGACTGCACGCAGTCGCCGGCAACCCCGCTCCAGCTCGCGGACGGGGTCGCCCACGCGGACGCCACCCCCGACGCCGACGCCCAGGCCCACCTCGGCGCCTTCACGCTCTCGCCGCCGGCGTCGGCGCGGCCCGGTTACGTCGCCCGGCTGCGCCAGGCGCGCGCCCTCCTCGCCTACTTCCACCGGCCGACCACCGGGGTCGACCGGGCGATCGCCTCCCAGGCGATCCTCGGCGGCGCCGGGATCGCCACCATCTCCCAGTTCCACTCCGGTGCGGACGGCATCCCCCGGGCCCACAACGAGGTGGTGTTCGGGAGCATCGACGCCCTGGGCGGCATGATCCACGCCGACGGCCTGGCCCTCGACGTCGCCGCCGCCACCCTGGGGCAGCCGATCCCGCCGGTGCGCTCGCAGCAGGTGCGCCTCCTCCACCTCA
>Ga0209577_10007404_pt1 | contig 10098 bp, 6 predicted proteins | sample GraSoiAngelo_109_FD_185874 | JGI IMG/M metagenome (GOLD analysis project Ga0209577, IMG submission 185874) | Grasslands soil microbial communities from the Angelo Coastal Reserve, California, USA - 14_0903_12_20cm (SPAdes) (version 2) | ecosystem: Environmental > Terrestrial > Soil > Grasslands ...
GAAATCAGCGGCACCGTGGGCTCTCGCGGTGTCGTCGAGCTTCGCCGCGACCTCCCGCCACGTCTGCGGGTCCGGCGGCATGTCGTGATAGCGGTAGCCGTCGAGACGGCCGGCGTGCAGCTTCGCGTCGACCATCTCGAGCACGGGAATGCGCGGCTCGGAGTCCTGGCCCGTCGCGACGTCGCAGAACGCACGCAAGGTCGGAATCTCGCTCTCGTCGAAGAAGCGGATCGGCGGCACGTTCGCGACGCGATCGAGCACCACCGCTCGCGTCCTCGCGTCCCAGTGATTCGTTGTCGCGAGGACGTCGTAGTGCGGATAACGCCCGCGCATCTGCGGCGTGACCCCGCGCTGCTGGCGCGGCAGCTCCGGCGGCGGGCCGGGCGCCGTATCGCCGCCGCGCTTGGGAAGGTGTGAAGCCGTCCCGGCGCGGGGCGTATCAGCGGCCGACGCCACGTCAGCCCTAGCGCTCCCGCTCGGCGAGCGCCGCCGTGAGGCCCATCCCGCCGATCATCGCGAGCGACCCCGGCGCGAGCAGGGGCGGGCCCATGACGATGTTGTAGAGCGGCTCGCCGAAGCCGCCGGGGCGCTTTCGCACGCCCTGGACGTGCGTGTAGACGCCGATCAAGCCGTCGAGCGCGTACAGCGCGGAGACGGCTGGGAGCACCGTTTTTGCCGCCCGCGCGGAGGGGATTGCTGCGAGGCCGGCGGCCGTCAGCAGCGGCGACAGCGCGACCGGAGTCCACATCCACTTGTCGCCGAAGGACCCGCGGTAATGCTCGAAGTAGATCTCGAGCCCCATCGCCAGAGCGCTGAAAGCGGTCGCGCCGGCGAGCGTCCGCTGCACGCGGCCGCGGCGCAGGTTGCCGAGCAGGCGCGCGGTCATCGCCCCGGCAGGATTTCCGGGAGCTTCTGGCGGATCGACTGGGCGATCATCCGCCGCCGGCCGGGATCGCCGTGCGCGACTGCCGAGGCGAACGCGCGCGCCTCCTCGAGGGTGATGTGCGGCGGCAGCGGCGGCACTTCGGGATCGCACACGACCTCGAACACCGTCGGCCGGTCGGCGGCCAGAGCCTCCTCCCAGCACGCTCCGACCTGCGCGGGGTCGTCTGTGCGGATGCCGTTCAGGCCGATCAGTTCTGCCCAGCGAGCATAGGGCACATCGGGAAGTTCCTGCGACTGCACGAACTTCGGATCGCCAGACATCGCGCGTTGCTCCCAAGTCACCTGGTTGAGGTCGCGGTTGTTGAGCACGAGCACGATCAGGCGCTGGTCCGGCCAGCGGTCTCGGTACTTCGCGACCGTGATCAACTCGGCGAGGCCGTTCATCTGCATCGCTCCGTCGCCGACGAGCGCGAACACGGGCCTGTCGGGGTGCGCGAACTTCGCCGCGATCGCGTAGGGAACGCCCGCCCCCATCGTCGCCAGCGTGCCGGACAGCGTCGCCATCATCCCTCCGCGCAGGCGCACATCGCGTGCGTACCAGTTGGCCGCCGAGCCCGAGTCCGAGGTGATGATCGCGCGGTCAGGCAGCCGCTTGGAGAGCTCATGGAACACGAGCTGAGGGTTGATCGGGTCCGCCGGCTCCAGCGCGCGGCGCTCGACGATCTTCCACCAGTCGTCCACGCCGGCTTCGATTTTCTCGCGCCACGCGCGGTCCTCCTTGCGCTCGAGCAGCGGCAGCAGCGCGCGCAGCGTCAGCGCGCTGTCGCCGACGAGGTTGACCTCCATCGGGTAGCGGATGCCGAGCATGCGCGCGTCGAGGTCTATCTGGACGCCCGCCGCGGCGCCCTCTTCAGGGAGGAACTCCGAGTAGGGAAAGCCGGAGCCGACCATCAGCAGCGTGTCGCACTCCTGCATCAGGTCCCAGCTCGGGCGCGTGCCGAGCAGTCCGATCGCCCCCGTCACGAACATGAGGTGGTCGGGCACGACCGCCTTTCCGAGCAGCGCCTTGGCGACGCCCGCGCCGAGCTTGTCCGCCACCTCGATCACCTCCTCGGAGGCCTGCAGGGCACCCGCGCCGACGAGCATCGCGACGCGCTCGCCGCGGTTGAGCACACCGGCGGCGCGGATCAGCTGGTCGTCGGTCGGGGTCACCTGAGGGCGCGAGTAGCCGGGGCCGGAGTGCACGGTGCCGTGCTTGTGCGGCGGTACGGGCACCGCGTCTTCCATCTGCATGTCGTTGGGCACGATCAGACACGTAACGGTTCGCTCCGACAGCGCTATGCGCATCGCGCGGTCGATGAGGTGGCGCATCTGCCCGGGCTCGGTCGCCATCTGCACGTACTCATGCGCGACGTCCTTGAAAAGCGTCGTCAGGTCCACCTCCTGCTGGTAGCTGCCGCCGAGTCCGAGCCGTGCCTGCTGACCCACGATCGCAAGCACCGGCTGATGGTCGAGCTTTGCGTCGTAAAGGCCGTTCAGCAGGTGGATCGCGCCGGGGCCGGACGTCGCCAGGCACACGCCCACCTCGCCGGTGAACTTGGCATGCGCGCACGCCATGAACGCCGCCATCTCCTCGTGGCGCACCTGCACGAAATGGATGCGGTCTTCGAGGCGCCCGAACGCGCCGATTATCCCGTTGATGCCATCGCCGGGATAGCCGTAGATCCTTCTCACGCCCCACTCTCCTGCGAGGCGGTTCAGCAGATGATCGGCAACCGATTCGCTCATGTGTGTAGTCCCTTCGCGACGCCCGCAACTCCGCCAACGCTCCTACCCTCGCGCCCAAAGCACGAAACCGCGCGCCGACGCCGCGCGCGAAGGCGCGCTCGGATCGACCGCCGTCGCGGCTCGCATGTCTGGGCGCGCGCGGCGCGGGGGGCGCTTTTCACGGGCACGCGATGAGGATTCCGGGGAGCGCGACCTCGGCGTGCAAGGTGCCGCGCGGCACAGGCCGGCCTGCGCCCGTCTCAGCGCGCGACCGCGGACCCCGCGAGCGCAGCCGGCTCGCCGTCGTTGAAGTAGGGCACGACCTCGCGAGCGTAGAGCTCAAAGAAGCGCTCGTGGTCTGCGCCGATCTGCTGGACGTATAGCTCGTCGAATCCCGCCTCCTCGTAACGGCGAATCTTCTCGATGTGCATGTCCAGATCCGGCCCGCACGGCACCTCGGCGGCGACCGCCTCCTCAGTGAGCGGCTCGCACGCCGCTTCGAGGTGCGCGGGTGTAGGCAGCACCTGCGCGAGCTCGCCGGCGAGCGCCTCGTTCGGCCACAGGCGGCGGGCCGTCGCGCGCGCAGCGTTCTCGTCCTCGCCCCAGCAGACCTTCAGCCCGCCGGCGACGATCGGATCTGGAGCCCTCGACTCCGCTCGGAAGCGCTGCACTTCCTCCGCGTCCGGACCGACGGTGCAATAGCCGTCGCCGACCCGCGCGGCAAGTTTCGTCGCCTTCGGTCCGAAGCCCGAGAGGAGAATCGGCGGCATTTTCTCGGGAAGGTCGTAAATGCGCGCGTTCTCTACGCGGTAGTGAACGCCGCGATGGCTTTGCATGCCGCCCTGCCACAGGCGGCGGATGACGTGCACGGCCTCCTCCAACATCGCCCGGCGCTCCTGCGCGCGCGGCCAGCGATCGCCCAGGATGTGCTCGTTGAGCGCCTCGCCGCTGCCGAGCCCGAGCGCGAAGCGCCCTTCGAGCAGGATCGCGCAGGTCGCGGCGGCCTGCGCGACGATCGCCGGGTGGATCCGCACGGTCGGGCACGTGACGGCGGTCGTGACCTTCATCTGCGGGGCCGCGTGCGAGAGCGCCCCGATCATCGGCCACACGCACGGGCTGTGGCCCTGCGCGTCGTTCCACGGGTGATAGTGGTCGGAGATCCACAGGCCCGCGAAGCCCGCGTCCTGAGCCATCCGAGCCTGCGCGAGCAACTCGCTCGGGGAATACTCCTCGCTCGCCAGGAAGTAGCCGATCCTCATGCGCGATCGGCTACCCGCGGATCGCGGCGCTCAACCCGGTTCACTGCTCCTCGCCCGTACCGCGCGCCCGCTCTCGCGAGCGCGCTATCTCGGCGGCTGCAGCGTCTCGCGAGCGCCACCCCTCGACGTTGACTTCACCTTCCTCGAGCTCCTTGTAGATCGAAAAGAACTGTTCGATCTCCTGGCGCAGCGGCAGCGGCAGGTCCTCGACCTCCTCGTACTCGTTCCAGTAGGGGTCGTGCAAGGGCACGCAGATCACCTTCGGGTCCACTCCCTTCTCGTCGCTCATCGCGAACAGCCCGACCGGCTTGACCGGGATCAGGCATCCGGCGAATGTCGGCTCGTACAGGCACACGAGCGCGTCCAGCGGGTCGCCGTCCTCGCTCAGCGTTCCGCGCAGATAGCCGTAGTCGGCGGGGTAGGTCGCCGCGCTCATCAGCAGCCGGTCGAACTTGATGCCTCCGAGCTCGGGGTCGTACTCGTACTTGTTGCGCGTCCCCTTCGGTATCTCGACAACGCACACCAGCGGGGGCGCGCGCGTATCTGCAGCGTGATCCCAGGCCACGCCGCACACCTACCCGCTCGATTTCCGCGCAGAACTTTGTTTGGCTCCCCGGAGTCGTGGGTATCCAACTGAGGAAGGGTGTGGCGTCACGGTCGTCGCCACAAGTCCATTGCCCCTTCCGGTTGTCCTCCCGAGGTGGTGGTCGCGCGGTGGTCGCGGCCACCACCTGGCGGTTAAAGCCTGCCATCTGCGCTGACGAAGTGGCTTCTTCGCGCTCTGAGAGGGCCTTGCTGCTAGTCCGCGCGCGCGAGCTCGCGGCGTATCGAAGCAACAGCGGCCGCGACGTCGGGCTCAGACAGCGTCTGCGCCGGAAACGCCGTGAGCTCGAGCAGCCGTCGCGGCGTCGAGCTCGCCCCGCAGACCACGCGCAGCACCTGCCTACGCCGCCCGAGGCTCGCGTGAAGGTCGAACAGGAGTCCGATCGTCGTGCTGTCGATAAAGCGCGTGCGCGTGAGGTCCACGACGATGCCGAGGCCGTCATTGGGCAGCGCGTAGACGATCTCGCGCAGCGCGCCCACGTTCGAGATGTCGAGTTCGCCGGCGACGCCGACGATGCGTACACCATCGACATCGCTGTGCTCGATCTGGCTGAGCGCTGACTGATGCGCCGACTTCATCTCGACGGCTGCGCAGCGATCGCGCTCTTTCGCATGCGCACCGTCGTGCCGCCCGCTCCGTGCTGCACGGCGACGTCGTCCATCAGCCGCCGCATCAGATCGAGGCCGCGTCCGCCGGCGCCGCGCGGAGCGCGCCAGCGCCCGGTGTCGGTGACCTCGACCGTTATCGCGCCGCCGCTGCGCTTGCCCACGAGCGAAACCAGCGGACCGCGGCGCGGCCCATACGCGTGCACGACCGAATTCGCGCACGCCTCGTTCGCCGCAAGCGTAATCGCGAACTGGTCCTCCGCTCCAACGCCCTCCTGCGCAAGCCAGCGCTCGAGTCGCGCGCGAACGACGGCCAGCGACTCGGGCTCGGCGGGAACCGACAGCTCGAGCCGCGCCGGTTGCTCGAGCCGCCGCACGGCCAGGAGCGCCGCGTCATCGTGCACATCGCCGCTGCGGGCGAGGCTCAGGAGCCTCGAGCACAGCCCGTCCAGTGCCAGCGGAGCTTCGCGGGCGACGTCGTGCAGGCGCTCGAGCCCGACGTCCAGCGACTCGCCGCGGCGCTCGACGACGCCGTCCGTGTAGAGCACGATGGTCGCACCCGGTGCGAACTCAACGGCCGAGTCGCGGAAGCGGCTGTGCGTCGCGACGCCGAGCGGTGGCGCGTGGGCATGCTCGAGATAGCGCGCCGTCCCATCGGGGTCGATGAGCAGCGGAGGCGGGTGCCCGGCGCTCGCGAAGCGCGCCTCGCCGGCGTCCGCATCGATGACCATGTACAGCAGCGTCGCGACCATCTCTTTGTGCGTCTGCACGGCGAGCGCGTTCAGCGACGCAACTGCCGCGGCGGGGGACGACGAATCGGCCAGCACGTAGGCGCGCAGCGCGGAGCGCAGTTCGCTCATCACCGCCGCGGCGCCGACACCGTGGCCGACGACGTCGCCGATCGCGATGCCAACCGCCCCGTGTGGCAGGACCACCGCGTCGTACCAGTCGCCGCCGACGCGCGCGAGGCGCTCGCTCGGCCGGTATTGCGCGGCGAGCTCGATGCCCGGGATTGCAGGGAGACGGTCCGGCAACAGGTGGCGCTGAAGCAACTCGACGAGGCTTCGCTCACGGTCGTAGCTGCGGGCGTGCTCGACCGCGATCGCAGCGCGCTCTGCACATAAATCCAGCAGCACCATGTCGTTCTCGGCGAAACCCGCGGACGCGCGAACGCACGCGAAGATCGCGCCCAGCCGGCGTCCACCGACCGACAGAGGCGCGGCGATCAGCGATCGCAGGCCCAGGCGCGCGAACCGGCTGCCGAGCGCTGAGGGCTCGAGATCCGTCAGCCGCAACCGCTCTCCGCGCAGCGGCGCGTCGAGCACGCGCAGGATCCAGGCAGGTGCCGGATGAGTACGCGCACAGCTGCTGCCGTCATGCGTGACGAGCTCGTGCAGGTCCTCGTCGGCCTCGCTTACGAGCACTCCCGCAGCGTCGGCGCTCAGAACCGCTTGGATGCGCTGCAGGAGCTCCGGCAGCAGCTCGTCGAGCTCGACGTGCGCGAGCGCCGCATCGGAGAATGACTGGAGCTTGCCGACCGTGTTCGCAACCGCCTCCGCCTCCGCCCGCGCCCGCGCAGACCGCAGCTGCTCGCGGCGCGCGTGGTGCAACTGGACGAACACCGCGACCTTGCTGCGCAGGAGCTCCGGGTTGAACGGCTTTACGACATAGTCCACCGCCCCGGCCGCGTACGCGCGGACAGCCTGCTCGACGTCTTCCCCGTAGGCAGTCAGGAAGATGATCGGCGTGTGGCGCGTGCGCGCACGCGTGCTGATGTAGCCCGCGGTTTGCACGCCGTCGAGCCCCGGCATGCGCATATCGAGCAAGACGACCGCGAATTCCTCCTCCAGCAGGCAACGCAGAGCCTGCTCGCCAGAGCTCACGCTCACGATGCGCTGCCGGAGCGGCTCGAGCACGGTGCGCAGCGAGTGCAGCGAGTGCTCGTCGTCGTCGACGAGCAGCACGCTCGTGGAGTTCGGGGGCACGTCCGCGACCGACGGCGCATGCGCGACCGCGAGCGGGACCGGTCGCTGCGCGTCGTCCTCGTGCACCTGCGCGCTCAGCGCTGAAGCCATGAGCCGATGAGGGAAAGCAGCCGGGTGGGCTCGACCGGCTTCGTGATGTAGTCGGACGCCCCCGCAGCGAGGCTCTGCTCGCGATCCCCCTCCATCGCCTTCGCGGTCACGGCGATGATCGGGAGACTGTCGCGGCCAAGGACCCGGCGGATGGCGGCAATCGTTTCGTTGCCATCCATCCCCGGCATCATGATGTCCATCAGCACGAGGTCGATGTCGACATGTCGGTCGAGCGCGGCGAGCGCCTCCTGGCCGGACTCGCCGAACAGGACCTCGATGCCTCGATCCTCGAGCAGGCTCGCGAGCGCGAACAGGTTGCGCACGTCGTCGTCCACGATCAGGACCTTGCGCCCGAGCAGCACCCCGGCATGGCCGTCGGGCTGCTCGGCCGGGAGTTCGAGCGCGTGAGCGTCCGCGGCCCGGTGGAGAGCCGTGGCGATGTGCGCCGTCAGCTCCTCGAGTGTCTCCGCGACGCGCGCAGCGATCGTGGATTCGATGCGGCGCAGGCGCCCCTGCTCGCGCGCGGTGAGCGGGCGCTGGGGGTAAAGGATGAACCGCGCCTTCTGCGCGCGCGGATCCTGCGCGAGCTCCTCGAGCAGAGCGAGCGCGGCGGACTTGGCGATGCCGTGCCCGACGATCACGCAGTCGAACTCGGTCTGCGCGAGCGCCGTGCGCGCCTCCTGCGCGGTTGACGCGGTGGTGATGAGCAGTCCGCGCTCCCGCGCCGCGAGCGCTTCGGCGGCGGCAGTGCCGCGTTCGACGATCAACGCGCGTGCCACGGCGGGCTCCTCGGCGGGGGCGTCGAGCGCGCTCGTCTTCACCGGGAACGCGGCCCGCGGCGCCTCGTCTCCCGAAGCTGCACCGTCCTCGCCGGGGGCCCGCCCGGACGGCTGCAGAGCGGGTACCGCGAGCATCGGCGCAGACGCGAGACGCTCCTCGGTTCGCGACGGCGCAGGCTCCGGTCGTGCAATGACCGCGCCGCCGTCCGATCCCGGCTCGACGTTGAGGGCGCCGGCGAAGCGAATCGGCAGCGTGAGCGTGAACGTGCTGCCCTGCGCGATGGTGCTCGCGATGTGGATCTCGCCGCCCAGCGCGTGGGCGAGCTCGCGGCTGATCGAAAGCCCCAGCCCCGTGCCGCCGTACTTCCGACTGGTGGTGCCGTCCGCCTGTTGGAAGGCCTCGAAGATGACCTGCAGCTTCTCGGGAGCGATGCCGACGCCGGTATCGGCGACCGCGAAGGCGATGCGCTCGCCGCTCGTGCGCGAGATGCTGAGCGTCACGTCCCCCATTTCCGTGAACTTGAGCGCGTTCGAGAGCAGGTTGCGCAGGATCTGCTCCAAGCGCTGCTCGTCGGTGACGATGGTGACCGGCAGCGACGGATCGGCTTTGATTTCGAAGCCCAGCTGTTTGTCCGCGGCGATTGGTTCGAACGTGCGGCTGACATAGGCCTGTACGTCCGCCAAGACGACCAGATCGGGGAGGATCTCCATCTTCCCCGCCTCGATCTTCGAGAGGTCGAGGATGTCGGAGATGAGCTGCAGGAGGTCGGCTCCCGCGGCGTGGATCGTGCGCGCGAACTCGAGCTCGCGCTGGCCGAGGGTGCCGCGCTCGTTCTCAAGCAGCAGCTTCGAGAGGATCAGCAGGCTGTTGAGCGGAGTGCGGAGCTCGTGCGACATGTTCGCGAGAAACTCCGACTTGTACTTCGACGACAGCGCGAGCTGCGCCGCCTTCTCCTCGAGGCCGAGGCGAGCGAGCTCGATCTCGCGGTTCTTCGTCTCGATGTCGCGGTTGCGCTCCTCGAGCAGCGCGGCCTTCTCCTGCAGCTCTTCGTTCGCATGCTGCAGCTTCTCCTGCTGAGACTGCAGCAGCTCCTCAGAGGCCCGCAGCGACTCCGCCTGCTGCTCGAGCTCGGTGTTCGACTGCTTGAGGTCCTCCTGGCGATGCTGGAGCTCCTCCGATTGCGTCTGCAGCTCCTGCGTCAGCGACTGCGACTGCGACAGCAACTGCTCGGTGCGCATGTTCGCCATGATCGTGTTGAGCACCACTCCGAGCGTCTCCATCAGCTGCTCGAGGAACGTCTCGTGGATCTCGCTGTGCGGCGTCAGCGACGCGAGCTCGATCACGCCGAGCACCCGCTCCTCGAAGAGGACCGGCATCACGACGATGTTTGTCGGCGGTGCTTCGCCGAGCCCCGAGGCGACGCGCACGTAGTCGCTCGGCGCGCCGGTGATCCTGATGCTCTTGCGCTCGACCGCAGCCTGTCCGACGAGGCCCTCGCCGAGCTCGAGCGTCTCCGAGAGAAAGCGTCCCCGCGGCAGTCCGTAGCCGGCGATCAGTCGCAGGCAGGGACGCGACTCGCCCTCCTCGGCGTAGTCGGCGAGATAGAACGCGCCTTGCTGCGCCGACACCGTCGGCGTGAGCTCGGACATGATCAACTGCGTCACCGTCCCGAGGTCGCGTTGGCCCTGCATCAGGCCCGAGATGCGCGCGAGGTTCGTCTTCAGCCAGTCTTGCTCCTCGTTGCGCTTAGTCGTGTCGCGCAGGTTGGCGATCATCTGGTTGATGTTGTCCTTCAGCTCCGCGACCTCGCCCTGGGCCTCGACCGAGATCGACCGCGTGAGGTCTCCCTGGGTGACCGCCGTCGAGACCTCCGCGATCGAGCGCACCTGCGTCGTGAGGTTGCCCGCGAGCTGATTGACGTTCTCGGTCAGGCCGCGCCACGTGCCCGAGACGCCTTCCACCTCCGCTTGGCCGCCGAGCTTGCCTTCGGTGCCCACCTCGCGCGCGACGCGCGTCACCTCGGCCGCGAACGAGCGAAGCTGGTCGACCATCGTGTTGATCGTGTCCGCGAGCGCGGCGACCTCGCCCTTCGCCTCGACCGTGATCTTCTGCGAGAGGTCACC
>Ga0209577_10007405_pt1 | contig 10098 bp, 11 predicted proteins | sample GraSoiAngelo_109_FD_185874 | JGI IMG/M metagenome (GOLD analysis project Ga0209577, IMG submission 185874) | Grasslands soil microbial communities from the Angelo Coastal Reserve, California, USA - 14_0903_12_20cm (SPAdes) (version 2) | ecosystem: Environmental > Terrestrial > Soil > Grasslands...
GTTCGGAACGCCGCCTACGGTTTGCGCGCCGGCGTTGTCCGCCTTGAAGTGCGCGTAGCCCGCCTCGTAGTCGAGCTTGCCGCCGGGCGCGAACCGCGCCGATAAGGTCCAGGCGTTGTCCTTGCGCTCGCCGAAGGCCGCGGGTTGCTCGGCGGTGTAATGGAACCAGCCGCCGAAGACGCGCACCATCGGCCCGATGCCGACGTCGCCGCCGAGCCCGAAGGACTTGTGCTTGAAGCCGAAGACGTCAGAGCGGTTGTAGTAGCCCGAGGCGTTCACCAGGCCGCCGTTCCACGCAAGGCCGATCGCGTTGGAGGTATTGCGGTTGTCCTGTCCCGGCACCGGGTCGTTGCCGGCGCCCGGGCTCTGGAACTGGTGGCCGACGCCGAGCATGAACTTGCCGCCGAAGTCCTTCTTGTAGACCACGCCCCGGTCCCAGCGCGTGCCGCTCGGGCTCGCCGCGTAGTTGATGAGCTGCTTGAAGTTGTTGGTATTGGTCCAGCCGCGCTCCTCGTACGTCACCTGGCCGTCCGCCGTGTACGGATCGCCCCAGTTGCCGGCGAAGTCGCGCGGGAGCGTGTTCTGGCGGCCCATCGTCAGCTTGCCCCAGGCGTCGCTGTAGAAGCCGACCCAGGCGTCGCGGTTGAAGATCGTGCCCGGCGTGTCCATGTTGCCGGTGGAGACGACGTATTCGCCCTCGAGCTTGAAGATGAGCGACGGCGCGCCGTCGGGCAGGTTGCGCGAGCCGATGATTCCCCAGCGCGCGCCGCTGAACCACGGCGTCTGGAAATTGCTCTCGCGATGGCCGGCCGCATCGGCGTTGCTCTGCGAGACGAACGTCAGGTCGAGAAGCCCGTACAGCGCGAGATCGAGACCCGGCCGGTGCATGGCGATGCCGTCGCGCCTTGCCGATACCTCGCGCAACACGTTGGCTTCCCCCTGCGTTTGCGCCAGAGCTGCGTTGGCCGCGAGCGCGGCAAGCGCGCCCAGGACGGCGCGATGCGATAGACGCTTCATTGATTCTCCCCCTCTACGAAGTGAACGTCCCCGATGGACGTAGCGCGCGGACCATAAGAGGCGCTGGCTTTCTAAGCGCTTTCAATGCGCGGCGGCGTTGGCGTCACGCCACGCGCGCGCCGCATGAAAGCCGCCCGAAAGCTGCCGCTGCCTAAAATGGGGCGGGGACCGCCATGTCGAAGATTCTGATCATCGCGCTAGGCTTGCTTTTCGTGGCGCTCGCGCAGGCGCGCGAGCGGCTCGTCATCACGATCGGCGGCAGCGACAAGGTGGTCTACCTGCCGGCGAAGCTCGCCGAGCAGCTCGGGCTTTTCCGCGCCGCCGACATCGACGTGGAACTACGCAGCGAAAGTGCGGGCGTCGAGGCGCGCGACGCGTTGCTCTCGGGCGCGGTGGATGGCGTGGTCGGCTTCTACGATCACACGATCGCGCTGCAGGCGAAGGGCAAGCTCGTGCAGTCCGTGGTGCAGTTCGCCGTGTCGACCGGCGAGGCGCTGGTGGTCGGCGCGCGCAGCGCGCACGCGGTGCGCTCGGTCGCCGCGCTCAAGGGCCGCACCGTGGGCGTCACGGGGCTTGGCGCCTCGACCAGCTTCCTCACGCAATATCTCGCGCTCGCGCATGGCCTCGGACGCAACGACGTGACGCTTGTTCCCGTCGGCGCCGGCGATCGCTTCATCGCCGCCCTGCGCGCGGGCCGCATCGACGCCGGCATGACCACCGAGCCCACCGTGTCGCGCCTGCTGAAGAGCGCCGAGGCGAGGATCCTCGTCGACCTGCGCACGCCGCAGGACACGATGGCGGCGCTCGGCGGCCTGTATCCCTCCGCCTGCCTCTACATGCGCAATGCCTGGGTCGAGCGCAACCGGCAGAAAGTGCAGCGCGTGGTGAGCGCGCTCGTCGGCGCGCTTGCCTACATCCAGCAGCACGACGCCGAGGAGGTCGCCCGCGTCATGCCGGCGGAGTACGACGCCGGCGATCGCGAGCTCTACGTAAAGGCGATCGCCGCGGCGAAGCCGATGTTTACGCCGGACGGACGCATGCCCGGCTCGGGTCCAGCCACGGTGCTCAAGGTAATGAGCGCCATTGATCGCAACGTGCAGTACATGGACGTCGACCTCGCGAAGACCTACACGCTGCAATTCGTCGACGCGGTCGCGGAACCGAAGAGCCGCTAGCCGAACACCACCGAGACCGCGAGGCCGCCGCCCGGCGGCTGCGAGAGCGCAACCCGCGCGCCGCTCGCTGCCGCGATCTCGCGCACGATCGGCAGGCCGAGCCCGCAGCCGCCGCTCGCGGCGGCTTCATGCAGGCGGTAGAAGCGCTCGAACACGCGCTCGCGCTCCTCGACCGGGATGCCGGGCCCGTTGTCCTCGATACGCAGCGTCACTTGCTCTTCGGCCCCCTCGAGCACCGCGGTGACGACGCCGCCCGCCGGCGTATAGCGGATCGCGTTGTCGACGAGGTTCGAGACGAGCTCGTGCAGCATCGCGGCGCCGCCGCGCACCAGCGCACCGCCGCCGCGCTGCTCGTAGCCGAGATCGATCGACTTCGCCTGCGCGGCGGGCGCGAGCTCCTCGAGCACCTGCTTCACCACCTCGGCTAAGTCCGCCTGCGCCTCCCGCGGGCCGCTCTGCCGCGCCGCCTCGGCGACGAAGAGCGTAAGGAGCTGGTTGACGAGCCGGATCGCGTTGCGCACCCCTTCGCGCATGGCCTGCAGCGCTTCTTCGCGCACGCCGGCATCGACGCTGCGCAGCGCGTAGCTGAGCTGCGTATTGAGGACGGTGAGCGCCGTGCGCAGCTGATGCGAGGCATACGCCACGAAGCGTCCATGCTCGGCCATGTGCCGGTCGAGGCGCCGCACGTACTCGTTCAAAGCCTCTACGAGCGGCTCGAGCTCCTGTGGCACGGCGGCGGTGTCAAGCGGCTCGAGCGCCCCGGGTCGGCGCTCGCGCACCGCCTCGCGCAGTCGCATGAGCGGCGCGAGGCCGAAGCGCAAGCCGAGCCATACGAGGACAACCGCGAGCGCGAGCACGATGAGCTGGTACTGGATCGCCTGCCACCAGATCTGCGCCGCAAGCTCGCGCTTCGCGCGCAGCGTCTGCGCCATTTCGATGAGCACGGTCTGCGGCTCGGACGCGCCGATCAGCGGATGCGCGAGCGCCGCCACGCGCACCGGCTCGCCACGCATCGTGGCGTCGAAGTGCGTGAACTCCTCGGCGTGCAGCGAGCCGCCCGGCGACGCAAGCTCGGGGTAGCCAAGCAGCAGCGTCCCGCGCGGCGAGACGACGCGGTAGTACACGCGATCGTCGCTCGCCGACTCGAAGAGCTCGAGCGCCGCGGGCGGCACTTCGACGTGCAGCTCGCCCGCACGGTAGTACGTCTGCTCGGCGATGATGCGCAGCCCGCCGAGGAGCATACGGTCCTGCACGGTGGTCGCAGTCTGCGACGCATGGCGAAACGAGAGCCAGGTGTTCAACAGCACGAGGAGCGGCAGCGGCACGAGCAGCCACGCGAGAAGCTGCAGCCGCAGGCTCTTACGCACTGCGGCGCTTGAGGAGGTACCCGAGGCCGCGCAGCGTGACGAGCGCGGCGTCGCTCGGCTCGAGCTTCTTGCGCAGGCGCGACACGTAGATCTCGATCGCGCCGGGATCCGTGGTATCGGTCGCGGCGAAGAGGCTGGCGGCGATGGCCTGCTTGCTCACGGTCTTGCCCTGCTTGAGCATCAGCGTTTCGAGCACCGCATGCTCGCGCGGCGGCAGGGAGAGCGGCTTCTCGGAGATCGAGAAAAGCCGCGTGTTGCTGTCGTAGCGCAGCGAGCCGCAGTCGACGATCGGATTCGCGCTTTGGTGCGTGCGGCGCAGGATGGCGCGGATGCGCGCGTCGAGCTCGTTCACGTCGAAGGGCTTCGCCACGTAATCGTCCGCGCCCTGGTTGAGGCCCTGGATACGTCCCTGGACGGTGTTTGCCGCCGTCAGGATCAGGACCGGGACGTTGCTGCCACGCGCGCGCATGCGCCGCAGCACCTCGCGGCCGTCGAGCTTGGGCAGCGAGAGATCGAGGATCATCAGGTCGTAGGCCTGCGTGCGCAGCAGGTGATCGGCCTGTGCGCCGTCATGGGCGCAATCGACAGTGAAGCGGTTATCGCGCAGCGCCCGCGACAGCCAGTCCGCGAGCGACAGATTGTCTTCGACGAGTAGCAGCCGCATCGACCTCCTCCCGGAGGCCGATGGTACCTCGATCGGGCGGGGCTACCAGCCGCGCAGCGTTTCGTACCCCGGCGACGGCGGCAGCGGGTGTCGTGCCATCTCTAGAAGCCGCCGCCACGCGGCGCTCAGCGCCGCCACCTGCCAGAACGGCGCATTAAGCATGGCGCATCCCCTTGGCGCCAAAGCCGGACGCGAGGCGCTTGCGCAGCGACACAATGCCGGCGAGCGCGAGACGGGCGAGGCGCGCGAGCTCTCTATTGCGCGCGCGTCGCGCGGCGAGCTCGATGGCGCGCATCTCGTCGAACGTCGGGAACTTGTAGGCCACGATGCACGATAGGCGCGCCGCGCCTGCGGGACAAACGATCATTGATCATCTCTCGCTTGAGAAAACTTCAAACCGGCGACGAGACGCCGCGCGCCGGCGACCTGGCTCTTCAGCGCATAGTCGAACAGCGCCACGCGCTGCGCGAACACTTCGCCGAAGTGGCTCGATGCGTCCGCCCGCGGCAGCGCGAGCCAGGCCTGCGCCTCGCCCTGCTCGGTCACGATGCGCATGCCCTGCTTGCGCGCAATGTGCATCATGGTTTCGTTCTCCCGCAGGCAATGCATGAAGAGCGCGCGCACGCCCCAATTGCGGGCGCGCAGTACCGCGCGCCTGAGGAGCGCACCGCCGACGCCGCGGTTGCGGTGCTCGCGGCGCACCGAGACGCCGAGCTCAGCGTGTTCGCTGGCGCGAGCGAGGTGTGCGACGCCGATGATTTGCAGCTCCTCATCGAAGACGCCGAACAGGGTGTCGCGCTCGAAGTGGATGCGCGCTACGTAGGCCCGCACCGCGGTGTCGCTCGGCGCGGCGCCGAAGCGCCGCCGCCGGTCATGCACGTCGAGCTCGAGGAAATGGCGCAGCAGGCCCGCGCGGTGCATGAGCGACAGTTCGGTGACCGGCCAGTGCATATGCGCATCGGAGTCTTGCCGGCCGACGTTACGGCGCTGTGAATCCGATGCGTCGCCAAAAGGCGACAACTGCTCGTTGTTCTTCATCTTGTGCACCTCGTCGCGTTGCGCATCACCGTAGAACGGCTCGGCGCGGCGCACAAACGATGATTCGTCATCTCTCGCTTGAGAAATGCTCAACCTTGCCGTGACGAATTTCGCGCTTACTTTGTCGAAGCGCTCGCCGACGCCTGAGGCTCGCGCGCGGCGAGCTGGTCGCGGATCGGCAGCTGGCGGATGCGCTTGCCCGTCGCGGCGAAGATCGCGTTGGCGAGCGCCGGCGCGATCGGCGGCACGCCGGGCTCGCCCACGCCGCCGAGGGGCTGCTCGTAGTCCGAGCCGATGAGATGCACGCGGATCAGGCGCGGCGCGACATTCATGCGCGCCACCTGGTAGTCGTGGAAGTTGCTCTGCTCGGCGCGCCCGTTCTTGAAGCTGATCTCCGAGAGGAGCGCGTTGCCGGCGCCCATCACCACCGCGCCTTCCACCTGGGCGCGCACGCGCTCGGGGTTTACCTGCGCGCCGCTGTCCATCGCGATATCGACCTGCGGGATCGCGATCTCGCCCTTCGCGTTCACCTCGACCTGCACCACAGCGGCGACGTACGTGACGAAGCTGTAGTGCCCGGCGATTCCCATGCCTTGTCCGGCGGCGAGCTTCTTGCCCCAGCCGGCCTGCTTGGCGGCGGTCTCGATCACCCGACGAAGCCTCCCGGTATCGACCGGATAGAGCTCCGGCGACTCGGTGTAATTCCAGCTGTCGTTGATCGTGCGCGGATCGATGCGCCGCGACGGCCCGATCAGCTCGAGCAGGTAATCCTTCGGGTCACGTCCAGCGGCGGCGGCGAGCTCGGCGACGAACGACTGGATCGCGAACGCGTGCGGGATGTTCGAGACCGAGCGGTACCAGCCGATGCGCACACGCGCGTCCGCCGCCGGGTTCTCGATGCGCAGGTTCGCAATCGCGAATGGCAGGTTGAGGCCCATGCCGCGCTCGAACGGCTGCTCATGCTGCGGATCGGGTCCGAAAATCGAGCGGATGCTCGGCGCGACGCTGCGATGCAGCCACGCGACGGGCTTGCCGCTCTCGTCGAGACCCGCTTCCAGACGCTCGACCGAAACCGTGTGGTAGTAGCCGTGCTGGATATCGTCCTCGCGCGTCCACGTGAGCTTCACCGGCGCGCCATTCATCGCCTGCGAAAGAAGCGCCGCCTCGACGACATAATCCGGCTTTGACTTGCGGCCAAAGCCGCCGCCCAGCAAGTTGACATGCACGGTGACGCTGTCGAACGGCAGCTTCAGATGCTCCGCGACTCGCTGCCGCGAGACTTGGGGCGCCTGCACGGACGTCCAGACCTCGCAGCGACCATCGGCAAGGCGCGCGGTCGCCGACATCGGCTCCATCGGCGCCTGCGCCATGTGGGGGATGTAGTACTCGGCCTCGATGCGGCGCGCCGCGCCTTTCAGCGCGGCGTCGACGTCGCCCTGGGTGCGCACCAGCTCGCCGGGCGCGCGTGCTGCCTGCTCCATCGCCGCGCGATAGGCCTGCGAATCGTAGGCGGCGTTGGCGCCGTCGTCCCAGTTGATCTTCAGCGCTTTGCGGCCCTGGATCGCGGCCCAGGTGTTTTGCGCGATCACCGCGACGCCGCCGAGCGGATGGAACTCCGAGGGCGGTGGCGTACCCGGGATCTCGACCACCTTGACGACGCCCGGCACCTTGAGCGCTTCCTGCGCGTCGTAGGAGGCGACCTTGCCGCCGTACACCGGCGGGCGCGCGATCACGGCGAACAACATGCCATCGAGCAGCGCATCGATGCCGTAGGCGGCGCGGCCGGTGACGATATCCGGACCGTCGATGAGCCGCACCTCGCCCTTGCCGATATAGCGGAATTGGTCGGGCTTCTTCAGCTGCAGCGATGCACGCAGCGGCACGCTCAAGCGCGACGCGGCCTCCGCGAGCTCGCCATAGCCGAGCTTTCGGTTGGTCGCTCGATGCAGAACCTCGTGGTTAACCGCTTGCACCTCGTTCACCGGCACGCCCCACGCGGCGGCCGCCGCCTGCACGAGCATCTGGCGCGCAGCGGCGCCGGCGCGGCGCATCGGTCCGAAGAAGTGGCGCATGCTGCGCGAGCCATCGGTGTCCTGGTTGCCGAAGCGCGCCTGGTCGGCGTCGGCCTGTTGCACTCGCACGCGCTGCCAGTCGGCCTCGAGCTCATCGGCGAGCACCATCGGCAGACTGGTGCGTACGCCTTGCCCCATTTCCTGGCGGTGGCAGACGATCGTCACGGTGCCGTCCGGCGCGATGTGGACGAAGACCAGCGGATCGTCGATCCAGGCGTTTGGCATGGAATCGGCGCCGTATTTCGGCGCCGCGGCTGTCGCGCGCGTCTTCGGCCCGCAGCCGACGATGAGGAGCAGGCCGGTCGCGCCCATGGCGCCAAGAAAGCCGCGGCGGCTCATGTTGGCGATGATCATTGGCCGGCCGCCTTCTTGATTGCCGCGCGGATACGCGGATAGGTGCCGCAGCGGCAGATGTTGCCGCTCATCGCCTGGTCGATATCGTCGTCGGTCGGTTTCGCGTTCTGCTTGAGGAGCCCGGCGGCCGACATGATCTGTCCCGGCTGGCAGTAGCCGCATTGGGGCACGCCGAGCTCGAGCCACGCCGCCTGCAGCCGCTTGCCGATGGCATCGTCGGCCATCGCTTCGATGGTGGTGATCTTCTTGCCGGCGACGCTCGAAAGTGGCGTGATGCATGCGCGCACCGGCTGGCCGTCGACATGCACGGTGCAGGCGCCGCAGAGCGCCATGCCGCAGCCGAATTTCGTACCTGTCATGCGCAGGACATCGCGCAATGCCCACAGCAGGGGCGTATCGCCGGGTGCATCGAACGTATGCGCCTGGCCGTTCACCACGAGTTGCATGCAATTCTCCCGACGAGATTGAGACGCAACATTGGCGAGCGCGCGTACCGACTTCGTGTCGGCGCGCATTTCATCGGTAACTGGGCTGAAGGTCGGACATGCCTGCGCAACGGCCGGCTTGTAACAAAGTCGCCATGCGCCCCTTTTGGACATGGCGTGATCGAGCTATATTTGCTGCATGACCATTGAGCCAAAGCACCTTGCCGGAGATTGCCGCCGGGTCGCAGATATCCTGGCGCGGGTCGGCGACAAATGGACCGTCCTGGTTCTGATGGCGATCGGGGACCGGCGCGTGCGCTTTGGGAAATTGCACCGGGCGATTAACGGCATCTCCCAGCGCATGCTGACCGTAACGCTGCGAAATCTCGAGCGCGACGGGATTCTGACCCGGACGGTCTACCCCACGATTCCGCCGCGCGTCGAATATGAGCTCTCCGAGCGTGGACGCTCGTTCAAGCTTGCGCTCGCCCCGATCGGTAAGTGGGTAATCGAGAACAGACCGACATCGAAGCGGCGCGCGAGCGAGTCAGCGAGCAAATCCCCCGCTGACATAGCCGTCGCCCCCGACTGAGCTCACTTACTGGCGGGTAAGTCACTGCGGAAAAAGTGCCGTCTTGCGCCCGTCCCGGTTACCGTCATATCGTTGCTTACCAATCGTAGGTGTCTAGGAAAGCGACGATGCAAAAGCGACCCAAAATCGGAATCATCATGAGCACCACCCGTCCCGGGCGGTTCGCGGATATCCCGACCGAATGGCTTTTCAATATCGCCAGAGAGCGCAATGACGCCGACTTCGAGATTGTCGATCTGCGCGACTATCCGATGCCGTTCTTCGAGGAAAAGATGCCGCTGCACTATGCGCCGGCGAAGAACGAGGTGGCACTGCGCTGGGGCAGGAAGATCGCCAGTCTCGACGGCTACATTTTCGTGACGGCGGAATACAACCACAGCATCCCGGCCGTGCTGAAGAATGCCATCGATTACCTCCACTCCGAGATTCGCCGCAAGCCGGCGACCTTCCTGGGCTATGGCGGCACCGGCGCGGCCCGCGCCATCGGGCATTTGGGGGAGATGCTCCTCGCGGCCCCGCTCAAGCACACCGTCCATATCGGCATGATCGAGATGATGGGCATGCTGCGCGAGGGCAAGTCTATGGCGGACTATCCCTACCTCGATGGCTTCGCCAAGCGGATGCTGGATGAGATCGTCTGGTGGGCCAACACGCTTAAGGAAGGCCGCTCCGGCGACGAGTTCGCCGAGGCAGCCTGAGTTCGCGGTCGACTACAGGTTGTCGCCCAGCCAGCCGGCGGCGAAGTCGATGCCGACCTGGCGGTTGTCGACGTGGGCGTGCTCGGCGCCGCCTTCCTCGGTCGTAAAGATCTTGATGGTTTTGTTTTTCGAGCCGACGGCGTGGTAGAGCTTCTGCGCGTTCTGCACCGGCACCACGCGGTCGTTGCCGCCGTGGGTGACGAGGAACGGGCAGGCGATGTTCTTCGCCACGTCCTTCAGCGAGAATTTTTCGCGATCTCAATGCCTTCGTCCTCGTCCGCCGCGCCGGCGACCCAGCGCCACTGGAAGTTGGACTGCGCCACAGACTTCGGCGCGTTGGCGTTTTTCTCCTTGATATGCTGCTGCCAGCCGGCGAGGTCCCAGTGCAGCGCTGAAAGGCAGATGCAGGCGGCGTAGCGCTTCTCGAAGGCGGCGATGCGGGCGGAGTAGTAGCCGCCAAAGCTGTAGCCCATGATGGCGATGCGCTTCGCATCGACGTCTTTTCTTTTCGCTAGATACTCGAAAGCCGCCGTGCCGGGCACTTCATAGTCGTAGCGGCTCGGCATGTCGCGCATGCGCCGCATCTCGCCCACGCAGAAAGACTGCGGGAGGCATTTCTCGCCTTGACGCCCTAGGAACGCTTTTGCCTGATGCCTGTACGCGGAGATCTGAGTCACATGCCTAAACATCCCTGAG
>Ga0209577_10007406_pt1 | contig 10098 bp, 8 predicted proteins | sample GraSoiAngelo_109_FD_185874 | JGI IMG/M metagenome (GOLD analysis project Ga0209577, IMG submission 185874) | Grasslands soil microbial communities from the Angelo Coastal Reserve, California, USA - 14_0903_12_20cm (SPAdes) (version 2) | ecosystem: Environmental > Terrestrial > Soil > Grasslands ...
CGGCCGAGGATCTGCCGAAGCTTTTCACCCGCTTCGGCCGCATCACGTCCGGCCAGGCGGCCAGCGTCAAGGGGACTGGCCTGGGCCTCTACCTCTCCCGGGAGCTGGCGCGGCTCATGGAGGGCGATGTCGTTTGCGAGTCGGAGGCGGGCTCGGGCAGCACCTTCACCCTCCGGCTGCCCCTGGCTTAGGCTGTCTCCGAGAGCTCGCGCTTGACGACCTTTCCGGTCGCGTTGCGAGGCAGCTTGCGCACGAACTCCACCTTCTGCGGGACCTTGTAGCGCGCCAGGTTGCCGCGCACGTGGCCTTTCAGGACCTTCTCGGTGAGCCGCGCCCGCGGCCGCCGCACCACGAACGCTTTCAGCGCCTGCCCGAACCGTTCATCCGGCACTCCCACAACCGCCACGTCGGCCACCCCTGGATGCGCCGCCAGCAGCTGCTCCACCTCGGCCGGGTAGACGTTCTCGCCGCCGGACACGATCATCTCGTCCTCCCGACCCTCCACGAAGAGGCGGCCATCCGAGTCGAGGTGGCCGATGTCGCCGGTCGCCAGGAGGCCGTCCAGAGTGGGCTTGCCACCGCCGCCCGTGTAGCCCTCGAACTGAGAGTCGTTGCCGACGAAGATCCGCCCGGGGACGCCGGCGGGCACCTGCCGGCCGAGGTCGTCATAGACGCGGACCTGGGTCCGCAGCGGGGCGCGCCCCGCGGTGCCCGGCGCCTCCCGGAGGTCCTCGGGCGTGGCGATCGTGGCCCAGGCCGCCTCGGTCGAGCCGTAGAGGTTGTAGATGACGTCGCCGAACTCGTCCATGAAGCGCTCGGCAAGCTCGGCTGGCAGGGCCGACCCGGAGAGGGCGACCACCTCGAGCGAGGAGGTGTCGTACTTGCGGCGGGTGCGGCGGGGCAGCTCCATGATCCGCTGGATCATCACCGGCACGGCGACCAGCACCCGCGCCCGCTCGCGTTCGATTGCGGCGAGCGTGGCCTCGGGGTCGAAGCGGCGCTGCAGGATCAGCGTCGTCGCCAGCAGGAGCCCCAGCGTGAAGTGGCTGAAGCCCCAGGAGTGAAAGAGCGGCGCCGCCATCACGACTCTGTCCCGAGCCCGCAGCGGGATCTTCGAAAGGAGCGCCAGCGCCGGCTGCAGGCTCGATGCGTTGGAGCGGGCAGCCCCCTTCGGCCGGCCGGTGGTCCCGGAAGTCAGGATGATGGTCCGGCCGCTCTGCTCGGGCGGGTCCAGCTCCGAGATCTCGTGCGTCGCGATCAGCGAGTCGAGGCTGCGCACCCGGCCATGGGCCCCGCCTTCGTTCCAGGCCAGGAACCGCTTCCGCCCACGGCCGGCGTCCTCGACCAGGTCGCCGAATTCCTGGTCGTAGACAAGTGCCCGGGCACCCTCCCGTTCGCAGACGTCGGCCAGCTGGGGCGCGGCGAAAGAGGTGTTGAGCCAGACCGCGGTGGCGCCGAGCTTCCAGAGCGCGACCGCCGTGAGCACGAAGTAGCGGTGGTTGCGGCAGAGGACCGCCACCGTGTCGCCGGTGTCGACCCCGCCCGCGTTCAAGCCCCGCGCCAGCGCGTTGGACATCGCCTCCACCTCGCCGAAGGTCAGCGACCCGGCCTCGTCGAGGAGGGCCGGTTCGCCCGGGTAGAGGGCGGCCGAGAGCGCGTAGCCGGCCGCCGGGTTGATGCCCCAGCGGGCCACCAGCGAACCGACCTCGAGCAGCTGGCCCAGTCCGAGGGGCCGGACAAGGCCCGCCGAGCGGAAGATGAGCACCGCCTCGGCCAGGTCCTTCGCACCTTCGAGCAACCGCGAGGTGAGCGGCGGCCCCACGCCCTCCTCGGCCTCGATCCGCTCTTTCAGGTTGGCCAGCGAGCGGCGGACGCTCTGCGTCACCATCGGCGCCGCGAGCGCGTCGGTTGCGTAGCCGGCGAGCGCCCACAGCCCGGAGCCGAGCAGCGACGGTGTCTTGTAGGTGAAGCGGAGCGTGACGCGCGTCGCCCCGTTGCCCTGGGGACGGATCCGGAAGCGCCCGCGATGGTCCAGGCCGGTGATCGAGGTCCACGCCACGTCCCAGCCCTCGTCGATCTCGATCACCTCGACCTCGCCGCCCACCTCAGTGGCGCCGACCTTCATCCGGGTGTCGAAGCGGGCTCCCACGCCGTGCTTTCGGCGCCCGACGGGCTGCCAGCGCGTCACGTCCATGAAGCCGCCGTAGCGCGCCGGCTCGGCGAGGTGCCGCCAGACCGCCTCCCGGGGCACGCGGATCAGGACCGTCTCTTCGACTTTCATCCGACGAGCGGCAGCCTCCGTTCGGCGGCCAGGCCGTCCAGCGCCTTCTGCATCGTCCGCGTCACGAAGCGGTAGGCGCGGTCGCGGTCGGGCCGCGGCCCGAAGCGGTCGCGCAGGTTGATGGGCGGCAGCACCTGCTGCGTGATCTTCGCCGGAAGCTGGAGGTGGCCGAGGAAGTCGCCGATGTTGAGGCCCCAGGGCACCGCCAGCGTGATCGGCATCACCTTCAGCCGGAGGAGGCGGTCCAGGCCGAACGCCTTCGCGATGCCCTCGCCCCGGGAGAGGAAGAGGGCGGTCTCCTGGCCCCCGATGGAGACCACCGGGACGATCGGGACGTCGTGCCGGAGCGCCAGGTCGATGAAGCCCTTGCGGCCGGCAAACTCGATCTGCGCCGAATGCCAGGAGGGCCGGAAGACCTCCCAGTCGCCGCCGGGGTAGACGAGGACGGCGCAGCCTTCCGAGAGCGCCAGGTCGGCGTTCTCGTGCGAGGCCTCGATGGTCCCGTACTTGCGGATCCAGCTCACTGTCGGCATCTGCAGCACGAGCTTGTGCGCGAGCTGGTAGCAGCGTCGCTCGACGCCGAAATAGGTCGAGAAGGCGAGCGTGAAAACGCCGGTGTCCGGCGTCATGTTGCCGCCTGAGTGGTTGCCGACGAGCAGGACGGGGCCGCTCTCCGGGATGTTCTCCAGCCCGCGCACCTCGGCCCGGTGCCAGATCGACGCGAAAAGCCAGAGGGTGGGCAGCGTCTCCCGGATGAAGTCGGGGTCGCGCTCGCGCAGGACGGCGGGATCCGCCGTCATCCGACCGCCGCCACGGCGCTCAGCTGCTTTCCCACCGTCCGCACCGCCGTCTCGATCACCTGGTGACGGCGGCGGCCGCTCATGAAGTTGAGGCCCATCACAGCCAGGTCCTCGGCTGTCGGCTGCAGGATCGTCACCTCGGTGCCCTGGGCGCGGAGGAGCTTCGCCTCGCGACCGACCTGGCGGCCCGCCAGTGACCGCAACCTGGCCGCCAGCCGTCGGTGCAGCCAGAGGGAGCTGTCGCGGTGGCGGGATGACATCGGGTTCAGGCAGATGACGCGGTCCAGGCCCTGTCCTCCGGCGAGGTCGAGGTTGGAGGTCGAGCTGACGCCGCCGTCGACATACTCCCGGCCGCCGATCGCGACCGGGTGGTAGAAACCGGGGATCGCGCAGGAGGCGGCGACCGCGTCCGCCAGCTCCGCCGCGGGGGCGCCGCGACGCCCAAAGGCGACGCGCTCGCCGGTGGCGTAGTCGGTCGCCACGACCCAGAGCTTCTTGTGGTCAGCCCACCCTTTCGCCACCGCCCGCCGGACGGTGTCCTTGAGCGGCTCGGTCGAGATGAGGCCGCGCGGCACCAGGGCCATGAGGCGGGCGCCCGGCGGAGCGCCGCGCGCCAGCGCCAGCCGGGGCGAGCCGGGACCCAGCCGGGGCAGCCCGCGATGGAGCCGGAAGTCGGCGCCCGCCGAGCGCGAGGCTTCCGAAGCCGGGCGGCCCTGGGCGTCGGTCACGCCTTCCACGACCTCACCTGCCGAATGCCGGACCATGAACTCGGTCGGCACCCGCGCCGCCACCAGGGCGCCGATCATGGCGCCCGCCGAAGTTCCTACGACCAGGTCGGCTTCGGCGGGGTCCCAGCCGGTCGCCCTCACGAGTGCGTGAAGGGCTCCTACCAGCCAGGCGCCGCCCATCACGCCGCCAGCACCGAGGACGAGCCCGACCTTCGAGTGTCCGATCTCGAAATCTGCCATTCGAAGTATCAGGATTTATGTTAGCGGAAGGCCTAAAAGCCGCTTCGGAAACGCTAGTCGGCCGTGTCGATCTGGGCCTTCTGGAGCCTCCCCGAGTAGTCGACGTAGATCGACTTCCACTCCGAGAACTCGTCGAGCGCGCCGGTGCCTGCCTCCCGGTGGCCGTTGCCGGTGTTCTTGACGCCGCCGAAGGGTGTCTGGATCTCGGCGCCGATGGTTGGCGCGTTTACGTAGACGATGCCTGACTCCAGCTCCCGCATGGCCTTGAAGGCGCGGTTGACGTCGCGCGTGTAGATGGCCAGCGAGAGCCCATAGGCTGTCGAGTTGGCGTACTCGATCGCCTGTTCGAAGGAGGCCACGGGCATGATCGCGGTCGTCGGCCCGAAGATCTCCTCCTGGGCGATCCGCATTCCCGGGGTGACGTCGGTGAAGACAGTCGGCGCGTAGAAGTTGCCGCTCGCATGGGCCGCGTCAGCGAGGATGCGGCCGCCGGTCACGAGCTTCGCCTTTTCGGCGACGCCGACCTCGGTATAGGAGTGCACACGCTCCAGCTGCTTGCGGTTGATGACTGGCCCCATCTCCACCTCGGGGTCGAGCCCGGAACCGACCCTCATCTTCTCGGCGCGGCTGCGGAGGAGCTCGGAGAAGTCCGCCAGGACCCGCTCGTGGACGATCAGGCGTGATGCCGCGGTGCAGCGCTGGCCGCTGGTGCCGAAGGCGGCCCACTGGGCGCCCTCGACGGCGAGCTCGATGTCGGCGTCGTCCATCACCACTATCGCGTTCTTGCCGCCGAGCTCCAGCCCCACCCGCTTCAGAAGCTGGCCGCAGCGTGCGGCGATGATCCTCCCCACCTCGGCCGAGCCGGTGAAGGAGATCGCCCGCACGCCAGGGTGCTCGACCAGCGCGCTGCCGGCCTCCTCGCCCAGGCCGTGGACCAGGTTGACGACGCCCGCTGGAAGGCCCGCCTCGGCCAGTACCTCGACGAAGCGAAGCGCGCAGAGCGGCGTGTCCTCGGCCGGCTTGAAGACCACCGCGTTGCCCGCCAGCAGGGCGGGAAAGAGCTTCCAGGACGGGATCGCGATCGGAAAGTTCCAGGGCGTGATGCAGCCGACGACGCCGATCGGCTCGCGCCAGGTGAAGGAGATCTTGTCGCGCAGCTCGCTGGGCACGGCCTCGCCGAAGGGACGCCGCCCCATGCCGGCGATGAACTCGCCCATGTCGATCGCCTCCTGGACGTCGCCGCCGGCCTCTTTCAGCACCTTGCCCATCTCGCGCGTCATGAGGCGGGCGAGCTCGTCCTTGCGCTCCTTCAGGAGACTCGCGGCGCGGAGGATCACCTGGCCCCGCTCCGGGGGCGGCGTGCGCCGCCATTCCGGGTAGGCCTTCTGGGCCGCAGCCACCGCGCCATCAATGTCTGCTTTGTCAGAGCGCGGGAAGCGGCCGACCAGGTCGTCGCGGTCGGCGGGGTTCAAGTCCTCGAAGGTCTGCCCGGAGCGGGCCGGCACCCACTTCCCGCCGATGAAGTTCTGGAATTCGTCGGCCATCTCCAGCTACCTCCCTTGCTTGAGAGGGTGGTGCATCGCCAGGGCCTGCTGCCGCTCGCGGTGGTAGTCCCTGTCGTGCTCAGGTCCGAAGAGCTCGGCGTCGGAGGCCAGGCGGAGCCGGGCCAGGGTGCCGAGAGCCTGGACCCCGTCCTGCCAGGTCAGCTTCTTGCCTTCGGCCCGCGAACGCGCGTAGTAGCGGATCGGCACCTCGTGGATGCGATAGCCCAGCCGCAGCACCCGGGCCGTGATGTCGGGCTCGATGTCGAACCGGGAGCCCTTCAGGTTGAGGCGCTTCCAGAGGTCAGAGCGCAGCACTTTGTAGCCGGTCTCGAGGTCGGAGATGTAGCAGTCGAAAAGCACGTTGCAGGCCAGGGTGACGGCCTTGTTGCCGACGACGAACCAAAAGCTGAAAGCCGTCTGGCCCGCGAAGCCGCGGACGCCGTAGATGGCGTCGGCCCGGCCGGAGACGAGCGGCTCGAGGAGGACCGGGTAGTCGGCCGGGTCGTATTCGAGATCGGCGTCCTGGACGAGCGCGAAGGGCATCCGGATCTCGGCGATCGCGCGCCGCAGAGCCAGGCCCTTGCCGCCGTTGACAGCCTGCTGGAAGGGGCGCACGCGCGAGTCCTTTTTCGCGAGCTCCTGGAGGATCTCCCAGCTGCGGTCGGTGGAGCCGTCGTCAACGGCGACCAGCTCGGCCACCTCGGGCCGGTCGAGGACGTGGCCGGCGATGGTCTCAAGGGTCGGCTCCTCGTTGTAGACGGGCATCATCACGCTGAGGACTCGCTTGTTCGCCATGTCCGTGGGCTAGGTTAAACGCAACCGCCAGGCAAGCCGCTTCCAGCGCCAGGAGCAGAAGGTCGGCGTGCCGCAGCACGTATCCCTGGCCGAAGAGCCGGGGCACGTAAAGGAGGGCGCGGACCTGCCCGGTGACGAGCTTGAGCCCCGGGTCGGTGTCCGCGTGGATGACGTAGGCGAAGTTCGCCCAGAGCACGAAGTTCCAGGCGGTCAGCAGGCCGGCCGCAGCCCAGGCGAGGGCCGGGCGGAGCCGCTCGGCGAGAGCAGTCAGCCCGATCGCGAAGTAGGGCAGCAGGTCGAGGAAGCGCCGCTGGCCGAAGGCGAGCCCGCCCCACCAGTCACCCACGGCGCCGTTGATGGCGGTCTCGAAGAGGAGGCTGAAAGCCATGGCCACTTTGAGCCGCCAGCCCTTGACCCAGATGAAGCCGGCGACGGCCGCCAGCGTCACCGGATGCCAGACGAAGAGGCCGCGCCAGGTGCTGAACAGAACCTGCCAGTAGTGCCCAGGCCAGAGCCGGAAGCCCTCGGGCGGGCTGGGCGGCTGCCACTGGCCGAAGATCACCTGGTCGACCCAGAGCTGGGGCGCGAAGGCGACCAGCGCCGCAGGTAGCAGTAGGAGGATGCGCCAGCGCACACGCGGCAGATCGAGCAGCGCGACCGCCATCAGGGCGCCGTCCTGCGGTCGCACAAGGGCCATCAGGCCACCGAGGAACCCGAGCAGCAGCATCGACCGCCCACGGAGCCAGGCCCAGACAAAGAGCGACACGGCGAGCGCGCTGAACGTGTGCGAGTAGCTCGGTGCAGCGACCAAGTAGAAGACGAAAGGAGTGGCGAAGCAGGCCGCGAAGACCGCCACCGGCGAGCGCGTGATCCGGTAGCAGATCACCAGGGCCAGGAGACCGGCCAGGAGCGAGGCCAGGCAGTAGGCGGCCTGGTTCGCCCGCCCGTACTGATCTTGGCGCGCAACCTGGGCGACCGCATAGAAGGGCAGCGCCAGCAGGGCCGACCCGACCGGGTAGTAGTCGGCCAGGAGTCCGGTCCGGGTCCGGGTGTCCGCGTGCAGGACCGTGGCGCCGGCCGCCCTCGCTGCGGAGTATTCGTCCGCCAGGTCGAGGTCGTGGTCGACGACTATCGAATGCAGGTACGAGTAGTAGCCGACCCCGTCTCCATCGACCACCGGGTTGAACGTCAGAGCCAGGAAAAGGAGCGCGGCGAGGAGCCCGAGGGCGAGACGCACCCGGTCAGGTTAGGGCGGCACCGCCTGGAGGTTGGCGACGCCCCCGACCAGGCGCCAGCGGCCTTCGTGCACCAGCCAGTGGTGCCGGCCGCAGAGCAGCGCCAGGTTCGGCAGGATCGTCGGGCCGCCGTCTGCCCAATGCCGCAGGTGATGGGCCCGAGTCCAGTCAGGCGTCCGATCGCAGCCCGGGAACCGGCACATCCGATCCCGGGCTCGGAGGGCCCGGGCTTGGGAGGGCGAAACCGTGCGCCGCGCCCCACCCATCGCGATCGGCTGGCCGGCTTCGTTCATCACGATCGGCGTCAGAGCGCAATCGCACGCCAGCCGCCGGACCGTCTCCGCCGGCAGGGGACGACGGTCGACCTCGCCGGCCGCCGCGCCTTTCAGCGTCTCCTCTGTCAACAGCACGGTCAGGTGCGGCTTCTGGCCGCCTGACTGGGGCAACCCGCCGCCATCCAGCTGGCGGCGAGCCAGCTCGACCAGGGCGTCGGCCCGCCGCTGCGCGGGAGTCCGGTTGTCCTCAGGCAGCGGACCGCTGAGGGCGCGCAGCGCGCTCTGCAACATGGCTCCGCCTTCCGCGTCGAGCAGGCCGTCGAGGAAGAAGATCCCGCCAAGCGACTGGCTCAGGTGCAGCCGCCGCTTCTCGTGGTCCTGGTTGGCGTCGGCCAGTGTGCCATCCGCGTCGATGCAGTGCTGGAAGAATCGCGTCTGGGCAGCAAACGCGCCGGCGTCCATCTGCCGTGCCGCGACGAGGAGCGTGTTCTCTCCAGCCAGCACATTGTCCGCACCGACCTTGTCGGCCGTCCGCGCGATGAGCGCGGCGTGCTGGTAGTCGATGACGCCGGAGGTGAGCGCGGCGTCGGTGCCCGGCAGCTCCGCCAGGCGCCGCGCCAGCGTGACCTTCTCTGCAGCGTTTCCGCTGGAGAGCCGACACCTGTGGCGCAGCCAGGAGACCGTGCTGACAGCGCCATCCGTCGCAAATTCGCGCGCGTGGTCGAACCTCACAAGCGCATGCGCAAACACGGCTTCGAGCCTGTTACAGACGCGCCGGATTTCGACCAGCTCGTCACCAAGACCCGCGTCATGAACACGCTGGATCTCGCACTCCAGCTCGTCGATCAGCGCATCGATTCTGGCGGTCGAACACATGTTCGTATCCTACCAGAATGACGCGTCGAATGCAGCCATTTACAGATGAAATTTCTGGCTATCTCTCAGCAGCCGCGACCAGGCGAGCGAGCAACTCCCGCACCTGCGCCATCTCTTGGTGAATCTGCGTCAGCGTGCGCGGCAGCTGTTCATTGCTGTCACCAAGCCAGATAGACGTGAGGCGGGCCGACGTAAAGCCGACCAGTCCAATCGCCACAAACACGATCAGGCCAGAGATGAGCTTGCCTTCGATGGTGACCGGCGTGAAGCTGCCATAGCCCATCGTGCAAGCCGTAAGAAATGCGTCCAAGAGCGCAACAGTGAAGGTCGGGATCGCTCGGTTGACTGCGTGTTCCGCGAGCCAGAGGCCGTATGCAGATCCGAACCAGAACAGAAGCAGACATGGCCAGATGAGCCAGGAGTTGTCAATCGCACTGCCGATCACGAGCGATCGGACGCTGAGGCCCAGACGAAGCATTCGGAGGAGACGCAACAACCGAAGCGCTCGCAATGGTCCGACCAGGGGAAAGGAGGTGATCAGGTCGATCCAGTGAGATCGCAGGTAGCGATACCGACTCGGAGCGTCCCAGCAGCGGGCTGTGAACTCGACAAGGAACACGGCGGAAAATCCGTATAGAGCCACCGTAAACGGAGTGATCGAGAAGTCGGAAGCATCCTCGAAGAAGGAGAGCGCGACATAGCCAGCCGTTAGAGCGGCCATTACGCCCTCCCAGGCCACCTTGTGATCCGCCACGAACTGGCTCAGCGTCCCCCTACGCCACACCATCTCAGCCGACATAAGGTGGCACCGAAATCGGCGCCTGTCCAGTCACCGCTTGACTTCTGCTCTACACGGCCTAAAGCTTTGTCAGCCCCTGAGTGCGTGAGAGGGTGAGCAGGGGAACGAGGGATCGGAGGGAGGGTCGGCGATGTTGTCACCGGACGGCAAATGGTGGTGGGACGGCGCCCAATGGGTTCCCGTCACGCCAGGTTCACCGCTGCCTGCCGGCAACCGCCGCGCCAAGGTCCCGACTGTCGTGGCGATCATCGCATTGGTCCTCTGTTTCCCCGTCGGGGCCGTGACGGTGTGGTTCACGAGCTGGTCGACCCGGGCCAAGGCAGCTGCGACGGCAGTCGCCGTTGTCCTCCTGACCCTCTTCAGCGTGGCCGTCGCCACTGCTCCCAAGACACCAAGCCAGGACGGCACTCGCACCGCGGTGGCCGCCAGCCGGCCGTCGCCATCGCCTTCGGCGGCCCCGACTCCGACAAAGGCAGCATCAGCTTCCTCGCCAACGCCGACCGCAGCGCCAAGCCCGACGCCGAC
>Ga0209577_10007407_pt1 | contig 10097 bp, 10 predicted proteins | sample GraSoiAngelo_109_FD_185874 | JGI IMG/M metagenome (GOLD analysis project Ga0209577, IMG submission 185874) | Grasslands soil microbial communities from the Angelo Coastal Reserve, California, USA - 14_0903_12_20cm (SPAdes) (version 2) | ecosystem: Environmental > Terrestrial > Soil > Grasslands...
CGACCGGCACAGGGGTGTAGCTCAGCTGGTAGAGCAGCGGTCTCCAAAACCGCGGGTCGGGCGTTCGAGTCGCTCCACCCCTGCCAGACTCAGGTATAACTACCATGGCCAGGGCCGTTCCCACCGAACCAAGGTCGAATAGAGTGCAACGCACGACTCCCTCTCCCACCCAGCGCCGCGGCCTCATCCGCAACCTCGAGGACATCGTCGGCGAGCTCCGCAAGGTGATCTGGCCCAGCTGGGCTGAGTTGCGGACGATGACGTTTGTGGTGATCGTCACGGTGGTAGTGGTATCGATCATGCTTGGCTTGATCGACTACGTCCTGACGCAGACCCTCGTGAAAGTGGAGTTCCCCAAAATTGGCTGAGCCTCAGATGAACCAAACCCCGCAGAACGGCACGCCGCAGGAAGCGGCCGCCCCGGCGAAGGCGCGTGGCCGCCGGCCCGCGCCCAAGGAGGCCGCCGAGGCCGGCCGGGTCTGGACCGGCGATCGGGTATCGGTGGGTGAGGGCCATCCGGCTCCGCCCGAGACGCCCTCGGCGCCGCCCGCCGCCCTGGTGCCGGCCGATGCCACGGCCAAGCCGGCCGCCGCGGAAGGTGAGCCGCACTGGTACGTGGTGCACGCCTATTCCGGACACGAAGAGAAGGTGCGCAACAACCTGATGAAGCGTGTCGACTCGATGGACATGCACGACCGGATCTTCGAGGTCCTGGTGCCGACCGAAGACGTGATCGAGATCAAGGACGGGCAGCGGCGCCACGTGGCGAAGCGAACCTTCCCCGGCTACATCCTGGTCAACATGATCATGTCGGACGAATCCTGGTACGTGGTGCGCAACACGCCCGGCGTCACCAGCTTCGTCGGCTCCGGCAACAAGCCGGTGCCGCTGCAGGAGAAAGAGATCAAGTCCATTCAGAAGCAGATCAAGGCCGAGGCGCCCAAGGTGCGCGTCGAGTACCAGGTCGGCGAGAACGTTCGCGTCATCGATGGGCCGTTCTCAGACTTCCACGGCAAGGTGGACGAGATCAACGCCGACAAGGGCAAGCTCAAGGTGCTGGTCAACATGTTCGGCCGGGAGACGCCGGTCGAGCTCGACCTCCTCCAGGTGGAGCGGTTGAAGTAATGGGAAAGAAGAAAGTCAAGACGATGGTCAAGATCCAGATGGAGGCGGGCAAGGCCACGCCCGCGCCGCCGGTGGGCACCGCGCTCGGCCCACACGGCGTCAACATCATGGAGTTCGTCAAGACCTATAACGACCGCACCGCGTCGATGGCCGGCCAGGTGATCCCGGTCGAGATCACGATCTTCGAAGACCGCAGCTTCACCTTTGTGACGAAGACGCCGCCCGCCGCCGCTCTGCTGAAGAAGGCCGCCGGCGTGGAGAAGGGTTCGGCCAAGCCGAACAAGGAGAAGGTTGGCAAGGTCAGCCGCCAGCAGGTGCGCGAGATCGCACAGCTGAAGCTGAAGGACCTGAACGCCTACGACGTCGAGGCGGCCATGAAGATGATCGAAGGCACCGCTCGCTCGCTCGGCATCGAGGTGGCGAGTTAATGCCACAGGCACGCGGCAAGAAGTACAAGGAAGCGGCCAAGGCGATCGAGCGCACCGAGCAGTACGCGCCCGATGAGGCGGTCCGCCTGGTGCTCAAGAGCTCGACCTCGAAGTTCGACGGCTCGATCGAGGCGCACCTGAGGCTGGGGGTCGATCCCCGCCACGCCGACCAGATGGTGCGCGGATCGGTGGTGCTGCCGCATGGCACCGGCAAGAAGCGTCGCGTCCTGGTGTTCGCCACCGGCGACAAGGCCCGGGAGGCGACGGAGGCCGGCGCCGACTATGTCGGCGCGGACGACCTGGTCAAAAAGATCCAGGAGGGCTGGCTCGACTTCGACGTCGCGCTGGCGACGCCCGACCTGATGGGCCAGGTCGGCCGGCTGGGCAAGATCCTGGGGCCGCGTGGCCTGATGCCGAACCCCCGTGCCGGGACCGTGACCTTTGATATCGCGCGGGCCGTCAAGGACATCCAGGGCGGGCGGATCGAGTACCGGGTCGACAAGACCGGCATCATCCACACCAATATCGGCAAGGCCTCCTACAGCGAGGCGCAGCTCAAGGACAACTTCGTCGCCCTGATGGACGCGGTCGTCCGTGCCAAGCCGAGCTCGGCGAAGGGGCAATACCTGAAGTCGGTCTATCTCTCGCCGACGATGGGGCCCAGCGTGCCCGTCGACCCGGCCGCCGCCGGCCGGCTGAGCTAAGCGACACCGGCACGCATGGCGAACGTCAAAACCGGTGATCCCGCGGTCGACACCTTCCTCAAGGGCTACGCGCCCCCGGTTCGGGAGATCGCGGTCAAGGCCCGCGAGGCGATCTTTTCCGTGTTTCCGGGCGCAACCGAAAAGGTGTATCCAGGTTGGAAGGTGATCCAGTATGGCGCTGGCGCCGACATGAAGTCGGTCTTCGCCGCGATCTCGCCACAGCGCGAGCGGGTCAACCTGGGGCTCGCCCACGGCGCGGATCTGGCCGACCCGGAAGGGTTGCTGGAGGGCGACGGCAAGGCTATTCGCCACGTCAAGCTGACCTCAGCAGAGGCGGCGGGCGCTCCAGCGGTCAAAGAGCTGATTCGCGGCGCCTTGCAAGCAACCAAGAACGGCGCCTGATATACTCACGCTCCGCGAATAAGCGGCCCCGGCGTGGGAAGGCCGCGCGATAATTGAATAGCCGAAGACCGCTGGTGCCTAAAGACCAGGCTTAATGTCCAGCGCAGGCGAGCAAGGTACGACTGACGGCCTCCTCGCCTGGTGCGAAGGAGGTTTTTTTATTGGCGACCGCGACCAAAAAGCAAGAGAAAGTCGATAAGAAGGCAGAGAAGGCCGCCACCGTGGCGGCGATCACCACCCGGCTCAAGGCCTCGTCGACCGCCGTGCTCGCCGACTACCGCGGGATGACCGTCGGCCAGATGCGCGAGCTGCGCAGCAAGCTGCGCGACGGCAACATCGAGATGATGGTGGTGAAAAACACGCTGGCCCGGCGCGCCGCGAAAGCGGCCGGCTACGAGCCGTTAAGCGCCGAGTTGGTCGGGCCGATTGCGATGCTGTTCGCCGCCGACGACGTCTCCGCCCCCGCCCGCATCCTCAACGACTACATCCGGGCGAACCGGAAGATGGTGATCAAGGGCGGATTGCTCGAAGGCCACGTGATCAAGGCCGATGCCGTCACCGAGCTGGCCGACCTGCCCTCCCGCGAGGTGCTGCTCAGCCGCCTGCTGGGGGCCATGCAGGCTCCCCTGGGTAGCCTCGCCAGCGTCTTACAGGCCCCCATGTCCAAGCTCGCTCGCACGCTCGACGCCCTTCGCAGTCAGAAGGAATCACAGTCACCGGCCCCGGCAGCGGCCGCAAGTTAGGAGGAACCAATGGCAAAAGTCAGTGTCGACGATTTCGTATCGGCGTTGAAGGAGTGGACCGTGGTGGACGTCATGAACGCCATCAAGGCCATCGAGAACGAGTTCGGTGTCACGGCCGCGGCCCCGGTGGCGGCGGCCGCGGCGCCGGCCGCTGGTGGTGGAGCCGCCGCGGCTGCGCCGGAAGCGGAGCAGACCGAGTTCCAGGTGGTCCTCACCTCCCCGGGCGACGCCAAGATCGGCGTGATCAAGGTGGTCCGCGAGATCACCGGGCTGGGCCTGAAGGAAGCCAAGGACCTGGTCGACCAGGCGCCCAAGCCGGTCAAGCAGGGCGTCAACCGCGAAGAGGCCGAAGGCGTCCTGAAGAAGTTGAAGGACGCGGGCGCCGGCGCCGAGATCAAATAGGCATTTGTTTGATCCCTGCCCGCCCGCTGGGCGGATGATCCCCTCCCCCCTTGCGGGGGAGGGTTCGGGTGGGGGGTTGTTATCCGGTACCTGATCGCGACCCAGGGCCCCCTTAACGAGCCCGTTACCGACCAGATCGCCGAGTGCCTGCAGGCGGGCAAGCAGGGATTCTGGCTCGACATCGAGAATCCGGACGATGCCGACTTTGCCCTGCTCGAGAAGACCTTCAAGTTTCACCAGCTGACCCTCGAGGACATCCGCCACCAGAACCAGCGGCCGAAGGTCGAGGAGTATCCCGGCTACGCCTTCGTCGTCCTCTTTACCGCCGAGCTGGAGGGATCGCGGGTGCAGATCCGCGAACACCATATCTACCTCTCCGGGCAATATCTGGTCAGCGTCCACCTCGAGCCGTCCGACATACTCGACCGCCTGCGTGACCGGATCAAGGCCAACCCGGATCTGGCTCATCGGAGCCTGCCGTACCTCTTCTACCTGGTGGTCGACCAGCTGGTCGACTCGCTCTTCCCGGTGCTCGAGAAGCTCGACGACGCGACGGACGCGGTTGAAGACTCGATCATCCAGCGGCCCGACACCGCAGCGCTGAGCCAGTTGTCGGACCTGAAGCGCGCGGTGGTCGACCTACGGAAGGTGCTCGGGGCGCAGCGGGATGTCTTTCAGCGGCTGACCACGCGCGCCATCGGCGAAGTGGGCGACCAGGAAATGTCGATCTACTACCGCGACGTCTACGACCACCTGGTCCGGCAATACGAGACGGTCGACTCGCTGCGCGACCTGCTGAGCACCTCGATGGACGTCTACCTCTCGACCGTCTCGAACCGGCTGAACCTGCGGATCACCCGGCTCACGGTCTTCGCCACCCTCTTTCTGCCGCTGACCTTTCTCACCGGCTTCTTTGGCATGAACTTCGCCTGGCTGGTGAGCCGCATCATGCCGGCCTGGACCTTCTGGGTGCTGGCGGTCGGGGTGATGGCCGTGACCACGCTCGGCCAGCTCCTCTACTACCGCCGCCACGGCTGGATCTAGCCGCAAACTCCCTCCTCCGCTGGGGCCTACCTTACGGCTACCTAGGTTTGGCGGGCTCACGCCGTTGTCCTTCCTGGACGGAGGGACCAAAATGTTCCGCTGGATGCTCTTCTTCATTCTGATCCTGGCCGGGATCCTGGGCTTTGTCTCCTACGTCATGGGGATCCCGATTCCGGGCCTGACCCAGCTCGGCATCCAGCAGCCGTCAACCCCGTTCCAGCCGTAGGTCCAAACCCCTTCCCCTGCGCGAGCTGGGGTGCTAAACTAGCGCGCGATTAGTCTGATAGCGTTCCGATCGGCGACCTGACCGACTTTCTAACCCCGGGGAACCCGCCCTGGGCCCGCTCGCGAAGCTGTACCGGTTTCGCGGCAAAGATGTTTGCGCGCTTGACACCCTGGGTACCCTAATGGTACTATTGCCGTTCGGTGCTTCCAGGGTTGCTTTTCCGCGTCCCTAGCACAATCTGCCTGCCCACCATTTTTTCCTGCTTCATCTGAAAGGAGAGTCCATGATTCAGCCTTCCTCTAACGGCTCTCGCGTCAGCTACGGCAAGATCCCGGAGATGCTCCCGGTGGCCGACCTGATCGAGACCCAGATCCGCTCCTTCAACTGGTTCAAGCGCGAGGGTCTGCGAGAGCTGTTCGAAGAGATCAATCCGATCACCGACTACACCGGCAAGAACTACGAGCTCAAGTTCCTGGACTACGAGTTCGGCCAGCCCAAGTTCGACAAGGAAGAGTGCCGCAACCGCGACATGACGTTCGCGGCCCCACTGCGCATCAACACCCGGCTGACCATCCGTACCGGCGAGAACGCCGGCGAGATCAAGGAATCGGAAGTCTTCATGGGCGACTTCCCGATCATGACCGAGGAAGGCACCTTCATCGTCAACGGCACCGAGCGGGTGGTCGTCTCCCAGTTGGTCCGTTCGCCGGGCATTTACTTCACCAGCAGCGAGGACCGGGCGTCCGGCCGGATGCTCTACGCCGCCAAGCTGATCCCGAACCGGGGCGCCTGGCTGGAAATCGAGACCTCCGGCAAGGACGTGCTGACCGTCAAGATCGACCGCAAACGGAAGATCCCGGTCACCACTCTGGTCCGCGCTCTCGGCTACGGCAGCAACAACGAGATCAAGGCGCTGTTCGCCGACGTGGACAGCAACGCCGAACACAAGTTCATCCAGTCGACGCTGGAGAAGGACTCCTCGACGGACGTCAACGACGCCCTGGTCGAGATGTACAAGAAGATCCGGCCGGGTGACCCGCCGACCGTCGACAACGCTCGGGCGCTGATGACGGCCCTGTTCTTCAACCCCCGCCGCTTCGACCTCTCCAAGGTCGGCCGCTTCAAGCTGAACCGCCGGCTGGGGCTGGGGACGGACATGAACATCCGCACGCTCTCGAACGACGACTTCATCGCGATCATCCGCAAGCTGATCGAGCTCAACAACGGCGCCGGCGAGCCGGACGACATCGACCATCTCGGCAACCGCCGGGTGCGGGCCGTCGGCGAGCTACTGCAGAACCAGTTCCGGATGGGCCTGATCCGGATGGAGCGCATCATCAAGGAGCGGATGACGATCTGCGACGCGGCCACCGTGACCGCGGCTTCGCTGATCAATGCCCGCCCGGTAGTCGCGGCCATCAAGGAATTTTTCGGCTCCAGCCAGCTGTCGCAGTTCATGGACCAGACCAACCCGCTGGCCGAGCTGACCCACAAGCGCCGCCTCTCGGCGCTGGGCCCCGGCGGCCTGTCGCGGGAGCGCGCCGGCTTCGATGTCCGCGACGTCCACCACTCGCACTACGGCCGCATCTGCCCGATCGAGACCCCCGAGGGTCCGAACATCGGCCTGATGGGCTCGCTGGCGATCTTCGCGCGAGTCAACGAGTACGGCTTTATCGAGACGCCCTTCCGCCGGGTCTATAGCGAGATGCCTGCGGACAAGGCGCACCGGGACAAGCTGGTCGGACGCACCCTGCGCGACGATGTCCTGGACCCGGCAAACCGGAAGACCAAGCTGGCCAAGAAAGGCGACGTGCTCGATCGCGAGCTGGTGGAGACGCTGGTGAAGGCGAAGGCCGGCGATATCCCGATCAAGGCGTGGGTCTCTGACGAGGTGCAGTTCCTGTCAGCCGACGAAGAGGACCGCTTTATCGTGGCCCAGGCGAACGCGCCGCTCGATCCGGAGAGCCATTTCACCGAGGAGCGGACCACCGCCCGCACCAAGAACCTGTTCCTGGTGGCGGACGTGAACCGTATCGAGTATATGGACGTGTCGCCCAAGCAGACGGTCTCGGTCGCGACGGCACTGATCCCGTTCCTGGAACACGACGACGCGAACCGCGCCCTGATGGGCTCGAACATGCAGCGCCAGGCGGTGCCGCTGGTTGTGACCGAGGCGCCGATCGTCGGTACCGGCATGGAGTCCGCGGCCGCGACGGACTCGGGAGAGTTGATCGTGGCGAAGAGCGCCGGGACCGTTGTTTCGTGCGCCGCCCCGCCACCGGCGGATTCGCCGGCGGCCAAGCTGGACAGTTTCAAGCGCGAGCTCGGCATCCTGCTCAAGCCCGACGATGGGTCGGCCGAGCAGTGGTACCCGGTCCATAAGTTCGAGCGGTCGAACCAGGGGACCTGCCTCTCGCAACGAGTCATCGTCAAGGCCGGCGCGCACGTCGAGGCCGGCACGGCGCTGGCGGACGGCCCGGCCACCTCCGAGGGTGAGCTGGCGCTGGGCCGCAACATCCTGGTGGCCTTCATGCCCTGGGAGGGATACAACTACGAAGACGCGATCCTGATCTCCGAGTCGGTCGTCCGCGAGGACAAGTACACCTCGATCCACATCGAGGAGTACGAGATCGAGGCCCGCGACACCAAGCTGGGCCCGGAAGAGATCACCCGCGACATCCCCAATGTCAGCGATGAGACGCTGAAGAACCTGGACGAGCGCGGCATCGTCTATATCGGCGCCGAGGTCCATCCGGGCGACATCCTGGTGGGCAAGATCACGCCCAAGGGCGAGTCGGAGTTGAGCGCGGAAGAGCGCCTGTTGCGCGCCATTTTCGGCGAGAAGGCGCGCGAGGTGCGTGATTCCTCGCTGCGCGTGCCGCACGGCGAGCGCGGCATCGTGGTCGACGTCAAGATCTTCAGCCGCGAAACCAAGGATGAGCTGGCGCCCGGCGTCAATCAGCTGGTGCGGGTTTATGTTGCCCAGAAGCGCAAGATCGCGCAGGGCGACAAGATGGCCGGGCGGCACGGGAACAAGGGCGTCATCGCCCGCATTCTTCCCGCCGAGGATATGCCCTACATGCCGGATGGCACCCCGGTCGAGCTGGTGTTGAACCCGCTGGGCGTGCCCAGCCGAATGAACCTCGGCCAGGTGCTCGAGACGCACCTCGGCTGGGCGGCCCACGCGCTGGGCCTGAAGGTGGCGACGCCGGTCTTCGACGGCGCGTCCGAGGAAAAGATCGAGGAAGAGCTGGTGCGGTCGGGTCTGCCGGAGTCCGGCAAGATCACGCTGCGCGATGGCCGGACCGGCGAGCCGTTCGACCACGAGGTCACGGTCGGCTACATCTATATGTTGAAGCTGGCCCACCTGGTCGAGGACAAGATCCATGCCCGCTCGACCGGCCCCTACTCGCTCGTCACCCAGCAGCCATTGGGCGGCAAGGCGCAGTTCGGCGGCCAGCGCTTTGGCGAGATGGAAGTCTGGGCGCTCGAAGCCTACGGCGCCTCGCACATCCTGCAGGAGATCCTGACGGTCAAGTCCGACGACATCGTGGGCCGGGTCAAGGCCTACGAGGCGATCGTCAAGGGCGAGAACACGCTGGAAGCCGGTATCCCGGAGTCGTTCCGGGTGCTGGTGAAGGAGCTCGAGGGCCTGGCGCTGGGCGTCGAGATCCAGTCCGACGGCGAGAAGCAGGTAATCCTGTCCGAAGACGACATGAGCGAGATGCCGCTCGACCTGGGTATCAACCTCGAACGCGATGAGATCGATGAGTCGGACCAATGGGCGACCGGCGCGCCCCGCGCCGCGCAAAATCCCCTGGATTCTTTGAGGTAGTCAATGACACTGAAACTGGAAAATTTCGACGCGCTGAAGCTCTCCCTGGCCTCGCCGGAGACGATCCTGTCGTGGTCGCACGGCGAGGTGACCAAGCCGGAGACGATCAACTACCGGACGCTCAAGCCGGAGCGTGACGGCCTGTTCTGCGAGCGGATCTTCGGTCCGCAGCGGGACTGGGAATGTCACTGCGGCAAGTACAAGCGCTACCGCTACAAGGGGATCATCTGCGACAAGTGCGGCGTGGAAGTCACCCGCTCGAAGGTTCGTCGCGAGCGGATGGGGCACATCAAGCTGGCCTCGCCGGTCAGCCACGTCTGGTATTTCAAGGGCATCCCGTCCCGGATGGGGCTGCTGCTCGACATGTCGCCCCGCAACCTGGAGAAGGTGCTCTACTTCGCGAACTACATCGTGACCAACATCGACGAGGACGCGCGCAAGGAATACCTTTCCAAGTCCTCTCCGCAGCACAACGACCGGGTCATCAAGCTCCAGGAGGAGCGCGACGTAGCGGTCAAGGAGCTGAAGGAAGAGCTCGACCAGCGGGTCAAGGCCAAGCAAGAGGACACCAAGACCAAGAGCAAGGCGCTGGAGGAGACGCTCGACGAGACCGTCGACGCCATGACCTCGCGCGCCAAGGAGCTGGTCGACAAGATCAAGGCGCAGAAGGGCAAGAAGGCGGCCACCAACTTCACCATCGGCGAGGGTGATGACGAGCAAGTCATCATCGAGAAGGGCACCGTGTTCGAGGACAAGCTCGCCCGCGAGCTGCCCAAGCAGGTCGAGAAGAAGATCGACCAGGTGCAGGCCGCCACCAAGAAGCGCCAGCAGGAGCTCAAGGGCAAGTCCGACGAAGAGATCGCCAAATGGCGCGAGGACTTCGAGAAGAAGTCGGGCGAGCTCACCGACCGCCTGAAGAAGGACACCGAGGGCCTCTCGGGCGATATCGAGTCGTCCAAGACGCAGCTCGAGTCGCTCTTCGTCAAGCAGCTGCTCTCCGACCAGGAGTTTCGCGAGTTCACCGAGAAGTTCGGCAAGGTCTTCAAGGCGGGCATCGGCGCCCAGGCGATCCATGACCTGCTCGCCCGCATCGACCTGCTCCAGGAGTCGGCCATCCTCCGCGAGGAGTCGAAGTCGACCTCCGGCCAGAAGCGGCAGAAGGCGATCAAGCGGCTCAAGGTCGTCGAA
>Ga0209577_10007409_pt1 | contig 10096 bp, 8 predicted proteins | sample GraSoiAngelo_109_FD_185874 | JGI IMG/M metagenome (GOLD analysis project Ga0209577, IMG submission 185874) | Grasslands soil microbial communities from the Angelo Coastal Reserve, California, USA - 14_0903_12_20cm (SPAdes) (version 2) | ecosystem: Environmental > Terrestrial > Soil > Grasslands ...
CGCATATCTTGATCTGGCTCGCCGGCGAACCCGCGAAACTGTCGCGAAGGGCCAGCGATGCGATCCGTACGGCCAGCCATGAGAGCGGAATCGCCATCTCCGCGATCACCCTGTGGGAGCTGGCATTGCTGGCAACTCACGGTCGTCTGGACATTACCGGAACTGTTGAAGCCTTCGTCGAGAAGGTCTCCTCGCGGACTGCAATCCGGCCCATCACCGTGAAAGTTGCCGTTTTGGCTAACCAGCTTCCCGCAGATTATTCCCGTGATCCGTGCGACCGCCTCATAGGAGCAACCGCGCTGGCCGAGGGCATCACCCTAGTAACCAAGAATGCGAAAATCAGGCGTTGCAAACAGCTCAAGACCATCTGGTAAGCTAAGAGTCCAGGTTCGGAGTCGACCTGCTTGTTGTTTCAAATACAATTTGCGGACAATTAATAGGGAAAGAAAGTTGGGTCCTTGTCCCTAAGCGACGCCAGATACAGCGCTTAGAGTTTTTTGATTCACTGGTTCGGGACCAGGAGGTCGATGGTTCAAATCTATTCGCCCCGACCACTCCCAAAAAGATCACACTGTCGTGATCGTTACCAAGAAAGGCGCAAAGACTTCGCCACTGCTCACGCGTCTCTGTCTTTAAATAACCTCGACTGCAGCACGATGACCGGATGCCAGCGCAATTTTGCGATCACAGGTTACCAGAGGGGCATCGAGCAATTCGGCTAGCGTGACATAAACTGCGTCGTATGCCGTCAAGACCGCTCGCAGTTCCCATACACGCGGCATCAGAATGTCGTGGGGGTAGCGATTGAGCGGGAGGTCGTGGAGATCTTGTAAGGCTTCTTCGCCCCGAGTGGCGGTGATAATTCTCTCTCGGACATAGCGCCGCAGCACCTGGGCTATCTCCACGTCCAGGAGGTGTGGAACGTGAAGGGTGACAGGATGCGAGAAGAGGCGTCGATCTACTTTCGTTCCCGCGGAACTCTTGATCAGCCATTCGATCGCGGCTGAGGCGTCGAGCACAATCACCGGGCGTCTCGCTCTTCGCGAACGGCATCCGCGGCCGACACTGGCGAATTCACGCGAGCGCGACGTTCCAGGCGCTCTCTCAATTCTGCTATCGATGGACGTTCAGCAACCTTGCGAATTTCAGCGACTAAATAGTCCGAGAGCGACATCCCTGACAAGGCAGCCCGGGCCTTTAGGGTACGATGCAAACCATCGGGGACGTTCCGAAGCTGGATCATGCGTGACATGTCCTAAGCATGAACGCATGTTCAGCGCATGTCAAGAGCAGTGACTACTTATGTGACCTCCGTCCTGGGAGCATGATCCACAGATGGAGGCGGAGCCGGACGAAATTGGAGGTGCAAACCCCATTTCTTTCCGCGAGGCACAACGAAATTTCGCTGAGTTAAGTTAGGTGCGAAGACGGAGACGGCGTTGAGGTACGTTAGGCAGCCGAATGCAGAAGACGTGCGCGATCCGAATTGGAAGCCCCTCGATTGAGGGAGCGCTCATCGATTGTCCATCAGAACTCTTGGAATGAATTGGCGTACAGGTCTTCGTCTCTCTCCTCACGAGTCCGGGGTTTGCCCGGTGCGTGTCCGCGAACAAACAATTTGCGTTATATGGAATCAAAGCCCTTTGTCAATTCAATGAGGAAATTTCGAAAATCTCAGTGATCGCTTGGCGGATCAGTCCGGCCCGATATGGGGCATGCGCTCTGTCTTTTCGAACTTCGGGCCCGTTTTTGGGCCATTAACCCTTCACTTTTTCGTGCTCGCCGTCGCCTTGCCGGCTTTGGAGCAAGGCGCACAATGAAACCCAACGATTTTTTCCATGGGAGTGTGGCAGGGGCAAGGGACACCGTTCCCCTGCACCCCATCCCGAAAAAACAAACCATGGCCGTTTACGCAGAAGAATCGACGCACCCTCCACTGCATGAACGCGAACTCCTCCGCCGATTACTCGTCGTCTTGTATAGACGTGAACCGGTTGTCACAAAATATTGACATGCTGCTAAAGAAGCTTTCTACTTGTCGCGGCACAGTGTACCCGCGCTTGTGGCCTGACTTGCTGCACTCATTTGCTTTTCTGGGCCAAACCGCGGCGCTCCAAACCTAGAAGTTAGTTTCGGTTGTATACCCCAGGCGGGCATTGGCAAGTGATCGCGTGCTGTCGCGCTCTGTTGCCGGTCCTGAAACAATCGCCAGCCGTCAACAATTTCGGGCGGGCTTAGATTCGGGAGGGAAGATGAAGAAGGCCACCGTCCTGTCAGCGGTTCTTGTTGTTGCCTCATCTTTGGCGTTCGGGCAGGTTAATACCGCAAGCCTTACCGGGCTGGTCACCGACCCATCCGGCGCCCCCGTTTCTGATGCGAATATCACGTTGACAAACACGGCTACCAATGTGGCACAAACCACGCGAACAGGTGCAGCCGGTTATTATGAGTTCCCCGTGATTCAGGTGGGCACCTACAAACTTAACGTTGAGCGACAGGGATTTCAGACGTTAATCTCAGCACTCACGCTCGATATCGGCCAGCGTGCGCGGTTCGACATTCCGTTGAAGATCGGCTCCTCGAGCGAATCCGTAACGGTGGAAAGCACTGTCCCATTGCTCTCCACGCAGGATGCTATGCCTGGCGCAGTGGTGGAAAATGAGCTCATCAGCGGCGTGCCGCTTAGCGCACGCAACTGGGACGATCTGCTGGGCTTGGTTCCCGGTGTTCAGGGAGATCGCTACACCGAGCAGGGAGGCGGCACCGCCTCCGGGCGCACCGGCGCTGTGAATGTACATGGCCTGCGTTCCTTGCAAAACAACTTCGTGCTCGACGGCGTTGACAACAACTCTTTTTCCGAAAACGTTCAGGAGCTTACAACGCAGATCGTTCGGCCGTCCGTAGATGCAATTCAGGAATTCAAGATTGCCACCAACCCTTACTCCGCGGAGAACGGCCGTAGTCCCGGGTCGCTGGTCACGGTCACGACGAAGAGCGGCGCCAACGCCTTGCACGGGCTGGCTTACGAATATCTGCGCAACAAAGTTTTCGATGCCAATGACTTTTTCACGAACCGTGTGGGCCGCCCGCGGCCAAAGCATGTGCAGAACCAATACGGAGGGCAAATTGGCGGGCCGGTAGTTAAGAACAAGGCGTTTTTCTTCTTCAATTATGAGGGCACCCGCATTCGCCGCGGCCGTTTCTATCAGGCAAACGTTCCTACGGCCAGCGAGCGGAATGGTGATTTCTCCGCTGCCGCTGGTGCTGCCAACGGTGTCACCTACGCAACTATGGTTGACCGCGTCGGCGACTGTGTTGGCGCCGGCAATCCCTTTCCTGGAAACCAGATTCCCGCCGGTTGCATTGATCCGATAGCCGCCAAAATCCTGGCGCTGGTCCCACCGCCGGACTTTACCCCCACGAGCGGTGCCCTCAACATCGGAAACTTCATCAATGTGCGCAACCTTCAGGACGGCAGCAACAACTACGTCGGCCGCTTCGATTGGAGTCCCAGGAATAGCGATACCGTTTGGGTGCGCTACACCAATGTTCATCGCTTCCGGTTTGTGCCCGGCACTTTTGGCGGCGTCCTCGACGGCACCAGTTCATCCGCGAATGGCCGTCTAACCATGAATGGCCAGGGCGCGTCCATTGGCTGGAACCATATCTTCACTCCGAGGTTGGTCAATGAATTCAGGATCGGCTGGGGCCGCAACTGGTCAAGGGGTGTGCAGGACCCCTTTGGGTTGAATACACTGGCGGACTTCGGGTTCCAGGGCGTACCTGATAACTCGTTTTATAGCGGCGGCATTCCGCGCATGGCGGTGAGCGGACGTGGGGGGACGCAATCCAACACCACCCTCTCCATTGGCGGCGTGGACAACTGGGGCTCGCCGGACTTCCTGCCCAAGTTCCAATACACCAACGAATATCAATGGGTCGACACCTTCAACATCTCCCTGAGCAAGCACCAGATTAAGGTCGGCGTGGATGCCCGCATGCCCATGCGCAACATCTTCCTTGACGTCCCCGCCCTCCGTGGCCAGATGAGCTTTGATGGCGCCCGTACCGGCATCGGCCTGGCTGACTTCCTGGTTGGCTACCCGCAGGCTGCGCAGCTTTCGAATCTTGCCGTCTCTGATGCGCGCTTGTGGATGCTTTCAGAATTTGCGCAGGATGACTGGAAGATCCTCCCCAAGCTAACCCTCAATCTGGGCCTGCGCTATGACTATGCCACCTGGCCTTACAGTGGCGCCGACCGCATGACCAACCTGCTCGACCCGAATCCCACCGCCACGGCCGCGACCGGTGTACTCTTCTGTTCCGGAACTGTCGTTGCCCCTTGCAGCGCCAAGTCCACCGTGGGCCGCACGCTGGTAAAACCCGACAAGAACAACTTTGCCCCCCGTATCGGCATTGCCTGGCGCCCTTCGGGAAATTGGGTAGTGCGCTCGGGATACGGTCGCTTCTATATGCTGTTTGAGCGTGCCGGCAGCGAAGACCAGATGTATTTGAATCCTCCCTGGTTGATCAACAACTCCGTAACCGCAGCCAACACTGCCTCGACCGCAAACAACATGCGGCTCGACACCGGCTTCAACCTCTCGCTCAATCCTGCCACGCTGAACCTAACCACCATTCGTCTCCGCGCTGTGAATCCCAACAACGTGCAGCCCGAAGTGGACCAGTGGAGCCTCGGCGTCGAGCGGCAAATGCCCTGGCAGACCGTGGTGACTGCAGAATATGTCGGCACCAAAGGCACGCACCTTTCGATTCTTCGCAACTTGAACCAGCAGTATTTCGACGCCGGCGGATTTCCCACTGGCGTCATTCCGTACGCGAATCTCGGCGCCATCGAATTTCGCGACAATGTTGGCAACTCTACCTATCACGGCCTGGAGTTAAGCGCCCAGAAGCGCTTCAGCCATGACTTCTCGCTCACCGCCGCCTACACGTGGTCTCACTCGATTGATCAGGTGCAGGAACATCTGATCAGCGGCAGCGGCTCCAATAGCTTCTTGCAAAACGAGCATGGCCTGCGCGAGCAGCGTGGAAACAGCGACTTCGATTTCCGGCAGCGGCTCTCATTCAGCTATCTGTACGAACTTCCCTTTGGTCCAGGGAAGTATCTGGGCCAACAAGGTCCGGTCTCGCACCTCCTCCGCGGTTGGCGCGCCAGCGGTATCGCCGCCTTCCACACCGGTCGTCCCTTCACGATCTTCTCCAGCAACAACAACAGCTTCGTGCAGGTACGTGGCGGCCTCACGAATGCCCTGGCCGACTGCCTCGGCGGCGGCACTTTGCCTTCCGACCAACGGACTGTGGATAAGTGGTTTGACACCAGCAGATTCGCCACGCCACCGGGCCGGCTGGGCACATGCGGGCGAAATCAGGACCTGCGCGGCCCTGGCATGTCTGACGTGGATTTTGCGCTTTCGCGAACCTTCAGCTACTTCGGCGAGGGACGCAGCCTCGAATTCCGCTGGGAGACTTTCAATCTCCTGAATACGGCGTATTTCGGGCTTCCCACGAACAATGTGAACTCTGGCAGCTTTGGCAAAATCACAAGCCTTGCCGGCGATCCGCGCGTGATGCAGTTTGCGCTTCGATTCGCCTTCTGACCCATTTCGCAACGCTTGTGACCAAATACTCGTGCTCCGGAGAACGGCTAAGTTCGCCGGGGTTTTTTCTGCGGTTCTGTTCCAGCCACTTTTGTCAAAATCGCTTATATTGAATTTCCTTGAGACTTATTCGCTGCTGGAGACTCCTAATGCGCGTTCGGTTTTTGCGGATTCTTACCTTGTCCGTCAGTTCGTTTCTGTTTTCTTTCCCGACCCTTTTGGATTCCTCGCCTGCGCCTCTCCGTCCTGGCACTCGTGTTCTCCTCGACGCTCACAATTGCTATCCCTACTACGAATGGTGGTTCGATCGCATTGACCGCGCTCTCTCAGCGGGCACTCCCCTTGCCATCGAGCAGGATTTGCTTTGGACGAAAAATCCAAGAACGGGCACGATGACTTCGCTCGTAAGTCATGGGGCCCCGCCGACCGGAACCGAGCCGGAAATGCGGGAGTATTTTTTTGAACGCGTTCGCCCTATCGTCGAAAAAGCCTTGCGCGAGGGAAATCATGGGGATTGGCCGCTCATCACGCTGAATCTCGATCTCAAATCGGAGGAACCGGAACATCTCGCCGCGATTTGGCAGTTGCTTTCGCAATATCAGGATTGGCTCACCACTGCTCCACGCACCGGCACCATCGACGGGATGGAAACGCTGGAAGTCCGCCCCGTTCTCGTCCTGACGGGCGAGTCCGACGCGCAAAAAGCCGTCTTCTACGACCACGTCGCCGAAGGCGGAAAGCTGCTCGTTTTCGGGGCCGTGCGCACTAACACGCATGACCCCTCCGCGCCGCCTGAAGGGCTGGCGCCGAATCGCGCTGACAACTATCACCGCTGGTGGAACAACAGTTGGCGCGTCGTTGAGCCCCAGGGCCAGCCCAAAGCAGGCGACTGGACTCCGGAAAAGGAAGCACGCCTCAAACAGCTTGTTCGCTACGCACACTCCAACAACTTGTGGATTCGCTTTTACACCCTCGATGGGGCCACCAAACAGGAGCTCAGTTGCAACGGCTGGTTCAGCTCCTACAACTTTGGTTCAAAGGAAGCGGTTCGGAAACGCTGGGAGGCCGCAGCCAGAGCGGGCGTGGATTACATCGCGTCGGATCAATACGAAGAAGTCGGCGCCTTCCTCAAATCCCTCAGGCCGAACCGCCACGACAAAACCGAATCTCATCAAGGCAAGGCCAGGACGAATCCATCCGAGAAACGTTCGCTCCGCAGCCAGATAATCGCGTAGGTCAGCGCTGCATCCACTTTCTGACGGCTCATCCATTTGGCTGTCTCCATAACAGGGATTTGGAGCAACCCGTCGGTTTTTCGATGGCGACCCCGCAGGAGGTAACCCAGGTCACCTCTCGCCGTCACGTGTGGTCGGCCATGACATTTCGCATGGCTAAATACTGGCAGCCGGAGAGAATGTCTACGGCAGCTACGCCGCCGCTGTGGTCCCTACGCCTTTCGGGAACGCGAGCAATTCGGCGTTGACCTGATCCTTTAACGTCGAGCTCTCATGCAAGTGCGCGATCACGTGAGCGGGCGAATAGAAGTGGTTTGAGAATTGGGTAGTTGCGGGCAAGCGTCTAAGAGTGGCTGCGGGCCCGTTTGTGTGCTTGTCGAATTGTGCAGACTTTCCTAGTGCTTACATACAATACATCGGCAATTGTCCTCCTATGGTACAGGAGGAACCCTCATATATCTAGGTGGCCTTGAAAAGGCAAAAAGTAAGAAACAGTCTTCGATTTTCTTGAGTCTAGTACCGAAAACCCGAAAATCACGGGCCAGCCGCCCGGCGGCCGGTAAAATCTGTGAAGAAGCGGCTGGCAGAGGTTATTGCTCGACAATCCAGATACGCGTCGTGGTACTGGGAGAAGGGGTAGGGTTGTCGTAGATTGTGACAACGTCCGCGTACCCCTTTGAATAGTACAGGTCGTCGGAAGGCCTGAAGTATGTACTTACGAAGATGGGCCTTGGCGCCGTGCTACCCTGCAAGCGGGTACCTACCAAGAACCAACCAAATGTAGGGTTGCCACCTGCCCCAAAGGCCGTCAGCACGTACCCTTGCGACGCCATGGTCTGAGCCACGCTGGCAACAGTATCCAGGGTCACGGACGCGACTGATGCCTCGTAGACCGAGCTCGTGTCGTTTACCCATCCGTATGAGAACACATAAGCAGTCGTCGAGGAATCGCGAGATAAAGCAGTAATCACCCGGCTCTTCAGGCCCTCGCTGGTGGCGAAGGCTTGAAGATCACTCACCTGCATGTGTTGGAGCAAAGGCTCGAAGCCTGTAGCCGACGGGTAGCTCACGTAGGCAATGGCGAACCCGTTGTTTGCAGGCTGAACGTCCAAAGACCTGATGACGAGGTTGTTTCCGCCTAGGTCGTAAGGGCCCTCCTTGAGATTCGGGAAATTGTTCAGGTCCGTAAGAACGCCGGTTACGTAGGTGACCGTAGTGTCCCGCCTCAACGCCGGCGGATACTGGTGAACGTTAAAGAACCAACTGCACCATGTGTACTGGTCGAGCGGATTATTGGTTGGCGGCGGCGTAACGCAGATTCCATTGCCGAGTTCCAGAGGAGACCCCCACTGTGCGCTGTCGGACTCGGCTCCGCCTCCATTCATGTTGATATTGAATGCGCTGACGGTGCTGATTCCGGCTCCCACTCCCTGAAAGCGGAAGTCGTTCGGGGAGGGGGACCACGCGGGGGAGGCAGTAACGGGCATAGGCCCAACTCGCGCAGCCCCTGGTAAGCAACGCACCGCATAGTGCTGCGAGCAAAAGAGTACGGTTCGCTCGGCTTCGAAGACGTTGGGAAATGTGACTCATGGTCTCGCCCTTGGATGAGGTGGTTCTCGTTGATTAGCCCCGTCCCCAACTGACGAGCGGGGCCCCTTGGGAAAAGGCGGAGACGCATCCCGGGGGCTGACCGGTTCGTGCTAGAGCTTTCTGGGTCGACAGCTCCTGGCCTGAGTTCGAAACACCGACCGTAGACGGCGGGACAATAGATAGAGGGAACTCAACAATCAATCGGGGAAAACCCCCAATTAGGAGGCAGGAAAACTCCCCAGGGCGAGCCCTAGCTGGCGACTCTCACTCGGGCTGATGCAACTGAGGGCAAGAAGGCAGGCTGTATCTAAGGTGGGTGACCTAGAATAAGCTCGCGAAGGGCAGAACATCCACGCTTCACAATTAGCCCGGCAGAGATTGGGCGATGGTGCCGTCGTTACGGCTCTCTCATACCTATTGCAGAAAGGTTCGAAAATCGTCTGCTAGGGCTCTAGATAGGCACCGATTCCACAGAGACAATAAAGTGGATGCCGTTTACGTGTTTTCCCTGCAAGTGGGTGTCGTTCGTGACAAAGAGGTCAACTCCGGCACTTGCAGCACAGGCCAGTTGCACCGCGTCCGGGGCGCGGAGTGACCGATCCAGACGCAGAGACGCATAAATCTTGGCCGCCTTAAGATCGAACGGGATCACCACGGCCGTCGAAGTGATGGCTTTCTCGTACTGTTGACAAACGTCGTTCGCACCACGCTCGAGTGGCTTCACGAGGACTTCACCAATCGTCAGTGTTGAGGTTAAGAGCTGGTCGCCGCGCGCTAACATCTTGGCCCGCAGTTCCTCCGTTCTCTTTGACAACACCTTGTAGTCCTCAAACAGATAGACGAACAGGTTTGTGTCCCAAAAAATGCGGCTCATTCCCAGCCTTCACGTAAACGCCGAACGTAGTCGTCGGTGTGTTCGTCAGCCCAAAGATGCTTGCCTGAGCCACGCAACGCCAGCAGGGGGTCTTCCTTCTTTGCAATGCTGATCGCCACCGCACACCAGTCACGGTACCAGTTCAACAGGCCGCTGTACCCGTATGGGAGATCCCCGCGTTCTGGAATAATCTTTGCCCCCTCTCGCCGGGGATCGTAGGAATCTCCCATGCGGAATAACCGGCGATGGCCAGGCCGCGTTTCCAGCAGCATCCGATAGCGTCCAGGATTTGGGGGACGATTTGCAACGCAATGTTGAATTGCGTGAACGTAGACTCCACGCCGAAAAGGCTTGTGCAACCCCTCCTTCTTAGCACGTTCCACAATCTCATCTACCGTGAAGTCTGGCGATTCTGGATGCTCGCGATGAAGCAGCGCAGTGGCGATCCAAACTTCATCCGCGACCTTAAGTTCCGCTTCGATTGCTGTCTTTGCCACGCTGATCCTCACATTCTTGATTCCAATATACCATGTAACTTAGAATTGTCAATAACATTATCTCATTGCGCCCCCCCCACCACTGTGCCCCGAGTGGGGGGAAATTCCGGTATCACTTCTATCTTGAACTTTGGGGGTGCGGACCGCTCGCCTCGTAGAAGATCGACTGAATTCAAATCGTTGCCCACCGCAACCGGAGCTCAACGACGGAAGCTGCTGAGATTGTGATTAACTCCGGCGAATACGCCGAGCACAGGAGTGTTCATTGCCAATTTCGAT
>Ga0209577_10007411_pt1 | contig 10094 bp, 13 predicted proteins | sample GraSoiAngelo_109_FD_185874 | JGI IMG/M metagenome (GOLD analysis project Ga0209577, IMG submission 185874) | Grasslands soil microbial communities from the Angelo Coastal Reserve, California, USA - 14_0903_12_20cm (SPAdes) (version 2) | ecosystem: Environmental > Terrestrial > Soil > Grasslands...
GAGGGCGAGCCCCTGACCCGGGCGGCCGCGCTCGAGGAGGCGACCCGGCGGATCCGCGCCGAGCACCCCGAGGCGACGATCCACGTCAACACCAACGGCAGCAGCCCCGAGGCGCTCCGCCGCCTCGCCGGAGCCGGCTGCAACTCGGTCCGGATCAGCGCCATCTCCTTCACCGACCCGGTCTTCCGAGCCTACTACCGCCCGGTGGGATACGGGCTCGACGAGGTGGTGGAGTGCGGCCGGGTGATGTGCGCCGCGGGCGGCCAGGTCTGCCTCAACCTCCTCACCTTCCCCGGCCTCACCGACTCCCCCGAGGAGCTCGACCGGACCGTCTCCGCCTGCCGCGAGATGGGCGTCGAGCAGATCCAGTGGCGCAGCCTGAACGTGGATCACGACTGGCTGCTCGAGGAGCTGCCCGCGACCTCACCCGGTGTCGGGATGCTCGAGGCCCTCGACCGGCTCCGCCGCGAGCTCCCCGGGGTCCAGCACGGGAACTTCACCCGGCCGGTGGCGGCGGCGACGATCCGCTGACAGCGAGATTGGTCAATCCGGCCCCGTGGTATCCTCCGCCCGAGTTCGCAACGGCAGTTGCGTGCGAGCATTTCCCGGCGACCCAGGAGCAGTCATGAAGGCCAGCATCCACCCCGAGTACCACGCCGATGCGGTGGTGCGTTGCCTGTGCGGCAACACCTTCACCACCGGGTCGACCCACACCGAGCTGAAGACCGAGGTCTGCTCCGTCTGCCATCCCTTCTTCACCGGCACCCAGCGCATCGTCGACACCGGCGGTCAGGTCGAGCGCTTCCGCCGCCGCGCCGAGAAGGCGGCGGCGGCCAAGAGCTGAGGCCGTCAGCCGTGGCCGCCGAGCCGGACCAGTTCTTCTATGGCGGCCAGGCCGTCATCGAGGGCGTGCTCATGCGTGGCCGGCGGCACTACGCGGTCGCCGCCCGCCGCCGTGACGGGAGGATCGTCACCGTCTCCGAGCCGCTGAAGTCGCGGGTGTACACGAGCAGGCTCTGGGCGCTGCCCTTCTTCCGCGGCGTCGCAGGGCTCATCGAGATGCTCCACCTCGGGATGCGGGCGCTCACCTGGTCGGCGAACGTCCAGGCCGAGGCGGACGACATCCAGCTCTCTCCGACGGTGATGCGGGCGAGCATGGCGGTCTCGGTGATCGTCGGCCTCGTCCTCTTCGTCGGCCTGCCCCTCGGCCTCGCCGGGCTCCTCCACCACGGACAGCGCAGCGTCGGCTTCGTGATCATCGAGGGCATCGCCCGCGCCTGCGTGCTCCTCGGCTACCTGGCGCTGATCGCCCAGGTGCCGAGCGTCCGCCGGGTCTTCGAGTACCACGGCGCCGAGCACAAGACCATCAACTGCTTCGAGGCGGGACATCCGGTCGACGTCGAGCACGTGCGCACCGCGAGCCGCCTCCACCCGCGCTGCGGCACCGGCTTCCTCGTGGTGGTGGCGCTGGTGAGCATCGTCGTCTTCGCCCCCTTCGGCGGCCTCCCCGTCCCGCTCCTGGTGCTGAGCCGGGTGGTGCTCATCCCGGTGGTGGCGGCGATCGCCTACGAGGGGATCCGCGGCCTCGCCCGGATCCGGCGCACCGCCCCGGGGCGGCTGGCACTGCTCCCCATCCTCGCCACCCAGCGGCTCACCACCCGCGAACCCGACGACGCCCAGATCGAGGTGGCCATCGAGGCCCTGGCCCTGGCGCGGGCCGGGGACGTGGGCGAACCGCCGACGCCGATGCCGCTGGCGTCGTAAGCGGGCGCCGCGATGGGCGGGTTCGAGGCGCGCCTTCGCTCCTTCGAGGAGCGGTACGACGAGCTGGAGCGCGAGCTCAGCGCGCCCGACGCCTACCAGGACGTCGAGCGGGTCCAGCGGCTCTCCCAGGAGCAGGCGCGGCTGCGCGAGGTGGTCGAGACCGGGCGCGCCTGGCGCCGTGCGGCCGCGGCCGCGGCCGAGGCCGAGGAGATGCGCCGCCAGGAGGCCGACCCCGAGATGGTCGCGCTCGCCGAGGAGGAGCTCCGGACCCAGCGCGAGCAGGAGCACGCCGCGTTCGAGCGGCTGCGGCTGCTGCTGGTCCCGACCGACCCCAACGACGAGCGCGACGTGGTCGTCGAGATCCGCGCCGGCACCGGGGGCGACGAGGCGGCGCTCTTCGCCGGCGACCTGCTCCGCATGTACCTCCGCTACGCCGAGGGCCGCCGCTGGCCGGTCGAGATCCTCGACTCCAACCCCTCCGGGAAGGGCTTCAAGGAGGTGGTGTTCGAGGTCCACGGGGCCGGCGCCTACTCGCGGCTCAAGTTCGAGTCCGGGGTGCACCGCGTCCAGCGGGTTCCCGAGACCGAGTCCCAGGGGCGGATCCACACCTCGGCGGCGAGCGTGGTCGTGCTCCCCGAGGCCGACGACGTCGATGTGCAGGTCGACGAGAACGACCTGAAGATCGACGTCTACCGCAGCACCGGCCACGGCGGCCAGAGCGTGAACACCACCGACTCCGCGGTGCGGATCACCCACCTCCCCACCGGCCTGGTGGTCACCTGCCAGGATGAGAAGTCGCAGTTGAAGAACAAGACCAAGGCGATGCGCGTCCTGCGGGCCCGGCTCTACGACCTCGCCGAGGCGGAGCGGCAGCGCGAGCTCAGTGAGACCCGCCGCGGGATGGTGGGGACCGGCGATCGCAGCGAGAAGGTGCGCACCTACAACTTCCCCCAGTCGCGGATCACCGACCACCGTGTCGACCTCACCGTCCACCAGCTCCAGAAGGTGCTCGACGGCGACCTCGACGTCCTGGTCGAGCCGCTGATGCAGGCCGAGCAGGCGCGACGGCTGCTCGAGGACGGTCCGGGCGACTGAGCCGCTCGCATCCCGTGGCCGCTCCCACCCTGGTCGAGGTCGTTCGGCTCAGCACCCGTTTCCTCAGCGAGCGGGGAAGTGAGAGCCCCCGGCTCGACGCCGAGCTGCTCACGGCCCACAGCCTCGGGCTGCGCCGGATCGACCTCTACCTCCAGCACGACCGGCCGCTCGCCGAGGACGAGCTCGAGCCGATGCGCGCCCTCCTCCGCCGCCGTGCCGCCGGCGAGCCGGTGGCCTACCTCGTCGGCGAGCGCGAGTTCTACGGCCGGCCCTTCCGGGTGACCCCGGAGGTCCTCATCCCCCGCCCGGAGACGGAGACGCTGGTCGAACGGACGCTGCGATGGGCCCGCGCGACCGCCGGCCCGCAGGGGGAGGGGCTGCGCCTCGCCGACGCCGGCACCGGGAGCGGCTGCATCGCCTGCACCCTCGCGGCCGAGCTCCCCGGCGCCGAGGTGGTCGCCGGCGACGTCTCCGCCGCCGCGGTCGGGGTGGCGCGGGACAACGCCTCCCGGCTCGGGGTCGCCGCCCGGGTCACCGTGGGGGAGGGCTCGTGGGAGACGCCTCTCGCCCCCCACGCGCCCTTCGACGCCCTGCTCAGCAACCCCCCCTACGTCACCAGCGGGGAGATGGCGGGGCTGATGCGCGAGGTGCGCGACCACGAGCCGAGGCTCGCCCTCGAGGCGGGGGACGACGGGCTCGACGCGTACCGGGAGCTGCTCCGCCGCTGCCTCCCCCTGGTGCGCCCGGGCGGGTTCGTCGCCCTGGAGATCGACCCCCGCCGGCGGGACCCGGTCGTCGACCTCATCGCCGAGGGCCGGCCCGGGAGCGAGGTGGGGGTGGTCGACGACCTCGCCGGGCATGCGCGGGTGGTCGAGGCGCGACTGGGGTGAGCGCCACCCTCGAGGCCCTCGCCGCGGCGCTCGACGCCGGAGGAGTCGTGGGGGTGCCGACCGACACCGTCTACGGCATCGCCTGCCGGCCCGACGACCCCGCCGCCCTCGCCCGCATCTACGCGCTGAAGCACCGGCCGGAGGGGATGGAGGTCGGGCTGCTCGCCGCCTCCGCCGAGCAGCTCGAGCCGGTGGTGGTGATGCCCCCGGTCGCCCGGCGGCTCGCCGCCAGCTTCTGGCCCGGCGGGCTCTCGCTGGTGCTCGTCGCCGTCCCCGGGAGCGGGCTCGCCGTGCCCCGCGTCGGGACCACCCTGATGGTCCGGGTGCCCGGCCACCCGCTGCTCCGCGAGCTGCTCTCCCGGACCGGCCCGCTGGCGGTGACGAGCGCGAACCGCCACGGGGAGCCGGCCTGCACCACCGCGCCCGAGGTGGCGGAGCGACTCGCCGGCGAGCTCGACGCCGTCCTCGACGGCGGCCGCGGAGACGGGAGGGGGTCCACTATCATCGACTGCACCGAGGATCCCCCGCGCGTGCTGCGGCACGGACCGGTCTCCTTCGACCAGCTCCGGCCGCATCTCGGGGGCTGACCTCCCACCGCCGCCGCACGTGCGTACGCCACGGGCGGACGACGCAGAGGCCCGCACCCTGTGCTCGAGACCCCGATGAAGCCCGCCCTGCGCACCGCCGACCCCGAGGTCGCCGCCCTCCTCGACGCCGAACTGCGGCGCCAGGAGGACACCCTCGAGCTCATCCCCAGCGAGAACCTCGCCTCGCCGGCCGTGCTCGAGGCGCTGGGTTCGTGGCTCAACAACAAGTACGCCGAGGGCGTGCCCGGCAAGCGCTACTACGGCGGCTGCCAGGTCGTCGACCAGATCGAGAACCTCACCCGGGACCGTGCCAAGGCGCTCTTCGGGGCCGAGCACGCCAACGTGCAGCCGCACTGCGGCTCGAGCGCGAACATGGCGGTGTACTCGGCCAGCCTGCAGGTCGGCGACTGCGTGCTGGGCATGGCCCTCGACCACGGCGGCCACCTCACCCACGGCTCCCCCGCGAACTTCTCGGGGAAGCTCTACCGCTTCGAGGGCTACACGGTCTCGGAGACCACCGGCCGGCTCGACTACGACGAGCTGCGCGCCCGGGCCATGGAGGTCGGCCCGCGGATGATCGTCGCGGGCTACAGCGCCTACCCGAGGGTCCTCGACTTCGCCGCCTTCGCCGACATCGCCGCCGACGTCGGCGCGATGCTCCTCGTCGACATGGCCCACTTCGCCGGCCTGGTCGCCGCCGGCGTGCACCCCAGCCCGGTGCCGTACGCCGACTTCGTCACCCTGACCACCCACAAGACGATGCGTGGCCCCTGGGGAGGGATGATCCTCTGCCGCTCGCAGTACGCCGACGCGATCGACAAGGCGGTCTGTCCCGGCGTCCAGGGCGGCCCGCTCAACCACGCCATCGCCGGCAAGGCGGTGATGCTCAAGCTCGCCGGCGAGCCCGCGTTCCGCGAGTACGCCGCCCAGGTGGTCGCCAACGCGAAGGCGCTCGCCGCCGCGATGGTCGAGCGCGGGCTCATCCTGGTCACGGGCGGCACCGACAACCACCTCATGCTCCTCGACCTGCGCCCCACCGGGCTCAAGGGCCGGGCGGTGCAGTCGGCGTTCGACGAGGTCGGCATCACCGTGAACGCGAACACCTTCCCCTACCACGGGGGCAGCCCCTTCAACCCCAACGGCATCCGGCTGGGCACCCCCGCGGTGACCTCGCGGGGGATGCGCGAGCCGGAGATGGAGGAGATCGCCGACCTGGTGGCCACGATGCTCGGAGGATTCGACGACGCCGCGGTGCGCGAGCAGGTCCGGGCGCGCAGCCTGGCGCTCTGCCGCCGCTTCCCGCTCGCCTACCGCTCCGCGCCGTGAGCCGCGCGCGCCGGTGATCGCCGCCCTCCAGAGCGCACCCTGGTACCCGGCGCTGCTCCCGTTCGTCCTGGCCTCGGCGGTGACCTGCGCCGCGGTGCCGCTGAGCATGTGGCTGGCGCGGCGGGTGGGAGCGGTCGACCGTCCCGACGCCGAGCGCCGGATCCACGACGAGCCCACCCCCCGGCTCGGGGGGATCGCCATGTTCGCCGGCTTCGCGATCGCCCTCGCCGTCTTCGGCTCCGGCGTCGAGGAGCGCTGGGACGTGGTCGCCGTGACCGCGGCCATCACCGTGGCGATGGCGGTCGACGACGTCCTCCGCCTCCCCCCGTGGACGAAGCTCGTCATCGAGACCGGCGCGGGCGTCATGGTCGTGGCGCTCGGCATCACGATCAGCTTCTTCGGCTTCCACAGCCATCCCGCGAGCGTGCTCGATCTCGGCCTGCTCGCCGCCCCGGTCACGGTCGTCTGGCTGGTCGGGATGCAGGTGTCGATCAACCTCCTCGACGGCGTCGACGGGGTCGCCAGCGGGGTGGTCGCCATCGTCTCGGGCGTGCTCCTGCTCGCCGCCATCAACCGCCTGGGCCCGATCGAGGGGATCCAGAACAGCGTCATCGTGATGAGCGGCGCGCTGATGGGCTGCTGCTTCGGCTTCCTCTTCTGGAACGTCGCCCCGGCGCGGGTGTTCATGGGCGACTCCGGCAGCCACTTCCTCGGGGTCGCGGTGGGGACGATCACCGTGCTCGGGGTGGCCAAGGTGGCCGTCGCCCTCACCATCGTGGTGCCGCTCCTCAGCCTCGGGCTGCCGATCGGCGACACCGCCTTCGCGATCGTGCGCCGTCGCCGGGCCGGCACCGGCATCGCCGCGCCCGACGCCGGGCACCTCCACCACCGGCTGCTCGCGCTCGGGCTCAGCCCCCGCGAGACCGCCCTCGCCTTCTACCTCGCGACCACGATCCTCGGCTGCATCGCGCTCGGCATCTTCGGCCACCGCAAGGTGCTCGCCATCGCCGCGGTGCTCCTCGTGGTCGTGCTCGTCGCCCTGGTGCGGCGCAGCCGCCGCCGCGGCGGAAACCTCGAGGGCCGTCCGCTCCGCCACTGGCTGCTGGTCTCCGACCGCGAGGCCGTCGCCAGCCGGGCCCGTCGCGGCGGCGAGGCCGACTGAAGGCCCCCGCGCCCTCGGGCGCCGAGCTCGCCGGCATGGGGGTGTTCCTGTGCGTGGTGATCGTGGTTCCCCTTCTCGTCGGGCTGCGGATCGACGAGACCCACCACAGCACCCCCGTCGGGTTCGGGCTCGGACTGCTTATTGGTATCGTTGCCGGGTTTTCCGGCCTGTACCTGAGGTTCAGACGCTACCTGTGATGGGGCGAAGCGCGGCCATGGAGACCGTGCGTGTGGTGCGCACCAGCAGCCTGGTGTGCCTCGGCGGCGCGGTTCTCTGTTTCCTCGCGGGGCTGACACTCGGCAGTCCCGCCGGCGGCGCCGTGGTCGGGCTCGGGCTGGTGCTCGGCGCCGTGAACCCGCTCGTGGTCCAGCTGCTGCTCCGTCTCGGGCTGCCGGCGAGCTCGACCAACATGACCCGTCTCGGGGTGTTCAGCGCGGTGGTCGTGGCCGCCGGCTTCGCCGTCGGCGTGAGCCGGGCGTGGCTGCTGATCATCGGGGTGGCCGCCGCCCAGATGGTGACCGCGGTGACCGCCGCCGTGGAGATGATCCGCCGATGATGTTCCTCGCCGCCGAGGAGGCCCCGAGCAGCCACGAGGCCGTCAAGATCTGCAGCTCGAGCTTCTGCCTGATCAACTACCAGACGCTGATCTCGAGCGCGATCGCGGTCGTGATCACGATCATCGTCGGGCTGTGGGTGGCGGCCAAGCTGCGCAGCGGCCGGCCGGGAAAGCTGCAGCTCGTCTTCGAGCTCTTCCTCACCTACGTGCGCGGCCTGGTCGGCGACACCGTGAGCACCGAGGGGACGGCCTTCATCGTCCCCCTCGCCGCCACCATCGGGTTCTACATCCTGGTGGCGAACTGGATCGACTTCCTCCCCCTGCACAAGCCCATCGAGCCGGCCGCGTCCGATGTCAACCAGACCGCGGCGATGGGCATCCTCGTGATCCTCACCGCCCAGGTCTACAGCATCCGGGTGCTGGGCTTCGGAGGCTACCTGCGGCGTTTCACCAAACCTCACGAGTCGAGTTGGTGGATCCGCGGCCCGTTCATCATCCTCAACATCATCGAGGAGCTGGTGAAGCCGGTCACCCTCTCCCTCCGACTCTTCGGCAACATCTTCGCCGGCGTGGTCATGGTCTTCCTGCTGGGCCAGCTCTACGGGGCCGGCTCGAACGCCATCTCCCATGCCGTCTTCGGCTTCTTCGGTATCGCCCTGCTGATCCTCTGGAAGTTCTTCGACGTCTTCTTCGTCGGGACCATCCAGGCATTCATCTTCATGCTGCTGACCGTCATCTACTTCGGACAGGCGCGGGAGGGGATGGAGGAGGAGCACCACGGCGCCTCCCACGCACAGCCCAAAGCCGCCTGACCATCTGAGGAGCGACCCATGGCCGACCCCAACAACATCAACCATGCCGTCGCCGTCGCCGGCGCCCTCGTCGGCTCCGGGCTGGCGCTGGGCGGGGGCGCCGTCGGCGCCGCGATCGGCGACGGCCTCGCCGGCAACGCCACCATCCAGGGCATGGCCCGCCAGCCCGAGGCGCGTGGCCAGCTGCAGGTCACGATGTTCCTGATCATCGGCCTCTGCGAGGCGATGTACTTCATCAACCTCGCGCTCGCCTTCTACTTCATCACGTCCATCGCCGAGAAGTTCGCGTCGTAGGCCCGCCGTTGCTCGCGCTCACCCCCCTTGCCGACACCTCGGGGCTGCTCGACGTCAACGGCACCCTCGTCGCCGAGCTGATCGCCTTCGTGATCATGGTCGGCATCCTCGCCAGGTACGCCTACCCACCGATCATGCGCGCCGCCGAGGCGCGGCAGAAGCAGATCGAGGACGGCGTCCGCGCCGCCCAGGAGGCGGAGCGACGCCTCAAGGAGGTCCAGAAGGACGTGGAGCAGACCCTCGCCGAGGCGCGAGCCCAGGCGCGGGAGACGCTCAACCGGGCCCACCAGGAGGCCGCGGCCGAGGCCGAGGAGCTGCGCGAGCGCGGCCGCAAGGACGCCGAGGCGCAGGTCGAGAAGGCGCGCGGCGACATCCAGGCGGAGAAGGACCGGGCGGTCCAGGAGCTGCGCGCCCAGGTCAGCGCCCTGGTGGTCGACGCCGCCGGCAAGGTGCTCGGCGCCGCCATCGACGAGAAGGCCCACGCGCGTCTCATCGAGGAGTCGCTGCGCCAGGTCTCTCCCGGAGGCTAGGCGGAGATGGTGTCCGAGGTCGTCGCCAGGCGCTACGCGGAGGCCTACTTCCGGCTCGCCCGGGAGGCCGGGAAGATCGACGTCTGGAACGCCGATCTCGCCCGCGCCGTGGAGATGCTCGAGCAGCCCGCCGTCGCCGAGGCGATGCGCAATCCGCGGGTTCCCATGAAGGACCGCATCGCGCTGGTTCTGAGCCTCACCGACGGGCTCGAGCAGGAGACCCGCAACCTGGTGCGGCTGCTCGTCCAGCGCGGACGCAGCAGCATCCTCGGCGCGGTGCTGGAGCGCTATCGCGCCCTCGCCGACGCCGCCTCCGGGCTCACCCGGGTCGAGGTGACCGCCGCGGTCCCGCTCGACCAGGCGCTGGAGCAGGACATCCGGAACACCCTCTCCCAGCGGCTCGGCGGCAGCATCCACACCACCGTCCGGCAGGACCCCTCGATCATCGGGGGACTCATCATCCGTATCGGCGACCGCGTCATCGACGGCAGCCTGCGCACACGGTTGCAGCAGCTGCGGGCCGCGCTCGCCTGACCCACCGCAGGCGGCGGCGCAGGCACCCGCACCACAAGGACGAGAGCGACAACTGATGGCAATCCGCAGTGACGAGATCGGCGAGATCCTGAGAAAGAGGATCGCCAGCTTCGAGGCCCCGGTCGTCGACGCCAACGAGGGCGTGATCACCTCGGTGAGCGACGGCATCGCCCGCGTCTACGGCCTCGAGCAGGCGATGGCCGGCGAGCTCCTCCAGTTCCCGGGGCCCGAGGGCGGGCAGCCCGTCGTGGGCCTGGCCCTCGACCTCCGTGAGGACGGCGTCGGCGTCGCGATCATGGGTCCCTACGAGCACCTCCAGGAGGGCGACACGGTTCGCACCACCGGCCGGGTGGCCGAGGTGCCGGTCGGCGACGAGCTGGTCGGGCGGATCGTCAGCGCGGTCGGCGAGGAGCTCGACGCCAAGGGTCCGATCGAGACCTCGGAGTCGCTGCCGGTCGAGCGGGTGGCGCCGGGCGTCATCTACCGGCAGAAGGTCGACACCCCGCTGCAGACCGGGATCAAGGCGATCGACGCCATGATCCCC